>Ga0126381_100005784_pt1 | contig 13660 bp, 11 predicted proteins | sample PanSoiMetPlot_28_FD_96465 | JGI IMG/M metagenome (GOLD analysis project Ga0126381, IMG submission 96465) | Tropical forest soil microbial communities from Panama - MetaG Plot_28 | ecosystem: Environmental > Terrestrial > Soil > Tropical forest > Bulk soil | place: Panama | collected 2016-02-17
AGAAGTATGCAAACCGGAAGCCGGATGTGATCATTGCTGGCGGGCCTAGCCCTCTTAAGTGGTTATCTTCGTCCAAAGATTTCTTCCCCGATGTTCCGGTTGTGTTCGTGGCCAGTTTCCTCGATGAGGCGCACCCACCCAAGCTGCCGTCTCGCTTCACGGGAGTTTGGCTTCAGTTTGATCCGAAGAGAGTGTTGAACACGGCGCTGCGGCTGACGCCCCATACAGAGAATGTTTATGTCGTTGGCGGCAGCTCTCCACTCGACGGTTTCATGGAAGACATCTTTCGCAGAGGTTTCCGCGACTTCGAAAGTCAGTACCACATAACCTACCTCACCGGCCTGTCGATGCCGGCATTGATTGAACGGCTCCATAACTTACCTGACAAGTCCATTGTGGTGTTTACCTTGATGTTTGAGGACGCGGCAGGCCGTAAATTCATCCCGGAAACTCAAGCTCTTCCTTTAATTGTCGCTGCGGCCAACGCCCCGGTGTTTCAACAAGGCGACACCGGAATGGGGACGGGAGCGGTCGGTGGCTATATTGTCAGTTTCGCCCAACAGGGACGAGTTGCTGCCAGCGATGTCATTCGCATACTCGATGGCACTGATCCTGGCGCCATTCCGGTCGTAATCGGCGCCAGGGAATACGTATTCGACTGGCGCGCCATCGAACGCTGGAACCTCGACAAACGAAACCTGCCCGCTGGCAGCGTGATCTTGTTTCGGGAACCGACTGTGTGGCAACACTACCGGCAACAGCTCATTGCAATCGGGGTAGTCATCGTTGCGCTCTCGATCCTTAGTCTCTATCTTGCACTTGAGACCCGGCGGCGCAAGCATGCCGAAGCAACGACCGCGGCGAGCCTGCGATTCGAGCAGTTCATCTCGGAGCTTTCGGCACAGTTTATCGATCTTCCCGCAGAGCGCATTGATTTAGGCATACGTGAAGCTCTGGATCGTCTGTTGCGTGTGCTGGACGTCGATCGCATCACGGTCTTCAAGTTCAGCTCCGACCAAATGACTCTTCGCCGCATATATATGAGTGATGCCGGAGTCGCTTCGCTTCCACACGAGATCCCGGCTGAGGATTTTGAGTGGCACGTCTCGAAACTCCTGAAAAAAGAGTGTGTCGTGGTGAATCGGGTGAGTGAGTTGTCACTGGATGATCACCCGACGAACCTGGCCTTCCAGCACTATGGCATCACCTCGGGTGTGGCGGTTCCCTTGGAAGCCGAAGGCAACGTAGTCGGCTGCGTCTCTTTTGTCCTCACTAAAAGCGAAAGAGTATGGACCGACCGGCTCGTCACGCAACTGCGAATGATCGGGCAGATCATTGCGAATGCGCTTATCAGAAAACAGACTGACGAAGAGCGGCTGGAGCTCAGCGGTTTGCTGATCAACGCTCAGGAAGCGGAACGGACACGCTTGGCGCGCGAATTACATGACGATTTCAGTCAGAGGATTGCGGTGGTGGCGATCGATTTGGAAGCAATGTCCAAGAAGGGTGGAAACATCCCACCAGAGGCCAAGCAAAAGCTGGATCAGCTGGGCGGTCTCGTGACCGAAATTGGAGCGGACTTGCACTCGGTCTCGCACCGGCTACATTCGTCCACGCTCGATAGCCTGGGATTGGTCGATGCGCTTGATTCTTTCTGTGAAGAATTCGACTCCCAATCTGATATCGAAGTAAATTTTGTTCACGAGCAGGTGCCCGAATCCATTCCGTCGGATCTGGCACTTTGTCTCTTTCGGATTGCCCAAGAGGGCCTGAGAAACGTGAAGAAACACAGTGGCGCTTCGGTAGTTGAGGTGCGGCTCAGCGGAATGGCGGGCGGAGTACACTTGTCCATCGCCGATAACGGTAATGGGTTCAGCCACAGCAAAGTTGCGAAGAGCTCCGGCCTTGGTCTTCGAAGCATGCAAGAACGCTTGCGATTGGCTGGAGGCGTCTTAGAAATACACTCCAGCGCAGGCCAGGGAACGATTGTCGAAGCCTGGATTCGAGTCGGCGACTCGGCGAGTAACGGGAACGAAGTCACAAAGACGAAAGAGCACATCGGGGGTTAAGTGCAGAACTCGCGCGCCCGCCAATCCGTCACCGTGTTGATCGCAGACGATCATGCTGTCTTTGCCGAAGCATTGCGTAGCCTCTTGCAGGATGAGTATGTCGTCCTCGCCACGGTTACTGACGGGCGGTCTTTGGTCGAACAAACCGCCAAATTGCGGCCGCAAGTCTTAATAATCGACATTGCGATGCCACTGCTCAACGGCTTCGACGCCGCGAAACGCGTGCTGGAGCAATCGCCTTCGGTCAAAGTTGTCTTCCTAACTATGCAGGAAGATGCACGCCTCGCTGCGGCGGCGCTGAAGCTGGGTCCCATAGGATTTGTGTTGAAGCACTCGGCGGCTTCGGAGCTCCTGACGGCAATCTCTCAGGTGCTGGCAGGAAGGTCATATGTCACACCCAAGCTTCGCCCTCAAGATTGGGCAGTGCGCGATGAACTCGCGAGTGACCTCAATAAGGAGCTGACCGACCGTCAGCGCGAGGTGCTGCAACTGCTCGCTGAAGGTCGGACGATGAAAGAAGTCGCTCACGTACTCAACATGAGCCGCAAGACAGTCATGTTCCACAAATATCGCATCATGAAGACGTTCAACCTGAAGACAAACGCTGACATACTGCGGCTAGCCATCAAGAACAATTTGATCCCTCAATAGGTTCACTGCCCCTAAAAGTGGTTGATTCACGCCACTCCAACCAACTGGGACATGTACCAGTAGCGCACCAGGGGCAACCCAACTATTCTCCATCCCAAGGTTTCGAGCTGCGGACTCACCAGTCCTGCATCGCGATTGCCGCTTGGGGCCCAAAATGCAAGTTGCTAGCGAGGTCACGGGTAAACGAGCGCGAGTATTGGTCGCGGACGACCATTTGCTCATTCGTGAGAGAGTGACGCATCTGCTTGAGCCAACATTTGAGGTTGTCGGCGTTGTCGATAACGGCAAGGAGCTGCTGCGCGAGGCGAACCGGCTCAACCCGGAGGTCATCGTCCTCGACATCTCTATGCCAGAGCTGAACGGTATCGATGCGGCCCGTCAACTGCGATCCTCGGGCTCGTCCGCTAAGCTCGTCTTCTTGACGGTCCATGAGCAGGTGCAATTCGTAAGGCGTTGTATGGCCGAAGGGGCCTTCGGATACGTCGTCAAGTCTCGCTTGGAAAGCGACTTGATGCACGCGGTGGAAGAAGCGCTGCTGAATCGGCGTTACATTTCACCGCCACTGCTTCGTTAACAGAGAGGGAACCATGATCTGGTTTCGAAAAGGTATTTCCGTAATTCTGAGTCTCAGCGTGACAGTGGCTGTCATAGGCATTGACGGCTGCAGCAAGAAGCAGGAGCAGACGGCGGCTTCCGCGGGGCAGGCACAACACGGCGAAAAAGAGCCAGCGACGCAGCAGGGCGAGCAAGCGCCGGCGACGCAGTACGCCGTTCCCACCGCCGAGCAGCTTTATCAGCTTGTCGCTCCCATTGCGCTGTTTCCCGACAATCTACTTGCTCAGGTACTGGCCGCTTCCACCTATCCCGATCAGGTTTCAGCCGCGTATGAGTGGCTGCAGCAGAATCATAATTTGCAGGGGCAGCAACTCGCGGAAACGGTGAATACTCAGCCATGGGATGCGAGCGTCAAGGGCCTGACACAGTTCTCCGATGTGCTGACCCAGATGGCGACAAACCTTTCATGGACCTCGTCTCTGGGAGACGCTTATTTCAACGTTCCGCAAAGCGTGATGAACGCAGTCCAGGTGATGCGTCAGCGGGCATACGCGGCAGGGAATCTTAAAAGCAATCAACAGCAGAACGTGACCGTGCAGGAGCAGGCACCGGGATCAGCGCCGGCAGCACCGGCGTCCTCAGGCGAGCAGCAGGTCACGGTAGTGCAGCCTCCGACGCAGACGATTGTGATTCAGCCTGCACAGCCGACAGTGGTTTACGTGCCTACCTACAATCCGACGGTTGTGTACGGCGCGCCTGTAGCTACATATCCCGGGTATTCGACTGGAGCCATGGTGGCGACCAGTTTGATCTCTTTTGGTGTCGGCATTGCAATCGGCGCCGCTATGAGCAACTCATGCTGTGGGTGGGGCTGGAACTCGTGGGGATGCGGCTGGCGCAACTCCACCGTTGTCTACAACCGAAACGTCTATGTCTCGACGTCCAACACGTTCGTGAACCGCAATAACTACTACAGCCGAGACAACATCAACACTGCAAATATCAACAGGAACAACCTTAACACTGAGGACATAAACCGCAACAACATCAATCGAACCAACATTAACAACCGTACCAACAACTTCGATACGAACGCGCGGAACGCAAACTTCACCGAGCCGAAGTTCAACCAGAAGTACGATCAGCAGCAGTTCCGCAATTCGGCGGCGCAGGGGCAGATACAACGTGCGGAGATGACGGGAGCTAACCAAGGCCGGTTGAACCAAGGGGCCGGTGCAAGCAATCAGCCGCGCGTCGATCAGCAGCCCAGTGCCGGTAATATGCAGGCGCAAAACCGCAACGCGAATCTAAATCAGCCACAACGCGATGAAGCCCGCGGTTATGGCAAGCAGCCTAGTACTGGAAACAATTCCGGGGCCTTCAACGGGTATAGCCCCGGCGGAAATGCACGCGCCAACAGCGCCCGCGGCCAGCAAAGCTTGGAAGCAAGGAACAGTAACGGAGGCGGCGGAAGACAGCAATCCGCAAGCGCGGGTGGTGGTCGGGCCGCGGGTCATGGAGGCAACGGTGGACGCAAACGTTAACAGCCGGCAAGCCATGAGCCGTAAAGAGCGAATGAGGGGAGGACATGACAAGATGAACGCACACTCATACAGATCGTGTTGGTACTGGGTCCGGCAACTGTCTGCTGCCATGCTGCTGGTTATTTCGACGCTGGGCTTCGCGCAGTCCAGCAATGAAAAGACTTTCGCCTCGCCCGGCGACGCCGTTCTGGCTCTTTACAATGCCGCGAAGTCAAATGACACCCAGGCGATGAATGCGATTTTCGGATCGAATGCTCAGATGATCCTGAACACCGGTGACGCCGTAGCCGACAAGAACGCAATCGCCAACTTCGTGCGCCGCTACGACCAGGTGCATCGGGTGGTCGTCGAGCCCGACGGTACAGTCACGCTGTACGTCGGCGCGGAGAACTGGCCTTCGCCAATTCCCATCGTGAAGAACAGCAGCGGCAAGTGGTATTTCGATACCGACGCCGGTATGAAGGAAATCCTCTATCGCCGCGTCGGCACCGACGAAAATGACGCGATTGATACTCTGCACACACTGGTTGAGGCTCAGCGCGAATATGCCTCGCAGGCGCGGGACGGCGGCAAGACCAAACAGTATGCGTTGAAGTTCGTCAGCACTGCCGGTGAGCAAGATGGCCTGTATTGGAAGACCGACGACAATCAACCGCCGAGCCCTATCGGTCCGCTTATCGCCGACGCCTCGAACCAGGGCTACACCGTAGAGCAGGGCAAGGTGACGCCCTTCCATGGCTATTACTTCCGCATGTTGACTAAGCAAGGACCAGCAGCGAAAGGCGGGGCGCGTGAGTACGTGGCCAACGGGCAACTCACGAAGGGCTTCGGGTTTGTCGCCTATCCGTCTGATTACCGCAACTCCGGGGTGATGACATTCGTCGTCAACCAGGAGGGCGTCGTCTACCAGAAAGATATGGGGCCGGACACGGAGAAACTCGGGGCCAGTATGACTGAATACAACCCTAACTCCAGTTGGAGTCGCGTTGATTAGGCCTCAAGCACACTTGTTGCCGCGCCGCAATACAGCGAAGTGCGCCCGGGCTAACCGTTCCATCACTTGGCTGGCGGCTGCCGGACTTCTGCTCATCGCGTTGCTTGCAGTTGCCTCTCGCGTCCGCCGCGGTGAAACGGACATGGCAACTGTCCCCGCCACCCTCGCGGTTCTGGTGGCATTCGTACTCTGGGCTCATCGCGGTAGAGCACCGATTACTGCCTGTTGAAGTTGAGACTCGGCATGAGGAACAAGTCTCTTGTGTTGCGCGTGGTGCTTGTTGGTCTCCTGCTGTCTGCCTATATTATCGGTTTCTATCGGAGCTTAAGTGAAACGTCTCGGAGAACCCTGCGCCTTCAGGACGCCCGGTCTTGTAATGACTGCCTCCTGGTCAGAGTGAACATCGTATCGGTCAATACCAAAACAGCAGAGCTCACTGCTCATCTAGAGTTTCGGCCTCTTGGCAAGTTCGCCAAAGACAAGATCACCCCGGCGAAGAGCTTAAAGTTGCTGATCAACACTGCAAGAGGAGATCGAGAGCTAGACTTCCCAAAGGAAGAACGCATGGATCCGATCGATGCAGTTTTTGTGCTTGGAGGGGGCACAAACGAATATCCATTTGATCGGCATCAGGCTTCTCTCTGGTTCTTTGCTAACACGCCAAAGGGATCTCAAAAGCAAGTCGTTGCATTGGAAAGCGGCGGCCTCTCAACGGAAAACGAAGGCGCACCTGCTCACACGCAACAGTTGGAGGTCGATTCGAAGACTTTGGCATTGAATGAGCCTGTTCCTGTTGCAGTCAATATTTCCGCTTCAGTTACAGGCCTTAGATTCGAGGGTCAGGTTACTCGAACTGTGGGGCGGGATGTTACGGGCATACTGCTGAGCTTGTCGCGGTCGGAAGAGGCAATGAGCATTTCTCTTTTGGCCATGGTTCTGATGATGGTCCTCGCCATAAGCATCTTCATCATGTCTTTGAAGGCAACCCGGCCTGGGGGTGGTCTCGAACTGGTGCCGCTCTCGTTGGCAATCTCCCTCCTTTTTGGCTTGCCGGCGCTGCGTAATATCCAGCCCGACGTACCTACCATCGGCATGCGCGGGGACTTGATGTCATTTATTCCCGCCGAGGTGATTGTCGCGGTATCGATCGTGGTAATCGCATGGACATGGATCTTGCGGCCTAAATCCTCTTAGAGTAACTGGAAACGGAGATTGAACACACCTTCGGCGGTGGATTGGACGGTGAATACGTCGGCGCGGAGAACTGGGGTGCGGCAGGATTTTAGCGAGGGCCAGGCGAAGACGTTCGTATCATCGGCTCAGATCTTCCGGGTGGTTCCCGAGTTTCGATATCTTCATGCCAAAGGGTGTGGCTGTAATTGTGGCTGTACGGTGCTAAACATGGCCAACGTTTCAAGCATTTCCAGCAGGTTCTCTGTGCGCGCAAGACTTATTGTAAGTTGTTGGTAGGAGTGTAATCCTGCTCCGCGTTCCTTCTTTTCAGGATGAAAACGTCATAGACCGCGAAGTCGATCATGTCGAAGCGCAGCGCATAGCCGGTAGAAGGAAGCTGCCATCGCAAGTCGGTACGAGTCCAGTCCACCACTGGCATGAAGTTGTAGCAGACTGCTTTCACGCCCGCTTTGGCGATCGCCGCCAGCGAGTCCTTCCAGGCATCGATGTATTGCTGGTAGGGGCCAGAGCGCAGCTTGATGGAATTGTGCACCGGGATACTTTCGACCACCGACCATTCCAATCCGGCAGCTTCGATTTCTGCTTTTCGCTTGAGGACTTCCGCCAGCGGCCAGGCCTCGCCCCGATACATGTGGTGCAGGGCAGTCACAATACCGGTCGCGCCCGCCTGCTTTACTTGCTCCAAAGTGACCGGGTCGTCCGGTCCAAACCAACGCCAGGTTTCTTTCATCTTGATCTAACGCTATTGCCAACACTTGCCGCCCGGAGCATGCCTCGTGAGGGCGAATCTCTAATAGCTGAGCTGCAGCACTCCGCGATCAAGCGGAAAGCCAATCCCGTAATAAACGCCGCCGCGTCGGAATACAAAAAGAACGCCAGCGCTGCTACTTCCTCAAGCAGGGCACCACTGGCGGAGAGACGAGTCTTTCCCCAGACTAGAGTGTATGCGCCATCTCGCGGGAGATCTAAACCTAACCACTATTGTTTCTCGGTGCCGAAGAAAATCGGCCCGTAACGGGTGGGTATCAAGCGCATTACGGGCCGCAAAATGAAGCGACGTGGATTTTGACAAAATAATATCACGTTAAGAAGCCGTTCTGATTCGCATTGGGAATGCGATGTTTTTGGAGCACAAAGCCCGGCAGCTGCCTTCACAAAAAAATGGCCCGCCTCTCCGGAGGAAGAGGCGGGCCTGAGGGCTTACGGCGACAATTCCTTGCGCACAAAGCTGAGTGACGTTATTGCGCGGGCGGCGCAGCAGCTTTCCGTGCCTTCTTCTTGGCCGGAGCAGCTGTGCGGGACTGGCCCTTGACGACGTTTTCGTCGACCGGCGTCCCTTCAACTACCTGCCCCTGGCACAGACCGCCTTCTGGGACGAAGTAGAAGTGAGTCGCCTTGCCCTTCGTGCCGCCTTGGCGAGGCTCGATGCGCGATCCGTCCACCTTCGGTCCGAGCTCATCCTGGACCATGTAGTACTTCACGTTGACCGAGCGCTGGGCACCGATTGTCTGCTCGCTAACAACTTCTTTTTCGTCCGTGTAGCCGACCACCGACAGTTTTCCGTTCGGGTTCTGCTGCAGACGGAGCGCCAGTTTGTCGAGCACGTCTTTGCAGTCGTTGTCGACACGCCACGGCCGCTTCGGATCCTTCTCGAAGGTGCAATCGCCCCAATCCTCGATGTTGACACACTTGATTTCGGCAATTACGGCCACTTGCACAGTGCACGTGCCAGTCAGACCGCGCGAATCCGTGGCGGTGACGGTGACGCTCACCGTTTCGCCTGGCAACCCTGTCGTGTCCAGAGTCGCCTTGGTGTCGGTGCCGGAAACCCTGCCAGCCGACGCCTGGTAGCTGTAGCCGCTGATCGTCACTCCCGAGTCGGGGCTGGTAGCACTGGCTGTAATGGTCGCTGTCTCGCCCGACTTCACCGTTGTCGGATCGGCCTTGCAAACCACCTGCGGCGGATTGTGCGGGACGTTGACATTGAAATTTGCTCCGCAGTTGGCCACGTTATGGTTCTTCGGCCCCTTCGGGTCGGTGATCGTGGCATTTGCGGTATAGGTGCCGCCCGACAGACCCGTCGTATCAATTGTGGCCGTCTGCGTATTTGTGCTGGATAACTTGCCGCCCGTGGTTGTCCACCCGTATGTCACGGTGTGCTTCGGATTGAAGTTTGAGCCATTGGCTGTCACGGTTACTGGTGCACCCACCATTACGGATGCTGGAGTAGCCGAGCAACTGGCTGTCGGCGGAACCGGCGGGGCACCGCCGAATGTAACGTTCAGCCCGCCGACATAGCGGAAGTTGTTCTGACTGCCGGTGTACTTTGTCCCGTTAACGCCGAAGCGGGTATACAGGTAGTCCACCTCTGCAAAGCGAATTTGGACGTTTCGGCCAACCTTATAGTCGAGACCGCCGCCAAATGCCATGGCAAATGCGTTGTTGTTGCTACTGGTTGAAGCTGCTCCCCTGATAGTGCTCGCAATGCTAGCAAAGGTATTGCTATGAGCCGCCCCGAATAGTCCCTCGGCAAAAGGCTGCCAGTTTCCAGAATGCTTCTTGAACTGGGGGCCGAACATGTAAGTGAACAGGTTGCCCTGAACATCGCCGAAAATTGTGTAGCCTTGATTCGTCAGTCTGGTCTTGAGACCATTGCCCTGTGTGTAGCCCATGAAGTCGGCCTTGATCCCGATCACGGGACCGATGTTGTAGTCAAATTGGCCCCCACCACCGAAGATGTTAAAGCTAGTGATGGGTGTCAAGTTAGGATGAACGTTTACGAAAGAAAATCCGATCGGGACTTCTATCTTAGGATAATCCTGTGCGACCAAGGACATCGCTGTTAAAAGCGATACGCCGAGAACGGAAACACCAAACGGAATTCTCATCGGCATGCTCCTTAACTGCGTCTAGACTCATAGACCGCGTTGGCCCGAAACCGCTTGCCGACTTGTTGCGCATGTCAAAACAAACTGCACGATGGAAGCTGGGTTGTCAAGAAAGAAAATAACTATCAATTGGTGGTTCGATAGAGATATCAACGAGGACAGAGGCCGTAGCGGCTGGGTACAGGCACGTTTGGGCCAGCCGAAGACGCCATTTTCAGAAGTCGGTTTGCCCGAAAAAGAGAAGGAATCTGTGGGCCAGGTACTTGCCGCTATATAGTTGTCCCATGATTTCCGAGCCGGTTTGTGTCGCACCCACAGGCGACGTATGCGGTGAGGGAGTCGTGTGGCACGCCTCCCATGCGGCCGTGTATTGGACCGACATCAACCGTTTTCTTGTTCATCGCTTCAAACCGAGTGACCAGTGCGTCCGCACGTGGTTTTTTGATGAGCCTGTCACAGCACTCTCACTGACGGACCGAGATGACACATTGGCCGTGATTCTCGGCTCTCAGGTGGTTTTGTGGGAACCGGAGTCGGACAGGCGAAGCGAGCCTTTATATCGCCTCGACCGATGGCCGCAAGTTCGCTTCAACGATGCGCGCGCAGACCGATGCGGTTGCCTCTGGATAGGGTCGATGCGCAACAATGTGAATGCCGACGGATCGGCCGGTGCCGCAGACGGCCGCGATGGCGTCCTCTGCCGGTTTGATCCTAACGGTTCAGTGACGGAGTGGTGTCGCAACATCGGGATCGCCAACACTGTGGCCTGGAGTCCTGATGCGCGCCGGTTCTACTTTGGCGATTCGCTGGAGAATGTGGTTTGGGTTTACGATTTTGATCCCAGCACAGGTGCAATTGAGAATCGACGTCCATTCTTGCAGGGCTTCACTAGAGGAGTGCCAGACGGGTCATGCGTCGATGGGGAAGGTTATGTCTGGAACTGCCGTTTTTTCGGAGGGTGTATCGTCAGAGTGGCCCCGGATGGATGGATCGATCGGGTGGTCGAGATGCCGGTGAAAAACATCACAACGTGCACCTTTGGCGGCCCTGACCGCAAGACCGTGTACGTTACAACCGCGAAAATTGAGGCACCAAGCTCTGATCGGCTAGCAGGCGGACTTTTTGCGATCCGGACCGACGTGGAAGGGCAACCCGAAAACCGTTTTGCCATATTTGGGGCGCGCCTCAATGGTTGAATGGCTCAAGCTTCGTTGGACTGGTGTTCGGCTTGAGCATCTTAGGAATCATCGCGGACAGCGATGATTTCCAGCCCCAGGTTTGCCAAGGCGATATCTTCCGCCGAGGAAAGGCCACTCACCCCGATAGCTCCAACTACCTCACCGTCCTTCCAGATGGGAATACCTCCTCCCCATCCGACGAATCGGTGGTCTCCGTAATAGGCAATGTCGAATCCTTTCATGGGGTCGCGAATTTTGTCTCCAATGTCTTTGGTGGGTTTGCGATCGCGTGCTGCTGTCCAGGCTTTGTTGGCGGCGATGCGAATCGAGGCGAGGGGGGCGCCGTCCATGCGGCCGAAAGCAATGAGCTCGCCGTGGGCGTCGGCCACCGCAACCACCGCAGCCTTCTGAAGTTGCAGGGCCTTCGCGACGATCGCATCCACGATCTCCTTCGCGTCCCTGTAATCGATTGCTGGAACTGTTTTCACCGTCGTTCCTCCTTTGCAAGCGAATGATCGACTTCGCAATCGACAAACTGTTGTATCTGGCTTCGAGTTTATGTTCTGCGAGACACCCTGAGCAAAATGCATCGAGTTGATGATGGCCAATTCTCTTCATTTCGCGGCTGCTCGGTCCAACTTCGAGTGTATTTCGGTTGATTAGCGGACTGGTTGGGCCCTTTACTCCTGAAACGAGTTGATTCGTACGGAGCGATCCTCTCGTGCCTTGGACATCGTCCCTCCCGAGTCACGGTACGTGTTCTTATTCAGCCACGGCCGGCTTCGCCTGCGTCCAAAATCTGGTGATTTCTTCCAATGAACGGCCTTTGGTCTCAGGAACCAGCCAGGCTACAAGAATAATTGTCAAAAAGGCGCCGGCGCTGAAAACCCAAAAAGTACCAGCCGATGCCAGGTGCTTTTGCATGATGGGGAACATCTGGTTGCCGAGGTAGCCGACCAGCCACAGTGCGGTTGTCGCGATCGACATGCCGCGACCGCGCACCTTTGTCGGATAAATTTCCGAGATGATGACCCAGCAGGCTACGCCGTTGCCGAACGCATGACCCGCAACGAAGCTCATCACAAATATCAAGATCGCCAAGCCACTGCCATGGATGTGATAGAACCATCCGACCATCGCGAACGAGAGGAATTGCACGGCCGTACCGGTCAGGATCAAGGTCTTGCGTCCAGCCTGGTCAACCAGCCAGAGGGCGAAAAGGGTAAACACAAGATTGACGACACTGACCAGCACTGCCTGGAAAAAAGCGTCGCTGGTCGCAGTTCCTGCATCCCGAAAAATCTCCGGCAGAAAAGAAAATAGCGGTGTGATTCCGCTGATCTGTTGGAGGCCCGCGAGCATGATGCCCAGAAGCAGTGGACGGCGAAAAGTGGTGAACAGTTCCGAAATGTGGCCCTCTTCCAGAGCTAGCGAATCTCTAATCTGAGTAACTTCCAGCTTCGCTACGGCTGCACCAGCAATCGTGGTCAGGACTGCAATGGCTTCATCCTGCCGGCCCATCTTCATCAGCCAACGGGGACTCTCCACCGCAGGCAAGATCATCGCACCAAACAGGAGCGCAGGAACGATACCTGCGAAGAACATCCAACGCCATCCAGAGGAAATGTTCCAAGCTTCATTTCCCATGCGCTGAATCAGCATGTTGACGAAGACGGCGGCGAGAATTCCAACCACGATGCCAAGTTGGTAGAGTGTCACGCAGCGGCCGCGAATTCGCGTGGGAGCGATCTCCGCAATGTAGTTTGGGGCGATTACCGACGCTGCCCCGATCCCCAATCCGCCAATCACTCGCCAGAGAACGAACTGATGCAGATCCGCCGCGAACAGCATGCCAACAGAGGAGAGTGCAAAACAAACGGCACACAGGGCCAGACCTTTCTTCTTGCCGAGATAATCAGCCACGGCTCCCGCGGCCGCGCAACCTGCAATGCATCCCAGCAACGCGCACCCTGCAGCCCAGCCTATCCCTGCCGCGTCCAGGTGAAACAATTGACTTAAATAGCCAATCGCGCCGCTGATCACAATGTTGTCGTATCCAAACAGAAAACCTCCGAGGGTGGAGACAGTGGCAGCAACGACAAGAGGAGCGCGCGAATGAGGCGTGATAGACGAGGAGTTCAGCTTACTTGCCTCCGCCGGCAGTAGTGCCGATCCACCGTATCATTGTGACCGCTCGATGACGGCCTTGGCTGCCAGCAGGAACCCAAGCGTGTGCGCCATACCGGCGTGCCATGGAGCCGCACAACTCATCTGTGGTGTGTGGTCCGGGATAATGACGCCGTCAAAGTTGTTGCTGTGCAAAATGGACAAGATGCGAATCATGTCCACGTCGCCTTCGTCAATGAATGTTTCCTGATAGTGAGGTACCTTGCCGGTCACGTTTCGAAGATGAAGGTAAGCGATCCTTCGCTGGCGGCTGTAACGATCCACCGCATCATAAACATCGCCTTCGGTCATCTCGGCAATCGTGCCAACACACAACTCCAGAGCATTACTGGGGCTGGGAGCAAGATCAATGAGGCGTTGATACATGTGCGGCTGATAGACGAGCCGGGGCTGACGGCGC
>Ga0126381_100005785_pt1 | contig 13660 bp, 9 predicted proteins | sample PanSoiMetPlot_28_FD_96465 | JGI IMG/M metagenome (GOLD analysis project Ga0126381, IMG submission 96465) | Tropical forest soil microbial communities from Panama - MetaG Plot_28 | ecosystem: Environmental > Terrestrial > Soil > Tropical forest > Bulk soil | place: Panama | collected 2016-02-17
AGAATGGGAACGCAAGCCGGAAATTGATGAGACGTTTTGTCGCGGAGTTCATCTAACCGCTCATGGATTGTCGCGCGCTCCCCTTCCACCAACTCCCGCACCAGCCCAAGCTGTTCCTGGCTTATTTGGAGAAATTTGAAACCGTCAAGGCTTTCTACGCCCACGCTCCTACGATGCAGGCCGTGGCGCGCGAGTCGACGAAGCTAGACTACCCTGAGGAGCGCAGAGCGGAAGTACTCGCGATTCTCAGCAAACAGAACGCGGCGCTCGGCGCGGGGACGGAGACGATTGCGAACCTGGCGCGGTTCGGGAAGGGAGCCGTCGCGGTTGTTTCCGGACAACAGGTAGGCCTGTTTGGCGGGCCAGCCTACGCCATTTACAAAGCCTTGACGGCAATTCAGATTGCGGAGGAATTGACGCGTGACGGGACCGACGCGGTGCCGGTTTTCTGGATGGCTACTGAAGATCACGATTTGGAGGAGGTTCGGCACACGAGTTGGTTCGAAGCCGGAAAGCTGATCCGGTTCGAGTTGCCCGATGGAAATGAAGAGGGAACGCCGGTCGGGCGGATTCCGCTAGGCGCGGAAGGCCAGCGCCTCGCGCGCGAGGCTGCGGGGCTGCTCGAGAAAGACGGCGGTGACCTGCTTGCGCAATACATGAGCGAAAGTTACCAAGCCCAGGAAACGTACGGCAGCGCTTTTGGGAAATTATTTGCGCGGTTATTTGCCGCGCAGGGATTGATCCTGATGGATCCTCTGGATGCGGGGCTGCACCAGGTTGCCGCGCCGCTTTATCAGCACGCGCTGGCGGAGCGCGACGCCCTCAATGAGGAACTGCTCGAGCGCGGAAAAGAATTGGAGCGGGCGGGACTCGACGTGCAGGTCAAAGTGACGTCCAAGAGCACACTGCTCTTCTACATGGGGGATAGGGCCAGGGAGGCGATTTCCGCGGGCAACGAAAATTTTCAGGCTGGCGACAAGAGCTGGGCGCGCGACGAGCTCGTGCATCTCACACACCAGGAGCCGGAAAACTTCAGCCCCAACGCCTTGTTCCGGCCCGTCGTGCAGGATTACTTGCTGCCGACGGTGGCTTTCATCGGCGGGGCTGCCGAGCTTTCCTATATTGCGCAATCGCAAGTGGTTTACGAGCATCTTCTGGGACGCATGCCGGTGATGCTGCCGCGCGCTGGATTTACGCTGGTGGACGCGAAGGCCAACAAGCTGCTCGGCAAATACGGATTGACCGTGGAAGAGGTCTGGGAGGGGTCGCAGGAATTGCGGCGCAAGATGGAAGGCGCATCTGTTCCCAAGTCGCTCTCGAAGGGGTTTGACCGGGACCAAAAGCAGATCGCCAAGATGGTTGAACGGCTTGGAATACAAATTGAGAAGCTCGACACGACGCTTGCGGGCACGGTGGAAAGAACCAAGAAAGGAATTGATTTTCATCTGGAGCAGTTGCGGCAGAAAGCTGGCCGCGCGCTGGACCAGAGGCTTGGCGTGCTTCGGTCGCACGAGCAGCACCTGGAATCGCTATTGAATCCACACAAGGGTCTGCAAGAGCGAGAACTTTGCCTGCTGCCACTCTTGGCGCGTTGGGGTACGGACAGCTCAGGTGAACTGCAAAAGCTGTGTAGCAGCAAAAAGCTCGGGCATCACTTCATCGTTTCCCTACCGTAGTCATCTTCGAGAAGCTAGCCGCGCAGGCTCCGCCCGGGCGCTAGACTTGGGCGCTAAAATATCGAGGGCGGAGAATCCATGCAGACATTGACGGTGAAAACTAAGCGGCGGACCGAGCTTCTGGACGTGACCGTCGAGGTGCAGAAGGCTGTGTCGGCCGCGAAAATCCCGAAAGGCATTTGCTACCTGTATGTGCCGCATACAACGGCAGCGGTTGCCATCAACGAATGCGCTGATCCCGATGTAGCCCGGGACATCGAAAGCACGCTGGACCGGCTCATCCCCAAAACGGGACCATACCTGCACGGCGAAGGCAACTCCGATTCGCACATAAAATCCGTGCTCTTCGGCGGCAGCCAAGTCGTATTTGTGGAAGACGGACGGCTAGTGCTGGGACGATGGCAAGGAATCTTTTTTTGCGAGTTTGACGGGCCCCGCGAACGAAAACTCATCGTGAAAGTCGTGCCAGACGCGAAGTGAATTCGAGCGCATTTGACACTCCAAGTTCGGGAAACCGCCCGTTTTAAAATGGACCGACCGACTCGATCTCGGGGCGAGGCAGCACTTGGAGGCGGGGAGCTAATGCATCAGAGCGCTGCCGAAGCCTTCGATTAGGGCAGGGTGAAAGCCATGAGCGAGTCTCCGAGTTTTTCTTCGGTAATTTTGGGATGGCCGCCAGAGGCGATGAGCACATACTGCTTGCCGGCGGAGCCGAGGCGATAGGTCATCGGCGTGGCGTTGCCGCAGGCGGGAAGCTGGGCTTTCCACAACTCCTTGCCGGTTTCGGTGTCGAAGGCACGGAGGAAGCAGTCCGTCGTACCGGCAATGAAAACCAGTCCACCGGCGGTGACCATGGGCCCGCCGAGACTGATGGAGCCGGACGGTATCGACTGAGCATGAGAGCCGCCAAAATCCTGCATCGAGCCCAAAGGCACCTGCCAGCGAATGTTTCCCTGCGTCATATCCACGGCGGTGAGGTAACCCCAAGGCGGCGGGGCGCAGGGGAGATCGGAAGGCGACTGAATAAAACGGCGGTACATGCCAAAAGGCGCACCCAGCTGGTCGCCGTAGTCGCCGTCTTCGGTGTGCGAGCCGCGCTCGTTATATTTCGCACGGGGAATCAGACGGGCAATGGCCACGAGGTTGTTCGTGTTGGTGACGAGGATGCCGCGCTTCGGATCGAAGGCATAACCGCTCCAGGTCATGCCCCCGAGATTGCCTGGAACCATCAGCGTACCCTCGAGACTGGGCGGTGTGAAAATTCCTTCGTTGCGAAGGTGCGAGATGTAATTGCGGCACCAGTCGCGGTCTTCGGCCGTCGGCCCCCAGACTTGCTCGGCGGAAAGCGTTTGCGGGGCGAGCGGAGGCGGCTTCAGTGGGAACGGTTGCGTGGGCGAGGTGACCTCGCCGCGAACGTCGGTTTGCGGGACGGGGCGCTCCTCGATGGGGAAAACGGGCTTGCCGGTGTCGCGGCTGAGGACGTAGAGCAGTCCAGACTTGTTGCCTTGAACGACCACCGGAACGTCTTTTCCATCGAGATGCAAGGTGGCCACCAGGGGCGGGGAGGCGCTGTCGTAGTCCCACAGATCGTGATGCACAAGCTGGAAGCCCCAGATGAGTTCGCCGGTTTTGCCGCGCAGGGCGACGACGGAGTTGGACCACTTGTCGTCGCCGGGGCGAAGGCTCCCGTAATAGTCCGGGCTGGCGCTGCCGGTGGGGACAAAGAGCAGGTCGCGCTGGACGTCCACGGCCATGATGGACCAGGCGTTGCCGGCGCCACTGCGCCAGGATGGCCCCTTGCCCTCGGCAGCCGCCGCGGTGGGATTCGCGGGAAGAGGATCCCAGCTCCAACGGAGAGCCCCCGTGCGGGCGTCATAGGCGCGTACAACGCCGCGAGCCATGTCCACGCGGTGATTGTCATCGATGGCCGAGCCGACAACCACGAGGTCGTCGATGATGGTTGGCGGGGAAGTCATGTGGTACCAGCCGGGATCGTATTGCAGCACGTTACCCAGGCTGACTTGACCGGCTTTGCCGAAGTCGACGCAGGGAGCGCCGGTGGCGGCGTCTACGGCGACGAGGCGGGCGTCTTGCGTAGACTCAAAGATGCGACGGCGGCAGAGCTGTTTTGCGGAGCCGCTCGGGTCGAGCCAAGTGGCGACACCGCGATTGACGAGGCCGTCGCCGTAATCGCCATCGAGGTCGACTTTCGGGTCATAGGCCCAGCGCTGCTTGCCGGTTTTGGGGTCGAGGGCGATGATGCGGTTGAAGGCGGTGGTGAGATAGAGAGTTCCGTCCACACAGAGCGGCGTGGTCTCGAAGCCGCTGCGCTTTCTGCGGCCACCACCCTCGGAAACGTCGCCGGTGTGGAAGGTCCAAGCGACTCTGAGTCGGGCGACGTTACTCTGATTGATTTGGGTTAGCGGCGAGTAGCGCATACCGCCGGCGTCGTGGCCGTAGTAGGGCCAGGAGTCTGCGGCTGTGTCGCTCGGGGAGGCTTCCGCCCAAGCAAAGATGACACGCAGGGCAAGCAAAAGGACGGCCGTCCAAGCGAGAGCTTCGAGCAGACGTTCGATGTGCCGTCGCGCCGAGACTCCCCGCAATGCAATCCGGGCGCGAGAAAGGAGGGTCATAAGCGCTCCTACCTCCCTAGAATCCGGAAACCCTTCCGTTCAACGATCGCCGGACGCAACTGTCATCCCGTAAGCCAGCGCTAGGTCCCGAAGAACCACGGGATTGTACACGCTTTAACGCTCTAAGGACCGATTCGACATGTTTTCTATTCCGGGGGTTTCCACACCGGGGTCTCAACGGGGGTTCTGGGTCTGTGCTAGAGTTTTTGTGCCATGAACAGGCTCGGAATTTACGTGCAAGTGCCGTTCTGCCAGACGAAGTGCACCTATTGCAATTTTCACACTGGAGTGGTCGGGAAGGAGCGGTTTCGGCCGTACGTGGAGGCTATATGCAGGGAGATCCGGCAGCACCCGCAGCTGCTGAGGGAGGCCGGCGTGGATTGGCAAGGGTGCTCAGGTCGAAGCACGGCCGCCCTGTACGTAGAAACCGGGCAATCGGGCGCAGGGCCTGGAGTATTTCGTGTGGACACGGTCTATTTTGGGGGTGGAACTCCGAGTCTCCTCGAAGCGGCCCACTTGAAGGAGATCCTGGAAGAGATTCGGCGAACCTTCCGAACCTCGTTTGAAGAGGTGACGTTGGAGGCGGACCCGGAGACCGTGGAAGAGGAAAAGGCCGCGGCGTGGGTGGGGGCGGGAATTAACCGGGTGAGTTTTGGCGTGCAGTCGTTTTCGGACAAGGAACTGAAGGCGGCAGGGCGGATGCACCGGCGGGCGGATATTTATCGCGCGGTGCCGATTCTCGGCGCGGCGGGGATTCGAAACATCAGCTTCGACTTGATCGCAGGATTGCCACATCAGACAAGAGAGAGTTGTAAGGAATCGCTCGCGGAGTTAGTGGCCCTAGCACCGCAGCATGTGTCGGTGTATTTGCTGGAGGTGGACGAAGGGAGCCGGCTCGGGAAGGAGCTGCTGGGGGGTGGAACCCGCTACGGGGCGGCGGCGGTGCCGAGCGAAGACGAGATGGCGGAGTTTTACGAAATGGCGCAACAAGCGCTGGGCGCAGCGGGGTATCACCACTATGAGATTTCGAATTGGGCGAAGCCGGGGTTTGAATCGCAGCACAACTTGAAGTACTGGCGGCGCGAAGCCTATCTGGGCCTCGGGGCCGGTGCGCATTCATTTTCGGGCAGCCAGCGCTGGGCGAACGCCCATGACGCAGCGGCGTACGTGGGAGCGATCGAGAGCGGGCGATTGCCGGTGGAGCAGTTGGTGACGGTGACAGCGGAGCAGGCGTTGGACGAGGAATTGTTTCTCGGATTGCGGCAATTGGACGGAATTGACGTTGGACGGATTGAGAGAGAATACGGAGTCACACTCGACGGTCGACTTGAACCACTGGCCGCAGCGGGGTTGGTGAAACGAGATGGAGATGTCGTGCGGTTGGCGGAAGAGAGACTGAGTGTATCAAACGAAGTGTTCGTCGAACTGATGAAATAGAGAAGTGGTGAAATCTAAAGAGGCAAAGAAAGCCAAAGCGGAGTGAACGCCGAGATTAACGACACAGAAGAGAGAAAAAACATGAGCTATACAGTGGCGAAAGGCAATCAGCGAGTCGATCCGGACGAAGTCAAAGTCGTGGGCAAGGCCCCGGATGGTGTCGTGGATTTGCGAAGCGACACGGTGACCAGGCCGACGGCGGAAATGCGGCAAGCGATGGCCACAGCCGAGGTGGGCGACGACGTGTACGGCGAGGATCCCACGGTCAACAAACTGGAGAAGCGCGCGGCGGAGATTTTTGGAAAAGAAGCGGCGCTGTTTGTGCCCACAGGATGCATGGGAAATTTGATTTCCATCAAGATTTGGACGCATCACGGCAGTGAAGTGATTTGCGAAGAGCGCAGTCACGTGAATCTGTACGAGCTGGCGTCGATGTCCGCGATCGCCGGATGCATGCCGCGAGCGGCTCGAGGGGAAGACGGGATCCTGACTTGGGAGGAGATCAAGGCGGTGATCCGTCCGAAGATTTATTACGACTCGCAAACGGCGCTCGTTTGTCTGGAGAATAGCAGCAACATGGCGGGCGGAACGGTGTATCCGACCGACCGCGTGAACGAGATTTGCGACGAGGCGCACAAACTCGGACTCAAGGTGCATTTGGACGGCGCGCGGATCTTCAATGCCGCAACGGCGTTGGGAGACCACGTCGCGGTAATGACGAAAAGGGTGGATTCAGTGATGTTCTGCCTGTCGAAAGGATTGGGCGCGCCGGTGGGCTCGATCGTGGCAGGATCGAAAGCGTTCATAGAGAAAGCCAGGATTTACCGAAAGATGTTTGGCGGAGGGATGCGGCAGGCCGGCGTGATTGCCGCGGCAGGGCTGATGGCCCTCGAGAAATCGCCGGCGCGGCTGCACATCGATCATCAGCACGCCAAGTTGCTCGCGGAAGGGATTGCGCAAATTCGTGGTTTGAAGATCGACCCACAGAAGGTGCGGTCGAACATCGTGATTTTTGATTGCGCGCCGGCAGGGATGACGGCAGTGGAATTGTGCGACGCGGTGCATGCGCAGGGCGTGTGGGCACAAGACACGGCGCTTTATTCAGTGCGTGTGGTGACGCATTGTGACGTGGACCGGGCAGGATGCGAGCGGGCATTGGCGGTGTTGAAAGAAGTGGTGACCAAGAGGAGAAAGGCGGGGGCATGAGCGTAAGGAGGGTGGCGATTCTCTCGGGCGCTGTGGTTTGTTTGCTGATCGCACAAATGGCGACTCGCGGGCAGACACCTCTCGAGAAAAATAAAAGCAATACGCCTGCTCCAACCGCCGAAGAGGCGAAAAAATACATCGAGAACGCGGAGACCGAGTTATTTGAGCTGGGCATAAAAGCCTCGCGGACATCCTGGGTCCAAGAGAATTTTATTACCCAAGATACGGAGAAGATCGCCGCCGCTGCCAACGAAGTGCTGAACACGGCGAGCACAAAACACGCGAGGGAAGCGCACCGATTTGACGGATTGAAGCTCGAGCCGGAACTTGCGCGCAAGCGCCTGCTGCTGGAGCTGGCGGCGGGATTCCCCGCCCCAAACGATCCAAAAGCACAAAAAGAGCTGGCGGACATCCTGTCGTCACTCGACGGCGATTATGGAAAAGGAAAATGGTGCCCGGATGGGGAAAGGGGAGAGTGCCTGGACGTTACGGCGGTGGGAAAATTGATGGCAAAAAGCCGCAACCGAGATGAACTGAAGCGCGCCTGGCTGGGATGGCATGCGATTGGCGCGCCGATGCGGCAGCGGTATGCGCGGATGGTGGCGCTCGGAAACGCAGGCGCGCGCGAACTGGGGTACACCGACGTGGGGGCGCTGTGGCGTGCCAATTACGACATGCCCCCGGATGATTTTGCAAAAGAAGCAGACCGGCTCTGGGAACAGTTAAAGCCGCTGTACTTGTCGCTCCATGCCTATGTCCGCGGGCAACTGCGGAAAAAGTACGGTAAGGATCTGGTTCCTGCCGATGGGCCGATCCCGGCGCATCTGCTGGGAAACATTTGGAGCCAGGAGTGGAACAACGTTTATTCGCTGATGGATTCGCCAAAGCCGCCGCAGAGCTATGACTTGACAAAGGTTTTACAAGAGCGGAAGACGAATGCGCGGGGCATGGTGAAATACGGCGAGAACTTTTTTGTTTCGCTTGGATTTGCGCCGCTTCCGCCGACGTTCTGGGAGCGCTCGCTGTTCACAAAGCCGGCCGACCGCGACGTGGTGTGCCACGCCAGCGCCTGGGACGTCGATTCGCAAGGGGACCTGCGGATCAAGATGTGCATCCAGGTTACGGAAGAGGACTTTCGGACGATTCACCACGAGCTCGGGCACAACTTTTATCAGCGGGCGTACGTGCACCAGCCGCCGCTGTTTCAAAACAGCGCGAACGACGGATTTCACGAGGCGGTGGGCGACACAATCGCGCTCTCGGTGACGCCCGAGTATTTGAAGAAGATCGGACTGATCGAGACCGTGCCACCGGCTTCGGGGGATATCGATTACTTGCTGCAGCAGGCGCTGGAGAAAGTGGCGTTCCTGCCCTTTGGCTTGCTGGTGGACAAGTGGCGGTGGGAAGTGTTCAGCGGGCAGGTGAAGCCGGAGAATTACAACAAGGCGTGGTGGGAGCTGCGGAGAAAGTACCAGGGCGTCGCACCGCCGGTGGAGCGCACGGACGCGGACTTTGATCCCGGAGCGAAATACCACGTACCGGCAAATGTCCCTTACGCGCGATACTTTCTAGCGCGGATTTTGCAGTTTCAGTTCCACCGGGCTCTGTGCAAAGAAGCGGGGATTACCGGACCGCTCGATCGCTGCTCGATTTACGGAAACCAGACCGCCGGGGAGAGGTTGAACCAGATGCTCTCAATGGGACAGAGCAAGCCGTGGCAGGAAGCGCTGGAAACGCTGACGGGACAAAAGCAGATGGATGCGACCGCGCTGGCGGATTATTTTGCGCCGCTCAAGACTTGGTTGGATGCGCAGAACAAGGCAAAGGGGTATCCGGCGGGATGGTGAGAAAAAAGTTCTAAGTCCTAGGTTACAGGCTGTTCGCAGAAACTGAAAGAAGCAAAACCAACCGGACAAAACGAGCTTCGCCGCCGCAAGGGTGCGGCCCTGGAAAGAACGAAGTCCACCGCCTTCGGAGAAGGAAAGCTTCGTTTAAGCCAGCGGGCCAGGATGTTTGAGGTAGCGGTCGATGATGGCGTCCGCGGTGCGGTAAACAAAGGCGAGGATCGTGGGCGTGGGATTGGCGGAGGCGTTTTGCGGGAACGTAGAGCCGCCGAGAATGAAAAGATTGGGCAATTGCCAGTGCTGGAGATAGGACGAGACCACGGAATCGGCGGGTGAGTTCCCCATGATGGTCCCGCCCTGGATATGCGTGGAATTGTAGCGCGTGGCATCGTAAGAGCGCAGGCCCGGAAAGGGATTGATCTCCCGCGCGCCCATGGCACGGGCGACGCGAACGGCTATCGGCGTCGCGAACTCGGCCATTTTGCGTTCGTTGTCGCGCCAATTGAGGGTAAGGCGGAGGAGAGGGTCACCGAGCGTGTCCTTGTAGACGGGGTCGAGGTCCATGAGATTCGTTTTGTAGGCGAGGTGCTCTCCTGCGAAACCGATGGTCGCGGTGCGGTCATAGAAGAAGACCGCAGCTTTCTTCCAATCCGCACCCCAGGTGGCCTTGACGGAGTCTGGCAGCACCCCGAAGGCTGCGATGGGCTGAAATCCGTAGCCGCGCGCCCCGAAGTAACCGCCGCGAAGGAAGCCGAGCGACGAGCGATCGAGATCGTCGCGGTCATAATCGCTGAACAGAAATCCCGCAGAGCCGGCGCCCATGAAGCGGTTAAGAGGCTGATCAAAAAAAGCGGTCGCTGAAGGAACGCTGACCTGGTGCGTGAGATTGCTGCCGACCGTGCCGCGGCCCGTGGCGGGATCGTAGGGTTCGCCGATGCCAGAGAGTAGCAAGAGACGCGTGTTGTTGAAGGTCCAGGAAGCGAGGAACACAAGCGAGGCGGGCTGAAACACTTCCTCGCCTCGCGCGTCGACGTAGCTGACGCCGCGAGCAGCAAACTTGGGAGCAGGTTCAAAAAGGATGCGGCGAACCCAGGCTCCGGTGCGAACAGAAACGTTCTTGCGCTTTTGAATGATCGGGAGGAGAAGGTTGGTGGGTTGCGCTTTAGCCCCAACCATGCAGCCAAAGCGGCCGCAAAAGCCGCAATAGGTGCAGCCACCGCGAGAAATGCCGTCAGGGTTGGTATAAGCGCGGCTGATGTTCGCGGAGGGCGCGGGATAGGGATGATAACCGAGCGATTTGGCGGCGTCGCGGAATAGCGCGGCAAAATAGGGAACTTTTGTGGGCGGCGTGGGATATTGTTCGCTGCGCCAGCCTTCAAAAATATTTCCGCCGTCGATCAGTTTTCCGCGGACGTTGCCCGCCTGGCCGGAACTGCCGAGAAGTTTGTCGACGCGTGTGTAGTAAGGTTCCAGTTCGTCGTAGGTAATGCCCCAGTCGCGAACGGCATGACCTTCGGGAAGAGCGCTCGCGCCATATCTTGCCGTGGTCTTCGACAGCAGCTCAAAGGAGTCGGGCAAAAAGCGCGGAACCTGAGCGTTCCAGTGCTCGCCGGAGCCACCGACGCCGGCGCCTGGCAGAAAAGCTCCATGCTGGCGAAGGGGAACGGCGCCTCGGCTGGCGTCATGACGAAGCGTGACGGTTTCGCTCGAGAGGTCTTGCATCATGCGGAGACGAATGGCGTAGTCGAGTTCGTCCATGTCGGTGGCGTAATCGTAGGATTGGCGAGAGGGACCGCGCTCCAGAACGACGACGGATAGGAAAGTGCGCGCGCCAAGTTCTTTGGCCATCAACAAGCCGGCCCAGCCTCCACCAACAATCACGGCATCAACCGCGGGAAGCGTCTTCACGGCTGGTCCTCGGTCGGGCGAGCCTTTGCGCCGGTCGTTTGGCGAAGACTACGGGGCTTGGGCCGAAATGGCTGGCCGTAATACTTTTCGACTTCCTCGAGGTTGCTCATGCGCGGGCCGGGGAAGCCTACGAGCTGCCAGCCGACCATACCCGCGTTCCCCCCGTGAATCGGATCACAGAACATTCCTTCGATCGTGTTTTGGCGGAGGAGAGCAAAAAAGACGGTCGATTCGATTTTGCGCAGAGCTTCGTCCTGTGCGGTCGGGGAGAGAAGATGAAAACCCTCGAGCCCTTTTAAACCCTTGCGGTAGATTTGCCGCGGCGTGGCGCTTCCTTGGTAACCAAATTCGCGGGGGGCGTCTTCAAAGGGCGGCTGCGTATAGCGGTAACGATCGCGGCCGTAGGAACCCGCCAGCTGGCGGTCGATGAAGACGGCCACACCGGCTTCGCGCGCGCCCGGGCCAGAGTCGTCGGATGGGAAAATGCGCGACGCAGCGGCAGCCACAATGTGGGCTTCGGTCTCTGTAAGAAAACGAAGCGGGATGCGCACAGGTCCGTGCTGCGCGGAAAGGAGCGCAGCTTTGCGATCGAGGGAATAAACCAGTACGCCGCCTAGGGTCGCGGCGGAAAGCGTAAGAAAGTGGCGGCGGCGCATGTGCGGGAGAGTGTAACAGAGGAATCGAGGAGAGGCACTCGGGGCAAGGTCGGAGCAAGGAACGTGCTATAAATAGTATTTAGGAGCGCTATAGGAAAAACAGATAGTGGAAGGGGAAGGTCGTGGAATTCGCGTTTACCGAAGAGCAACAGCAACTGCGCAAAAGCGTGCGGGAATTCGCGGAAGGCGAGATCGCACCCCACGTGATGGAGTGGGACGAGGCGTCGCATTTTCCCGTGGAGATTATGCCGAAGCTCGCCGAGATGGGGCTGCCAGGGGTGAGTTTTCCGGAAGAATACGGTGGCGCCGGGCTCGGGTACATCGAGTACGCGCTGGCGATTGAAGAGTTGGCGCGTGTGGACGGCTCGGTGGGTCTGATTGTGGCCGCGCACAATTCGCTGTGTTCGAACCACATTTTCAAGTTTGGCACCGAAGCGCAGAAGAAAAAGTATCTTGTGCCCCTTGCGTCCGGGAGGTCTATTGGGGCCTGGTCGTTGACGGAATCGGAAGCGGGTTCGGATGCCGGCGGGACGCGAACGACCGCTGTGCGCAACGGAAAGTGCTGGGTATTAAACGGTGCGAAGACTTTTACGACGAACGGGCACTACGCGAATTATTGCGTAGCGATGGCCGTGACGGATAAGTTGAAAGGCTCGCACGGGATCAGCGCTTTCATTCTGGAAAAGGGCATGCCGGGGTTTAGACCAGGGAAAAAGGAAAACAAGCTGGGGATGCGCGCCAGTGACACTTCGGAAGTGATTTTCAGTGATTGCCATGTGCCGCAGGAGAATTTGCTGGGGCCCGAAGGCGAGGGTTTCACGGGCAGCTTGAAGATTCTGGATGGCGGACGGATTTCTATTGCGGCGCTGGCCCTGGGCATGGCGCAGGGTGCACTGGAAGCCGCCACGAAATACGCCAAGCAGCGGAAACAGTTCGGGCAGCCCATCGGCGACTTCCAGGCCGTGCAATTCAAGCTGGCGGACATGGCCACACAGGTCGAAGCCGCGCGACTGCTGGTTTACCAAGCGGCGTGGCTGGCGGACAAAAATCACGTGCGGTTTACGCGCGAATCAAGCATGGCAAAGCTGTTCGCCAGTGAAGTGGCCGTGCGCGTGGCCAACGAATGCGTACAGATTCACGGCGGGTATGGCTTCATCAAAGACTATCCCGCGGAGAAATACTATCGCGACGTGAAGCTGTGCACGATTGGCGAGGGCACGAGCGAGATTCAGCGCCTGGTAATTGCACGGCAGCTCCTTGGAAAAAAGTAAGTAGCGAATACCGCGAAGCGCTCGCGTCGAGATCGAAGCGAGGGCCTTTCGCAAACAGGCTTGCGGACGACAGCCGCCGGTAGACGCTGCCCAGGTTTGCTCACTTGGCTGATAGCTGCCGTCGTGGCTCTTCCGCCGCTGGTTAGAAGGTCGGTCGGCGGACCTTTGATCTTTCTCCTCGCTTCCTCGTGGTGCGCTCCCTAGATCTGTGCGAGGTCCACCGGAAGGGCTGAGGCGACGAGCCCACGAGCTATTCGCGAAAAAAGCGGCGAGCAAACTTGCCCAATTCGGAGCCGCTTTAAGTTTTGGGCTCCGGTCGCAAAATCGGGATAATAGGGCGATGCCCTTAACCCCTCGAAGAAAAATTCAGGAAAAATATGCCGCGGCCCGTTGAGGATTGGGCCGAACAAGTGCGCGCGGGTGAGCTGCGCGCGATTTCGCGCGCAATCACTGCGATCGAGAATCACGCGCCGGAAGCGGAGGAGTTGCTGCGGCTGCTGTTTCCCCACACTGGAAAAGCGTATTTGACGGGCGTAACCGGCGCGCCGGGAACGGGAAAGAGCACGCTGGTGGACCGGCTGGCCGCGTTTCACCGGAAGAACCAGGCCGAAGTCGGTGTGATCGCGGTGGATCCGACGAGTCCTTACTCCGGCGGGGCGATTCTGGGCGACCGCATTCGCATGCAAGGACACTCCGGCGATTCCGGCACGTTTATCCGCTCAATGGCCACGCGGGGATTTCTCGGAGGGCTCGCGGGTGCGACCGCCGAGGTGGCGCTATTGCTGGACGCCGCGGGGAAAAAGCACGTTCTGATCGAGACGGTGGGCGTGGGGCAGGATGAGATCGACATCGTGCGGCTGGCGGATTGCGTGCTTGTGGTGCTGGTCCCGGGGCTCGGCGACGACATTCAAAACATGAAAGCGGGCTTAATGGAGATTGGCGACATTTTCGTGCTGAACAAAGCGGACCGCGAAGGCGCGGACCGTCTGGAGCAGCAATTGCTCGCGATGCTTTCGCTGGTGATGCCGC
>Ga0126381_100005786_pt1 | contig 13656 bp, 9 predicted proteins | sample PanSoiMetPlot_28_FD_96465 | JGI IMG/M metagenome (GOLD analysis project Ga0126381, IMG submission 96465) | Tropical forest soil microbial communities from Panama - MetaG Plot_28 | ecosystem: Environmental > Terrestrial > Soil > Tropical forest > Bulk soil | place: Panama | collected 2016-02-17
CTGATACTCACTTATACAACGGTGCTCGATGCCAACGAACCACCACCGCAGGTCACCAAGGATGGTTTGCAGCTGCAGAGACAGACTAAGCAGCGGCTGGTGTACCTGAAGCCCGGCGCCACCTTCTCTCAGTACAACCGCGTGGCGATACTCGAGTGTGACGTCGAGTTCCGGAAGAACTGGGCGCGAGATTACAACTCAGAAGTTGTGGGCTTGGAAAATCAGGTTACCGATGCCGATATCCAGCGGATGAAGAACGCGCTATCTGCTGAGTTCAAGAAGGTGTTTGTCAACGAGTTGACAAAAGGTGGCTATCAAGTGGTCGAGAGCGCGGCTCCCGATGTTCTGATTTTGCGACCGGCGCTGATCAATGTCGACGTTGCGGCTCCGGACCTGATGACGGCGAACATGGAACGTACGGTAGTTAGGTCTGCAGGGCAGATGACGCTTTATCTGGAACTGTGGGACTCCACCACGAATACGATTCTGGCACGCGTGATGGATGCGGAGGCCGACCAGCAGCCGTTTGCTCGGCCGGCCAACCGGGTTACAAACACCGCGGCGGCGGACGCAATTCTGAAGAGCTGGGCGGACGAACTTCGCGGCCATCTCGACGCCGTCCGCGGTAAGAAGAGTTGAACTCTGACTGGGGCCGCACAACCCTCGCAATTGCTAGCAGCAGCTCAAGACTAAGACCAAGAGGAGGAACAATGGCATCCAAACCGAACGTACTGGTTATCTGGGGCGATGACATTGGTTGGTGGAACGTCAGCGCCTACAACCATGGGGTCATGGGATACGAGACGCCCAACATCGACCGTCTCGCCAAAGAGGGAATGCTGTTTACCGACTGGTACGGCCAGCAAAGCTGCACTGCCGGTCGTGCCGCATTCATATGTGGCCAGTCACCCATCCGAACTGGGCTGACCAAAGTCGGACTACCGGGCGCGGATCAGGGTTTGCGCGCGAAGGATCCGACGATTGCCGAACTGCTCAAGAACCAGGGTTACGTGACGGGCCAGTTTGGGAAAAACCACCTCGGCGACAAGAACGAGTTCCTGCCGACGGTTCACGGATTCGATGAGTTCTTCGGCAATCTCTACCACCTCAACGCCGAAGAGGAACCGGAGAATCCCGACTATCCCAAGGATCCTGCGTTCAAAAAGAAGTTCGCACCGCGCGGCGTGATGCACTGCTGGGCTACCGACAAGGCAGACGCAACCGTCGACCCAGTATTCGGCCCGGTTGGCAAGCAACGCATTGAGAACACTGGCCCGCTCACCACCAAAAGGATGGAGACGGTGAACGACGAGTTCACCAATGCTGCGCTCGACTTCATGGGGCGTTCGGTCAAATCCGGGAAGCCGTTCTTCATGTGGGTGAATTCCACCCGCATGCACATCTTCACGCATTTGAAGCCGGAGTCGATTGGCCGGACCGGACTCGGCACCTATCCCGATGGGATGGTGGAGCACGATGCTGACGTCGGTAGATTGCTCAACGAAGTCGATAAGCTGGGCATCACGGATAACACCATCGTGATGTATTCGACCGACAACGGTCCGGAATGCTTCTCCTGGCCCGATGGCGGGACCTCGCCGTTCCGCGGCGAGAAGGACACCAACTGGGAAGCCGGTTGGCGTGTGCCGACGCTGATTCGCTGGCCGGGGGTGATCAAGCCCGGTAGCCGCAGCAACCAGATATTCGCGCACGAGGACATGCTGCCCACTCTGTTGGCCGCGGCCGGTGTGCCGGACGTCAAAGAGAAGCTCCTTAAGGGATATAGCGCGGGCGATGATAAGAACTTCAAGGTGCACCTGGACGGCTATAACCTACTGCCATTCTTCAAGGGCGACGTAAAGGAATCGCCGCGCAAGGAGATGCTCTACTGGAGCGATGACGGCGACCTGATGGCTCTTCGTTATGGCAATTGGAAGGCAGTGTTCAAGGAGCAGCGCGCTGAAAGCTTCCAAGTGTGGTCCGAGCCGATGGTGGACCTGCGCGTCCCGAAGATATTCAACCTGCGCAGCGATCCATTTGAGCGCGCCGACCACAATGCGATCTACTACAACGACTGGCTGTTGCGCCGCGTATTCCTGCTCGTGCCGGCACAGGGGTACGTGGCGCAATGGATCGCGAGCTTCAAGGAGTTCCCTCCAAGTCAGAAGCCCGCGTCTTTTAATCTTGACCAGGTCATGGCGAAGATGGAAGAGGCGAGCATCAAGAACCGCTAGATCATCGTAGGCATGGGTTCAAAGGAGGTTTCGCCCGCGAGCATTCACACCGGGGTGCTCGCGGGCGCGAGTTCCAGCGGCGCGCCCCGGTCGACTGCATCCAGTGGAAACACGATAAAACCTAAACGACACCCTGGCCGCGATCTGACTGCCGCGCTGGCCACTCTCCTCGTTGCAACAAATCACGGCCGCACGGGCGCGATGGCGGATCAATCACCGGAACCTTCCAGGTAAGGTCTGAAATCAAGCGTTGCTGCGTCGGGGTTTGTATATGTAATTGGTTTTGGGTTAAGCCACTCGATCACCTTGTCTTTGATCGAGTACGCGAAGAAATGATTACCGCGTGGATTGTAATGCCCGTCGACGATGAGATACTGCTTCTCGTAATCCTGCCAACTGAGATTGTATTTCTTGAAGTCCTGCATATGGACTTCGTTCATGTCGAAGTAATCCAACTTCTCCTTAGCGAGGTAGTCGATCGTTTCCTGGTCGCTGCGTACCATTCCGTTGTGCATCTGCTGCATCGCCTCGTACGGATCGAAGACCACGATCAACAATTTCTTCCCATTCCGACTGGCGAATGCTCGCGCCTTCTCCAGAACGTAGATGTTCGCTCGTTGAGCGTATCGATTGAGCAACGCCCGTACCTGCACCTGCATAGGAGTGCGCGAGCGCCGGCCTGGACTTGCAGGCGGAATACTCGCCGTTTGCGTATCCAGACTCCAATCAAACGGGAAGTCGAGTGCCGCGGCGAGCCTGCTTATTTGTTTTCGATCCAACTCGAGAGTGTCGCCGCGCGCGTAGGCGAGGAGCTGAAGTGCGAGATCGTTTCTCAGGTGGTCCACCATCCATTGCGGCTCGGTCATACGGTACAGCGATTGCGGTGTGGCTAGCGGATTCTCTCTTTCGATGAATCGTCCAGTCTTCGGATCCATTTCCACGTGCGCCCAGAAGTTACCGTAAAAAAGGCGAGCACCCAGGAAATCGCGGCCACCCTCGGCAATCCATTGCTTGAGTGCTCGGTAGATCGAGCAATACCGGCAGCGCATCAGACTCCGTATCGGGTCGTCACCCCAGATGTAGAAGATGACGTACTCGGCGCCATGATCGGTGATCTCCTCGCGGATCATGCGCCGATAGGCCTGATACACTCCGTAGGAGCCGATGCCATAATTCCCAATCGGCTCCCCAAGATGACCGGCAAGGTACTCTTCCCACGTCTCACCATCGCTGGTCTGTTCCGATTCCGTGAAGCTGTCACCGTACGCGTTGATGCGTGGCTTGCGATTCGCATAGAGAAATGACGTGCGAGCGCCATTCGGCCTGAACGTATAGATCGCGGAGCTATCGTCCACCGCGTCGTGACGCACGTAGTTCCTTTGAACGTATCCCAGCTCCGGATCGAACCTGGCCCAGGCGGGTCCCGAAAGATAGCCATCGATGACGGCGCGCGGCACCACGCACCCGCGGATGTACTGCTCAAATGTCAGTTTTGCGTGCTGGCGCTCTGCTTGCGCCGCCGCGGCGGCGGCGCCACAGCTTGTTTCAACGGCAACTGCGCCTAGCGCACTTACCATCAAGAAATGGCGGATAGAACAACGGTACGGCTTGCGCGACGTGCTCACGGATGGACCCCTCGCCGTGGTCGATGATGCGTGATCGCCTGTGCACCATTCCGCCGGCACATGTGGATTAGCTTCGCAGCATTGAAGATTGCGCGCTGCTTGAGACGTCCCGGCCGGGCAGGATGTTGGCATTCAAGCGGAACAGGTTCTGCGGGTCGTATCGCGCTTTCACGGCGGCGAGCCTGGCGGCGTTGCCGCCGTAGTTGGCGGCGACCTCAGGAGCCGTCACTGCTCCAGCGAGGTCATTCACATAGAAGCCTCGCGTGGAGGGCTGCAAGCGCGTCCAGGTCTGCCGCGCGAATTCGAGCTGGCTCTCGGCGCTCTCGCTGCGGTTCCAGCTGGCCGCAAAGAGCATGTCGTGGGAGGCGGCCCGATGCGAGAACGCCGTCGCACTCTCCGCGGACCGCGAGATGGCACCCCCTCCATGTAGGAACAACATGTTCACGTGGCGCTCAGTCTGCGGCACGAGTGACTCGATGATCGTAGAGGTAAGCGGTGCGCTCAGGCCTTCGAGGAACCCGGTTCGGCCGTAGGCATCGGTGGCGGTACCCCCCGCCACGGCGTGCGCGGAAGCGTGCGCATCGGCGCCTTGAGCGACCGGATAGCTGACGAGCTTCACCTCATCACGGAGCACTCGGCCAAAACGCCGTAGCGGTTTGAGCACACGCTCGGCGTCGGCTGCCGCTCCCGAGTAACACACGTTGAGCTGCAGCTGGCTGGCCTCTGCTGCGGCCCGAAGTCCGATAAAGAGCTCGACGTACAGGTCGTCCGGCGCTGTGGCCGTGTAGTCGCCATAGGCTGCGAGTACCTGACGAGCCTGCCCGAAAGGGAAGGAGATCGGCCCGGCGAGAATCTGCGCCGGGATAGGGTGGAGCTCGAGTTCGAAGGCGGTCGCCACGCCGAAGTTGCCACCACCGCCGCGCACAGCCCAGAAGAGATCCGGATTGTCGCGTTCGCTCGCCCGGCGGATTCGACCATCAGCGCTGACGATGTCGACGGCGCGGACCGCGTCGAGGGTCAGGCCGAAGCGACGTGACAACTTGCCGAAGCCTCCGCCCAGTGCCAGACCCCCGATCCCGACCGTCGACGCGCCTCCGAGGGGCGTCGCCAGATCGCGCGCTCCTGCCTCGTGGTCGATGAGCCCGGCCAGCGTGGCACCCGCGACCCACGCGCACCGCGCGTCCGCATCGATGCGGACCCCGCGCAGGGGACTCAAGTCCAGCATCATGCCGCCATCGTAGGCCGACACGCCGAATTCGTTGTGACCGCCGCCCTTAACGGCGAGCAGCAGACCATTTTCGCGCGCAAACGTGACTGCGAGGGCCACGTCGGCCGCGCCCGTCGCCTGCACGACAAAAGCCGGACGTCGGTCGAAGCGACGGCTCACGAGCCGACGCGCATCTTCATAGCCGGGGTCGTGCGGCAAGAGGAGCGCACCGTGAAGCGCGTCGCGCAAATTCTCGAGCGCAGTGGGCGGGAGGGTCCGGACGCCGCCCTCGAGCGCCAGGGCTTCGACGGTAGAGGGTGCCTGTCCGCCCCCGTCTACTGGTGCGTACCGGCCAAACAGCGCCGTTGACGCAAAACCTAGGGTCCGTTGCAGAAATTGACGTCGTCGCAAGGGCGCCACCATCGCCGGCAGCAAAGCTGTCATCTGCTAAGCATCTTAGCAGATGAGTCGCGGAAGGGAAGTCCCCGCCTGAAGTCCGCGCGATCAATGATGGAGGCAGCACCACTCCATGATTTGCCACTGCAGGAATGGCCAAGCCAGCAGGGCCGCACTCAGACCGAGCCCTGCAGCAAGCCTCGCCCAGGTGCCCTTGGAGAGACTCGCTGGCGCATCTGCAGACAGCAGCGCCTGCATGCGCCAGCGGAGACTGTCGCCGCTCGCCATCGACAGGACCGCTGCGCCGCCGGCTTCGTGGCCCGGGCGCGCCAGGGCGATGAGCGCCGCAGCGAGATTGAGTGCGCCGGCCGAGCCGGCCGCCGCATGATCGGCTGCGGCTTCCCGTGCAGCGCGGAAAGCCTCCAGCCCCGCACTCGGTCCCCAGGGTGCGAGATCGCGTAGGAACGCAAGCATCACGAATACAAGGGTGTCGCGGCTTCTAACGTGGACACGTTCGTGGTGCAGGGCGGCGCACAGCTCGGCGTCGCTCAGTCGGGCGAGTGCGCCGCTCGAGACGAAGACCGTCGGCCGAAGCACTCCGGCCACGAAGCAGTTTTTGCTCTCACTTGGAATCTCCAGTGCTCTCAGTCCCAGCTGCGCTGCGGTGCTCGCCAGGCGCCCACTCGCGGGCACGGAGACCGCGAACAGGCGATCGACCAACACTTGCCGCCACGCCGCGCGGAGGGTCGCAAAGGCGATGAGTCCTGCCGCCGCGAGCGGCGTCAGCCAGTGGAGCACCATGCCCCTCCACGTGATGACCTTGTCGATGTCGACAGCCTGACAAATGACGACGAGGGCGACGAGGCCCGGAACCGCGGCGAGTACCATGGCCGCTGAGGACCCTAGGGGAGTGCGTGGGACGAGCCGTGCGGCGCGGTTGCTGATCAGCAGTGCGGCGGCCGGGGCGAGAACAAGGGGCCAGAGATTGCGGAAGGGGCTCTTGAAGAGGAGGGTTGCGGCGTAATAGACGCCATCGTGCCAGCTCATGACTTCAACTCCGACTTTCGTTGGGCGATCAAGCGCTCGAACTCCGCGACTGCCTTCTCATCCACCGCAAGCTGGTCTACCAGCTCAGCGATCGCTGCCGTGCCGAAGTTTCGCTTCAGCGACCGCACGACGCGCGAGATCACCTCGGCTTCGAAAGCCTCGCGCGATATTGCAGGGGCGAAGAAAGTAACCTTGCCTTGGCGGGTCTTGGTCAGCCGCCCTTTGCCCGTGAGATTGTTGAGGACCGCCTTGACCGCAGAGTAAGAAATCTCCCGTCCGCGATCTCGAAGCGCACGATGGACGTCGCCTACCGAGAGCGCACGGTTCTCCTTCCACACTACCTGCATGATCTTCCCTTCCAGCGGGCCGAGCACCGCGCCGGCGCCGGAGCGGGAAGGGATAAAAAAAGTCAGCGATCGCATGTCGGAAATGGGCGAGAGCGTCCGCTAACTAGCTTAGCAGATAGCGACGGCGTATCCAAAATCGCCGCCAACGGCGGAATCGCTGAATGATGGCAAGGTGAGGACGCACGAGGCAAAATCTCAGTTCGCACAGGTTTTCCTCGACCGAGGCTACCGCAACGCACCACTGAAAGGTTTGGCTCGCGGACAAGCTTCCGTTCGTGCGCCCGCCGACGGAGAGTGGTCGACAGGGCAGGTCCTACTGGCCGAAGTGAGTTGGGGAACTACCCGTGCGGAATTACCCGCCGAGTTGCCAGCTACGATATACCGCAAACTGGGCAAGGTCCGCAGCGAGCCCTGGCTCTCACACCCACTGGCCCAGCGCCGAGGTGATGGGCAGGCGGGCCGCGCGGGCGGCGGGCAGGAAGCTTCCGATGACACCCATCGCGGCCGCAAACGCGAGACCGTAAACAAGGTCGGTCGGTGTTACGCGGGCCGCGAAGGAGACTTCGCCGAGGCCCGCTGAGGTGCTGGCAGTCAGTCCGTTCATCAGCAACGACGCGAGGCACCCGAGAATCCCGCCGGTGAGAGCGAGCAGCAATCCTTCAAGCATGAACGCCGACAAGACCGAGCCGCGGGAGAAGCCCATTGCGCGCAGTGTCCCGATCTCACGGGTCCGATGCGCGACCACGGCGTACATGGTGTTCATGGCCGCGAACACCGCGCCGATTCCCGTCACGACTCCCACGAAAACCGCCAGGCCTCTCAGCAACCGAAGCCGTCGAACCGACCTTGATTCCCTGGATTCGGCTTGCGGCCTTCCGGCCCACCGGGAGAAGCCGCACGCAGGATGGTGGTCGGCTTGTAAGGCAACGTTCCGCTTTCGACCCTTCAGCGTCCCTGAGTTTGCCGCAAAGCAGACGGTCAAAGCGGCGGGAGGGGGACGCTCATGAACTGCCGTCTATGTAGGAGAGGTTTGAGAGCTCGGCTCTGCGCGTGTATCGCTCGAGTCGGAAACGCCCCTTCCCACTTGCCGACGCCGCCCGAACCTGAATAGCGGAAATGCCACCGCCAGCAAACCGCAGGCGATGAGGGTTGGTGTCGGGTTGGCCACAATGTATGCGAGGAACAAGCCGCTGCCCACCACCAGCACCAATCCCGGTAGCCACGGGAAACCAATCGCCCAGTAAGGTCGCTCGAGGGCCGGCTCGCGCCGACGCAGCGCGAACAGCGCAGCTGCGCACATTGGGTCGAGCAACAGCGCAAGTGAGCTGCCAATTGCGAACAGGACTTCGAAATTTCCCAGAATGGTGAACGCAATGGCGAGCACCGCCGACACCCATAGGGCGATAAGTGGCACGCCTGCCCGGGTGACATAGGTGCCGGATCGCCCGAACAGACGATCACGGCTCATGCCGTACAAGATACGGGGCGTCAGTAGAAGTTGCCCATGCAGCAGCGCCAGCGTGCATGCGATTGCGATAACAGTGACCGCTGTGCGCGCGCTGGGTCCGTAGAGAATGGCAAGCGCATCCGCGGCGGGTAGCGTCGAGGTGGCGAGTTGTGAGGGCGACAGCACATGCAGTAGCGCGGCGTTGATCGCCAAGTACAGAATTATCACTACCGAGGTTCCGACGAACAGTGACCGCGGGACGTTTCGCCCCGGGTCGGTTAGTTCCTCGGCGAAGTAGCATGAGCCGTTATAGCCATTGTAGGTCCCGATCACTAACTGAATCGAAATGACGATGGCCACCAACGTGGCGCCTGGGCTGTGTGGCCGGCTGGGTACTACTGATGCCACGCTTTGGCCGGCGAATGCGAAAGCGGCTATCGCCAGCCCCAGCAGCAGGACGATCTTCAAGAGCGTGAGCGCTTGCTGCAAGCCGCTGCCTGTCTTTACGCCTAGGGAATTGACTGTCGTTAGGAGGACGATCAGCGCCGCAGCCAGCAGATGCTCGCGTCCGGCCAGAACCGGGCATAGTTGCGCGATAAATTCGCTGCTTGCGACCGCAGCATAGGAAATGGCCAACATATTGCTTGCGAAGTCGCTCCATCCCGACACGAAGCCGGGAAACTCTCCCAACCCCCGACGCACGAAAACATATGGGCCCCCGGCGAGTGGCACGGATGAGGCCAGCTCCGCATAGACATTCGTGGCGGTCAGCGCATAGATGCCGGCGAGTAGCCACACGAGGTAGATCAGGCTGTCACTCTCGAGCATCCCCGCGACAGGGCCGGGGGTTCGTAGAATCCCCGTGCCAACCGTGCCGCCGACCACGACCGCTACGCCAAATGCAAGCCCCAGGACCCGCAGCAGTCGGCGTGGCGCAGCTGGAGGAGCAATGACATAAGAGTCGGCTACCATGCGCTGAGTATTGCGTTCTCGGTGGCTCAGCAGCTGCGGCAGACGCTCGGCGTGCCCGCCGGAACGGGTGCGCGTGCGTTCCGATCGCGCTCTCCGATAATGAGCGGTCGGCCGCGAGGTTGTGGTTGTTCTTCTGTGGCCATCGCCTTGGCGTGCCCCAAGCGCCGTCGTCAGCATGCACGTCGCCACGCGAAAGCGCAATTGCGAGTAACAAATGCGGACTTGTTCGGTTGACTGTCCACTTCCGGGAAAATGAAGATGGCGCCTCGAGTGTCAGCTCCTGGCCGAGAGCGTCGATCGCTAGTAACGTCGCTTGCAGGCACACATGGCAAGCGAGTAGAACCTCGAAAGGAAGGGCTCTACGCCCGATAGCTTGCGCACGATGCTAGTACGATACTTTGGTCTGGTAGTGATACTCATCTCCTTTGCGGCGCGTGCGCACTCAATGAGCGCCCCGCAAACTGTCGAGATTTCGAGCGGCGCACTTCGTCTCAAGGCGTACCTATGGATGCCCCCGGGCCGGGGTCAGTTTCCCGCGGTTCTGTATAACCATGGTCGCAGCGACAGTGCTCAATGCCATTGGCGCGCTGGCAACTTGACGCTCGCGGCGGCCGCCGAAGCTATCGGTCCTGTGTTTGCCAGACATGGCTACGTGTTCCTCTTTCCGTTCAGGCGGGGTGAGGGACCGTCTGCAGATCAAGGTGACTTCATCGGTGACCTTCTGGATCGCGAAGAGAGTACCAAGGGCACCGTCGCCAGAAACCATCTGCAATTGATCCTTCTGCGCACAGATCACTTAGACGATAGCCTGGCAAGCTTGGCGTTTCTGCGGGGGCTTCCTAATGTAGATGTTCATCGGATCGCGCTCATCGGACACTCCTTCGGCGGTCAGCTGACCGTACTGGAGGCCGCGCGCGATCACAGCGTGCGCGCGGCCGTGGTCTTCGGTGCCGCCGCCGCGTCGTGGAACGGTTCCGAAGAAGTGCGTACGAGTCTCCTCGAAGCGGTTAACGGGACCAGTGTGCCCATGCTGCTGATTCACGCCGCCAACGACTACTCTGTAGCGCCGGGTCAAGCGATGGCGAGTGAGGCCGCGAGATTATCGAAGCCGTACGCCTTGAAGATCTACCCGCCCGTCGGCAAGTCGCCGAGTGAAGCACACAATTTTCTGTATTCGAACGTCTCGCTTTGGGAAGAGGATGTGTTCCAGTTCCTACAGAGGAACCTACAGCCGTGAAGTTCTGGACCACCGCCCTGGCGGGCCCCTAGGAGGCCGTTACTACCGCGGATCTCATCTTCAGTGACGCGACCCCTGCGTCCGATGAATGGCAGCTTTCTGGAAATCTGAAAGAACCCGAAGAAGGCCTCGTTCTGGCCCGAACTCAGACGGTTAGGGCTGAACTGGTTGCAGTGTGCCCCGAGCCGCAGGATCCACTTCTCGATGGCGGCCGGTGGCAGGGGGAAAGAGCCGACGCTCACGTCGCCGCATTGCCTGAAACCCACTGCTCAAGGCATTCTCTCGACCCGTACAAGATCAAAGCGCGAGGATGGATGGGGAGTCGCCAATTTGCGGGAGTGCTCTCGTTGGGGGCTGTACTTGAGGGGAGCTGCTTTGAATAGCAAGTCGACGCGATGCCAGGCATCGCAGGCGCAGATCGCGCGGCGGGATTTTCTTAACGGCATGGCATGGGTAGCCGGCGCCGCGATGATTCCAAAGGCCGTCGGAATTACCCTCGACCCAGGCCCGGACCTCTCCGCGGAAGAGTACTTCCTTGCGCAGGGCATTACGCCCAGCGATCCTCGGTACTACCCGCCTGCATTAACCGGGATGCGGGGCAGCCACCCGGGATCCTTCGAGATCGGGCATGCACTGCGCGATGGAAGACGATGGGACAACGCCGAGGCGGTGATCGACACCGGCGAGCACTACGACTTGGTCGTCGCGGGCGCAGGCATCAGCGGTCTATCGGCCGCATACTTCTTTCGAAAGCTGCACGGGCCGCAGTCGAAAGTCCTGGTGCTCGACAATCACGACGACTTCGGCGGACACGCAAAGCGCAACGAGTTTAGCGCTGGCGGCAGGACTGTGATCGGGTGTGGGGGCACGCTCGCGATTGAGGAGCTGCAGCTCTATACACCGGAGGTGATGGGTCTGCTGCGTGAACTTGGTATCGAGATCCGGCGCTTCGAGAAGTACTACGATCAGGACTTCAGAAGAGCGCACGGTTTGAAGATCGGGTGCTTCTTTGACAAGAGCGCGTTCGGAGTGGACAAGCTGTGTCGACAGCAAACTGACTCGGTTTACTGGCTCGATACGCACTTCGACCCGAAGGAGATCGAAGCCTTTATCAGTCAGGCCCCGCTTGCGCCGCAGGCGCAGCGGGATCTCAGGCAACTTTACTTCAGCAAGAACGACTACCTGCCCGGAAAGACTCACGCGGAGAAGCTCGAGCTCCTTAAGCGCGTCAGCCTAAAGGTGTTCCTCGAGCAGTACGCCAAGGTCCACCCGGATGTCGTGAAGTACTACCAGCAGATCACTCATGGCTGGCTGGGTGTGGGCATCGACGCGGCTGCAGCGCTCGACAACTTGTGGTTCATACCACCGGCGGTCACAGAGAGTCTCGGGTTGCAGGCCGAGGCGGCTGGTGAGCTCAGCGGCCAGCCTTACATCTATCACTTCCCAGACGGCAACGCATCGATTGCGCGCCTGCTCGTGCGTTCGCTCGTTCCGGGTGCCGCTCCGGGAAGCACGATGGAGGACATCGTTACGGCGCGCATGAGGTACGCAGCCCTGGACCAGGCTGAGTCAAAGGTACGCATCCGTCTTAATAGCACGGTCGTGCGCGTGCGGCACATCGGGGACACGTCGACAGCAAAGAACGTTGCCATTAGCTACGTTGACAACGGCAAGGCGTACCGCGTACGCGCTGACAAGGTCATTCTCGCCTGCTGGAATGCGGTCATCCCGTACATGTGCCCGGAGATGCCCCAAGCACAGCGTGAGGGACTTGCCTATGGTGTGAAAGCGCCAGAAGTCTACACAAACGTGCTGCTGCGCGATTGGTCTGCACTCAAGAATCTCGGCGTAGGCTCCGTGTATTGCCCCGCAAGCTATTTCAGTGAAGTCGACATGGACTACCCGGTGAGCATCGGCGACTACCACTACCCACACGCGCCTGAGGAGCCCTGTGTTCTGCGCCTCGAGCGCGCACCGTGCAAACCAGGACTACCGACCAAGGAACAGCACCGGATCGGACGTGCGGAGCTGTTCACAACTTCTTTTTCCACGTTCGAGCATCACGTTCGGGATCAGCTCGGCCGCATGTTCGGCGCAGGCGGTCTCGACCCGGAAAGGGATATTCTCGCCATCACGGTCAATCGCTGGCCGCACGGGTACGCGTATAGCTACTCGACACTGTTCGACCCGGAATGGCCTGAAGGCAGGGCGCCTCACATCGTCGGGCGTCAGCGTTTCGGGCGGGTCGCCATCGCGAACGCCGATTCCGGCGCCTACGCTGAGACCTCAGTTGCGATCGCGGAGGCGCTCCGGGCTTGCCGAGATGTGCTGGAGGTCTCCTCATAAATTACAACTGACTCCTCGATCCGGCTGCGCAAGGCGGCGGCCTTCTATGCTATCGGATTGGGTTCCCGGACGGAGTTTCTCGATCTTTAAAGAGATCGTTCCAATGTTCGGTTATTGGGAAACTAGTCGGTTGAGGTACAGCACCGGTCGTTCGCATCGTTGCCATGTGATGGAGTGATCATGACGGCCCGCAACCAGGTGACGTGGTCGAATGCTTCCCGGCCAGCGCCGCCGGCGTTGATCGAGTTCCGCTCCACTGACTATGTGCCTGACGCCGAGCGGCACGGCGGCCTCGCGAGTCAGTTCACGCTGTGGCTCGCGGCCAATCTGCAGATCACGGCCATCGTCACCGGAGCGCTCGCGGTGGTATTCGGCGGCGATGTGCTGTGGTCGCTGGTCGCGCTGCTTCTCGGTCAGGTGATCGGTGGCGTCGTAATGGCGCTGCACGCGGCACAAGGCCCGCAGCTCGGCTTACCCCAGATGATCTCCTCACGCGTGCAGTTCGGCGTGTACGGCGCGATCCTGCCGATCGTAGCGGTTTGCCTGATGTACATCGGCTTTTCTGCGAGCGGCTGTGTGCTCGCCGGGCAAGCCACGGCGCAGCTGCTCGGAGTCGGCGAGGCCGCGGGTATCGTCATTTTCAGCTGCCTGATCATTGTCGTGACGTTGTTCGGCTATCGGGTCATCCACGGGCTCGGTCGCGTGGCGAGCGTCGTTGGTGTGGTCGTATTCGTTTATATGTTCGGCAGGCTGTTCGCGACCCACGATGTGGCGGCCTTGCTGGCCGAGCGCCATTTC
>Ga0126381_100005787_pt1 | contig 13656 bp, 14 predicted proteins | sample PanSoiMetPlot_28_FD_96465 | JGI IMG/M metagenome (GOLD analysis project Ga0126381, IMG submission 96465) | Tropical forest soil microbial communities from Panama - MetaG Plot_28 | ecosystem: Environmental > Terrestrial > Soil > Tropical forest > Bulk soil | place: Panama | collected 2016-02-17
CGAGGCGCCGTGGGGGTCTGCCGTCGATCCGGGCGACGTCCGCCGCGCGCTCGAACGCGGCCGTTACGACGCCGTCACGGTCGTGCACTCCGAGACCTCGACCGGGACGCTCAACGATCTCGCGGCCGTCGCCCGAACCGTGCGCGAGGCGTCGGACGCGTTCGTGCTCGCGGACGTCGTGACGTCCGTCGCCGGCTCGCCGGTCGAGTCCGACGCCTGGGGGCTCGACTTCGCGCTGACCGGATCGCAGAAAGCCTTCGCGTTGCCCCCGGGCCTCGGCCTCGCGTTCGCGTCGGACCGGTTCCGCGCGCGCGCGCGGGAGCGTTCGAGGGCCCACTACCTCCGGCTCTCGGAAGCCGAGGCCTTCGCCGAGAAGCACCAGACGCCGTACACGCCGTCGACGCCGCACCTCTTCGCCCTCGACGTGCAGCTCGACCACATCCTCTCCGAGACGCTCGAGGCCCGCTGGGCGCGGCACGACGCGCTGCGCCGCCGGGTCGCGGCGTGGGCGGCCGAGCGCGGTCACTCCTACGCGGCGGCGGAGGGCGCGAGGTCCTGGACGGTGTCGTGCCTCAAACCGCGATCCGGCGTCTCGGCCGAGGCGCTCGTCGCCCGGGTCAAGGAGCGCGGCTTCACGATCGGCGGCGGCTACGGGAAGTGGAAGGCCTCGACCTTCCGCATCGGCCACATGGGCGACGTGGACCTGGCCTCGCTCGAAGCTCTCCTCGCCGCGCTCGACGAGAGCGCCGGGGAGGCCGCGGCGTGAGCCGCGTCGTCGTCGCCGAGAAGATCTCCCCGGCGGGCCTCGATCTCCTGCGCCACGCCGGGCACGAGGTCGTGGACCTCGCCGGCGTCGGGCGCGACCAGCTGCTCGCCGCGCTCGCCGACGCCGACGCGCTCCTGGTGCGCAGCGCGACGAGCGTCGACGCCGCCCTCTTCGCGGCGGCGCCGCGCCTCACGGTCGTCGGCCGGGCCGGCGTGGGCGTCGACAACGTGGACGTTCCTGCCGCCTCGGCGCGCGGGGTCCTGGTGCTGAACTCGCCGACCGGCAACGTCGTCTCGGCGGTCGAGCACACCTTCGGCGTCCTGCTCGCGCTCCTGCGCCGGATCCCCGAGGCCGCGGCCTCGATGACGGCGGGGAAGTGGGAGAAGTCGAAGTTCGTCGGAGCCGAGCTCGCCGGCAAGACGGTCGGCATCGTCGGGCTCGGCCAGGTCGGATCGCGCGTGGCCTCGCGCGCCCGCGCGTTCGAGGCCCGCGTGCTCGGCCACGATCCGTACCTTCCGGCCGAGAAGGCCGCCGAGATGGGCGTGCCCCTCGTCCCGCTCGACGAGCTGCTCGAACAGTCGGACGTCGTGACGCTGCACTCGACGGCGGTCGGGAAGGGCAAGCATCTGCTCGGCGCGGCGGAGATCGGCCGCATGAAGCGGGGCGCAATCCTCGTCAACGTCGCGCGGGGGAGCCTCGTGGACGGAGCAGCGCTGTACGCCGCGCTCACCGAGAAGCGCCTGGCCGGGGCCGCGCTCGACGTCTTCGAGCCCGAGCCTCCCGACCCCGCCGACCCGCTCCTGAAGCTTCCGAACGTCGTCGCGACGCCGCACCTCGGTGCCTCAACGGTCGAGGCGCAGGAGCGCGTCTCGACGCAGACGGTCGAGGCGCTGCTCGCGGCGCTCGCCGGAGCGGCCTACGTGCCGGCCGTCAACCTGCCCTTCCGCGGCCCGAAGGACGCCGAAGGCGCGGCCGGGTGGATGCGCCTGGCGGAGCGCACGGCGCACTTTCTCTCCGACCTGATCGGCGGGCACCTGTCGCGCCTGGCGGTCGAGACGTGGGGCTTGCCCGAGGACCTCTTACGGCCGGTCGCCGTCGCCGCCGTCAAGGGCGCCCTGGAAAAGCACACGCCCGAGACGGTCAACTTCGTCAATGCGCTCTTCCTCGCCCAGGACCGCGGGCTCGCGGTTTCGCAGACGCGGCACGAGGATCCGGGGACCTACGCGCGTTCGATGCGCGTCTCCGTCTCCGGCGCGGGAGCGTCGGCGAGCGCGGACGCGACGCTCTTCTCGGGCCAGGACGCGCGCGTGGTTCACGTGGACGGATTGCCGCTCGAGTTCCGTCCGGAAGGAACGGTCGTCTTCCTGCGCAATCGCGACGTCCCCGGCGTCGTCGGCAGCGTCGGGACGATTCTCGGCGAGGCCGGCGTCAACATCGCGAACTTCTCGCTCGCTCGCGGAGACGGCCAACGGGCCGCCGCCGTGATCGCGGTCGACTCGGCGCCGCCGTCCGGTGCGCTCGAGCGCCTGCGCCGGATTCCGGCGGTCGAAGAAGTGCGCGTGGTGCGCTGGTGACCCGCATCCGGATCGCGATCGTCTTCGGGGGCAAGTCCGTCGAGCGCGAGGTTTCGCGCATCTCGGCGCGCACGATCGCCTCCTCGCTCGACCCGGCGCGGTACGAGATCATCCCAATCGCGGTGAACGAGGCGGGCCGGTTCCTAACGCCGTCGGAGTCCGGACTCCTGCTGTCGTCCGGCCCCGTTCCCGAGCGGTTCCGGACCGGGGATCCGGCCGGAACGGCGCTGGTCCCGGCCGAAATCGCTCCGGGCCGCGTGGACGTCGCGTTTCCGATCATCCACGGGACGACGGGCGAGGATGGGGCCCTCCAGGGCTTTCTCGAGACGCTCGGCGTGCCCTACGTGGGCGCGGGGATCACGGCGTCGGCGGTCGGAATGGACAAGGCGGTCTTCAAGGCTCTCTTGCGCGACGCGGGAATTCCGACGCCGCGATCGATCGTCGTCACCCGTCCCGAGGACGCGAAGCTTTCCGACCGGCTGCCGCTGCCGCTCTTCGTCAAGCCCTCGACGGGGGGCTCGTCGGTCGGCGTGACGAAGGTCCGGCAGCGGGCCGACGTCGCCGGGGCGGTCGCGGTCGCGCTGCGCTACGGCGAGCGTGCCCTGATCGAGGAGGGAATCGAGGGGCGGGAGCTCGAATGCTCGGTGCTCGGCGACGAGGACCCGCGCGCCTCGCTTCCCGGCGAGGTCGTCCCGGGCCACGAGTTCTACGACTACGACGACAAGTACCGCGACGACAAGGCGAAGCTGATCGTTCCGGCGGAGCTTTCCCCCGACGTGAGCGAGACGGTACGGAGGCTCGCGGTCGACGTGTTCCGTCTCTGCGGCGTCTCGGGGATGGCCCGCGTCGACTTCTTCCTCGAGCGAGGAACCGACCGTGTTCTCGTCAACGAGATCAATACCCTGCCGGGTTTCACGGCGATCTCCATGTACCCGAAGCTCTGGGAAGCGAGCGGCCTGCCCCTCCCGCGCCTGCTCGACGAGCTCGTCCGCCTCGCGCTGGCGCGCCAGGAGCGCCGCGCGCGCCTGCTGACCAAGCCGCCGGCCGAACTGTCCTAACCGTCGCCTCCGCTCGCTCGGGATCTGCTCCGCTTGGCGCTCAAGCGCCGTGCGGCGCATCGTCGGACGGCTCGCCGAAATGCGGCTCGCCGTCCGACTGATCCCTTCCTCTCGCTCCGGCTCCCGCGGCGTGAGCCTCCTCCCTCCCTTCGGTCGGGAGACTTCTCACGCCGCGAACCAATGAGAGAGTGCTGCTCGAGAGGCCTCAGTGGTTCGTGTACCGCACGAGTGAAGGCGACGGTTAGCCACCAAAGATCTGGACGTTCTCGCGCACGAACGCCTCGAAGCTGCGGGGCGGCCGGTCGAGGATCTCCTCGACGTCGGGGGTGACCGCCGAGCCGATGGTCGTTCCTTCTCCGCGCTGGAACCAGGCATAGAACTCGAGCAGGCCGTCGGCCAGCCATTCCGTCAGGCCCGCGGCGACCATTCCCTTGCGCGCGTCCTCGGGCGGGACGTCCACGAAACGGACGTCGCGCCCCGTGATCGTCGCGACTCTTGCGGGCGACGTCGTCGAAGGACAGCGCTTCGGGTCCGGTCAGCGGGTACGTTCGGCCGTCGTGGCCGTCCCCGGTCAGTGTCCGGGCCGCCACCGCGGCGATGTCGCGGACGTCGATGTCGGCGTGACGTCCCCGACCCACGGACGCGAAGAGGGCTCCCTGGGACCGGATCGAATCGGCGAACATCAGATAGTTCTGCATGAAGTAGCCGGGACGAAGAAACGTGCCTGGAAGTCCGAGCGCTTCGATCCGGCGCTCGACGTCGCGGTGCTGGCGGGCGAAGAGAGGCGGCGAGACCGCGCCCGCCGCCATCACCGAGATCTTGACGACACGCGAGGCTCCGGAGTTGCACGCCGCCTCGACGATCCGGCCCTCGACTTCGAGGCGGTCGGGCTCGGTGGGTGTCAAGAGGAAGAGCGTGTCGACGCCACGGAGAGCGGAATCGAGCGCCGCGCCCTCGCGATAGTCGCCGACCACCGCCTCGCCCCCCGCCTCGCGGATCGTCTCGGCCTTTCCCGCGCTCCTCACGAGAGCGCGGAAACTCGTCCTCGCCGCGCCGAGCTCGCGAACGAGCTCCCGGCCGATGTGTCCGGTCGCGCCCGTCAGGAGGATCACGACGAAGTCGAGTGCATCGCCGGGGGGTCAGCGATCCGAGGGTCCGGCCCCGTCCTCGTCCGCGTTACCCTCGGGCTCTTCCGGCTCGAAGATGGTCAGATCCTCTTTCGTCTCGACGACCATCTCGGACGGCTTGTCGTGCAGCAGCTGGCTGTAGACCTCGGTGCCGTGCTCGAGCGGGCCGGGCCCGATCTCAGTCAGGTCCGCCAACCCGAGGAACCCGAGCGTAACGTGCGTCCCATCTTCGTCGTCGTACTCGTCGACGGCGGCGCGCCCGAGCGCGAGCGCGCGCTGGTAGGCGGCCTCCGCGTCGGACGCTTCCACGAGACGATACAGAAGATCGCCGATGCGTTCGTCGTCGAGGGTCCCGTCCACGTGCGCGCCGCGCACGATCACCGCCATGAACCAGCTCATCGAGAATCCGTCCTTCCCGGCTTCCCTCGAGCGAAGCCCCTGCGTCGCATTCTAGCCGCCGTACGCCTCGCGGACGGCGCGGCCGGACCGGCTTCGCGTCGCGGAATCGGGCGAGCATCTTGCTAGGCTTCGTCCCGTGCCGGAGCTTCCCGACATCGCCGCATATCTCCAGGCGCTCCGGACGAGGGTCGTCGGCGAGCGCCTGGAGGCCGTTCGCCTGGGGAGCCCGTTCTTGCTGCGCTCGACCGCGCCTCCGCTCGCCGAGGCGGCGGGGAAGACGGTCATTGGCGTCGAACGGATCGGCAAGCGCATCGTGTTCGCGCTCGACGGCGACCTGTTCATGGTCCTGCACCTGATGATCGCGGGACGCCTGCACTGGAAAAAGCGGGGCGTGAAGGTCGGCGGCCGCGGCGCCGTCGCGGCGCTCGACTTCGACGATGGGTCGCTCGTCCTCTCCGAGGCCAGCCCGAAGAAGCGCGCGTCGCTGCATCTGGTGCGGGGCCGCGAGGGACTGCGGGAATTCGACCGCGGAGGCCTCGAGGTGCTCGATGCCGACCTCCCCGCGTTCCGCGAAGCGCTCGCGCGCGAGAGTCATACGTTGAAGCGCGCGCTGACCGACCCGCGGCTCTTTTCGGGGATCGGCAACGCCTACTCGGATGAGATCCTGCACCGGGCGAGGCTGTCGCCGGCGAAGCTCACCCGCCGTCTCTCGGAGGACGAGAGCGAGCGCCTCTACGACGCCGCCCGAAAGGTCCTCCGGGAGTGGACCGATCGGCTCTCGCGCGAGGCCTCGATGCGATTTCCGGAGAAGGTCACGGCGTTCCGGGAAGGCATGGCGGTTCACGGCCGGTACGGACAGCCGTGCCCGGTCTGCGGGACGCCGGTCCAGCGCATCGTCTACGCCGAAAACGAGTCGAACTACTGCCCGACCTGCCAGACCAAAGGCCGCCTTCTCGCCGACCGCGCGCTGTCTCAACTCCTGCGCGGCGACTGGCCGAAGACTTTGGAGGAGCTCGAGGAGCGCAAGCGCGGATGAAGGCCGCGTGGCTCGCCGCGCTCGTTATCGCCGCCGCCGCGGCGACGGCGTCGGGACAGGAGGCTCCCGCGAGCGCACCGCCCATTCCCGAAGGGCGTCCTCCCGAGTGGAGCCTCCAGGCGGGCTACGGCTTCTCGGTCAAGGTCAACCGCGGAAACTCCCACGAGCACCTCTTTCTCCTGGAACCGGGCGTCGCGTTCCGCCTCGGGCCGCGCCTCGAGTACCTCGTCGAGACGCACTTTGCGAAGTACTTCACGCCCGAAGGATCCATGATCGGCGTCGTTCCGGTCGGCGGCCGCTACTACTTCCTCCACGGGCCGGTCCTTCCATATCTCTCGCTCGGCGCCGGTCTCGGCTGGACCGATCTGACGACCCTCGAGGAGATCAACCGGCGCTTCAACTTCCTCCTCGAGGGCGCGATCGGCGTCCGGGGCCGCGTTTCCGACACCCAGGCCTGGACGCTCGAGTTTCGTTGGTCCCACATCTCGAACGCGGGCACCGTGCTGCCGAACCTCGGGTTGAACTGCGCGGTGTTCCTGGCGGGAATGCGGTTTTAGGCCGGCGCCTCGGCCAGGATCGCCGCAAGGCGGTCGAGGTCGATGTTGCCGCCCGACACGACGCAGACGATCTTGCCGCGGCCCGCCCGGCCGGACGCGGCGGCCGCCACGGGAACCGCACCCGCGCCTTCCGCGACGACGCGGGCCCGTGAGGCGAGAAGCCGGATCGCGGCGGCCGTCTCCTGGAGCGTGACGACGAGCGCGCCCGCCAGCACCGAGGTCGCGAGCGGCCACATCTCAGGAAGGAGGCCGCGCGCGCCGATGCCGTCCACGAAGCTCGGCGTGTAGTCGACCGCGACGGGCCGTCCCGCGGCGAGCGAGGCCGAGTAAGGCGCCGCGGTCTCGACCTCGCACGCGTACGTCTTCATCGACGGCGCCAGCGCCCGAAGGGCCGACGCGATGCCGCACGAGAGACCGCCGCCGCCCCAGGGCACGAGGACGGCGTCGGCATCGGGAAGGTCCTCGAAGACCTCGAGCCCGATCGTTCCATTCCCGGCGACGACGGCCCGATCCGAGACCGGGTGGATGAAGAGCCCTTCGATGCCCGGATACCCGTGCTCGGCGAGGACCTGCCACCATCGATCCATCGGCAACGGGACGACCTTCGCTCCCAGGCGCTCGACCGCGTCGAGCTTGGCGCGGGGCGCGTGATCCGGGACGACCACGGTGCACGGGATGCCGAGGCGTCGCGCGTTCCACGCCACGCCCTGGGCCATGTTGCCGGCGGACGCGGTGTAGACGCCGCGGGACAGCGACGCCGGATCCGCGAGGGCCATGGCGTTGCCTGCGCCGCGCAGCTTGAAGGAGCCGATGGATTGCAGGCACTCGAGCTTGAGCCAGATCTCGGCGGGCGCCTCGACGTCGAGACGCACCAGGGGAGTCCGGATCGCCGACCCGGAGACGCGGGCCCGGGCGGCCCGGATCTCGTCGAGGCTGATGGGCGCCAGGGGCTCAGTCGGCGTCGTGGCGTCCTCCGCCGAACTCGAGGAGCTTGCCTCCGCTCGTTTCGCGCGCCCGCCCGTAGATGAAGTGCGCCGCGGCGACGTCCTCGATCGCGAGGCCCACCGACTTGAAGACCGTGATGTCCCCGGGCCCGCGGCGGCCGAGAGCCTCGCCGACGACGAGCTCGGCGAGCTCGGCCGCGATGTGGTCGTCGCCGACCGCGCCTTCCTTCTTTGCGAGCAGGAAGTCGCCGGCCTCGGCCAGTGCGGCCTCGCGGCGATCCACGAAGAAGCGGGACCGGGCGACGGCGGCGGAATCGAGCTCGCGCGCCGAGGCGACGCTCGATCCGACCGCGTTCACGTGGGCGCCGGGCGCGAGCCACTCGCCGAGCACCACCGGCTCGCGCGACGAGGTCACGGTGCAGACGAGGTCGGCCGCTTCGACCGCCTCGCGGACCGTCGCGCAGGGCGTGATCGGGATGCCGTGGCGCGCGCCCTCGCGCTCCGCGAAGGACCGCGCGCGGTCCAGGCTCTGGCTCGCGACGCGGACGCGGCGGATCTCCCGCACCAGCCGCATCGCCTCGAGGTGAGTTCGGGCCTGAACGCCCGAGCCGACGAGCGCGAGGTCGCCGGCGTCCTCGCGGGCGAGCAGACGGGTGGCGAGGCCGGACACCGCGGCCGTGCGGACGGCCGTCACCGACGTCGCGTCGATCACGGCGAGCAGCCGTCCCCGTCCCGACTCGAAGAGGAGGACGGCGCCCTGGTGGGAGTCGAGGCTGGTCCCCTCGTTGCGCGGAAAGAACGTGACGGCCTTGACCCCGAGAGCGCCCAGCCCGGTCGATTGGGCCGGCATGAGTCCCAGCGCACCGGACCGGTCGGGCAACCAGACGATCTGCCGCTGCGGGAGGGTCGACTCGCCCCGGGCGAGCGCGGCGAAGGCGCGGGCCATGACGTCGATGCACTCCTTCATCGGGAGCAGGCGCGGGACCTCGGCCTGGTTGACGAGGAGCGTTTCCATCGGCGAATCCTCCGGAGCGGCCGCGCGGGACCGGACGTCGGCCGGAAGGATATCCCCGGGAGCGGCTACTGCCAGCGGAAGATCTTCAGGGCGACCGCGAAGGACACCACTCCCCAGACCACGACGACCGCGAGGAAGCCCGCGACGGCCGTGAAGGTGCGACCCTCGAGCATCACGGCCCTCAGGGCGTTGTTGAGCGCGGTCAGCGGGAGGGACTGGATGAGCGGCTGCGCCGCCTTCGGAAAGCGCTCGGAGGAGAAGAAGACGCCGGAAAGCAGCCACATCGGGACCATGACGAGGTTCATGAGCCCGTTGGCCGCCTCGAGGGTCTTGGCGCGGGACGCGACGAGCAGGCCCATGCCTCCGAACGAGAGCGCTCCGAGAAACGTCGTCAGGACGAGCAGTGTGAGGGATCCGCGGACGGGGACCTGGAACGCCAGGATTCCGAAGAGGAGGATGACGGCGACCTCGAGGATGAGGAAGACGAAGCGCGAGAACATCTGGGCAAGCAGGTAGTGCGACTTGCGCATCGGCGTCGCGACCATGAGCTTGAGCGTCTTCTTCAGACGCGCGTTCACGATCGAGAAGCCGATGCCCCAGATCCCGGTGCCCATCAGGTTCAGGCCCAGGATGCCGGGGAGCAGGAAGTCGATGTAGCGCGAACCCTTTTCATGGACGAGCTCTTCGCGCGCCGGCGTCGGGTCGGAGCGGCCGCGGGCACGCTGGATGGCGTCGTCGACCTCGAGCCGCGCGATCCGCGCGTCGGGGCGGGTCCGGTCGAAGTGGTAGAGGAGACCTCCCGATTCCTCGACGAGGAGCGCGATCTTTCCGGTCCGCAGGGCCTCGAAGCCGTCGGCGAGACTCGGATAGGTCGCCGGCTTGATGGTGCCGGGGCGCGCGAGCGCCCGGGCGATCTCGTCGGTCGAGGGCCCTGCCACGATCCCGACGGGAACCGGGTCGGGCGGCCGGTCGCGGAACGCGAAGCCGAGCACGAGCGCCATGATGATCGGGAACGCGAACACCCAGAACAGGGCCTCGGGCTCGCGGACGAACTCGAGCAGCCGCGTCTTCGTGAGCGCGGCGAGGGGTTGCTGCCGCTCACTCATCGCGCAGCTCGCGGCCCGTCAGCGACAGGAACACGTCCTCGAGCGTCGCCCGATGCGTCGAGAGCGAGACGAGCTTCGCGCCGCCGCGGTCGAGCTCGTCGAGGAGCGCCGGGACGGCCTCGGCGAGCGAGCCGGCGGCCAGCAGCCACCGTCCGTCGCGCTGCCGGCGGTCGCCGATGCCGGGGATCCGCGCGAGCAGTCCGTCGTCCACGGCCGGGTCCGTCGCGAACTCGATGATGTGGGGCGCGTGGAGTCCGGCGATGAGGTCCGCGGGGGAGCCGAGGGCGATGATGCGCCCGTGGTCCACCACGGCCACACGGTCGCACAGGCGCTCGGCTTCCTCCATGTAGTGCGTGGTCAGGAGGACCGTCCGGCCCGCGGCCTTGTAGGCGGCGACGCGCTCCCAGAGCTGCAGCCGGCTCTGGGGATCGAGGCCCGTTGTGGGCTCGTCGAGGAAGAGGAGCTCGGGATCTCCCGCGAGCGCGCACGCCACCGCGAGACGCTGGCGCTGGCCGCCGGAGAGCTTGCCCACGCGCGCATCGCGTTTCTCCTCCAGCGACAGGTCTTGCATGAGCTTTTCGGGCGACCGGCCGCGCGTGTAGAAGGAACGGAAGAGCGAAAGCGTCTCGTAGACGGTGAGCTTCTCCGTCAGGCGGCTCTCCTGGAGCGAGATGCCGATCCGCTCGCGGAGCTCCCGCTCGTGGCTTCCCCAGCGTCGGCCGAGGATCACGACCTCGCCCTCGTCGGGGCGGGTCAGCCCCTCGAGGATCTCGATCGTCGTGGTCTTGCCGGCGCCGTTCGGGCCGAGGAGGCCGAAGCACTCGCCGGCGCGCACCTCGAGATCGAGGCCGTCCACAGCCTTCACGTCGTCGTAGTGCTTCTTCAGCCCGCGGCAGACGATCGCCGCCGAAGTCGCGTTCATGGGAGGCGGCGGATTGTACCCGAGCTACTTGTTCGCCGGGACGACGATCCCCTCGAACCCCGCCTGCTCGAGCCGCGCCAGCGTTTCCGTGGCGTCGTCGCGAGTGGGCATCGGCCCGACCTTGACGCGCGTCAACCCCTGATAAGGCTCGAAGTAGACGGTGAACCCGGCGGCCCGCACGCGGTCGGCGTGCCGGTCGGCGCGGGGGCGCTCGCCGAACGAGCCGACCTGGACCGCCCAGAGGGTTCCCGCGGGCACGGGCGTGGGCTCGACGCCGGGCACGACGAGCACGACGCGGACGCGCGCGGTACCGGGACCGATCATCGCGATCGTCCGCGCGGCCGCCTGCGAGAGATCGATGATGCGTCCCTTCGTGAACGGCCCGCGGTCGTTGATGCGGACGCGGACGACGCGACCGTTGTCGAGGCTGGTCACGTCCACGACGCTTCCGAGGGGCAGCTCGCGGTGCGCGGCGGTCAGCTGAGACGAGTCGTACAGCTCGCCCGACGCCGTCGGCTTTCCTTCGAAGCCGTCGTCGCCGCCATACCACGACGCGAGGCCCTCCTCGCTCCAGCCCCCGCTCGCCGCCGCCGGAGAAATGGGCCGCGCCGAGGAAGGGGCCGGATGCGTCGCGGGGGGCGGAGGCTTCCGGGACGCGCACGCCGCCGTGAGGATCGCCGCGTAGACGGCGAGCGTTCCGGCGACGGCCCGTCCGGCCGACCTCACACGCGTACGGCGGCGCGGGCGGCGGCTTCGGCGCCCCGAAGGGCCGGGTCCAGCTCCTCCCGAACGAACGCCTCGACCTGCTCGGCGGAGCGTCCGACGAGGCGTTTCGCGTCGGCCGCGGCCGCGAGCTCCTCTCGAGTCAGGCCGAAGGCGGCGTCTCCGGCGAGCCGGTCGAGCAGGTCCGCCGCTCCGCCGGTCGCGGCGCGGGCGTCCGCGGAGGCTCGGGCGTGGACGCGGAGCCTCTCGTGGAGCTCCTGCCGGTCGCCCCCGCGCCGCACCGCTTCCATCATCAAGTTCTCGGTCGCGAGGAACGGCGCCTCGGACTCGAGGCGGCGGCGGGCGACTTCGGGGTGGACGACGAGGCCCGAGAGCACGTCCTCGAGGAGGATTAGGATCGCGTCGCTCGCGAGGAAGGCCTCGGGCACAGCGATGCGTTTGTTGGCCGAGTCGTCGAGCGTGCGCTCGAGCCACTGGGTCGCGGCCGTCATGGCCGTGTCGAGCGAGAGCGCGATGACGTGACGCGCGAGCGAGCAGACGCGCTCGGCGCGCATCGGGTTGCGCTTGTAGGGCATCGCGGAGGAGCCGACCTGGGACTTCTCGAACGGCTCCTCGAGCTCGCCCTCGTGCTGGAGCAGTCGCAGGTCGGTGGCGAGCTTGTGGGCGGACTGAGCAAGGCCCGAGAGGACGTGGACGACGCGGTCGTCCTGCTTGCGCGAGTACGTCTGGCCGGAGACCATCTGGAGCTTCGCGAAGCCGGCGCGGGCCGCGAGCGCCCGGTCGAGCTCTTCGACCCGCTTCGAGTCCCCGTCGAAGAGCCTCAGGAACGACGCCTGAGTCCCGGTGGCGCCCTTCGCGCCGAGGAACCGCAGGTCCTGCTTCTCGGCGCGCGCCGCCTCGAGGTCCATGAGGAGGTCGGCCGCCCAGAGCGTCGCGCGCTTGCCGACCGTCGTCGGCTGGGCGGGCTGGAAGTGCGTGTAAGCAAGAGCGGGCAGGTCGCGATGGGCCAGGGCGAAGTCGCGCAGGACCTTGAGGACGCCGACGAGGCGCCGCTCGACCAGCGCCAGGCCCTCCCGCATCTGGATGAGATCGGTGTTGTCCGTGACGTAGGCGGAGGTCGCGCCCCAGTGGATGATGCCCCGCGCGGCCGGCGCGGCGGCTCCGAAGACGCGCACGTGCGCCATGACGTCGTGGCGCGTCTTCGACTCCTCGGCGCGGGCCGCTTCGAAGTCGATGTCCGCGAGGTGGGCGGCCATCTGCGTGATGGCGTCCTCGGGGATCGGAAGGCCGAGGCGGCGCTCCTCTTCGGCGAGCCAGAGCCAGAGGCGGCGCCAGGTCTCGAACTTGAAGCGGGGCGAGAAGAGCGCGGACATCTCCGCCGACGCATAGCGCTCGGTCAGCGGGTTGACGTACGACTCATTCATCGTCGGCGCCGGCTTCCTCCCCGATGTTGAACAGGCGGACCTCGTCGTTGCCGCAGACCAGGCATGTCGCCTCGACGATGCGGCTGCCGTCCATCTCGAAGACGTAGCACGGCGTGCCGCACTGGGAGCACATCAGGTAATCGACCTCCCGATCCTCCCGGGAATCTTTCTTCGGTGGAGGGTGCTGCGGGCCGTCGAGCGCCATCGTCCGGACATTGTCGCACGGGAGGGAGGGGCCGGACGATCGGACCTGTGGGATGCTGGAATGCGTGGAGCTGTCCTGGGTCGATCTCCTGCTGTATCTCCTGATCGCGGCCCTCGCGGGAGGAATCGGGCGGGCGATCGCCGGCGGGACGCGGGGCGGCTGCCTCGTCTCGGTTGCGCTCGGATTCATCGGCGCTCTTCTCGGCTCCTGGATCGCGCGCAAGGTTGGGCTGCCGGAGTTCTTCTCGTTCCGGTTCGGGAACGGCCCCGCTTTCCCGTTCCTCTGGTCGGTGATCGGAGCGGCGTTGTTCGTCGCGGTCGTCGTTCTGGTGTCCGGCGGCAACCGGGACTAGGCGCCGGGCGGTCACGTTGGAACCATTCCCCGGCGACTCGGACATTGTTTGTCCGACCGGGTCCCGGATCCTGATCTCGTGGGATCGAGTGTCGCGGTCTTCGGCCTTGGGCTCGTCGTGCTCGCCGCCCTGGCGGGGGTGGTTCTGGTGTTTCTGGCGCGCTCGCGGGAGGCGGCGGCGCGGATCGATCGCCTCCTCGCGGAGACGGCCCGGGCGCGAGAAGCCTCCCAGTCGGTGGATCGCCGGTTCGAAGAGCTGCGGCGCGCCGTGGAAACGCGCGTCGAAGGGGTCGAGCAGCGCCTCGTGACCGAACAGCGGTCCGTCGCCGACCACCTGGGGAAGTCGGGCAGCCTCATGCGCGAGCTCGGCGAGAAGCTCGGCCGGCTCCACGAGACCTCGCAGCGGATCGAGAAGCTCGCGGGGGAGGTGACGCGGCTCGAGGACCTGC
>Ga0126381_100005788_pt1 | contig 13655 bp, 8 predicted proteins | sample PanSoiMetPlot_28_FD_96465 | JGI IMG/M metagenome (GOLD analysis project Ga0126381, IMG submission 96465) | Tropical forest soil microbial communities from Panama - MetaG Plot_28 | ecosystem: Environmental > Terrestrial > Soil > Tropical forest > Bulk soil | place: Panama | collected 2016-02-17
GTTTTGACACCGCGACCGCCAATCCACTCGGCAGGTATTACTATATCGAGCTCGAAAAGAGGTTCTGAAATCGTTAATTTTCTCGGGCCCTCAAACTACGGAACCAAATTGTTGCGGGAAAATCGGGCTCTTTCAAGGTGCGGAAGCCCGCTGAATCGACGAGTACGATTCCCAAATTTCGGGATCCGGGTTTAATTATTAGACGAAGACTGGCTCATTGCAGGATGCGGTACGGCAACAGGCTCAGGTCCCCTTTTGGGCTGTCGTAACCGATCCAGGTAGAGGTAGATCACGGGGGTTGTATAAAGCGTCAGCATCTGCGACACAATCAACCCCCCGATAATAGCAACCCCCAGCGGTTGGCGGATTTCCGAGCCGTCCCCCTGACCGAGTGCCAGCGGGACCGCGCCGAACATTGCGGCCAGTGTGGTCATCATTATTGGCCGAAAGCGGATACAGCAGGCCTGGTAAATCGCCTCCGCGGGCGGCAATTTCTGGTCTCGCTCAACTTCCAATGCAAAGTCGACCATCATAATGGCGTTCTTTTTCACGATACCGATTAACAGGATGATGCCGATGATTGAGACAATTGACAGGTCGACCCCGCAAATGAGCAATGCCAGCAAAGCGCCAAGGCCGGCGGACGGCAGGGTCGACAAGATCGTCAGCGGATGAATGTAACTCTCGTACAAAACGCCTAACACGATGTAGACGGCGATGATTGCGGTCAAGATCAGGATCGGTTCCGACGAAAGTGAATCCTGAAAGACTTGCGCCGTCCCCTGGAAGCTGCCCCGAATCGTGTCGGGCATATGGATTTCGCGAGCCGCTTTCTCGATGATCTGGGTCGCTTGCTCGAGAGAAGTGCCAGGATCCAGATTAAACGAGAAGGTGACTGCCGGGAATTGACCCTGGTGATTGATTGCCGTCGGGGCATGGGTGGTTTGAATCTTTGCGATGGCGCTGAGGGGGACCTGAATACCCGACCTGCCGGCAACGTAAATTTTATTGAGGGCGGTGGGCTCTGCAAGATACTGTGGCAGAGCCTCCAGGACGACATGGAATTGGTCGCGATCGTTGTAGACAACCGAAACTTGCCGCTGACCGAACGCGCTGTCCAGGGCGCTGTCGACCTGTTGAGGCAGGATGCCAAGTTGCGATGCCTTCACCCGATCGACGATAACGCTTGATTGCAGCCCATGTTGCTGCTGGTCGGTTGTTAAGTCCTTCAACTTCGGGTTCTTTTGCAGTTCGGCCATCAACCTGGGAACATAAGTATTCAGATCTTCCTGGCTCGGACTCACCAGCGAGTAAATGTATTGGCCCTTTGTTGCCCGACCGCCAACGGAAATGTCTTGCGCTGCCTGTAAGAAAACGCCGATCCCCGGTATTCTGGCCGTTTTACCGCGTATTCTAGCGACCACCTGCGTGGCGGTGGCATTTCGCTCATTCCGCGGCTTTAAGGAAATAAACATTCGGCCGGTGTTTATGCTTCCGCCACCTCCACTACCCACAACGGAAGTCACCGTGGCTACGGCAGGGTCATGCATCACGATTTCGGTCACCTGACTTTGTTTCGCCACCATCGCCTCAAAAGAAATATCCTGGGCGGCCTCAGTGATCCCAATCATCAGGCCGGTGTCCTGTTGAGGGAAGAATCCCTTGGGCACGATCGTATACAACCAGATCGTGACGCATAATGTACCTATGGTAACGAGCAGCATTAAAAAGGAATGCCGCAACACCCAGCGCAGCGAGCTAGCATAGATTCCGAGCATGCCCTTGAACATCTTTTCGGTGGCGCGGTAGAACCAGCCCCGAAATTGTTCCGGCTTTTCCTCTCGCAACAGGCGGGAACAAAGCATCGGAGTCAGCGTCAACGATACGACTGCCGAAACGAGGATCGCTGCACTCAGGGTCACGGAAAACTCATGGAATAGCCGGCCGATAAGTCCACCCATAAACAGCAATGGAATAAACACAGCTACTAACGAAACGCTTATTGAAACAACCGTAAACCCGATCTGGCGTGCGCCTCTCAGCGTAGCCTCAAGTGGCGTTAGCCCTTGCTCCAGGTGGCGGACGATGTTTTCGATGACAACAATGGCGTCATCGACCACGAACCCGACCGAGATCGTCAGCGCCATCAGCGAGATGTTGTCGAGGCTGAACTTGAGAAGATACATCGTGGCGAAAGTACCGGCCAACGCAAGCGGGACCGTGATGCACGCGATGAAGGTCGTCGACAAGCGGCGCAGGAACAAAAAGCAGATCATCACCACCAGAGCCACACTGATGAGAAGACAGGTTTGCACGTCCGCGATCGACGCCCGAATTGTAAGTGTTCGATCGCTCTGGATCTGAAGATGGATCGCCGGCGGTAGCCACCGCTGTAGCTGAGGAAGAATGGCTTTAATGCGATCGACGGTCTCGATCACGTTCGCGTCCGCCTGCTTGCGGACTAACAACACAACGGCTCGTTGGGAATTGAACCAACCGGCCTGAAGCCTGTCCTCCGTCGCATCGATTGCTCGGCCCACGGCGCTCAACGGAATAGGAACACCATTTTTCTCGCCGATGATCAGTTTTTTGTACTGATCTGCGGAGAACAGTTGATCGTTCGTGTTCACCGTGAAGCTGATGCGATTCCCATCGATAGCTCCCTTGGGTTCATCCTTATTCTGCCCCTGGAGAACCGCGCGAACGTTATCGATACTCAACCCCATCGAGGCCAGGGCAGCCGGATCAACCTGTATGCGAACCGCTGTCTTAGCTCCGCCGCCAACATCTACCTCACTTACTCCGGTCACCTGCGATATCGCCGGCACCAGCAGTTCGTTCGCCTGATTGTAGATCTGCGACAATGGTACCGTGTCTGATGTGAGGGCGAAGATCAGGATAGGCCTGTCGTTCGGGTTTGCCTTTCGGTAAGTCGGCGGGCTTGGGAGACCGACGGGCAGTTCGCTCGAGGCCGCGTTGATTGCCGCCTGAACATCGCGCGCAGCCCCATTGATATCCCGGCTGAGATCAAACTGCAGGGTAATGCGCGTTCCGTTCAGTTGACTCACCGAAGTGATTTCGTTCACGCCGGCGATGTTGGCGAACCTTCGTTCCAGAGGCGCGGCAAGTGACGTTGCCGCCGTCACCGGGTCTACGCCTGGATAGGTGGCGCTTACGTTGATGGTTGGAAAATCAACTTGAGGCAGAGCCGCAACCGGCAGGGACCGGTATGCAACCAACCCTGCGAGCATCAACCCGGCGGCCAGCAGCGATGTGGCAATCGGCCGGCGAATGAATGGTTCAGAAATATTCACAGCTCGCGGCGGCGTCAGGGGTTCAGTGCGTCATTACCGGTTCGAGTTCTTCTGATTTAGCCGGAGCTTTCCCACGGCGCCGGCCAAGGAATTTGCCGATCTTATCCATATAAAGGTAAATCACCGGAGTGGTGTAAAGTGTCAGGATCTGAGAGACGAGCAGACCGCCAACAATCGTGATCCCCAGCGGTTTGCGCAACTCTGCGCCGGTACCTTCCTGAATCGCGAGGGGAAGGGCGCCGAGAAGTGCTGCCATGGTCGTCATCATGATTGGCCGGAACCGCAACAGGCAGGCCTGATAGATCGATTCTTCCGGCGTCTTGCCTTCCTCCCGCTCAGCATCGAGGGCAAAGTCAATCATCATGATCGCGTTTTTCTTTACGATTCCAATCAGCAGGATGATTCCAATCAATGCGATGAGAGAAAAATCCATCCCGAATAGCAGCAACGCCAGGAGCGCCCCGACACCCGCAGAGGGCAAGGTCGAGAGAATCGTAATCGGATGAATGTAGCTTTCGTACAACACACCAAGTACGATGTAGATGACGATAATCGCCGCCAAAATTAAGTACGGCTCAGATCGCAACGAGGACTGAAATTCTGCAGCAGTTCCGGAAAAGCTGGTGGCGATGGTGTCCGGTAAACCGATTTCGTTTTTGGCAGCTTCGATCGCCTTAACTGCCTGACCAAGAGAGCTTCCCGGGGCTAGATTGAAAGATATGGTTACCGCCGGAAACAAATTCTGATGGAGAATGGATAAAGGCGCCGTGGTGGTTCGCATGGTCGCGAATGCCGACAATGGGACTTCTGGCCCGCCTGTGGTGATGGCCCCGCTGGCCGTGATCGACCCGGGGCTCGAAACGCTGCTCGCTTGCTGGGCACCGGCGGCGTTAACGTAAATTTTATCCAGAATGCTGGGTGAGTCTCTGAACTCCGGCGCAGCTTCGAGCACAACCCAGAACTGGTTCAGTTGTGTAAATATGATCGAGATCTGGCGCTGTCCAAAGCTATCATACAAAACATTGTCGATAGCGTCGATTTGAACTCCCAACCGTGAAGCCTTTTCGCGGTCGATGTCAATCACGGTTTGGAGACCGTTCGTTTGCTGATCGCTGGCGACATCGCTAAGCTCGGGAATCTTCTTGAGCCGATCCAAGAATTTCGGCGTCCACTCGGCTAATTCCGCCGAGTTGGTGTCCTCAAGGATATATTGATACTGCGTGCGACTCACTTTGGTGTCGATCTGCAAATCCTGCACCGATTGCATAAAAATGGAGATTCCTTCAAGATGCTTGGTCGCCTCGTGCAGCCGCGCCATGATCTGGTCTGCGGTGGATTGGCGTTCATCTCGCGGTTTCAAAACAATGTACAAGCGCCCGGTGTTTACCGTTGCGTTGACTGTTCCCGCTCCGACAAATGCCGCGACACTCTGGACATCCGGATCTTTTGCCACGATATCGGAGACCTGCCGTTGCCGCTCCAGCATCGCTTTAAAGGAGATATTCTCAGCCGCGTCCGTTACTCCGATGATCTCTCCGGTATCCTGGTTGGGCAGTAACCCCTTCGGCACCACGAGATAGAGATAGATTGTAGCGATCAATGTTGCGATTGCGACTAGCAGAGTAATGAGCCGATGGCGTAAGACCCATTTCAATCCTTCGTCATAAAAGTAGAGCATCCATTCAAATGCTCTTTCACTCCAGCGAAACAGCTTACCCTGCTTGCCCTGCTCAATCGGTTTCAGGAACTTTGCGCACATCATCGGGGTGAGCGTCAGTGAAACAATCGCCGAGACGATGACCGCCACGCTAAGCGTGATGGCAAACTCCCTGAATAGCCGGCCCACGATTCCGGTCATGAAAAGCAACGGGATGAAAACGGCGATCAGCGAAAAACTGAGTGAGATCACCGTGAATCCGATTTGCCGGGACCCTTTCAGAGCTGCTTCCAAAGGCGGTTCACCGGCTTCGATGTATCGGAAGATATTTTCAATCATCACGATGGCATCATCAACGACAAACCCGGTCGAGATGGTTAACGCCATAAGCGAAAGGTTATTCAGACTGAACCCGGAGAGATACATGATCCCAAACGTTCCAATCAGCGACAGGGGCAATGCCACGCTGGGAATGACGGTAGCCCAGAGCCTGCGCAGGAACAGGAAGATGACCAGGATCACGAGGCCAACGGTTAGGATCAGCGTAAATTGAACGTCGCGAACCGAGGCTCGAATCGTTTGCGTTCGATCGGTGAGAATTGAGACCTTGACCGCGGGCGGGATCGAGGCGGTCAACTTCGGTAGCAATCTCTTGATCCGATCAACCGTCTGAATGATATTCGCGCCGGGTTGCCGCTGAATGTCGACCAGAACGGCAGGTTTACTCCCAACCCAGGCCGCCAGTTGCTCGTCCTCAACGCTGTCAAAGACGTTCGCGATGTCGCTGAGCTTTACCGGAGCCCCATTTCGGTAGGCAATGATTAATGGCCGATACGCATCCGCGCTCAGGAGCTGGTCGTTTGAGCCGATCATGTAGGACTGTCGAGCGCCGTTGAAGCTGCCCTTCGGGGCATCGACATTCGCTTGGGTAATCGCATTGCGCAGGTCTTCAGGCCCCATGCCAAGCGATGCCATTGCCGCCGGATTAAATTGAACGCGCACCGCGGGTTTTTGATTTCCTTCGATGGTCACCAGCCCAACTCCGGCGACCTGGCTTAGCTTCTGGGCCAAAAGCGTGTCTGCAAAATCATTAACCTTTGCGATAGGCAGAGAGTCGGACGTGATTGCCAGCGTGAGAATCGGAGTGTCCGCCGGGTTTACCTTGTTATAGACTGGCAGGTTCGGCAGATCATTTGGCAAATAGCCTCTGGCTACGTTGATGGCAGCCTGCACATCCTGCGCTGCCACATCGATGTCCCGGTTCAGATCGAACTGAAGCGTGATCGTGCTAACGCCGAACGAGCTGGTGGAACTCATGGAGGTGAGTCCACTGATCTGATCGAATTGCGACTCCAGAGGTGTCGTGACAGCCGAAGTCATCACGTCCGGGCTGGCGCCAGGGTATCTTGTGACCACTTCGATCGTTGGAAAGTCAACTTGTGGCAAAGACGCGATCGGCAGGAGAAAATAGCCGAGAAGCCCGAGCATGATAACACCAGCCATCAAAAGGGAAGTGGCGATCGGTCTTCGGATAAACGGTTCAGAAACGTTCATAGCTGCTGCGCTAAGGCGTCAATGCGGTTAAGGGTAGCCTTGTAATGATGGGCACATAAACAATCATGCCTTTATTTATTTTTGTTCCCCCTGTCCGTGAGTTGCCATGGCAGAAGGGAGAGCTTTTCCGTTGGAGGGCGCGGACGCTTCTGAGCGATGCCCATGATGGCCAGCGCCGTTCTGGCCGAACGAGTTACTGTCCGGTGCCCGATTCTGCCCGAATGGCTTGGGCCCTGGCACCTGACTCTGATCGAGCGAACTGGCCTGCACCGCCTGATTTCCGGGGACACCGGCCGCTGTCGATTCACCAGCATCGCCAGGCTTGGGTCGCGGAGCGGGGCTCCCTGGTTGCATTGACTGATCGGGATCAGGCACGCGATCGTTCTGTGCGAGCGGTTTGCCGCCGCCCGCCCGATTCGGATTTGTGACTTGGACCAGGGCTCCAGGCTGGAGTTTGTACTGGCCGTCAACCACGACCCGCTCGCCGTCGTGTAGCCCGCTATTGATCAGCGCTTGACCACCGTCGATCTGTCCGACTTCCACCGGCCGCATTTCGGCCGTGTTATTCGGCGTGATCACATAAGCAAACGTGCCGTTCGGTCCTCGCTGCACGACTGATGTAGGCACGACCAGACCGTCTTTTTGGGTTGAAACAAGCAGGCGCGTATTAACAAATTGCCCTGGCCACAGCTTTAAATCTTCGTTCGGGAAGTTAGCTTTCAGCCTTATTGTGCCCGTCGTCGTGTCGATCTCGTTGTCGACAACCGCCAGTGTTCCTTGCGCGAGCGCCTTGCTTTGGCTGCTGTCCAGCGCCGTAACCTTCAGGGCACCGTGAGAGGACGCCTCGTTGATTTCGATCATATTCTGCTGGGGCAGGGTGAAGACGACCGATATCGGCTTGAGCTGGGTAAGCACCACCAGCGTAGAGCTCGGAGATACAAGATTTCCCTGGTCCATCTGACGAATGCCGCATCGGGCATCGAACGGAGCAGTGATCTGCGTGTAACTCAATTGCGTTTGCGCGTTGTCGATCGCCGCCTGGTCACCCTTGACGGTCGCGTCCAACTGATCAACCAGATATCTTTGAGTGTCATAACTTTGATGATCCAGGACACCTTTTTTGAATAGATCCGTATCGCGATCCAGGAGAACCTTGGCGTTGTTGAGCTGCGCTATATCCTGATTCTTTTTGGCGACCGCTCCATCGAGCGCCGCCTGGTAGGGCCGAGGATCGATGACCGCGATAAGGTCACTCTTCTTCACATCCTGCCCTTCCTTGAAGGCGACAGTCGTCAGAGTTCCACTGACCTGCGGATGAACCGTGACGGTGTTATATGCCTGCACCGTTCCGATGCCGTCCAGATAGATCGGAACATCTCGTTTTTCTACGAGACCGGCCACAACGGGAACCGGGTCGCCCGGACCTCCGCGTCCGCTTTGACTTGCGCTTTTCCCGGCAGCAGCAGTTTGGTTTGTCGTATTTTTCTGATAATTGAAATAGAACCAGACGCTACCGACAAAGACGGCACCAATCAGCAGAAAGAACCATCGCATTTTTCGCATAAGATTCGCAGGCTCCGGTTTTTAGAACAGCCAGATCGGTGCGGTGGCAGGCCAGCGAGGTATCACTCTCCGCCCTCCGGAGAAAATACTCAATCCACCGATGGAAAAAATGGGTGGTCGTGCGATGTGCCAAGCAATTCGTGCAATTTTCATTACTGATCTTCGGTTTCTCGTCACAAGCCTCTCGGTTTCCGGTGTCAGACCCGTGCGGATGACCTATGTCCTTGCAGTTTCTGTGCCGCTAGTCTGTGAGGCGGTAAGGCCGTTTTGAAAGGGCTGTGAAACAAAATGGACGGCACGGAGGCCGTTCCTCTCCGCTAACCCGCATTTCTCGGCGGGCAGCTCCGAGATCCGCCGCTCAATCGGGAAGTTGCAATTCCCGGAGTCTCCGATGCAGTGTTCGCCTGCTGATGCCGAGTTTCTTTGCCGCCTCGGTCCGGTTGCCACCACTTTCATCAAGGGCACGTACAATGAGGCGGCGTTCGTTTTCCTGGAGATTGACCTGATCCTGCACGACGGCTTCGCGCGGTGCGAGAGAATCGGCGCGTTCGCGAACGGCGAGGGGAAGATCTCTGGCGGTGATCTGCTTTCCGACAGACAGCGTCATCCCAGAATCAATTGCTCCCTTCAGTTCGCGGACGTTACCGGGCCAGTCGTATTGGAGAAGGCAATCCATGGCTTCGGGTGACAACGGGCGAAATGCTTTGCCATCGCGCTCAGAGATTTCTTTTAGGAACGCGTTTGTAAGAAGTGGAATATCTTCTTTTCGCTCCCGAAGAGAAGGGACGCGAATCTGGATAACATTCAGTCGATAATAGAGATCTTCACGGAATTTTCCTTCGCGCACCAGTGGAGCCAGATCACGGTTGGTTGCCGCAATCAGTCGCATATCGACGCGCAAGCTCTGATTGCCGCCGACCCTCTCGAAAACCCCGGGATCCAGGGCGCGCAGCAGTTTCACCTGGACGTTTGAATCGATCTCAGCGATCTCATCAAGGAAAAGCGTTCCGCCTGCCGCCTGCTCGAACCTGCCTACCCGGCGCTCGACAGCGCCGGTAAATGCGCCCCTTTCGTGACCGAAAAGCTCGCTCTCGATGAGCTGAGGAGAGAACGCCGCGCAGTTAAAGGCAACGAACCGTGCCTTGTTCCTGTTGCCTAGGTTATGAATGGCGTGAGCGATCAATTCCTTTCCTGTGCCACTTTCGCCCAGGATCAAGACGGTGGCGCGCGAAGGCGCCACTTGACGGACGGTATCGAAAATGTCATGCATCGCCTTCGATTCGCCGATAATATTTTCCAGGCCAAAACGTTTATCCACCTGCTGTCGTAGTTGAATATTTTCCTGCTCGGTTTGCCGGCCCTTGATCGCGCGGGATATTTTGATTCCAAGCTCGTCGATATTGACCGGTTTGGTGACAAAGTCATATGCGCCCCGCTTCATCGCTTCCACGGCGGTCGCAATTGAACCATAGGCAGTCATCAGGATACAAACTGGCGGGCGCGGTCGCTGCAGAATGCGTTCGATGAGGGCCATCCCGTCTTCGCCACCCAGCCGCAAATCGGTCAGCACCAGATCGATCTGGTCCGAGTTGAGGACGTTCAGGGCCTCGTCCAGATTGCTGGCCGTGTAGGTGTCGAACTCATCCTCAAGCGATTGGCGCAGCCCTTCTCTGGTATGTTTTTCGTCGTCAACGATCAGAATTGTGCCTTGCATGGCAGTCACTCGGCGTCTTGATCCTGGAGCATACGGACCCGCTTGTCCCCATAGGGGAGATGGATCGTGACGCGCACCCCTTTACCCTCATTGCTTTCGATTTCGATCTCTCCCCCGTGCTCGCGTACGATCCGGCGAACGATCAGTAATCCCAGTCCAGAGCCTGACGATTTCGTAGTGAAATACGGCTGAAACAATTTACTCATTTTCTCCGGTGATATTCCTCCGCCGGTATCATTGAATGATACCGAAATGTAGAACTCATTTTGCCACGAGCGAATATGAAGAATGCCCCCGGTCTTCATCGCTTGAAAGGCGTTCTTAATTACATTGTAGAAGGCTTGCTTTATCTGATCCCGGTCCACTTCGACTCGCGGCAGAGTCGGATCGAGATCCATTTCGACAATGATGTCGCGGTCGCGGATTTCGGGGCGAAGAAAAGTCACCGATTCTTCCAGAATTTCGTTCAGATCGTGGGATTCGAATTGGGGGGTCGAGGGGCGAATCGCTCTCAAGAATTGATGGACGATCGAATCCAGACGCTGAATTTCGCTCTTAGCAATCTCAAGAAGTGAGCCAATCTCAGCCCTCATCTCCGGAGTCGCTTTCCGCAATTTGCGATCGATCAACTGCAGATGGATGTTAAGCGAGTTGAGAGGATTGCCAATTTCGTGCGCTACGCCGGCGGCAAGTAACGTGAGTGCGGACAAGCGCTCGCTTTCGATGGTTTCTTCGGCCAGCCTGCGATTCTCGGTGATATCGCGCAGAATGATGGCGTAGCCGACGAAATCCAGCTTCATCGCATCGGATTCTCGAACCTCCTGCTCCAGATGCAGCGGCGCGACATAGAAATTGAGAAATCGGTGCTGGGGATAAAAGACCTCAATATCCCGGCTCACAATGCCCTGGTTTGATCCCAGCGAGATCCAGTTTAACCCACGAACCTTTTCGTCCAAAGGGCGCCCGATAGCCTCTTCAGGCTCGATCCCGAAGAGCTGGGCCGCGGCAGCATTAATGAATTGTACCTTTCCGTGGACATCCGTAACGATCACACCCTCCTGCAGTGCGTCAAAGATGCGCTCGAGAAAACCTTTTTCCTGCGCAAGCCGGACGAGATAGTTTTGTACTTCCTCCGGTTGCACCCTCCGGATCCGCTCAATGAGCTTATCGATGAATCCTGACCTCATCTAGAAATAGCAGACAGTCGCTCCAAGGCCGATGCAAAGCGTTCCGCGGGGATTGCTGTGGCGCCGTTCGCCAATTCCGGTCCGGCTTCCCATGTTTCGGGTGGGAAGCTCCTCTCGAAGCGGCTAGTAAGAATATCGATCGTCCCCTTGAAGGAGGGACTATCGATATGGAGACGTCGCACTTGAAAATCGTCTTGCTTCGCCAGAACGCTGGCAACCCACGGATTACATTTCGTTGCCTGACTGATTTCAGGCAAAAGTTGGAAATCGATCTTCCACGCCGGTTCACCGCTTGCGTCGGAGCTCCGTTCAAAGCGCAGAATCTGAAATAGAACCGGCAACCAGACAATCTGCTGATCCTTGAGAGGAAGTCGGAAATCGGGAATCTTGGCCCCTTTTGGCGGCGGGATGCCCGCAAGCGCGATTGTTGTGGCGAAATCGCGAGGGTAAGCCCAAACGCGCTGCCCGGTCCTGCATACGACCATGCGATGTCCTGGATCGATCGTCTCGATCCGAAGTTTGTCCGGCATCTCCAACGTTACTCGGAGCGGCTGATTCAGGATCTCCGCTGTCAGCGGCGGTCCTTCCCGAACGATGAGATCCATCTGCAGCGCCTTCGTTAAACCCTTTGAATAAAACAATGCGCCGTAGGGTTGTAAAATTCGAGCGAGGACGTCGTACTTGTTTTGAGCGTGCAGGAGCTGGCCGGTGCCAAGCAGTCCAAGGGCCAGGATCGCTACGAAAGGGCGCTGAGGAGCAAATGCACGCATGAGGTCTACCTGTAAAACGAAAACCGGCAAAAGCGAATAGGTTGCCTTTGCGATTTCTCAAAGTTAAACATAGATGCTGTGCTGGTGATGACGTTTCTGTTGGGTGTTCAGTCCGGCGGGCTAGTGTACGCCTTTACGGAATCGACGTTTGAGGGGAAGCTTGTCTTAGCGGCACTGTTCGTAGCGTCGATCTTCAGCTGGTCCGTTATGGTCACTAAGATCGGTGTGGTGCGGCTTGCTAGGGCGCAGAACGATCGATTCCTTCACCTCTTCAGGTCTGACCGGCAACCCCTTAAAATATACGAGTCGAGGGTCCGGTTCGACGGGTCTCCCCTCTATTCCATTTATCGAGCGGGATGCAAGGAACTTGCGTTTCACCTGCTTGGCTCTACCGAGGTTGATGACACTTTCTGGGCACGTTTGGAAATAGCGGAGCGAATCACGCCTTCGCAGATGCGCGTTGTTACCACCGGGATGGAGCGAGCCGTCGGGGAATCGGCGTTGCGCCTCGAATCTCAAATGATTCTACTGGCGACAGCGGTGAGCGGAGCCCCTTTTCTCGGTCTCCTTGGTACGGTCTGGGGCGTCATGGATACTTTTTCCGGGGTGGCACTTGCCGGCTCGGCAAATTTGCAGGCGATGGCGCCAGGAGTTTCCGGGGCGCTCATCACGACGGTAACGGGTCTCCTGGTCGCTATTCCGGCAATGTTCGGTTACAACTTCCTCGTTACGAGCATTCGTTCTTTAATCGTGCAGAACGATAATTTTGCAGCGGAGCTTTCTTCGGAGTTCGAGCACAAATATGTTAACCATTCCGGGCGCCCGGTCCTTGTAAACAAATAGTATGCGCCGTTTTTCAGACCGACATACGCTTCACACCCTCACGGAGATCAATGTCACGCCCCTGCTCGATCTGGCGTTTGTGCTGCTCATCATTTTCATCATCACGACTCCATTGATGGAAAACAGCGTCAGTTTGGTGGTTCCAACCAGCAGGGAAGCGACGCAAAGCGTTGACCGTTCCCGGGTCCAAACGATTTCCATAGATAAGGACGAGGTTTTGAAGCTCAACGACCAGGTCGTTGAGCCAGAGCTCCTGGAGTTGCGTCTGAGCGAGTTGCGTGCGCAGAAACCTGATATTGCGGTTGTTATCCGGCCGCACAAGCAGTTACCGATCCAAAAGTTTATCGACATCATGAATATCCTTCAGCGCGCGCAAGTTTCGAAAGTGGGTGTTCTGACGCGTCCCGAAGAGCCGTAAGGAATGAATCAGGACCGTCAAGAGCACGACGGACGCTTCAAGCTGACCGTTGCCGCGACTGCGTTCGTCCACGTTCTGTTGCTTGGCGGACTGGTATTTGTCTCGTTGTCACAGCCCGGCAACAGAGAGGAGAACATCGTCTGGGTTAATCCAGGCTCGTTCGCCGGTAATCAGGATACGGGGGTCGCATCTGCGGGAAATCCGGAGCCGACGCCACCTCCGAGCGCGCAATCGCCAGAGACCGCTCGTCCGCAGATGGAAGAACCGTCGGAGCCAGCTCGACTGGTATCAACGCCAGCCCTTTCAAAGCCATTCGTGCCAACACCAACTGCGCCCGCTGTTTCTCCGGCAGATTCGGAACTTCCGATTCCGACGCCGACACCTCTGGTAACTCCACCGCCGCCGCCGAAGCCCGCCTTATTCACCACGCCAAGACCTTCCCCCAGGCCAAACCCTTCCCCCAAACCGTCGCCGGCTCCGAAAGCTGCGCCCAAACCTTCGCCAAAGCCGTCCGCGGCGCCCAAGCACGGTCATAAGCCTGAAGCAGCGCCGGAGGAAAAAGCGAAAGAAAAACCGGAAGCGGAAAAATCCGCGAAGAGCGAGGCATCTCCAAAGTCCAAAGCATCTCCACAAAA
>Ga0126381_100005789_pt1 | contig 13655 bp, 14 predicted proteins | sample PanSoiMetPlot_28_FD_96465 | JGI IMG/M metagenome (GOLD analysis project Ga0126381, IMG submission 96465) | Tropical forest soil microbial communities from Panama - MetaG Plot_28 | ecosystem: Environmental > Terrestrial > Soil > Tropical forest > Bulk soil | place: Panama | collected 2016-02-17
AGTGTAATCTCGTGGGTTGGACGGGAATGGAATGTTGTGCATTACTTTGACTCGATAGGGCGCAAGGCGGCCGGCGAAATAACGTGTATTGAACTCTGCATAGAGAACGTCGAACAACGTAGACATTGGTTCAAACTCTGAGTCCAAAAATGCAGCCGCCACGCGCTCGATTTTCGCTTTCCCGTAAGTCTTCCACATTCGCGGGTAATCCTGTTCAAAACAATACAAGACCAAATCAAGAGGTGCTTCTGTAGCGTCTTGAATCGCCTCCACAGTGACCTGATGAACGGTCTTGGTTAAGTCATCCTGCTTTGCCAACCAACGCCCCGCGGTGTTCACTATCAGCCAGCAGTTCCGCATTATTTCCTGTCGATTCATATTTCTTACCTCATCAAAAATGTTTGGGATTATCTCGCTCAGCGCCGATGTGTACTCGGAACCGGGGACGACTAGGCGGCGCAGAAGAGGCAGTTTCATCGACGGTTCTTTTGTAATCTGCAGTCGCCGTGTGGCTGCCCATAGCCGCGCCTGCACTGGGAACACTGCTCTACGTCTTCGCCTGCCCGTACTTCAGCTTCTACATTGACAACGCCGAAAAATGACAACGCCAAAAAAACTCGATCGCGGTCGTTGCCTTCGGCTTGGCTGGGTGTGTGTCGTCCTGCGTAAGGTCTGTTCACAGTACCGCTCCCCGGTTGGGGCTCGGTGTGAACTGGCGAGCTACTGGCATGTCTCGGCGCTTAAGATCTTCCCGGAATACTCCCGTGAAACCTCCGGTCTGGCCGTGAAAGACGCACGCACAAAACCAGCACAGAACCCAGGCTGTTTGCACAAAAGCCGCACAACACCCCGCGGAGCCGGGTCTTTGTTTTCAACGCGTGGTCTTGTAAGTGGGTGGTGTTGCTGCTAATCTCCTAGGATACATAAAGCTGCCCGCATGTCCTTCGCCGAGTTGAGCTCGGCATCCTCGATTCTGAAGCGAGAATTCTATGCGCGACCCGCAGTGGAAGTCGCGCGGGACTGCCTGGGCAAGATTCTGGTGCATGGAAAGACCTCCGGACGCATCGTGGAGACCGAGGCATATCTGGGCGTCGATGATCGGGCGGCGCACGCCTGGCGCGGAGTGACGGATCGAACGCGCGTAATATTCGGTCCGCCGGGGCATGCCTACGTGTATTTCATTTACGGCATGTACGAGTGCTTGAATTTTGTCGCCGAAGAAGAAGGAAAGGCCGGGTGCGTTTTAATTCGCGCCCTAGAGCCGCTGACGGGGATCGCTGTGATGCAACGGCGCAGGCCGGCGGCGAAGCGGATCGAGGATCTTGCTTCTGGACCGGGCAAGCTCACGCTGGCGTTGGGCATCACGCGAAGGGAGAACGGTGCGGATCTGACCTGGAGTGCGCTTCAGGTGCGACGACTGAAGAACGAAGAACCGCACGAAGTCCAGGTGACGCCGCGCATTGGGATCACGCACTGTGGCGATTGGCCGCTACGCTTTGTGATTGCGCGCAATCGTTTCGTGAGCTGCTAGTCCTCGACAAACTTCCGCAGACGATCGATCGCCGCGTCCCAATGCGCCGAGATTTCCGCCAAATACCGCTGAGCGTCTTGAAGCCTGTGCGAGTCCAGTTCCCAGATGCTCTCGCGCCCGCGCCGCGAGCAATGGACCAGTCCCGCGCCATTGAGGACATGCAAGTGCTTGGTGACGGCCTGTCGCGTTACGGAAGAGCCTTCGGTAAGACTGGTGATCGAGCGCGGGCCGCGCGAGGAGAGTTGGGCTACGATGGCCAAGCGCGTTTCGTCGCCGAGCGCGGCGAACACCGGTGCCGAGCTTCTTGGTCTATTGTGCAGTCTGGGCGGCATGAGTCAGATGTTTTTCGATCAGCTCGATCACCGTGGCCCAACCCTGCTCGTTGGCCGTGAACGCCTTGGCGCGGCGTGCCAGCGGGATTTGGTCGAAGCCGGACTCGGTGACCGTGAGCATCGTTCCCTCCGGAATTTCTTCCAGGACGAATTCGATCAGAGTAGTGGGTTCGGCGGAGTAATCGATGCCCCGTTCCACCGCGAAGGGATGCCAGCGGAACGAGAATAGCCGCTCGGGCTCGATTTGCGCGACCGTTATTTCGAATGGGTGGCCTTCGTAGGGTTTCTGATGCTCGGCGACTGCGGCATCCACCGATGTGGGGACGAGCACACCGCGCAATAGTGTGTTGGGGACGAACGGCCCGTCGAATTTCACTCCGAACCAGTGGCCGAACTCTGTCGAATCGGTCAGCGCCCGCCAGACTCGTGAACAAGGGGCGCGCAGGAGAATTTTCTTTTCGATCCGGTCTGTGTCCATATGCAACCATATGATTGCATATCTTGGAAATGAATACAACCGAACAGTTGCATATTGCGGCGGGCGGGAGCTCGCAACTAGTCCGGATTCACCGCAGCGACGATGCGCTGGATCATTCCGTCCATCGCGCGGCCCTGGTGCCAGTGCCAGACGAAGACGATGTCGTGGTCGGGATCGATCCAAATGATGTTCGATCCGTTTCCGATGGCCGCGAAGCTGGTTTTGGGGCCGCTGGGCCACTGCTTCTGCTTGGTGTTCAGCCACCAGAGGTAGCCGTAGTCGGGGCCGTGCATGCTCGGTGTGGTGGCTTCGTCGAGCCATTTTGCCGACACGATCTGCTTCGATCCCCACTTCCCGTGATTCAGGATCAGCAAGCCGAAGCGCGCCAGGTCTTCGGAGTTGATCCACAGGCCGCCGCCCCAGCGCGTGCCGCCGCTCACCGACCACATGGTGCGGCCTTTGATCTCGACGTTCGAATTGTTGTACGGCACCCATTTCCACTCTTGCGATGCGCCGATCGGGTCCATGACTTCGCGCTTCAATACATCCGGGATCGGCTCGCCGAACATGCGCAGCAGCGACAACGAAAATCGATTGATGCGGACGTCATTGTATTCGTAGAACGCGCCCGGATCCTGAATCGCACGTGGCTTGCGCTGGCCATTGCCGAACTGTTCTTCGCCGACGAAATCCGCATTCTTGCCCCACATCACGCCCTCCCATTCGCTCTCCTGCTGGAGATGATTTTTCCAGGTGATCTTGGCGTTGTGCGGAGAATCGTAGCCGCCGTCGTGGATGTATTTCGCAACGGTATCGTTGACGTCGTGAATCAGGCCTTTCGCTACGGCGATGCTGCACACTGTGGAGAGAAAGCTTTTTGCGACGCTGTAGACCGGGTCGCTCGCCTTCGTGTCGCCGAACTCAGCTACGATGTAGCCATGCCGCAGAATGATGCCGTTAGTGGCGGCGCGCTGTTTGGGCAAGGGGCCTAGCGGCACGCCGAAGGTGCGGCGCTGATCGCGCTCGAAGTCCCAGTTGCTTCCGTTTGCCTCGGCGTATTCGATTGCCGCTTTCAGCTTAGCCCCGTCCATCCCGACTTCGGATGGCGATTTCTTTTGCCAAGTGCCGGTTGGTGGAAAGTATTTTGCGTCGCCGGCATGGAGCGACACAACGAAGAGCGTGAGGATCGGAGCGACGGCGCACAGCGAACGAATCCCTTTATTCATGACAAACCAGTCTGGCATAAATTCTAGTCGCGATGAAGGCGTCCGGGACGTTACCCTGAATCGTGATGAGAGTGGTGATCAGTTTTCCGAATCGGCCGAAGCCCGGTCCCTACGAGCAAGCGCTGCGCCAGGTAGGGATCGAGCCGGTTACCGTCTGGCCGGATTGCTCAAGCGATTGGACTTCTGCCGACGGATTGGTGCTCACAGGAGGAACCGACGTCAACCCAGCGCGCTATGGGCGGCAGTCAGAGGAAGAAACGCAGCAGCCCGACGACAAGCGCGATGAATTCGAATTCGAGCTCCTGCGGCACGCGCTGTTGGAAGCCCCTATTCCCGTGCTCGCGATCTGCCGGGGCATGCAGTTGTTCAACGTGTTTCACGGCGGCACGCTGATTCAGCACCTGCCGCCGGACGGGCCGCACCAGTTGAAGCAAAAAGACGCGGTGGCGCATACTGTGCGGGTTGTCGCGGGTACAAGGTTGGCGTCAATTCTAGGCGCGGGCAACCATGACGTGAATTCGAGGCATCACCAGGCGGTGGACCGAGTCGGCGGCGGTCTGATCGTTTCCGCAGTGGCCCAGGATGGCGTGATCGAAGCAGTGGAGAGACCGAACGGACCCTTCGCCGTCGCGGTGCAATGGCATCCTGAGGATCGGATTTTGACGAGCGCCGGCGATCGCAGACTCTTTAAAGCCTTCGCGGAGGCGCTTACCCCGCAGGCCGCACGTCTTTGAGCGTGGCGGCCCAGCCACCCCACCCGCGACTTTCTGAACGGCATCTAACTGCAATCTAGCTTTCATTAATCGTCACCACCTCACTGCATCGCAAAGCGGCGGAGTGGGCCGCTCTTGAAATCGCTTACAAGCGTGCGTCCCACGCCAGCGGAGCCGCCTCCTTCGGCATCGCCGCAACCGACCACCTACCTCCTTGCCGGTCCAAAGCTCAAAGTCAGCAGTGGCCTTCCCCTCGCGACTTACCACGGCATAGTTCTCCCCGCTGAGATCAAAGCCAGTGAGATTTCGATCAAACTTAGTACATTTCGACTTGGACCCTCGTAATGTCCAATCTGGTTGCGGTCCAAGGAGAACTCAAAATATTCATCGAAACGGGTGAACCACCCAACGCGATCATTCGATGAACGGAGGAAGGGTCTCCTCATCAGCACTCCCCCCCTCGCGCGTTTAGGATGACCGAACTAAGCAGCTTGCCAAAGGTGTCAAACCGTCGACGAACTTGCTTCGCAAGGTCCCTCGTAGCGTCGTCACTCTTCAGAATCCTAATAGTCCAAAGTGTGCCGTCCGGTGCGAATGTAACTACGTGCGGACCGTAGGGCCAGATTCGCGTTAAAATTTGACTCTTCCGGTCTGAGCTAATCTGGGCCAGAAACGCTGTGTCGCGAGCGTCGGCGGTAAGCGCGCTCGCGACAATCGCGATCTCCCCTTTCTCGGAAGCAGCTACGTCAAAAACCTTAATCCAGGCGCCATCCGGAAGCGTAAACAGAGTCTCATTTCGCCAACCGTCAACACCGATCGTATAAAGCATGGGCCCGCTTGACTGGTCGTTATAGACTCCAACGAGTACGCCATGCTCCCAGCGAGGTCTTTGGCTCCCTCTCCAGGCAAACCGCCCCGTCTCTACGTCGCGATCGAGCGTGAGGACGCGCTTCGCGGGCGGCTGGAACTGAAGCCTTCGCGGAGGCGCTCACCCCGCAGGCTGCACGTCCTTGAGGGTGGCGGCCCAGCCGCCCCAGCCGCGGCTTTCCGAATAGGGATCCTCTTCGACCGTGAATGCTGCGTCCGCGCGGGCGCCAGGAGTGAACTCGCCGGCTCTCGCGGCAAAGTTCCACGCCGTTGCGAGCAGATTGCGGCCATTCTGGCGCAGATGGATCTTGAGGTGTCTTTCCTTGAGACCAACCGGCGGCGCAGCGATCTCCGCGTTCGCAATTGCGAGCACGGGTGCGGGGTTTCCAAACCCGAAAGGCGCCATGGAGAGGATCTCCTCGACCGCCGGTCCGCTGGTGAGTTGTCGTAGATCCACCAGAGCGTCGATCGCGAGCTGCGGACGAAAATCCGCGGGTGTTAGCCGATCCGCGGCGTAGGAGTTCAGGCGCTCGCGAAACTCGGCGACGCGTTCGCTCGACAAGCTCACGCCCGCTGCCTGACGGTGCCCGCCGAATCGCGTGAATAGATCGGGCATCGATTCCAGGGCGTCCAACAGATGAAAGCGTGCGATGCTCCGGCCGGAGCCCTGGGTCTGCCCGTTTTCGTCGCTGAGCACGAAGACGGGCCGGCAGAAGCGCTCCACCAACCGGCTCGCGACGATGCCCACGACGCCGCGATGCCAGCCCTTGCCCGAGAAGACAAGTGCGGCCTGATCTTCGGTGACCGGGAACTTCGAGCATTCGTCCAGGACCAGGCGCACAATATCAGCTTCCGTCTCTTGGCGTTCCTTGTTGAGTGAATGCAGTTCTGAAGCGAGCTGGCGTGCACATTCCAGGTCCTCAGTGAGAAAGAGGCGAATGACGTTTTCGGCGTCGTCCATCCGGCCGGCGGCGTTCATGCGCGGCGCGATCTGAAACGCGATCTGGCGGGCGTTGAGGGCGCGGCCATCCAGCATGCCTGAGACTTCGAGCAGCGCGCGAAGGCCGGGATTGCGCGCGCGCTGCAGGCCTTGAAGACCGTATTTGACGATGACCCGGTTCTCACCGAGCAACGGCACTACGTCGGCGACGGTTGCGATGGCAACCAGCTTAAGAAACGAGCGCAGCATTCGCTCCAGCTTGTCTGTGGGCCAGTCGAGCGTCGCAAGCAGTGCGTGAACCAGCTTGAACGCTACGCCCGCACCGCACAGGTTCTTGTCGGGGTACGCGCAATCGTGGCGGTTTGGATTCAAGACCGCGAGGGCCGGGGGAAGCTCGGCTTCAGGAAGGTGATGATCTGTGATGATGACGTCGATTCCAAGTTCTCGCGCGGAACGCACTACTTCTTGCGCGCGGATTCCGGTGTCGACGCTGATGATAAGCCGCACCCCCATCGCAGCGGCCCGCTCGATTACCTCCGAGCGCATCCCATAGCCGTCCTTCAGGCGATGCGGTACGTGATGGCTGGCCTCGCCGCCCGCAAGCTCGATGGCTTTCTTGAGGATGACCACCGAAACCGTGCCATCCACGTCGTAGTCGCCATAGATGAGGATTTTTTCTCGAGCTTGGATCGCGGCGCGCAGCCGTGCGACGGCGCCGGACATACCGGTAAGCAGCAACGGATCGTGGAGATGATCGAGAGATGGCTTGAGAAAACGGCGAGCCGCGTCAGGCTCAGCGAGGCCACGGCTCACAAGCACACGCGCGGTGATCGGATGCAGGCCAAGCGCCGCCGACAACTCGTGTGCCGCAGGCGCGTTCTCCTCCGGCATCAACCAATGGGCGTGCAGACTAATGGGCGCTGGCTGCGTGGACATTTCGTGCGAGCGCCATCCTAGTTCTTCGAAAAATAGCCGGGTAGCGAACCGTCGCCGCTTCCATCATCATCGGTGGAAAGCAACAGATGAATCTCTTCCAGCGTATCGCTGAGATCCCGATACCAATCGGTTTGGAGATCGAACAGGAACATGCAGCCCTCATGATCGAAGGACAATTCGATCTGGCATACGAAGCCATCGTAGATGCGCGCGGATTTCAGACGCTTCTCGAAATCGCGATACTCCTCACGCGCCAAATTGCAGTCGGCGAGCTGCTCGATGGCGTCTTCGATCTCTTCGGCGGCGAAGGTCCTTTGATGAAACACCATCAGCTTTGCCCCCACGGCTTTGGCAGCTTGTATGAATTCTTCGTATTCCGGATGCTGGTGGCTATCCCAATAAACGGTCTTAATGTCGTCGAGCGCCCGCGAACGTCCGTAAAACATCACAATGCCAGCCTGTTCCAGGCCATGCTGGATGTCCGATTTGAGTCCTTCTAAGTTTTGTTTCATTCTTGCGGTTATTCCGATGCAGCTTTCTTTAAGACTTTCTTCTGATCCGTCATCACCAGTACGTCGTTATACAACGACAAGTCCCTGGCGGAAGGCGTAACGATGGTGGCTGGTCCGATGTAGATCTTTTTCGATTCTGACACTGCGGCGCGGACGTCGCTTTCGCAGACGAAATCGACCACCTCGACTGGCGGAGCCGTCGGCGCGGGTTCAGGCGGCGTCTCGGGCGCTTTGGGTTGCGTTCGTTTTGCCTCGAAATTGCGTTTGGCGAGATAGCGCTCGACGGCAGCGACAATGGCATCGCGGTCCGGCGCAGATCCGGCTTGGAGCATCTCCGGGTTCTCAAAAGCTTCTTCCGCTTTGCGTGTCATATAAGCGAGCCTCTTGATGTTGATGAGGTGCAGCGGTCCTATATTATCGCTGGTGCTGTTTCCTGCAACGGCGCCGCAGCCCAGCGTCATCGCGGGGAACACATTCGTGGTGATCCCGGTGGAGCCTTGCGGCGCGGACGTGTTGGCGAGAATGCGGAAGGCGGGCGTGCGCAGCGCGAATTCGCGAATGCGGTTGTCGTCGTTGGCGTGGATCACGGCCGTGTGGCCCAATCCTCCGAAGCGAAGCAGTGCTTCGCAAGCATCCAGAGCGGCGCGGAAATCCGCGGCGAAATACAACGATAGGACCGGAGAAAGTTTCTCAGCCGAGAGCGGGTGCTGCTTTCCGACCCCTTGAATTTCGACCACGAGCGCGGGCGTGTCCTCAGGAACATCGAAGCCCGCCATGTGCGCAATCTTCGGCGCGGCTTGGCCGACACATTCGGGATTCACGGTGAAGTCTCGAGTAAGCAGGAGCTTGGCTAGCGCTGCGGTTTGCTTCGCGTCACAGAGAAAAGCTTGGCGGGCTTTCAGCGCAGCAACGATCGGGCCGCGCAGGCGCTGCTCGGCGACGATGCACTGTTCGCTCGAGCAGACGGTGCCGAAATCGAAAGACTTGCCCGCGAGAACTTTCGCCACGGCATCGTCCACGTCAGCCGAGCTGTCGATGAGAACGGGAACATTGCCGGGACCTACTCCAAACGCCGGTTTGCCGCTTGAATAGGCGGCCCGGACGATGCCGCTGCCGCCGGTGGAAAGAATCACGGCGGTGCGAGGATGCTTGAGCAGCGCGGTTGTTCCTTCGATGGTCGAATTGAAAACGCACTGCACCAACCCCTCTGGGGCGCCGGCATTCAGCGCGGCGCGTTGCAAAAGTGCGGCTGTTTCACATGTGCAACGCTTGGAGCGGGGGTGAGGACTGAGCACGATCCCATTTCCGGATTTGAGTGCGATCAAAGTTTTGTAGATTGCCGTTGACGTCGGGTTGGTGGTGGGAAGGATCGCGCCGACTACCCCGACCGGCACGCCGATCTCAACGATTTTCTGCTCCGCATCCTCGCGCAATACGCCGACGGTTTTCAGGCCGCGCATCGCCCGCGGAAGGACATCGGCGGCGAGCAGATTCTTCGCCAGCTTGTCTTGCGCGCTGCCGTAGCCAGTCTCTTCCACGGCAAGTTCAGCGAGACGGCGCGCGTTGCGGCGCGCTTCGGCGGCGACTAGCTCGACAATGGAGTCGATTCGCTCCTGCGTGAAGTCGCGGTACTTCCGCCAGGCTGCATGGGCAGCTTCAACCTTGGAGCGAACCTCCTGAACGGAGATCAGATCGGTGTCGTGCAATTGCGCTGACATGCAACGGAGAAGAGACGAGCCTGCGTGCCGCTTCTCAGGGAGCGTTAGCTGAGCGACTTGTCGCCCTTTTTCGCGCCCGGCAGCACAGTCTCGACCTCTGAGTGCGGCGCTGGAATGACGTGAACGGAGACGAGTTCACCCACGCGACGAGCGGCCGCCGCGCCCGCGTCTGTGGCAGCCTTTACAGCGCCGACGTCGCCGCGCACCGTAACGGTGACGAATCCAGCGCCGATGTACTCCTTGCCCTGCAAGACGACTTTCGCTGTCTTCACCATAGCGTCGGCCGCTTCGATGGCGCCGACCAGTCCCTTCGTCTCAACCATGCCGAGAGCTTCCATCCACGTCCTCCTTCGCGAAACTGCGGCCGCTGCTGATTCTGACTTGAACCCTACACGGTATCACAAGCCGCGGTTGGTCGCGCCGAAGAAGTATCCCCGGCACCAAAAAATATTTTCACGCTCGTCATTTCTTTTTCCATTCGGGAAATGGGTTTGTCGCGCCGGCGGCGCGAGTCTTCGATCAAGTCGGGCACGTGCTCCGCCGCGCCCATCAATCGATTCAACAGAACATTGAAAGCCGGCTCATCGCCCTCCAACCATTCCAGTGGAATCTGTTTTTGCGCGCGGTCGACCACGTCTTCGGGCAGACGCGTGATGCGATCGAGCCAAGGTTGAAAATCGTCGAAGGATTTTCGCCGACCGATACACCGTAGGCCGGAAGTACAGGCCCGGAGCGGGGAATCGCTGAAGGTCCAATGCGGGCCGTCGAACCTGTAGCCGTGATCCATCATGGACGCGACGAATCCGAGCCGCTGCCCTTGATTCCGTTTGGGCGACGACCCGGGCTGCAGGCGCGCGCGGGAAAAGATGGACTGGCGCGCATCCGCATTGCCGATCCATTTGTCGAACGCGAGAACGCCAGGGAACTCGTCGCGGTTGGCCACTTTATCGAGCAGAAGATCGGGAATGAATCGTAGACGATCACTTTGCCTGGGTCGCCGGGATAGCGCGATCCGAAGCGCCATCCTGATTCCACGGCCACGCGTCTCGACCCGAGCTGGATAGGAACATCGGGATTGCTCTCCAGAAACGCTGCGGACAAATTGACTAGCTCAACGGGTGGTGTTGAGATCTCGAGGTACTGCAGAAAAGCCGACCCGAGCTCTCGTTCACCAAGATCCGCCGGTGCTGGGGATTGTTGGGGAACTTTACGATGTAAAAGTGCCCGTCGTCGCACTGGAGCAGATGCGCCGGGGCTCCTCAGCGCATTTTGCGGATCAGCCGGACCGCGTTGATTGGCATCGAAAAGGATGTAGGCCAGAAGGATGCAAGCCTTCATCCTACTTGCGCGCTGCGGCACGCGCACTCGCGCGAGCCACCGTGCGATAAGATTGCCAATGTATGAGGGTGCTTTTTTCCGCTTGCCTGGTAGCCGTGATTTCAGCGGTCGTGCTCTCGGCCGAGCAGGCGCGATCGGTGCGAGTCGAAGTGCTCTCGACGATGCTCACTGCCGATGAAGGCGTCGGCGAGTGGGGCTTCTCCGCCGTGGTTGATGTAGACGGCCACCGCATTCTTTTCGACACCGGCGACCGCCCGGAGACCGTGCTCAACAATGCCAAGGAGCTGCACGTCGATCTGACTAATATCACCGACGTCATTCTCAGCCACAATCACCGCGATCACACCGGCGGCCTGATGACACTGCGCCGGGCAGTGATGCAAAAGAATCCGTCAGCCCTTTCTCGCGCGTATGTTGGCAAGGGAATTTTCGACGCCCGCCGATCCGATCAAGGCAAGCCGATCGAGTTCATGGCGGCCACGCGCCGCGAGTTCGAAGCTTCTGGTGGGCATTTCACCGAGTACGATCATCCTACTCAGCTCTGGCCCGGCGTCTGGCTCACTGGTCCGGTTCCGCGAAAGTATCCGGAGCACAACTGGAGCGGCCACGTCCAGATCCAGACTAATGACGGCTGGAAAGAGGACAACCTTCCTGAAGATATGTCGCTGGTGATTGAAACCGCGCAGGGCTTGGTGGTGGTCTCCGGGTGCGGCCACGCTGGCATCATCAACACGCTCGAGTACGCTCGCAATTCGATTCGCAACGCGCCGGTTCACGCAGCGGTCGGAGGCTTTCATCTCTACCAATTGGACGATGAGAAGCTGAGCTGGACCGCGTCCAAGCTGCGCGAGTTCGGCCTTCAGAATTTCCTAGGCGCGCATTGCACCGGGATCGAGGCAACCTACCGAATCCGTCAACTATGCTCGCTTTCGCGCCGCACGTGCTCGGTGGGCGCAGTCGGAGCCATATTCGAATTAGGCAAGCCGCTCGATCCGGGTTCGATCGCACGCTGATCGCGGCTCACGCTGGTCGCCCCGCTACTTTGACTCTCTCCGATCGGGAAACCACCGTTTTCCTTTGCTGCGGTGATTTGGTCTGGAGATACGGCAAAACACCACATGCACTGATATGGCGGTTGATTGCCGCATCCACCTGGTTCCCAATCCGGGCAGGCACAAATTCTTCGGTCACGCCGCTCTTTCTACCTCCCGTTCGCGAGGCTTCCAGGAGTCTACGATCTCAGCGATCTCCCAGGCTCGATCCGCGACGCCAGCAGCCATTGCGGGTGTAGTTCGTAGGGTCTGATGAATGCTCTGGTTCAGCTCAATCGCTTCTGGATGACTCCACTTTGCCATGCCTTCGTCGAGATCCAATTCAAGTCGCCACTCCGGCCCGTCCTAGTGAGATAGAATCGTCTAAAAAGCGCTAGGAAGCGCTGCATGGGAGCGTAATCATGTTCAATCGATCCATGGTGATCACCTCACTGCTTGCGGGCTTGGTCTGGGGCCAGGACGCGAATTCAGCAAAGAGCGGAGCGTCGAAAGCAATCCCGCGCGCCGCAGATGGCCACCCCGATCTGCAAGGCGTTTGGACCAACGCCACGCTGACGCCTCTGGAACGCCCCCAAGAGTTTGCGGGCAAGGCGACCGTATCCGACGCCCAGGCGCGCGCCTATGAGATACAAGATCTTTCCATCAACACCCTGGACGGCGACGTGAACAACGAGGAAAATCGGCGGACAGGGGGCTCCGGTGTGGGCGCATACAACAACCTGTTCGTGGATCGCGGATCGGAGCTGGCCAGAGTCGATGGCGTGAAAAGAACGTCGCTGATCATCGAACCGCCTGACGGCAAGATCCCGGCGCTCACTGAGGCCGCGCGCGACCGCAACGCGAACACCGGGCGCGCATTCAATCGCTATGACAGCGTCAAGGACCGGCCGCTGAGCGAGCGCTGCATCATCGGGTTCGGTTCTACGTCCGGTCCGCCAATGCTGCCTGTGCTGTACAACAACAACTACGAAATCGTCCAGACACCGAACTACGTGATGATCCTGGTGGAGATGGTGCACGACATTCGTGTGATTCGAATCAACGGGACGCACAAGCCGCCCGACGTTCGTCAGCTTCTCGGCGACTCGATTGGCCATTGGGAGGGCGACACGCTTGTGGTGGACACTACTAACTTCACCAGCAAAACGCGCTTCCGCGGCTCGTCGGAAAACCTGCACGTGGTCGAGCGGTTCCGCCGCGTGGATGCCAACACGGTCCTCTACCGCGCCACCGTCGACGATCCTTCTACTTACGCGAAGCCATGGACGCTCGAGTATCCGTTCCTCGCCACCGCTGGACCGGTCTATGAATACGCCTGCCATGAGGGCAACTACGCCATGCCTGATATTTTGGGCGGCGCGCGCAAAATCGAGTCCGGTGAGAAGCAGTAACGCCGGCGCTCTTCGCTAAGCCTCGTCTACACCAGCTTCGCGTCGAGGTGTATTTCCGTGCCGGACAGCGCGCGCGAAATGGGGCAGCCTGCCTTCGCCTCAGCGGCAGTGGCTTGGAAAGTCGCGTCGCCGATTCCCGGAACAGACGCCTGCGTCGTCAAATCGATCCGCGTGATAGTCGGCTTGCCGTCCACCGGCGTCAGCGTCACCGCGGCCGTGGTCTTAATGTTTGTGGGCGGGTGTCCCGCGGTTGTCAGCGCAGCGGAAAGCGCCATAGTAAAGCACGCGGCGTGCGAAGCGCCCAGCAATTCCTCGGGATTCGTCTCGCCTCCGCCCTCGAAACGCGAGCGGAACGTGTACGGGCTATCCAGCGCTCCCGTCTCCACCTTAACGTGTCCCTGTCCCGCTTTCAACGATCCACTCCACTCGGCTTCAGCATGTCGAACCATGGCGGCTGTCCTCCCAGTTGAGAATAGCATCGGTCATCTCGGCCGGAAGAGCAGCAGGTCGAGGCTGAACGTCAGTCGCATCGCTTCCACCGGCTGCGAGCGGATGGGACGGTAGATTGAGAGCAGCACGTCCTCCACGGACGATGCGGCCAGCGCAGCCTGAGTAGTAACC
>Ga0126381_100005790_pt1 | contig 13653 bp, 8 predicted proteins | sample PanSoiMetPlot_28_FD_96465 | JGI IMG/M metagenome (GOLD analysis project Ga0126381, IMG submission 96465) | Tropical forest soil microbial communities from Panama - MetaG Plot_28 | ecosystem: Environmental > Terrestrial > Soil > Tropical forest > Bulk soil | place: Panama | collected 2016-02-17
GAAACGATCCGAAAACCGGCTTCGATCGAAGCAAGCTGCCGGTTGATGCCCATCTGGACATGATCGCCTTGCCATTTCGGAGATCCTTTGGGATGAAAACTGATGAAGTCCAGCCGCGAGCCAGTCTTGCCAGTCGCATAGTTCTTCTGGCGTGCGCAGTGTTCCAAAAACATGCGCAAGAACTCTGCGGCTTTCGGATACGACGGCCCGGTCGTGTCGGGTCCCCCGACGCGCGCAGCGGGAAAGGCCCGCAGTATCGCCTCGACGCTGAGATCGTAAAGCTTGAAGAACTCCTCCGCTGTCCCCTTCCAATACCCTATGTCCGGCTCGTTCCACACTTCCCAAAACCAAGTCTTCAGCTCCGCGTCGCCATAGCGTCCCCGAAGATGCTGCACGAATTGGAACACAAGCTCCGACCATTTCTGAAAATCCTTCGGTGGATATGCCCAGCCCGTGTAAATCGATCCCTGCGGAAAGCTGTGCCGGTAGGGTTCAGGGTTGGTCGAAAGAGCTTTGGGCATGAAGCCGATTTCCACCAGCGGATTGATCCGCTTCGCCCGGAAGGTGTCAAAGATTCGATCCAGGACCGTCCAGTCGTAGACTGGATGTCCGCTGGCGTCTTCGGTATAGACGTTTGTCGAACCCCACTTCAGCGACGCCGATCCGTCTCCGCTGGTCAGCAAATTGTGCGTGCGGATATAAACCGGAACGGGACTCGCGGCCGCAAGCTCTCCGAGCAACTTCTGTCCGTTTGCGGCATACGTATAGTTCGGCTCGTCGTACCCGAAGTAGTTCCAGAACGGCATGAGTGTGCCCTCTGACACACCCAAATCGACATCAACCTCGACTCCGCCTGACTCTTCGACAACACTGAGGGCAGGTGCCGTGCGGGTATTAGGGGTTGTCGAATCTGGCCCCACGCCGATGCCGTCATAAACGCCATGAGCGAGATGCTCGGCAAACCGACCGAAAATGTTGCCGTCGATCTTCGCGCAAGTTTTGAACACGTCGACTGTTTGCGCGGACACGGCAAGCGCAGTTAGGGCCATACCCATCAGCGCGAAGCTCACAAAACGTGGACGCATGAACGCCACCGTGCAATTGGACATCTACGAATGACAAAGGATAATACCAGGCAAATGGGCAGCCAACCCGCCATTGATCATGCTCGATCAATAGCTCCTAACCGGCTGCCCCACACCACAAGCAACGGTTGAGATTCGAGGACCTCAACTCCTGCTCAACGAGCTTCGCGGACCAGTTGCTTTTTGGCGCGAACTTCTCCGCTTTGCGACGTACCGGCCGTGCTCAGTCTGAGGCCGGTTTCGCTATGTCAAAACCTGGTCAACTAGCTGACTGACGGCGCGTTGGGCTTCGAGGATGGAGTAGCGATGGTCCATGGCGCCTGCCAGATCAGTGTTGGCAAAGGCGATCCGGCCAAACGGTGCTCGCTGAAGAATCTCCCGCGGCGCCGGTCGACCGTCCCGGCCGAAGAAGAATCCTGGCTGTGGACTTAGATAGGCGTGTCCCCACCGGTTAAGTATGATCCCGGCAATATCCCGTGCCGTATTCAGGCCGGCACGCGCAAACATGTCGCTGAACTGTTCTCGGATTTGTCTTTCATAGTCTCGGAACGACGTCCCTAACATCTCTCGGCGGCCTCGCTGCCCCTGTTCTTCCGTTGGATACCCGGGATAGGAGTACAAGATTTTCAGGCTGAGTACGATAGGCGAGTCTGGACTGATGGTAGGATCCTCGACGCCGGTTAATGCCAGCTTGCGAACTTCCATGTAGTTGCCGATCCCTTCAAACCATCGGCAACCGCTCATTCCCATCTTGTACAAGAACCGCCAGTTCCTCAAGGCAACGTTCGCCATCATGCAGGGAGAACGGTAGAACTGGGCGTAGGCATTGCGGTGAGTTTCCGGAAGATCTTTGACAATGTGCTTCGCGGTCCAGGATCCGCCCGCCATGACAACCGAGCGCGCTTTCACCTTGTACAGCTTGCCTGCGTTCAGGTACGCGATAGTAACCAAATCAGCTTTGCCGGCTTCCCCATCGTGCATAAGATGAATCGCGGTTGATGATAGGCGAACTCGCGTCACCGCTCCTGGGATATCGAGGAAAGGAAAATTCACCCGACCGCGGCAAACTCCTTCAACACTGGCGCTGCCGTCGATTGCGCCGGGGATCAAACTCTTCAACATTAATCTGGCGATCGTCGTGTTCCCACCCGGAAACATCTGATCTGAACCGCCTTTCTCTTCGGGCAACGGATACAGCAGCTCAAAGGCATACTCCGAGTAAGCAGACAAGGCATCAGGGCCAAGACCTGAGCCCCCACCCTCGACAGGCGAGAGGAACGTCCGGACGGTCTCGCGGCTGAGTCCAAAGCGTTCCATATAGTGCTGTTCCAGCGTGATCGAGTCGAGATATCGCGAAATCGCATCCCCTTCGACTTTGGGATGTTCGAATTTCCTGTTTTCAACCGCTTCACGCTTCAGCCACCGCAACCATTCCAGTCGAGTTTCGCTCGAAACCGGAGCGCCTTCGAGGTTTTTTCCCAGAGGATCTATCAGCCACATTCCTGGCCTGTGGCCGAATCTTCCGCCAAACCAGAATCCGTACTGTCCATGCCGCAAGCCAATGGCCTCATACGGAGTCTTGGAAAGGGGGAATTCCGGTTCAGATCCAGCCCATCGCTGATAGGTGAGAATGGGTACCCTCAACCCGATGGAATCGTAGAAACGGGCCAGGAAGCTGTGTGGGTATTGGATCTGATAGATGGCCGAGCCTTGGTGCACAATCAGCCGCTTGCCATCTACTAGAAATTCATTCTGTTTTGCCTCACCACCGAAGATGGGATGATTCTCGAGAATCAAGCATTTCATGTCAGGACCGGCGCTCCTCCGGAAGAACAGAGCAGCTGCTAGCCCGCTGATTCCGCCTCCAATGATGACGCAATCGTAGTTCTCGCCGGTATCGACTATGTCATTGGGCCGGGGGTCGTGCAGGCCATCGCGGATCGCGTGACCTGCTTCGAGGACATTCCAGGTATTGCCATTCGAGGTGCTGTAGTCGCCAATGCCGCCGTAACCGGTAAACTCATCGTTTCCTCCCAGGAGCACCACAGGGGTCGCGCCCGCCAGTAACATCGATCCCGAGGCCAACAAAGCGGAGCCGAGGAAGTCGCGCCGGGTGATGCGCGCTTCCATGCCAAGGGCTCTGTCGCCGCCGCGAGTTGATGCCGTCTTAAGTGCGGATGAAATCTTGTGTTACCTCGATCTTTGTTTCCGAGTGTACACCGAATCTTAGCGTCTCTGGTTGGATCGCTCGAGTGCGCTATCGCGAGCCAGCAGTTGCTGGCTTGATGGGAAATAGCTCGGGGACAAGAGGATCCCCGCTTGACCACCGACTCCCTGGATTAACTCCGGGAACATCGCCAAATGCTTGTGAACGGCGGCGGCCACCTCGTCAGCGCGGCCAATGGACCGCCGGTCTCCTCCCTTGAGCAACCCGAGGATGCTCTTTCGCGACATCGAGGAAAACGATACGCCACCTCTCCATTGTTCGTCTGATCGTTCGAACCGCCGCTTAGTCGTTCTCGGAATCATGGATCCGCCTTTCGGCAGATGTGCATTCCTTTGGGCCGCGAATGAGACCTATTCACAAAATTGTCGCATGAAGCGGTTTGCTCCATGCCGTACAATTTAGACGTGGCACATTCTCCAGACCAACCGCTACGCGGTCGTTTGGCGGTTGGCGAATCGCCTCTAGGGGTTGTTTTGTGATTGTCGATCCGCAAGATACGCGAAAAATCTCTCGAAGCTGGCGCGAATACCTCCACGAAATGAAGCAAAGCTTGGGGGTGGCTCGCTGGGTTTATCGCGAATTCATCACTCCGGAAAGCCGTCATTGGACCCGGCGCATGCTTGTGTCCCTTGCCATTTCCGTTACCGCCCTGAACGGCATCGCTTGGTTGGCGAAGTATTTGGTCGACGGCCTTATTCGGCACGACGCCTACGCTGTCAAGATGAGCTTCCTCGGCATGGCTGTGTTCGTGCTCATATACGGCTATTTCGACCGCCTGCAAATGATCGCGCGAGAGTACGCGCAGGGCGCGAATCTCACGCAGCTCAAGCGGCGCATGAATGAGCTGTTCTTTGAGAAGAGCATGGGCCAGCACCTGCAGGAGAGCTCCTATCTGAACACGGCAAACATCGAGCGGGGCAAGGGACGCATCGAGCAACTCGAAAATATGCTCATGTTCGAGGGCTCCTCCTCGATGATCTCGCTTGCCGTCGCACTGACGCTCCTGTGGCTTCGCGTGCCCTCGGCCGGCTTCTTTATGACCCTTCTTCTCGCAAGCTACCTGGTCTGGCTAGTGTATTTGAACCGCAACATTTCCGAGAAATGCGTGCCGTTCGATAAGGAATTCCGGCGCATCAACCGCTGGGAGCATGAACGCTGGGAGAAAATCGAGCGTGTCAAAACATGCGCAAAAGAGGGTCAGGAGATCGCCTACCAAAATCGTTCTTTTCAAAGGGTCCTCGGGGAAGAGCGCAGATTCTGGCTCTGGTTCATCGGAAAGGTCACCTGGCGCGGATATTCCAACCGCTTAGTCCTTTTGGGCACGCTCGGCTATGGTGCCTGGCTCATTTGGCGGGGCGACTGGTCCAACGGCGCCTTCGTGCCGCTCCTGATGTACGCCACCAAAGTCAGCGAGAGCATCTGGCATATCGGTCATATCGAACATCAGGTCAACTGGAACATGCCGGCGATTCGTACCGCGATGCTCACGCTGACGGTTCCACCTGACATCACCGATAAGCCGAAGGCCGTTGAGCTCAAGAGAAAAAATGGCGTGCGCGTGGAGATGCGCAATGTTTGCTACGCCTACGCCAGGGAGAAGTGCGACCTGCCCGGCCTGCCCGCTTCCACAAAGGTAGGTTCGAAGCCCGGGACGCCCATTCTGCACAATGTCAGTCTCACCATTGAGCCTGGCGAGAAGGCCGCTCTGATTGGCCCATCCGGCGCGGGCAAAACCACGATCATGCGCCTCCTCATGCGCTATATGGATCCGACCTCAGGGGTAATTCTGGTCGACGGGCACGACTTGCGCGAGGTGCGACTCTCTTCCTGGCTCAATCTCATCGCCTATGTGCCGCAACAGGCGCAGGTATTTGATGGGACCATCCGTGACAACCTGCTATACCATTTCACCGATGAACCCATCCATGTCTCCGATCAAGAACTGTGGGCCATCATGCGAAAGCTGAAGATCGATTTTGGGGACCGTCTGACCGAGGGGCTCGAAACACGAGTCGGCCGACACGGAATTGAACTATCCGGCGGCGAGCAACAGCGGCTGATGATCGGCGCGGCCGCCATGCGTAAGCCCATATTCATGGTCGTTGATGAAGCCACCGCCTCGCTCGATGCCACCACGGAAAAAGCCGTGCAGAAGGGTCTGGAGGAGGTGCTTGGTGATCATATTGGCGCCCTCATCATCACGCATCGCCTCTCGACCGTGCGCAGGCTCTGCAGCAAATTCTTCGTCTTGCGCGACTCGGAAGGGCTTGCCCCGGGAGAATCGCAATTGGAAGCTGCGGCAAGCTCGTTCGAGGAACTCTACTCCATATCCGCAACGTTCCGCGTGCTCGCCGACGATCAAGGAGTGGTCGTTCTCGATAGCCCGCAGCCACGCTTGGAAATCTCCAGCGAGCCGGTAGCCGATGCCGAGGCGACCATCCACTACGCCGAACCCGAGTCGATAGCGTAGATCCGCTACAGATTAGGCACGGGTTGTACCTCCCAGAAGGTGTCGGTTCACTCCGCCCACCTCCTATTGACATTCTGTACGTAAGCTACTAACTTCCTATAGAATATCTATAGGAGAGGCATGTGCCACCGGATCAAACCAACCTGTTGCAAGGCACGCTCGACATGATGATTCTAAAGGCTCTGGCGCTTTCCGAAATGCACGGCCTAGGAATCTCACGCCGCATCGAGCAAATCACGCAGGGAACCTTTCAAGTCAAGCCCGGCTCGCTTTTTCCGGCGTTGCATCGAATGGAAGAACAAGGCTGGCTGGCCTCCCATTGGGGAGAGTCGGACAATGGCCGGCGCGCCAAATACTACAAGCTAACCGGTGCGGGGCGCCGCCAACTGGAAGCCGAAACCCGGCGGTGGGGCCGCATTGCGCTGGCGATTACCCGGACGCTCGAGGCGTCCTGAGACGAACTTATGGTTCTTTCTCGCCTGACAAGCTTGCTTCGCAATCTGCTCGACAAACAGCGCCAGGAGCGCGAATTGGATCAGGAAGTCCGCACGCACGAGCTGCTGCTGGCAGATGAAAAAATCCGCGCCGGCATGAGCCCGGGCGAAGCCCACCGGCAAGCCCGCTTGGAACTCGGAGGTGTCGAGCAGGTGAAGGAACAAGTCCGCGAAATGCGCGCCGGCCGTCTGCTTGAAACGCTGTGGCAAGATTTGCGCTACGGCGTGCGCATGCTGCGAAAGAATCTCGCGTTTACCCTTCTCGCCGTTTTTGCCTTGGCCTTGGGTGTCGGTGCCAGCTCGGTCATGTTCAGCGCGGTCGATTCCATCCTCCTTCGCCCGCTGCCGTACCGCAGTGCGGATCGCCTTGTTGTCATTCTAAATCATGGGCGCGGTCCCATTGCGCCCGCGAACTATGTCGATTGGAAGGCCCAAAGCAAGTCATTCGAAACCATGGGAGCGGCCGAGTACTGGACACCCGACCTTACCGGCGTAGACCGACCGTCCAGGCTCTGGGCACTCCGCATGACTTCTGACATCCTGCCCATGCTCGGTGTTCCAGCGATGCTAGGTCGCTTTTTCGCCAAGGAAGAGGAGCAAGTTGGACATCAGTACGAGGTCGTCCTCGCTTATGGCCTGTGGCAAAGGCAATTCGGAGGGGACCCGGGCGTGCTCGGCCGCCAGATATCGCTCGATGGCAAGTCGTATGCGATTGTCGGCGTGATGCCCGCTGGATTCAAATTCGCGCCATTTTGGGCCACGAAGGCCGAGTTGTGGGCGCCGCTCGCACTCGGTCCCCGTGCCGCCCAGCGGAGCGGGAATAGCCTGCGGATCTTCGCGAGACTCGCACCGGGAGTGGGGCTCGCGGACGCCCGCGCGGAGCTAGCAACGACAACGGCGCGGCTCGAACAGCAGTATCCCGGAACTAACCGAGACGCCCGGGTGGTGCCGTTGAAGGAAAAAGTGGTCGGCAGGATCCGCCAGGCACTTCTGACAATGCAGCTTGCCGTGGCCTTCGTCCTACTCATCGCGTGTGCGAACGTCGCTCATATGCTGCTCGCCCGCGGCGCCGCCCGCGCCGGCGAAGTCGCGGTGCGCTCTGCCCTCGGTGCCGGACGCCTCCGTCTGCTCCAGCAGTTCTTGGCCGAGAGCCTGATCCTGGCGACCGCTGGCGGAATCCTTGGATTGCTGTTTGCAGCTGCGGGAATTCGTGCGCTCGTGGTTTTCGGACCGGCTGACGTCCCGCGCGTCGATAACGTCTCGCTGGATTGGCGGGTCACGTTGTTCACACTCGGCGTCTCGATTCTGACGGGCGTTATCTTCGGACTTGCGCCTGCGCGGCGGGCATCGCGGATCGACCCTGCGGAGTCCCTCAAGGAAGGTGGACGCAGCGGCGATAGCACCGCAAGGCATCGCACACGAAGTCTGCTCGTCGTCACGGAGTTCGCTTTGGCCTTGATGTTACTAGTCGGAGCCGGTCTTATGTTGCGAACTCTGCTGGCGTTGCAGGCGATTGATCCCGGATTCGATCCCCACAATGTATTGACCATGGTAGTCTCGACGAGCGGATCGCTTGTATCTGCCCCCGGGCACAGTGACGAGTTTTACCACGAGCTGCTGGATCAAGTCCGTGCTGTTCCGAGCGTCGTGTCGGCGGGACTCACGAATCATCTGCCTATCGCAGGTGACATTTGGGGTTATCCGTTCTGGATTGAAGGACAGTCGATTCCGGCTCCGGGCGACGAGCCCGACGCCGCATACCGCCTCGTGTTTCCCGGCTATTTCAACACCATGGCGATGCCAATCCTGCGTGGCCGACCGATTGAGGACAGCGATACAGCCACCGCGCCACGCGTCGTGGTGATCAACGAATATCTCGCCCGCCGCTACTGGCCTGACCAGGACCCGATCGGCAAGCGCTTCACGCTCGATAATCCGGCCAAGGTCGCGGCAAAGAAGCTAAACTGGCTTACCGTTGTTGGCGTTGTGAAAAACGCCGTGCGAAGCGATTGGACCGCGCCTCCCGAGGAGGAGATCTTCCTTCCGTACTCACAGAACGCGGGCGTCGGGCCCTACATGACACTGGTGGCGCGAACGGCGATTGATCCTGCCGCTTCTGCCGAGCCGATCGAAAGCGCGATCTGGAGTGTCGACCGCGATGTCACTATCTCGGAGGTCCAAACGATGAGCGCCGTCATCGCCCGCGCCAACTCGCAGCCGCGCTTTGATGCCGCGCTGCTCGCCGCATTCGCCGCCATCGCACTAGTTATGTCGGCCGTGGGTATCTACGGGGTTATGACCTATGCGGTCGCTCGTCGGCGTCACGAAATAGGCGTGCGGATGGCGCTCGGTGCAAGCCGCGCTAACGTGCTCGCCGACATCTTAAGAGAGGGCATGGCTTTGTCGTTGGCGGGCTCTGTGTCTGGCATCTTAGGAGGACTGATTCTATCCCGTTTGATGGCTACACTATTATATGGCGTGCGGGCGGGCGATCCCCTGACCTTCGGCGGCGCCGCTGCTCTCCTTGCGATCGTTGCGCTCGCGGCATGCTATGTACCGGCGCGTGATGCGACGCGTGTCGATCCGGTCGTGGCGCTGAGGTACGAATGATGCATAGTCCTCTGCCTGCGGCTGGCTGAGGGGCAAGTCGGAAGCAATCTACCTGAAAGAAAACGGAGTACCCTTCTGGGATCCAGTCATGGAGGGGTTGCCGACCATCCACGAAGGGACGCGATCCAAAAATGGTGAGGCATCTTCTAGGATCCCTATTCTCGCCCTGTTCAGCACTCCGCTCTCATCCAGTATGCACATGAAGAGCACCTCTATACTGGTCCTGACGGCGTTGGCCGCCTCATGCGCGAGTTTTCATGCAGTGGCTCTCGGCGAATTGACGAGTCGGCCTGAAGGAGAATTGTCCCATCATCACCGAAGGATCGGACAAAGATCAGGGCGTTGCCTGGCTGAATTACCTGGGGCCGGGCTATTTTCAAGCAATCGGCACGCCTCTCCTGGCCGGCCGGGACTTCGATGACCGGGATACCGCAACTTCCGTCAAGGTAGCCATCGTCAACCAGGCCTTTGTTCGAAAGATTCTCAAAGGCTCGGATCCACTGGGCAAAAGATTTCGAATTCATGAACCGCCGGGAAAACCACGCCCCCTCTACGAGATTGTCGGAGTGACGGGAGACAACAAATTTGATGACATGCACGAGGAGTTTCTGCCTTTCGTGTATTTCCCAGCGACGCAGCAAGAAAAGCTCAGCCCCGACGATCAAATCATCATTCGTTCGTTGCTGCCGCTGGCGAGCTTGATGGCTTCCATCAAGCAGGCCTTAAACGACGTCAACCCCGGAATCGATTTCGAGTTCAAAGTCTTCAAAACGAAGGTTCACAACTCCCTTGTGAAAGATGAATTGATGGCCACGCTATCCGGCTTCTTCGGTTTTCTCGCCGCGCTGCTGGCCGCTATCGGTCTTTACGGAGTGATCTCCTACATGGTCGTCCAGCGCACCAAGGAGATCGGAATTCGCATGGCCATCGGCGCAAAGCGCGTGGACGTCGTCGGCATGATTTTGGGGGAAGCAGGTATCCTGACGGTTGCCGGCCTCGTGATCGGGACCGCCCCGGCTCTGGCTTCTGCGCAAGTAGCGAAGTCACTGCTTTATGGATTGAAGCCGCGTGACCCATTCACGTTGGTCCTCGCGGTGGTCACCCTGACCGCCGTTGCGGCGCTCGCCAGCTTCTTACCCGCCTACCGCGCCTCGCGCTTGGATCCCTTGAAGGCCCTACGTTATGAGTAGCTCCAGCACCTGCAGCTGGCTGCGCTCGCATTTGCTCGGCATCTTGCAAACCGCTCCTGCTTGCTCCGCCGGACACTGTGCCACCCCCAGATCAGTTATCCCAGCTCCAGGAGCCCGCGCACGGACTCGCTCTTCGCCTGACCGTGCCGGACAAGTAGCCAACTATCTCGTGGGACTCAGCTTGATGTCCGATAGCCGGCTTGAGATCGCAGCGCTTGGGGAGCCTGGAGCGGTATACTTGTGGCCGTGACAACTGCCGCTATTCGAGTGCAAGGTTGCTCCGCTAAGTTTCGCACGGTCCCTTCGCCGAGGACGCTGATGATCCACATTTTAATGTTGGCATTTTTAGTGTTGGGCTTTGCCGGTCCGCTCATAGCGCAGAGTGCTGATGCAGTTGCCACTCAAACGATGCGCCCAGTGATACGCGGGCGCCAAGCAGCTGTCTCGTCTATGAGATCGCCGGCCACGGAGACCGCCCGCCAAATCCTCGAAGCCGGTGGGAATGCTTTCGACGCGGCAGTTGCGGGTCAAGCTGTTCTTGGACTCACGGATTTCGCCGACAACGGCCTTGGCAGCGACGCTGTCGTACTCGTATATGTGGCCCGAGAGAAAAAGGTGTACTCCGTTAACGCTGAGCCACGCGCTCCCAAGCTGGCGACCATCGAGTGGTATGAGAGAAACAGCGGCGGCAAGCTTCCCGAAAGTGATGGTTTGCTCTCTGGGGGCCTTCCGGGCGTAGTAGACGCCTGGTATGTCCTGTTGGATCGTTGGGGCACGATGAGCTTCGAGCAGGTGCTTCAACCGGCCATCGATTTAGCTGAAAACGGTTTTCCCCTCGGCGAATCGAGTGCCGCTGATATTGCGAGCACCAAGAAGATTCTCAAGTACCCGACCACGGTCAAGGTTTACCTGGCGGATGGCAAGTTGCCGAAGGCAGGTGATGTTTTTCGCAACCGCGATCTGGCGCGCACTCTGAGAAACCTGGTTGAGGCCGAACAGACGAACAGAGCAAAGGGAAGGCATGAAGCACTCAAAGCTGCGCGCGATCGCTTCTATAAGGGAGACATCGCACGAGAACTTGCGTCTTTCTCGGAGGCGCACGGCGGGCTGTTCCGCTACGACGATTTTGCTGAATACACGGCGGAAGTGGAGACGCCTGTTTCGATTGACTACCGCGGGTTTCGAATCTATAAAAACCCCTCCGCCAGCCAAGGTCCAACCGAACTTATCGCCCTGAACCTGCTCGAAGGGTTTGATCTCAAAACTCTCGGCCACAATACCGCGGATTTTCTTCACACAAGTGTGGAGGCCATGAAGCTCGCAATGGCTGACCGCGAAAAATACCTTGGCGACCAGGACTTCATCAAGATTCCTTACGATGGATTGCTCTCTAAGGAATATGCGCGAGAGCGCCGGAGCTTGATTGATTCTGAAAGGGCTTCTCTCGAACTGAGGCCGGGTTCGCCGGATAAGTTGGTGAAGAATACCTCCGCAACTGATCGCCTACGGCCTGTTCTCGGAGGAAATGCCAACCACGATGGTGATACCAGCTACATCGCGCTCGTGGACAAAGATCGGAACATGGTGAGCTTCGAGCCCAGTTTGCACAGCGCGTTCGGGACGGGGGTGGTCATGGGAAACACGGGCCTGATTCTCAATTGCCGAGGCGACTACTATTCGCTGGTGAGAGGCGAGGCGAATGCGCTGGAGCCGGGCAAGAGGCCGCGAAGCACGCTGCAAAGTACGCTGGTGACGAAGAACGGTGAGCCGTATGCCATCCTCGGTAGCCCTGGCGGCGATGACCAGGTCATGCGCACCATGCAGACCCTCATCAATCTCGTCGATTTCGGCATGAACATCCAGCAGGCAATCGAGGCGCCGCGGTGGTCTACGAGAAGTTTTCCGGCATCTCCGTTCCCTCACACGATGCGCCCCGGGGACATGTCAGTCGAGGCGAGAATCTCCGAAGCCACGCGCCAAGCGCTCATAGCGCGCGGCCACAAGCTGCGTGTTGTGCCCGCGTGGTCGTTGGGCTCCAATGCGGGCATTGTCATTGATCCGGCGACGGGTGTTCTTAGCGCAGGCGCCGATCCGCGCGTCGAAGCGTACGCTTGGGCCTGGTGAGGCGGCGCCTATCTGCTGCCGAATGGTGCACGGATTCAAGGTTACTGTTTTCTGGCCTATGGCAAACAGGAAGTTAGAGAGCCCGCCAAGGGCGGCAGCCGCTCCAATCCGCGTGCGCGTTCTGTTTCATGTCGCGCTAAGCAACTAGACCATTGTCCTCTCCTCTGGAGGCCGTTGATGGCGCAAAATTGTCACGCGCCAGCGGCCTGGCCGCGGAAACTGTCTTTGAACTCGGCGAGAAATTGGTCGAGTGTAATCGGGCTACGACCGAGGAGGTCCTGCAGCACGTGAGTGACTTCGCCGCCTTTGCCGAGGATGGAGTAATACTGCTGCAAGTCGAGGAGAGCGGCAACCTGCCATTCGGGCATGCCCATATCCAGCATGGCTTTGCGCTGCGCTTCCTCGGGAATGTCTACAAATTGCACGGGGCGGCCCACGGCGCGAGAGATTTTTTCGGCAATTTGACCATACGTGAAGGCCTCGGGCCCATTGAGCTCGTAGGTTTTGCCGGCATGTTCGGCAGGCGAGATGAGCGCCTTGGCGATGACGGCGGCGAGATCGCGAACGTCAATGAGACTGAGTTTTGCGTTGCCCATGGCCGCGTAGAAGGCATTTTGCGCGCGGATGCTCGGAGCATTGTAAGTGACGAGGTTCTGCATAAAGCTGTTAGGCCTGACAATCGTGTAGCTCAACTTCGAGGCCTTCAACTTGTCTTCGACTTTCCGGTGCCAGCTAGGAAAGGATTTTGAGTAGTCCGCGGCGCCAAGCGCAGAGTTCAAAACCAAGTGGCGAACGCCAACTTCTAGACACACGTCGATGCCGTTAGTCTCAAGCTCGACGAGTTGCGGAATGGGGGAGCAGACAAGATAGACCGCGCCAACGCCCTCGAAGGCCTGGCGCAAAGTATTTTTGTCGGCAAAGTCCGCCAGAACCGTGGAAACCCCCGGAGGCGCTTTGCGCGCGTCGTCGGAACTGCGGTAGATCGCTCGGAACGGCTTTCTGCTCTTGCGCACTTCATCGAGCACAGCCCGGCCCACCGTTCCGGAGGCCCCAGTGATTATGATCATAGAGTTCTCCTTCTTCGGGCGCGGAATACGCGGCGCGGGCTAAAGGTCTGTCGCGGTGCCGGCCCGTTTTTTCTCTACTGGCATGGTATAACCACAAAGCGCTCCCCGGGAAGTACAGGGACTCTCAAATATCCAAGGAAACGGTGATAACATCGGCTGCGAGTGAAGAACGAACTCGAGAGAACGGAAAGAACCTTCGTGGTATTCTTGAGGGGCAAGTCGAGAATGGCTTGCCCTCTTTGATTTTGGGCGGGTAGCTCAACCGGGAGAGCATGGCGTTTGCAACGCTAAGGTTGGGGGTTCAAGTCCCCTCCCGTCCACCAGCATTCTAAAGCTCGGGGAATCTGCGTCTCGCTCGCACTAACCCTCGAAACGACAATCAGATA
>Ga0126381_100005792_pt1 | contig 13651 bp, 15 predicted proteins | sample PanSoiMetPlot_28_FD_96465 | JGI IMG/M metagenome (GOLD analysis project Ga0126381, IMG submission 96465) | Tropical forest soil microbial communities from Panama - MetaG Plot_28 | ecosystem: Environmental > Terrestrial > Soil > Tropical forest > Bulk soil | place: Panama | collected 2016-02-17
ATCTCCACTACCACACCATAGCCATTGCAATGCAAGGCGTCTTTCATGAGCTCGGACTCGCCGCTTGAACATCGACAATTTTTTTGTCGGGCTTCACCCTGAAGCGCCTAACGTGCTGCCACGGATGAAAGACTTGCCGGCACATCGGGCAGAGGACCTGAGCCTGGCCGATATTTTCCTCGTTCGGGGTCGTGACGATCACGATACCACCGTCCCGGAGCAGCCCGTTTACCTGGTCAAGCGTTTGCCCGAGCAGTCGGTCCGGCACATGCTCGATCACTTCGGCCATTATGACGACGTCGAACAGCCGGCCCTCGTCGGGGCCGATTACCCCAAGAAAGCTGTCGTAACCCGAAAGCTTCTTCAGCAATGCGTGGCTGCGCCGTGGCGAGGGCTCGTAAACCCCGGTTGGAAATCCGGCCTGCAATAGCGTTTCGGCGAAATGACCGCCGCCGGCCCCGAAGTCGCAGATTTTTGCCACCGCCGGCAAATGTTCGCGGATGAACCGCAGAAACTTCGGTCCCGCCAATTTGCCGAAACTCAAATCATCAAGGTGCGTGCACTCGACTCCGTCCCAGAATGTCCGGATCAGTTCGTCGGTCCATGTCAATTGGGTGACGGGCTGATCGGGGTTCTCGATCTTGGTTGCGCCGTTCACCGCCGTCCTCCTATTTGGCACAACAAGCACTCACACCGTAGAGCCTTGAGTTTGAGCCCAACGTATACAGTCGGGCAGGAATTTGGAAGTTGACCCCCGTTCCCAGTATACCCAGTCCTGGGCCGTGAACGATAAACCCCAAATCCCTATCCAAAAGGTATCGGCTCGGCGGGTGAAATTTCTCCCTACCGGGTGGAGACCTTGCGCCGGGGTTAGATTTATGGCATTGGCCCTGTACGAAAGGTTCGGCAATCGGAGCTGGGGAACGGATGCCGAGACTAAATTACAGCTGGCACGAATCGGTTCTCGAGGAGCGACCTGCAGGTTCTTCGGATAGATCATTTGGGCTAGTGTTTGCAGCGATTTTCGGTGTGCTTGCGCTGATCGCGCTATGGCGGGGGCGGGACTCGGCGCTCTATTGGATGATCATCGCTTTCATGTTTCTGGCCCTCGCACTCGCCGCACCGCCATTGCTCGGCCCCCTGAATCGAGTTTGGCGGCGAGTGTCGCTGGAAATTTCAAAATGCGTCAGTCCTTTGATGATGGCGATCATTTTTTTTGGCGTATTGACGCCTATGGGTCTACTCCTGCGGCTCCTCGGGAAAGATCTGTTGCGCCTCCGTTTCGAGGCTGACTGTACTAGTTACTGGATAGACCTAAGCTCGGAGAGTACCCAGCCGACCTCGATGACAAAGCAATTCTGAGGAGCGCTATGGTTGATTTTTTGAGCGAACTTTGTGCGTTTCTCCTTAGCCGAAAGAAATTTTGGCTGTTTCCCGTGGTCTTGATGATGGTGATATTTGGAGGATTGCTGGTGCTGACCGAGGGATCGGCTATCGCCCCGTTCATCTATTCTATTTTTTAGCGCATATGGGCTCGGCACAAAATTAGCTGAAGTCCGAGGGGAAATCGATGCGTATTTTGGGAATTTCGGCTTTTTATCACGACAGCGCCGCCGCTCTGGTAATAGATGGTCGAGTCGTTGCCGCCGCTCAAGAAGAACGCTTCAGCCGCAAAAAGCACGACAGTCGCTATCCGAAAAATGCCATAGCGTATTGCTTGCAAGAGGCACACCTTCAACTCAACGACCTCGATTACATCGCGTTCTACGATAAGCCTTTTCTAAAATTCGAGCGCCTACTCGAGACTTATCTCGCTTTTGCGCCCCGCGGCTTCCGGTCCTTTAGGACAGCAATGCCGCATTGGCTGAAGGACAAGCTTTTTCAGAAGAAGGTGCTCGGGGATAAGCTGAAATCGGCGGCTCCAGGCTTTGACTGGAAGCGTCGACTACTTTTTTCGGAGCACCACCTCAGCCATGCGGCCTCCGCCTTTTTTCCATCGCCCTTCGAGCACGCGGTTATCTTGACTATGGATGGCGTCGGCGAATGGGCAACGACCTCAGCCGCGATGGGCGACGGGCGTCGAATCGAAATACTGAAGGAAATCCACTTTCCGCACTCGCTGGGGCTCCTCTACTCGGCCTTTACCTATTTCACCGGCTTCAAGGTAAATTCCGGCGAATACAAAGTGATGGGCCTGGCTCCCTACGGCGAGCCGCGTTTCGCCCAAACGATCCTGGAACACATTGTCGATCTGAAGAGCGACGGCAGCTTTCGTCTCAATCAGGACTATTTTAATTACTGCGCTGGCCTGACAATGACGAGTAACCGATTCTCAGAGCTTTTCGGCATCGGGCCAAGGGCGGAAGACAAGCACCTCGAGCAAATTCACATGGATCTCGCGGCTTCTATTCAAGCAGTTACCGATGAGGCCGTGCTTCGGCTTACCCGATCGCTGGCCGAGGAGACCGGCGCCCGTAATCTCTGCCTGGCAGGCGGAGTCGCGCTAAACTGTGTCGCAAACGGAAAGGTTTTGCGTGACAATCGCTACGAAAATATTTGGGTGCAGCCAGCTGCCGGGGACGCGGGAGGCTCGTTGGGCGCTGCCCTCGCTGCCTACCACTTAGAATTCGACAATCCTCGTCTTTTATCGAACGATCTCGACGGTATGTCGGGAAGTTACCTCGGGCCTGCCTATGAGGAGGATGAACTCCGGCAGCGCTTGACCGCGGCCGGCGCCCGCTTCGAGCCGCTCGATGATGATGCGGTAATCGAACAGACAGCGCGGGCCCTTGCCGCCGAACAGGCAGTGGGTTGGTTTCAAGGCCGGATGGAGTTCGGCCCGCGTGCGTTGGGCGCGCGATCAATCCTCGCCGACGCGCGCAGTCCGACAATGCAGCGTATGCTCAACCTCAAGGTCAAGTACCGCGAGAGCTTTCGGCCGTTCGCGCCCTCGGTATTGCGGGAAGACGTCAGCGAATGGTTCGAGATAAGCGCTGACACCCCCTATATGCTCCTTGTCGCCGATGTGGTCGCGCCTCGTCGGCGCGATATGACGGAAACTGAAGCCGCGCTATTCGGGATCGATAAGCTGAACGTCCTCCGATCAGAAATACCGGCGGTCACACATATCGATTATTCTGCTCGAGTGCAGACGGTTCATCGGGAGACAAACCCTCGCTACCATGCGTTGCTCACCCGGTTCAAGGCACTCACCGGTTGTCCGGTTATCGTGAATACCAGCTTTAATGTCCGCGGCGAGCCGATCGTGTGCTCTCCCGAGGATGCTTTCCGTTGCTTCATGGGCACCGAGATCGATACTCTTGTCGCGGGCAATTGCATCCTGCATAAACAAAACCAGGATCCATCTTTGCGTATCGAGTACAAACATGGGTTCGAGCCCGATTAACCGATCAGAGCATTTCTGGTCGTCCGTGAAGAAGCGCGGAACCGTTGAGGTGCCTGGCGAACGGCTGGGGGTGGAGTAATCGATCCCGCAGGAAATGGCGGGGCAGGCCGGTTTCTTGCGATTTGAGATTCCCGTTTAGCCTGATTTGTGCGATGGGTGGTGGGTCATCGGGGTTGGGGGACGCGGTGGCAAGACCACACGACGATCGTCAGAAGGATTTGTTACGGCCAGCGCTGGAGGCGATCATCGATCTGGGCCACCCGCTGGTGCGGCTGGCCCGCGAGATCGATTGGGGCTTCTCGATCGGCCCTTTGCCAGCGTCTGCGCGCCAGGCTTGGGTCCGCCCGGGCTGCCGACCCGGCTGGTGGCGAGGCTGTTCATTCTGAAGCACATGCAGAACCTGTCGGATGAGGCGCTGTGCGCGTGTTGGCTGGAGAACCCGTATTACCAATTCTTCTGTGGCGAGCTGAGCTTCTGCCACAGACTGCCATTCGACCGCTCGTCACTGACGCATTGGCGCCAGCGCCTGGGCGCGGAGCAGCTGGTGGCGCTGATCCACGAGAGCCTGTCGGTGGCGCACAAACCGGAGCGCTGGCGACCAGGGATCTCGAACGGGTTGTGGTCGACACCACGGTGCAGCCCAAAGCGATCGCGCATCCGACCGATGTGCGGCTCCGTCATCGCGCATTGGAAAAACTGGTCGATCTCGCGCAGCGCCATCACGTGCCGTTACGGCAGAGCTATCGGCGCGTCGCCAAGTGCGCCGCTATCATGGTCGGGGGCTACACCCATGCGCACCAGTTCACATCGGCCCGGCGGGAGCTCGAGTTTCTGCGCATTCGGCTCGGCCGTGTGATCCGCGGCATCCTCCGCTGGATCGGCCGGCAACGACACCCTCGAGGAACGCTTTGCCGGCTTGTTCGCCCTGGCGGTGCGGATGCGTTTCCAGCATCACCGGCAGCGTAGCCCGAAGGTTTATTCGCTGCACGCTCCGGAGGTCGAATGCATCGGCAAGAGCCTGCCCCCGCGAAGGCGGGGGGCAAAGCCCGGCCGCCCGACGAGTTCGGCTGCAAGGTGTCGGTGGCGACCCCAGCCACCAAACCCAAAGGCGGTCAGTTTGTCCTGCATGCCAAGGCCCTGCACAGCAATCCCCTCGACGGCCACACTTTGGGCCGGTCGTCGCCGAGCCGGAGACGCTGACCGGGGTCGAGACCCGCCGCATCCACGTCGATAAGGCCTATCGCCGCCGCAATCACGCGCAGAAGTTCCGCGTCTGGATCAGCGACCAAGTGCGCCGCGTCATCGCGCCGATCCGACGCGAGATGCGGCGCCTCGCCGCGGTCGAGCCGGTTATCCGCCACATGAAGGCCGAGCACCGGATGGGCCGCAACCACCTCAGAGGACACGACGGCGACCGCATCAATGCCGTGCTCGCCGCGGCCAGCTACAACTTCGGTCTGCTCCTGCGCTGGCTCGAGAGGCTCTTGCGTGCCCTCATCACTGCGCTGCTCGCCGCCCCATGGTGCTGCCAAACCGCCTAAAGAATGCTCCTCAACGGTTCTTCACAGACGACTTGCTGGATTCCTCGGCCCAGCTGGGAATTCGCGCTTAGTTCGAACCTTTCTTTCGGTGCCTCTCAAGATCCGAGCGCCCATAGAGGTGATCGGCGATCCGGGTCGCGAAGATCGCGTGCGCCTCTTCGTCTGGATGTCCTTCCCAACGACTTACAAAGAAGCGGCGTCCGTCATATGATCGGTAATAATCTTCGGCCGGGATGAGATCGAACTGGGCTTTTCGCATACTTTCATCTGCGACCGCGGCAATGCGGTGGCCGCGACCACCATAGGTCGGAAATTGATCAAGGACGATGCCAACGATTGGGCGTACGCCCTGAGCGAGCGCGAACTTATTCATTCGAGCGACATCAGCGTCAAATCGGCTCTGGTAGTCGCCGAAGTTCGACAGAATGTCGTCAAAGAAATCCCGGCGCACATGCAACGCCAACAGTAAAGCCTTGTAACTGTCATCCATCAGGTGTGCGAGCCGGGTCCGCTCCAGCGCCGCCGTCTTTAGCCATTGCGGTAACGGCACACTATAGGAGTAGGTGTACTGCCCAATACCAGAGGGCAGGAAGTCATTGAGACAAACGCCATAAACGATGAGATCTGGTTTCAGAAGCGGGGTCATCTTCTCGATCGATTGCAAGATATCCGCGCTCTGATCGCCGTTGCGGCCGAGGTTTATGACCTCGACGTTGTATTCCTTCTGCAATAGCCGCTCGAGCTGGGCGGGGTAGCTCCAAGTCGCCTCGAGACCAGCACCATACGTAATACTGTCGCCGGTAACCATGATCCGAAATACTTCCGGGTTCTTGGCGGGGAAGGGGCCATTCAGCCGGCGATATTTGTGTCGATCAAAGATGTGGATAACACCTTGCCATCGATAGGCCCATGTGGCGCCGGGAACGCTCGCACGCTCCGTCTCCCAGCCCGCCGGCATAGTGATCAGCTCACGACGCTCCCGGATAGTAGCGGCGATGGAGCCCGGTAAGACAATCTCCGCTCTGCCAGTGCGGATCGGGAGCGCCCCCTCGGCGCGATTTTTGAGGTTTCGGCTCTCGGCGGGACAGTTCTTTCCCAAATGCGTTGCGGCGCACACCTCGTCGCCTGGAGGATTGGCCGATGTCAGGCCTTTACGGGCCAACCCCTCTTCATATCCAAGGTATAGCTCAAACCCAGCCAGCGAGATCGAGATCGCAGCAGCGGCAAGCGCTGCATTTTGAAAAGCACCCAGATGCCTGTCCCGGCCGAGAAGCAACACACCGCTGGAGGTCAGATTGCGAGCTGCAAGTAGCGCGACCATCATTGCCCCACCGAGCGTGAGCCAGAATAGCGGGCCACGCACGATTTCGGGCAGCTCGATTGCGACGAAAGCGAGCGCTGCCGCGGCTGCGGATTGGACCGAGGCTCGTATCAACGCTGTCCGGGCGCGTCCCCGGATCGCCGGATCGGAGGCTCGCCAGCAATGTATGATGTACCGCAACCTCCCGCCGGGCGATGTCATCGCGTCAAGGCGCATGGCCGGCCGCCAAGCTCGGACCCACGGTACTACCCACGCGCCGCCCAGAAGCAAAATTCCGCCTGTGAGCAGCGGCCAAAACCAGACAGGGGAGAGATAAGCCCGTGCGTGGAATGTGTAAGTGCGCCCGTTGGTTCGTGGGTCAGAATTGTCTGAAGTTGAAAATATGATAGTGTCTTCCAAGTGAAAATAGGCTCCGTTTCCTGTATTTGCGGTCTCCGAAGTGATGGTGTGCCGGGGACCAAGCTTGACGCCATCTTCGCGCAGCGATGCTTTGGATGCGGCGGTGTCCTGGAGGCTGTCAGAGCGTAGGACGAGAGGATACAGTTCATCCCCACGTGGCACAGGCGCCACATAGGCAAAGCCGCTGAACGATCGGATGTCGGCGGGAACGAGCACCTTCGTGACCTGAACGCCCGCGCATCCGAAATAAAGCGTACCGGCAACGATTAGCAGCACCACAAACGACGGACAGCGCCGGAAGAGGCTGTAGGCATTGGCGAGTACAACCCGCATCCGCCGCGCGGCAAGACCGGTTGGGGCGGAAGACTCTACCATTCGCGGCACCTGACGAGGGTCCTCGTGGGGAACACACGCGGTGAATGGTCAAACAGGTCGCCAGCGCTCAATGCAACGGCGCGGATCATATCTCTCCTCTCCCCTTCCCTTCCATTAGTGCCTATTAGCTGCCGGATTCCGTCCCAGTAGCCTTGTATGCACGGCCACAGCCGAATCCAGCAACTGCCATTTCTCCGGCTGGCACATACAACTCGGGTTAACCCAGAGCACGGATGCCCTGACGGTACGCGCTTCGTCAACCGGAATTGACTGGCTTTCGACCGCCGACTAGCTTTGTTTGCTCGACCTGAAGGTGACGTCAGACCCATTAGCACGGTCTGATCGCAACTTTTCACCCGGTCGATCGCCAAGCGGGGTCTTTCCAGGCGTTGAATCCGGTATGCAGCAGACTAATCCAGCACAAGGTAGCTCGTTCCGGGATCTCCCGAGCGCACCGCTGATGCGGGTCATTCCGCCGGGTGATTTTATGATGGGGACTTCGCTTGAACAGGGCGGGCTTGATGACGAACGGCCGGTCCATCGGGTCGTTCTCGACAGAGAGTTCTGCGTCGGCGTGTTTCCGGTGACCCTCGAAGAGTGGAACACGTTCGCTGCGGAGAGTCGCGGCTATTGCCCGGAAGGTGTCGGATCGAGTCGCGACCGTCACCTTGTGGTGGGTGTCAGCTGGAGCGATGCAAAGTCATATTGCGCCTGGTTATCGCAGAAGACTGGCCGATGCTACCGCCTGCTGAGTGAGGCCGAGTGGGAATACTGCGCGCGCGCCGAAGGTGGCGGGTTTGCCGCGGCATCAACCCTCAGCTGCGACCAGTTTCCCGATTGTCGTACTGCTGTCCCCGTTGGCCCAAGCGCGCCAAACGCCTTCGGCCTTTTCGACATGCTCGGCTCGGTGTGGCAATGGGTAGAAGACCTGTTCCACTCGGACTACACAGAGGCACCTCAAAATGGCGAGGCTTGGCTCAAAAATGGGGTTGCACAGCTTCGGATGGTGCGTGGCGGGTCGTGGGCTACCGAACCGGTCTGTGTGCGGCCTGCGTTCCGCCACGCCGCGTGCCAGTCACAGAGGGATTTCGAGACTGGTTTCCGCGTCGCGTGCGATTTGTCGGGCGAGGTGAAGGAGAGCGTGCCCGAATCGGCGGCCTCGGCCCACAGCCTTGACCGTCGCCCGGGCTCGGCCGGCTTGGATCTCTCGCTAGACGTATCCGCGGGTCGCGCAAGCAAATCCCTTCGCGCCGCCGTCTCGGACTTGACGGCTCATTCCGGCTGTGCGGCAATATTGCGAGAGATCCGGGCTTTCTCCATGTTAGATATAGAATCGCTTGCCATGCTGCATTGTCTCGGCGGCGTGGTGCAGGGGGGCATCGTCGAAATCGGGCCTTACATTGGTGGCGGCACGGTCGCGATCGCAACCGCTTCCTCTGCTCGGTCGGCTCCCTTCGTCACGATCGAGGTCGGGGGCGCCTATACCGATCAACCGTACCTACCGTCGAGCGACATTCTCGACGATCTGCGCACCAATCTCATTCGGTTCGGGCTTGAAGGCCAGGTATTCATTTTACAGGGCTGGTCCCATGATCGCTTCCTTCAGCGGCTGGCGAACCGGATATTCGAACGCGACAAAATCGGACTGCTGGTAATTGATGCAGATGGGCAAGTTCAGGCGACGATCGGCAGTTTTGCACCCCTGTTGCGGCCCGACTGTCTAATTGTAATCGATGATTACATAGCTCCCCTGGCTCTCTCAAAGCAGCAGGTCGTCCAGCCCGTGGTGGATCGCTGGGTTGCGCGACGGCTATTGCGTGAATTCGGCGTCTTTGGCGGTGGTACCTGGGCTGGCCAAGTCAATGGTGCAGCCGCATTGGACAAGCTAACCACCGAGAGGCAGATTTTCCTGCCGGAGGCAGGGTATTGCTTTAGATACTTTGGTTGCGACTTTTTCATCCCGCCCGACACCTTGCAGTCCATGGCGGCCTCGCAATTAGTCTTACGTGAAGATGGGCGGTCCCTTGGACCGGCTCACTCTTTGCACAAGGCAATCCGGGTTCTGGGACGCGGACGTTATTCCCATTGGGGGGAGGGAAATGGCTCCAGCTTATTCTTCTCGACCTCGGACAACTCCGATCCGAACGTGAACGGCCGAAACTATTCCGTTGAATTCGCCGGCATCCGCTTCGAACTAACCGGATCGTAGCCTACAAATTCGCCCGGTCGATTTTGCAGTCCGCTCCTCGCGCACATATCCTAGGTGATCGAAAATGAGCCGCTCGAGTAGCTTCGACATTCTAAATCTACGCCCGACTGCGGCTGAATTTTTGTCGCAATGCCGGCAACTCTGGGACCAGAGTCAGTTGGAGCTCACCGACCAGCAACGCTTTGACTTGGCGGAAGCGCTGACCAGCTTCATTTACCCTGAGTATCGGTTTAGCGAATTTGGCAGGACCTTTCTTGACGACCAGCAATTCGCAGATTTCTATACAAGACATGTATCAACTTTCAATTTCCACGCCTATGATCGTAAATACTTGCTCAAGGAGGTTCTGAAGCTCGCACAATTTATACCCGGCGACACGATTGAAGTAGGGATTTACGAGGGTGGCTCTTCCTATCTGATCGCGCAACATGCACGGCGGATCGGAAAACGTCATCACCTCTTCGATTCCTTTGAGGGGTTGTCCGAACCCGGACCGCTAGACGGCGACTATTGGCGTCGGGGCATGATGGCGGTATCCGAAGAACAAGTCCGCGTCAACCTGTCGGAATTTGATAATCTCTGCTATTGGGGGGGCTGGATCCCCGAACGCTTCAGCGAAGTAGCAGACCAACGCTTCTCGTTTCTACATGTCGACGTTGATATTTACCAGCCAACCCTCGATACCATAGCATTCTTTTACCCTCGAATGAGCAAAGGTGGAATCATCCTGTCCGATGATTACGGGTTCGCCAGCTGTCCCGGCGCTCGCGAGGCCATCGACCAATTCTTCGCCGACAAGCCGGAACCGGTGATCGACTTTCCCACCGGGCAGGCGCTGGTGATAATCGGGCAGTAAGCCGGCGTACGCATAGCCGAATCAACTGGCCTTGATCCTGTCGACGATCAGTCTTGCGTAATCGCGTACTTCCCGCGCATAGGCCCGCCATTCTGCCCCCGATCCGCTAAAGAGCGGAACGTAAGTTGGAGACGGGAGTAGCCCTCGCCCACTTATCGCCTCATCGCGCCGAAGTTGCAAATAGGCGCCGTGAACCTGTCGCGCATCGCGAACGTACACGCCTTCAGGCGTCGATTCTCCGTAACGAACATAATGTGCATTGCGCGGCCTAACGAGCGGAACAAAGCGGGGCAGGCGCATGCGGGCAACTTGCGGTCCCTTGGATGACAAATGGAGCGGTACTGTGTGATTGCCGTATTCGAATGGTTCGAGCAGATCGAAGATGAACGAGGCGTAGAGATCGTCGTCACAACCGGCCTGTGGGACGTGCAACTCATAGACCCCCGGGTGATCGCCAAGTTGCACATAGCATAAATTGTCGGTACTTGCGCTGCCGCGGCGGCGAACGACGATCCCGGCGCGCGGCAATTTGGAAAGGCTGCCGTGCGGGTCGATAACTTCGATGCGAAAGGTAATGATGCCGCGATGCCGCTCGCGCTCGCTTTCATAAATCCGCTGCAGTTCTTCGATCATCCCCGAGGGATCGACCCGGCGGATTGCCAGCCGATTGCGGGCTTTGGCTTCTTTGACGACCGATCTCGCCTCGTTCAGGACCGCCTCCCATCCCACGGTCTGGCGAGCGAAATCGGCAAACACATTGATCTGTTCGGTCAACGGATAGAGCAGCACCGGAGAGAGGTTGAGACCGATGTCATATTCGATCGCGACCTGCAGGTTGCGTGGCAGTTCCGCGAAATTCGACTTGCAGATTATCATGCCGACCGAAATCACCCGGCGCGGCGCATCATGTAATTCGAGAAGGCCGAGCAAGTTCGTCATCACCCGATCGAATTTGGCGCCGGCTCTGATCTGCTCGAAAGTTGCCGGATCGAAGCTGTCGACCGAGATTGAAGCATTGATCCGCGGGAACTTGATCAGCTTCCGCCTCGGCGGCGGTAATCATCGTGCCGTTCGAGGTGAAGCCGAAAGCGAGATTAGGGTTATCCTCGCGTTGGTATTCATCGACCAGCTTGCGAAAGCGGGCGATCAGGTAGGGCTCCCCGCCATGCCAAATCAGTTGCTGTAAATAGGGCAGATGGTCGAGAACATCGGGCACCGTCTCAGGGCGATGCTGAACTCGGGTCAGCCGGACCATGTTCTGGCTGCAGGCCGGGCAGTCGATATTGCAGTCAGCGGTTGAAATGAGCGAAATCATGCTCGGTTTAGCCGAGACGACCTCGACCCCGTTCAGGTATTCCTCGTATGCCTGGACGAGGTTCTGACCGGATTTCGAGTCGCGATGCAGGTTGCCGAGAGGAGCGGTGAGATCGCCGCAGCGCAGTTGGTAATGCCGGCCATTGCTACACGGGTCGGAATTGTCGGGCGTCGAAAAATACAGCCACCCCTTCCACACCGAATACCGGCCGCCTCCGAGATCCCGAATTTCCTGGTGTTGCGAATCCGGATAGGGTAGCGGAATGCCGTTCTCAAAAAGCAGTGCGGGCGTTCCGCTCTGCTCGGCATGCCTCCCGAATTTTTCGGGAATCGGACCCGAAAAGCAGTATTTCTGCTCCGGAGCGAAGTCCACGGGCCACCCAAATCTGGGGAACTGGCCGTTGGCCCAACGATAGGCAGCGCAGTTGCCGCATGGGTGATTTTCAAGGGTGTTCTCTGTCAGCGCTCGCCGCAGCTGGCGATACCCTTCCCCGTTCCAGATCTCCGCCAGACTCCGCTCGTTCGTGTTGCCGAGCGGCGTGCCGAAATTGCTATATCCCGACCAGAAGCAGCACGGGACGACTTCACCCGTGAGATCGATGATCATCTGCTGCCACGGGTAGGCGCAGCGGTTCGCCGATGACGGCGCAGCGGTGTCTGCCGGAGAGGCGGTTTCAGGTACCTTGGACAAGCGAGAAAGCCTCCCGCGATTTCATCGCAGCAAATAGGTAAAGGGTGTGCCCAGCAGAAAGAGTGGTCTGAACCGCGCCGCGATGCAACTCCTCCTCGGCCTTACAAACTCACCGGCGGAAGCCCGAGATCCTATACCATCCTGCGTCAAATCCCGACGCAACTAAGCACGCGAAAAGCAGCGAAGCAGTCACGGGGCGATTCGAAATGGCAGCTGCCGAGACGACGCCGAGCACGTGGGAAATTGGTCACACATCCTAGTCGCATCGGAAGCAAAGCGACCAATATGCTCAGCGCCGGTAAACGGGTTCGGCGCGCTCGAGCGCGCTACCGGAGGAGTATGCGCGCTTCGGAGAGCTGAGCCTGCAGCGACCGCAGGAGACGGGCTTCCGGCGTCGGCGCGCAATTGGTGTAGCCCGCCCCGAGCTCCTTCAGCTGAGCCGCATTGCGCGGAAAGGCCGCGTGGTTGAGTGGCAAGGCGAGCCGCGCGCCGGCACCCTTCTTGACCCCTTCGCGGACGCGCTCGATTGCGGCGATGAGCCGGGGGTGATCGCTCTGACCGCTAACGCCGAGCGACCGCGACAAGTCCGACGGGCCCACCGCCAGCAAATCGACGCCTTCCACCGCGGCGATTTCATCGATCTGCTCCACCGCAGCCATGTCCTCGATCATACAGGCGAGCAGGATCTCGCGGTTTGACTGCGCCATGTGCTCGACGAGCGGGATCCTTCCATAATCCGCCGCCCGGCTGCCGGCCGCCATCCCCCGCTCGCCAAGGGGCGGATAACGCACCGCCTTCACTGCCTCGCGGGCGGTGTCGGCGCTGCTGACATGTGGCACCTGGACGCCCTGCACGCCCATGTCCAACAATCTCAAGATGAATGCGGGGTCGAAGCCGGGTGTGCGCACGATCGGCGTGATGCCGACGCGCTCGGCCGCCATGACCGCGAGCTGCACGTCATGCAGAGCGTAGCTGGTGTGCTCCATGTCGATGAAGGCGGCATCGAACCCCGCCAGCCCGATGATCTCGACGATCTGCGGATCAGCGATCCCGCCGACATGGGTACCCAGCGCAAGACCGCCTTCGCTCAGTATCCGCTTTACCCGGTTCACTTTCATGATTCTCTCCCGCTGCTCGCGAACCATATTGGAATCGCGCGCCAGGCTGATGCAACAACCCCTGCCCACGCTGAGCGCGTCGACGACCCGGCCACCAACAAGCCCCATCCGAGTTTCACCGGCACCGACGATCCGGTGCGTGCCTTCTTTATCGCGTTCAACCTTTTAAGATAATTCGTGCTGCGCCCGCGCCACCATGCCGTAAGCCCGCACGACAAGCTGAGGACCGCGCCCGACAAGCCGACCAACGAGCCGCCTGATAATGTAGGCAAAGAACAGGCGGGCCTCCCATACCGGCTGCAGGATCCCTTGTGATCGAGTCGCACACGAACGAATGAACCGGAGGCGCCGGAGTTCTCCGTTCAATTGACCGTGAATATGCGACGAAATCATTACTTAAATTCCGATACAGATTCCTAAT
>Ga0126381_100005793_pt1 | contig 13650 bp, 10 predicted proteins | sample PanSoiMetPlot_28_FD_96465 | JGI IMG/M metagenome (GOLD analysis project Ga0126381, IMG submission 96465) | Tropical forest soil microbial communities from Panama - MetaG Plot_28 | ecosystem: Environmental > Terrestrial > Soil > Tropical forest > Bulk soil | place: Panama | collected 2016-02-17
GCCTTTTTCTTAGAATTTTTTGGCCCTCCGGAATGGCCGGGCAACTCGTTTGGAATCAGCGCAAAATCGAATTGGTTGGGGGGTGATCAGGCCTGCTGGGGCATCAGAGCCGTTCCGATGCGGCGAGCTACTTCACTCCTCACGGAGCAATCTAGCGGGATCGATCGAGAGCGCTCGCTGCGCTGGAATCCACGTGGCCATGAGCCCCAGCAGCGCCATAGTGAGCACAACGCCAGTCAAAACCAGCGGATCGCGTGAAGTTGCCTGATACACGATGGAAGCCAGTACCCGGTCCGCCAGAATGCCCAGCAGCAATCCAGCTGCGGAACCAAACGCCAGAAGCCTGATGGCTCGGCCCAGCGCGGCGCCTAACACTTCTTTCGACTGCGCGCCGAGGGCCATGCGAATCCCCAATTCCCGAAGCCTCTTGCTGACCGAATACGCTGAGATCCCAAAAATGCCGGTGATGGATAAAATGGCACCAAGCGCGCCCAGAACTCCCAGGGACGCAGTGGCCATGCGTGAGGGAAACAGGAAGAAATCCATGGCCTCGGGCCACGTTTGGATGAAAACCGGCAACCCCGCATCCAGGTCGCGTACGCCTCTCCGGATGGCCCCGGCCAGCCGCCGAGGATCGCTCTCTGAACGCACCATGAGGAAGCTCTGACTCGAGGGCGATTGCAGGAGGGGATAAAACATCGCCGGCTGTGGCTCTTCGGTGAGGCTCGCATATTTTCCATCCTTTACGATGCCCACGACCTGCATGCGCGTTCCATTCCACGACTTGTAGTATCGGCCGAGGGCGTTGGCCTGTGAGCCGAAAATTCTTCGCGCGAAAGTTTCGTTGACGACCGCGACGCGTGGTGCATTCTTATCGTCATGCCAGGTGAATGCCCTTCCCGCCAGCAAAGGCGTGCCGGCCGCAACAAAGAATTCAGGAGAAATCTGGTACGTCATCGGTGAAGCGGCAACATTCGCTGGAGTCAGATCTGAAGTCTCGTCGGTAAAAATGGAGGTCCTGGAAGCGCCGCAACCCGCCAGAGGAGGACAGTTCGCCAACCCCACCGCAGTAACACCCGGGATCGTCTCGATCGCTGCAATCATGCGTTTTTGCATAGGGGGCACAGCGGCGTCGGGATAACCAGCCATCGCCAAATCGGTGTCCGCAAGGATTACTTCTCGCGGCGCAAAACCAAAATCGCTGTGCAGCGAACGCATCAGCCCGCGTACCGCTACCATCGAAGAGGTTACCAGCAGCGCGCAAATGGCAATTTGCACGGCGACCAGCGCCTCTCGAAACGTAATGCGACGGCCGACCTTCGTCACCGAACCGGACTTTACGATTTCATACGGATCCGTGTGCAACACCTGCTTGACCGGCACCGCCCCAAAAAGAATGCCGCTCACAAATGCCAGCAACGCAGCCAAGATGTAAACATTCGCGTCCGGATGCAGCGGCACATTCGTCGGGAATTGCGGAAACGGATTCCATGCCATCAGCCTTCGCAACAGCATCGCCCCGCCCAAAATCCCAACGGCGCCTCCCGTTAGGGAAATCACAAGGGCTTCGGTAAATAGTTGCCGCAGAATGCGCATTCGGCTGGATCCGAGCGCGAGGCGAACTGCAATTTCCCGCGAGCGATCCGCGGCGCGCGCGGCAAACAAGCTTCCCAGGTTGGCGCAAGCGGCGAGCAGAATCAACCCGGCGAGCAGCATCAACGCCGCAACAAATCCCCGGATCGGGCGGCCAAACGTATCGCCGTAAAGGCCGGCACGGGCTAACGATACGTTCATCTTGCCCATTTCTTTGGGATATGTTTTTTGCAGATCGTCGCCAATCGCGTTTAGCTCCGCGGCGGCCTGGCCGGGAGTCACGCCTTGCTTTAAATGTCCAATCGTCTCGAAAATCCACCAGCCTGCGCGCCGGTTCAGGGTCTCTTGGTCTTCGAAGCTGACCATGGGCACAAAGAAATCCGGAGAGAGCAGCAGAAAAGTTCCGCGAAACTCCGGCGGCGCCACGCCGATAATCGTGTACGGCCGCTTGTTCACATCTACCCTGCGGCCCAGCAACCGAGCGTCACCCTGAAAATGCCCGTGCCAATAGGCATAACTGAGCACGATATAGGGGGCGCTGCCCGCACCGTGCTCGTCCGAGGAGTGGAAGAACCGCCCAAGATGCGGCTGAAGCTTCAATACGTCGAAGTAGTTTCCGCTCACCTCATAAAGCCACGCGCGCGTCGGATTTTTGCCGGTGTCGAGCCCGACGCGGGTCATTTGATACATGGCCAACCCATCGAAGCTGCGGTTGCGATCCCGGAAATCTACATAATTTGGATACGAGAGCGCACCATGATGCCCTCCGCCAAGCTGCAGTCCGTAGAGGCTCTCCGACTGCGGCACGTTCAGCGGGCGAAGCAGGAAGGCATTCAGCGCGCTGAAGACCACCGCGTTTGCGCCGATGGCCACTGCCAGCGTCGCAACAGTCACAAAGGTGAAGCCGGGAGATTTGCGCAGCGTGCGGAAAGCGAAACGAAGATCTTTCGAGAGGTGATCGAACCAGAGCCAGCGGCCGGAGTCGTAGAACTGCTCCTGAGCCTGCGTGACGTTCCCGAAGGCGCGGCGCGCCGCGGCTCGCGCGTTCTCTTCGCTTAAGCCTTGTTCCCTCAAGCGTTCTGTCTCCAGCCGGATGTGCGCTTCGATTTCGGCGTTGAAGTCGCTTGCGCTGCGCTTGCGTCGGAACATGACTTAACTCCCCGCGGACTCCAAAATGCGCCCGATGGCCGTCGCCAGGCGCTTCCACTTGGTGGTTTCCTTGCCCAGTTGCTTGCGGCCAGCCGTGGTGAGTGAATAAAAGCGCGCCTTGCGGTTGTGCGAGGAGGTTCCCCACTTCGCAGAGATCCAGCCGCGCCCTTCCAGACGTTGCAACGCGGGATAAAGCGCACCGTGCTCGACGAGGAGTTCTTCCTCCGACGTTTGTTGGATTGCGCGGGCGATGCCCTGGCCGTGCTGCGGCCGAAAGATCAGCGTGCGCAGGATCAACAGGTCGAGCGTGCCTTGCAGGAGTTCCAGCCGTTCCTTGTCTTCTTGGGTAGACATTTGACCCGACAATGCGCCCGCTCGGGTAAGATGTCAACCCCAATCTTCCGGCGGCCTGTAGAAACGGCAGCGTCACAATCGGGCACCCCTTGACTATCTACAATAGCTGGTGTAGATAGTCATGGCATGGGAAAACCGAATGACCTCGTGCAAGGAACACTTGACCTCTTAATCCTGAAAACCATTGCGCTCGAGCCTAAGCACGGATGGGCCATTGCCAAGCGCATTCAACAGATTTCCCGGGACGTGCTGCAAGTCCAGCAAGGCTCGCTCTACCCGGCCCTGCACCGCCTGGAGCAAAAAGCCTGGATCAAGGCCAAATGGAAAGAAACCGAAACGGGCCGCCAAGCTAAGTTTTATTCGTTGACCGCGGCCGGCCGCGCCCAACTCGAAAAAGAAGCCGCCAACTGGAGCCGCCTCTCGGCGGCAATCAATTTGGTGGTAGAGACAACCTAGGGTGGTGGTGTCATGCTCTGGATTCGGCGATTTTGGCTTAAGGTGGGAAACCCATTTCGTCGAAAACGAAACGCGGAACAACTCGACGACGAGATTCAATTTCATCTCGACGAGCAGGTCAGGAGTGAGTTGTCATGATGTGGGCTCAACGACTCTGGCTCAAGTTGCAAAGCTTGTTCCGCCGCAATCGAAGCACTCAGCGATTGAACGATGAAATCCAATTCCATCTCGAGCAGCAAATCGCCGAAAACATTGCCGCCGGCATGGGCCCCGAAGGCGCTCGCCACGCAGCTATGCGCACCTTCGGCAATCCTACATTCCTCAAAGAAGAAACCCGCGACACCTGGGGCTTGCTCTGGCTTGAGCACGTCGCGCAAGACCTTCGCTGTGGCCTCCGCTCGCTGCGGAAGAACCCCGGATTCACGGCGGTGGCGGTGCTCACGCTCGCCCTGGGAATCGGTGCGAATACAGCGATTTTTCAACTGATCGACGCCCTCCGCCTGCGCGTTATTCCCGTGAAGGACCCGCAGCAACTGGTCACCGTTCAACTGGCGGACTCCACCGGAATCAGGGGCCACGAAACCAGTGGGTATCCTGTTCTGACCAATGCCATCTGGGAAAAACTCCGTGACAATCAGGACGTGTTCTCCGGCGTTCTCGCTTGGGGCAGTAATAATTTCGGCCTCACTCCCGGCGGCGAAGTTCGGCTTGCTCAGGGCCTTTTCGTCAGCGGTGATTTTTTCCAGGTACTTGGTGTGCGGGCGTTAATGGGCCGCGTATTCACCGCTGCTGACGATCGCCGCGGCTGCGGCTTGCCCGGCGCGGTGGTCAGCTACGCCTTCTGGCAACGCGAACTTGGCGGCGATCCTTCCGCCATCGGGCATAAGCTGACGCTGAACTATCATCCCGTCGAAATCATTGGGGTCACGCCTCCCGGTTTCTTCGGGCTCGAAGTGGGTCGCTCCTACGACGTTGCTGTTCCCATCTGCTCGCAAGCGGTTCTCTGGAGCGAGGGGACCTGGCTCGACGAAGGCACAGTTTGGTGGCTGAACGTCGTGGGACGGTTGAAGCCCGGCTCGACGCGCGAAAAAGCAAACGCGCAACTAGCGGTGATTTCACCGGGGATCTTTCAAGCCACTCTTCCCTCAAACTACCCGGCCGAAAACGTGAGCGACTATCTCAAGTTCAAACTCACGGCCGTTCCCGCGGGCAGCGGCGTCTCCTGGTTGCGGACTCAGTACTCGGAATCTTTGTCCCTGCTCTTAGCCACCGCTGGCCTGGTTTTGTTGATTGCTTGTGCGAATCTCGCCAATCTACTGCTGGCGCGCGCTACAACGCGAGAGCACGAATTCACGGTGCGCTTTGCCATCGGCGCCTCGCGCAGCCGCCTGATCCTGCATTCGATGACGGAAAGCCTTGTTCTTGCGCTGCTTGGCGGGGGACTCGGACTCTTCCTCGCTCGGGCGCTCAGCCAGTTCCTGGTAGCTTCATTGGGCTCCCTGGACGATCCGCTCTTTCTCGACCTTAAGCAAGACTGGCGCCTGCTGGCCTTCACCTTCGGACTCGCAAGCCTTACCTGCATCTTGTTCGGCTTGGCGCCGGCGATGCGGGCCTCGCGCGTTTCCCCTGCCGAAGCATTCAAGAGTGTGGGACGCAATGTGACAGCAGGTCGCAAACGATTTGGATTTCGTCAAGGACTGGTTGTTTCGCAAGTTGCGCTGTCACTCATGCTGGTCGTGGGCGCTCTGCTTTTTTCCGGCAGCCTGCGCAATCTTCTCGCTGTTGACACAGGCTTCTCGCAAAAGGGAGTCATCGTCACCGATCTGGATCTCTTCCGCCGCCTGAACGTTCCGTACGCAGGGCGGGTCGTATTCAAGGAAGACTTGCTGCAAAGGATCCGCGCGCTTCCCGGCGTCGTCTCGGCTGGCGAAGTGGAGTTCCTTCCCCTTGGCGGGGGCAGCGGAGGAAATCGAGTCTGGGTCGAGGGGGCCAATCGAGCCAGCGGATTGGATTCCTGGTTCAATTCGAGCAGCGATGGTTACTTCAAAACGATGGGGATTGCCCTGCTTGCGGGACGGGATTTCACTTCGCAGGACACCGTCTCCTCTCCCAAAGTCGCGGTTGTGAACCAAACCTTAGCCCGCAAGCTTGGGCTGAGTACAAATCCCATCGGAAAGACGTTTCGTCGGGAGGCAACTCCGAGTGAATCGGAGCAATCCTTCGAGATTGTAGGCCTGGTTGCGGACACCAAGTATTCCAGCTTGCGGGAAGAATTTCGTCCCATCGTGTATCTTTCCACGTCGCAAGACCCCCAGCCCGCTCCTTTTGCAGAATTCGTGATTCGTTCGGCCGCGCCCATAGCGGAAACCATTTCCAATGTCAGAAGCCTGGTCGCTCAAGCCGGCCCGCTGATCACGCTTGCCTTTCAGCCGTTTGAAACCACGATCCTTGAGGGCCTGGCGCGCGAGAGGCTGATGGCCAACGTGTTGGCCTTTTTCGGATTGCTCGCTGCACTGATCGCTGCTGTCGGCCTTTATGGCGTGATGTCTTACCTGGTCGCGCAACGCACCAATGAATTTGGCATTCGTGTAGCGCTCGGGGCACAAAGGGGAGATGTCCTTTCCTTGGTGCTTCGCAACGCCGCTTTGCTCCTTGCCCCAGGGCTGGTCCTCGGCGCGTTTCTGAGTGTGGCCGCGGCCCAGGCGGCGAGAGCCATGCTCTTTGGCTTGAAACCAAGCGACCCTGGGGTTCTCATCGCTGCGATGACCGGGCTCGGATTCATCACCCTCTTAGCAAGCTTCCTTCCCGCGCGTCGTGCTATGCGCGTCGATCCAATGGTCGCGCTGCGCTACGAATGATTCGCGAAACGCTTACAACCAAAACTTACGACTTGCCACTTCTTCGCGTCGCCAGCGTATAATGCCGTGCGGCCTTTTCGGTGTTCGAGCAACACAAGAGAAGCGCAGGCCCATTTACATGATCGAACGGCTACCCATGGAGATTAAGGTCCGCGAATCCGGCGCAGTCGGGATTCTCGAAGTGCATGGCCGGCTCACCATCGGCGAACCCAGCGAACAGCTTTACGCCGCGCTGCAATCGGTCATGAAAAAGGGCGTGCGCAAAGTGATCGTCGCGCTGAACAGCGCTCCGCAGATTGACAGCTCTGGCCTCTCCACGCTCGTGCGAATCTCCATCCAGCTCGCACGCGAAGGCGGCGTGCTCCGGCTGGTTTGCGGACCCGGCCGCGTCCGCGATGCGCTCACCGTCACGCGCCTCGTCGAAGCCATCCCCACCTTCGACACCGAATCTGCCGCCCTCGCCAAGTTCGCCTAGGGAACACTCCCATACGAGGGACAAAACCAGCCCGCCGCTTGGCTTCTCGAGTAATGGGCGCGCTTTTAGTTTGCCTGTGGTTCGCGTTTCCTGCCTGGTCCGACGCTGACAAGGACCGCAAGAAAGCGGCGAAGAGCCTGGCCCAAGAGATCGAGCGTGCTCAGTTTCACAAGGTCTACGTGCCGGATTTTCTGGACGCATCGGGCACTCGTACAGAGCAGGGGTGCTATTTTGCTTCTGCCTATTCCACGTTGCTTTCAAAAGATCCTCACGGTTTTGAGGTCGTAAATCGCATCCAGGCGCAGAAGCAGCTTGACGCACTTCGTATTTCATCGCAGGATCTTGTGAAACCCGAACTGCTTTCCAAAGCAGCGCAGGCCCTCGGTGCAGATGCCGTCCTTGTTGGCACAGCGACGATCTCTCCGAAGGATGCATCCTTACTCCTCTCTCTTCGCAACTCCTCAGGCAAGGAAGTCCACTCCATGAGCTTTCACGAAAAGTTGGAGCCCGCATTCGACACCTCTTTTCCCGCCATCGAAGATGCAGGCATTCATTTCTACTATTTCCCGGGGTTGGACGGTGTTTCTCAACCAAAGTGCAGATATTGCCCCAATCCGGATTACACCGACGAAGCCCGTTTGAACAGACTCGAAGGGAACGTCCTTATGTCAGTGGCGCTTGACGAGAAAGGGGCAATTACGAATGTCCGCGTTATGAAATCTCCGTATCAGGATTTCGTACCGCGGTCCTTGGAGGTTCTGAAGAAGTGGCGCTTGGAGCCCTCGCGTGACGCGGAAGGACACGCCGTGCCGGTCCGGGTCATGCTTGAAATCACTTTCCGCCTGCTAAATTGACCGTGAAACCGGACTAATCACGGATAAACCTCTGGATCCTCCTATCTGCCTTTTTTGAGTTGGGCAAGGACGAGTGTGGCGACTTAACAATGCCTTTTGCCACTCTAGCTCACCCCCTGCGGTGCCGCCCTAGCATGATTCCTCTTGCGTCCCGCCGCGCCTGACTCGCCTGGAACGTACTCGCAAGTCTCCACATGGGCGATGCGCCTGCCGGTCACGCCTTTGCGCCTGTATTGCGCCGGGGCCGGTCCAAACTCGCGCTTGAAAATGCGGCTAAACGCTGCGGCAGACTCATATCCCACTCGCTCGGCGATATTCGAGAGGGAAATCGTGGTGTCCCGCAAAAGCTGCGCCGCCAACTGCAGCCGCCAGCGCTTCAGGTAAGACATGGGAGATTGCCCGACAAGCGCCGCAAACCGCGCAGCGAACGGTGAGCGCGACATGCCCACTTGAGCGGCCAACAAGGCCACCGTCCACGGCTGTTCGGGGCTCTTATGGATAAGACCGAGAGCCCCGCCAATCGAGGGATCTCGCAGCGCTCCCAGCCAGCCCGCCGCCCCTTGAGGCTGGTCTTTGAGCCATGCACGAACGGCTTCCACAAAGATGACGTCGATCAGCCTGGTTGTGATGGTTTCTGACCCTATGCCCGGCTCTCGCGTCTCCTTTTGCAAGAAACGCAACGTAGCGCTCAGCCATTGGTTCGCGTGACTCTCGCGCTTTGGAACGCGAATCCACCTCGGCAGGACTACCAGAGAAGCGTCGGCTTTCGGACCATGAAACTCAAAGGCTCCGCAAATCAACCCTGTTTGCCGCCCGCCGCCGCCGTGCTTGATCACCGCGCGAAGCCCCCCACGCGATTTTCCCGTCAGTTCCGCCAGGGGAATCGGCGGCGTGCGTGGGTTATCGCTCAACTGGTATCCATTTCCCCGGGGGATCACCAAGAGAAGATCGCCGTCCTCCAGAGCCACAGGACTGGACGCGTCTTGAAGCTGCAACCAACACGACCCGCCGCTTATCACGTGGAAATGCGTGAAGAATCCGGGGGCAAATCCGAGCGCCCACGGCGCAGAAAGGTCGCAACGGCAAAAAAAACGGCCGCGCAACTTCAACGAGTCCAGCACGTCCGCTAAAACGTCCACGCCTTGGTGCTCTAAATACTCAGACATCTTAATTTTCCAGGCCCAGGACTAGGAATAAGGACGATTGGTCAAATCTTAGAGCGTCTCCGTCATAGACGTTCCTGAATTCGGTTCGTATCTTACCAGAGAAAAACTCAACGCGGTTCGGGGGTCTACTCGCGTGGAAACCATTCGTCTTGTAGTCAACGGCCAACCCAGAGAATTGAACATTGATCCCGCAACGCCTCTTCTCTGGGTGTTGCGCGAACAATTGGGCCTGACCGGCACCAAGTTCGGCTGCGGCATGGCGCTTTGCGGCGCTTGCACGGTCCACGTGGATGGCAACGCGGTGCGCTCTTGCGTCACGCCAGTGAAAGCCGTCGCCGGAAAGCGCATCACCACCATCGAGGGCCTGTCTTCGGACCGCTCCCATCCCGTGCAAAAGGCGTGGCTCCAGGTGCAGGTCCCGCAATGCGGCTATTGCCAGCCCGGGCAGATGATGAGCGCTGCGGCTTTGCTCGCCGTCAATGCGAAGCCTTCCGATGCCGACATTGACGACGCGATGGCGGGAAATCTCTGCCGCTGCGGAACCTATGCGCGCATCCGCAAAGCAATCCACGTCGCGGCGGAACTCGCGAGGAGCGCGAAATGACTCGCCGCTCGGGACCTCTGCTGTTGCTTAGCGTGGGCGCCTCGACGGCTATTCTGTTCGTGGGTTTCGCGTATCTCTCACCACGCGTATTCGCTGGCGGGCAGTCAAATGCCGGCGGCAATGAGAAAAGTCTTCAGGCCTTTCGCGCCGTCGCTTCCGTTCTCACGAGCCCGCGCTGTTTGAATTGTCACTCTTCGTATGGCGGTCCGCTGCAAGGCGACGACAATCATCCGCATGCCATGAACGTCAAGCGCGGGGTCGACGGAAAAGGCTCGGCAGCCCTGCGATGTCTCGCGTGCCATCAAACCGAAAACGGCAAAACTCTTCATTCCCCTCCTGGCGCAGCCGACTGGCAGCTTCCTTCACCAAAAACACCGATGGCTTGGAAGGGCCTGAGCACGGGCGAACTCTGCCGCACGCTGAAGGATCCTGCGAAGAACGGCAACCGCTCGCTACAAGACCTGATTCCCCACATGGACACTTCGCTGGTGCGCTGGGCGTGGAATCCGGGCCCCGGACGCACCGTTCCGCCTTTGTCCCACGACGAGTTCGTTGGGCGCTTGAAAGAATGGATTGAAACGGGCGCGGCCTGCCCACAGTGAGGAAGCGGCAATGAGAACAACGGAACTCATGGTGAAACAAGAGATAAGTTCAACCCCATTGGATCGCCGCCAATTCCTGATCACTTCGGTCTTGACCGGGGGCGCGCTCTTCCTGAAGTGTGCCGTCCGCCCTGAACAAGCTTTGGCTTCAGCCGAAACCGCGGGGGCCAAAGTAATTCCCCTGAGTGCCTGGCTGAAGATCGGCACGGACGATTCCGTCACCATCATCGTTTCTCAGGCAGAAATGGGCCAAGGCATCAGAACTACGCTCCCGGCCGTTCTGGCGGAGGAACTCGGAGCCGATTGGTCGCGCGTTCGCCTCGAGGATTCTCCGACCGATCCGGCTTATCGCAATCCGCGCATCAATTGGCAATTCACCGGAAACAGCGAAAGCACTCCGTCTTTCTTCGAATTGATGCGCCAAATGGGCGCAAGCGCACGTGAAATGTTGATTGCGGCTGCAGCGAAAAAGTGGAACGTCGACCCGGCCACTTGCCGTACCGAATCTGGGAAAGTGGTGCACAGGACTTCGCGCCGCACCGCGCGCTTCGGCGATCTGGTCGAAGCCGCCGCCAAAGTCAATCCTCCCGCCAAGCCCGCACTCAAGAGTGAAAAAGAATGGACTCTGCTGGGAAAACCGCTGGGGCGTGTGGAGAATCTCTCCAAGATCGATGGCAGCGCCACCTTCGGCCTCGATTTCTCTTTACCGACCCTGGCCCACGCCGCTGTAAAGCAATGCCCTGTCTTCGGGGGCGACGTTGCCTCCTTTGATCGCTCCTCAATCGTCGGCTTCCCTGGAATCGTTGACGTCGTAAAGATTCCCAACGGCATCGCCGTTGTCGCGGAAACCTATTGGCAAGCGAAATCCGCGCTTGACGCTCTCAATGTCACGTTCAACGAAGGACCAGCAACGAGCGTTAGCACCGATTCGTTGCGTGGCGAGTACCGCCGCGCCATGGAAGGGAACGAATGGCTGTTGGTCCATGTCGAGGGAAATCCGGACGCTTTGCACCACGAATATCCTAATGTTCCGCTGGCGAAAGATACCATACCAACAACCGGCGCGAACGCCGCCAAAGAAACCTATCCCACGGTTTTCTCTCAGGAATATGAGTCGCAATTCCTGGCCCACGCGACGATGGAGCCCATGAATTGCACCGCCCGCGTCTCAGGTGACACTGTTGAAATCTGGGCTCCGACGCAGGGTCAGGAAATCACTCGGCTTACGCTCGCTGGTGTCTTCCAACTGCCGAAAGAAAACATCCAGGTCTCGCGCACCTTTCTGGGAGGCGGTTTTGGCCGAAGGCTGGTCGCTTTTGATTTTGCACTGCAGTCAGCCCTGATCTCGAAAGCGGTTCGGCGTCCGGTGAAAGTCATCTGGTCCCGCGAAGAGGACATGCAGCACGACATTTACCGGCCGGCGACACTCCATCGCATCACTGCGGGCATCAACGAATACGGGAAGCTGCGCGCGGTTTCCCACCGCTTGGTGTCGCCTTCGATCCTCCAATTCGTGTATGCGCCCGCAGTGACGGATGTTTACGACCCCAGCTGCCTCGAGGGGTTGCTCGAAACCCATTATGAAATCCCGAATATCCGCGTCGATTTCAAACTGCTGCACATTCCCGTGCCCACTTCGGTTCTGCGCACAACGGGCTACGGCCCCAACATCTTTGCTTGGGAAAGCTTCATCGACGAACTCGCTTCCAAGAAGGGCATCGATGGTTATCACTACCGCCGCGATCTGCTCGCCAACAGCCCTCGCTCACGGGCTGTGCTAGATCTTGTAGCGCAAAAATCCAACTGGGACACGCCCGCTCCGACGGGCCACTACCGCGGCATCGCCTACGCGGACGCTTTTGGAACGCATATCGCGCACGTCGTCGAACTTTCTGTATCGAAGGATCGTCAGGTGAAGATTCATAAGGTCGTCTGTGCGGCCGATCCCGGCACGGTCCTCGACCCCGACATCACCACCAATTCCCTCGAAGGCGGCATCGCTTGGGGCCTCTCTTGCGCCTTCCAATCAGAAATCACTTTCGATCGCGGCCGCGCGGTGCAAAGCAACTACCACGACTATTCCATCCTGCGAATGCCGGAAATGCCCCCCGTGGAAATCCATTTGATTAGCAGCGGTGCGCGTCCTCTCGGAGGTGTCGGTGAAGTCGGTCCCGTCACCCTTCTGCCGGCGATTGCTAACGCGATCTTCGCCGCCACAGAAACCCGTTTTCGTTCCTTGCCGCTGAGCAAGCACGGCTTCTCTCTCACCTGATCCACCGGCCAAATGGAGGACATCCCTTGCTCAAGACTAGGCGCTTAATCTTTATTTCGTTGCTTCTCCTTTTTCCCGCAGTGGTCGCGGCGCAGTGCGAGCAACCGCGCCCCATTTTGCAGCCTCTTCGCTATGAGGAAGACTGGAGTTTGCTCTCCAATCCTGATTGCAAAAAAGAAGTTCTTGACGATCTGAAACACATCTCCTTGGGACGCGAAAACTGGTACCTCTCCATCGGCGGCGAAATTCGCTACCGCTATGAAAACTATGAAAACTCTGGCTTTGGCTCCGATCCCGAGACAGGCTCTGGATACATTCTGCAGCGCTATCTTCTCCACACCGACTGGCACTTCGGAACGCACTTCCGCCTCTTCACGCAATTCCAGAGTGGCTTGGAGGAAGGGCGCAACGGTGGGCCGCGCCTGACCGATAAAGACGTCGCCGATTTGCACCAGGCTTTCCTCGACATCACAAACAGTTCGCAAAATCTGCGCTTGCGCGTCGGCCGCCAGGAAATCGAATTCGCCACGGGACACATCATTGGAGCAAGTGAAGGCTTGAACATCCGCCGCGCCTTTGATGGGTTCCGTTTCACCTTCAAGCACGGCCGCTGGACCTGGAATTCCACCCTGACGCATCCCGTTCTCCTTCGGCCTGATACGTACGCGATTCCCAATCACCTGCAGACGGAGTGGGGCGCAGGTTTCACCCGCGCGACTGAACATGGGGGACGGGCCGGCTACTACATCGCCTTGAATCGGAAAGTGGCGGCCTTCAACGGCAAGGTCGGCCAGGAAATCCGCCACACGCTGGGCACTCGTGTTTGGGACAAGAAAAACATTTTCGACTACGACGCTGATTTCATTTTTCAGACCGGCACGTTCGCGACTGGCAACATTTATGCCGGCGCCATTTCCACGAATGACGGGATCACGCTCCACCGCCTGAAATTTCAGCCGCGCTTCGGCGTGCGCTTCGATTACGCCACCGGCGACTCCAGCTCCACGAGCAGCAATCTCAACACGTTCAATCCGCTTTTCCCGAACCCCACCTACTCCAGCCTCTCCGCGCTGCTCGGCCCTTCGAATCTAACCGATTTGGGCCCCACCATCCGCCTAACGCTTAATTCCAAGACGGCGATTTCGCCTGAAATGCCGTTTTACTGGCGTAGCTCCATTCACGACGGCATCTACAACTTCGCCGGATTCCAAATTCGCCCCGGGAATCTCAGCACCGCAAAATTCGTGGGGTATCAGCCCGGCCTGAC
>Ga0126381_100005794_pt1 | contig 13649 bp, 13 predicted proteins | sample PanSoiMetPlot_28_FD_96465 | JGI IMG/M metagenome (GOLD analysis project Ga0126381, IMG submission 96465) | Tropical forest soil microbial communities from Panama - MetaG Plot_28 | ecosystem: Environmental > Terrestrial > Soil > Tropical forest > Bulk soil | place: Panama | collected 2016-02-17
ACTGGGGGGAAATACAGCAAGCTGATCGAGCGGCTGCTCAATGGCGAGGACATGCGCGTTTCCTCGGCCCAGTCGTTGAGCGACTTTTACAATCGGTTTTGGCCGGCCGCACTGCCCTGGCCGAGCGATGTGCCGCGCTATATGGGGACCTACATGGTGCCGCCGCAGGACACGCTGGAGCCGCCGCCGCGGCGGCCGCCACGCTCGCGGCGGCTCACCAACAGCAGCGCTGCCTCGGGGCTGTGATCACCGAGGAGCCCGGCCTGGTGTTCTGCTGTGGCCGCTGCGGCCGCGAGATCGCCGCAGTGCCGAGCCAGACCCAGCAGTATCCGCTGTTTGTCGACTGCCCGGTGTGCGGCTTTGCGGTCGTCGCCATGGTCCGCTGGCGCGAGCCCGCGAGCCAAAAACCGGGGGCAGAGCAACCAGGACAGGAGCAAAATGGCTGACCGGGACGCCTCGCGGATTTTAGGCCAGTTTGATCCGCTGGGCTCGATACTGCGCCTGCGCTGGCCGACGCAGCCGAGGGCCAGCCAGCTCCCATGTCTGGCGCCCGGCGCCCGACGGATATTTCGACGGCTTTACAACCTTGTCGGCAACCAATTTGTTCAATGCGTAGCGCGTGTGGTCGAGATTATGCCGGGTCAATTCCTCGAATTTGCATCCGTAAACGCGCGAGGCCAGTTCGTGCAGACTCAACAATGGTATGCGCGTCAGCGCTATGACAATTCCACGTTGCACAAAGCCGCGACCTCGGGACATTCCAAACCTCTCCTAAGTCGAGTTATGTCGCGCATCGTACTCCCGCCGTTCGCGATGTCTACCGCGATTTAACTCGACTTAACAGGGAGCCCGTCGTGACGCAGTCGCATGACCGGAGAGACGAGCGACGCCTAGCGGCACGCGTCCGTCCGATCCTCGAAAGGCTCAAATGGGCGAGAAATATTGATGTTTATGAAGTAGCAACCGAAGCTCTGTCGAATATTTGCAAAGACGGATGTGTCGAGACCAAATACCCCGATATCTATATCGCCGCCAATCATGCTTTTCGACAGGTGACCCGTGCCGAATTGCGTCGGAAATGGGCAGGGGAAGATTATCAAAATCAGGCCGGATCTTCCGCCGACGCAAATAATGAAAGTCACTCGCCTTCTGCTGATGACAATGGTCAAGATAGCTATATTGAGGATCAGGTTGAACATCTTGAGGAGTATACTATACAGCTAGAATTGTTTGACAAATACCCACGCCTTCAACCGCGTTATCCGCGCGCTCATGCTAGAGGAAGGCCGCAAGGATATGTACTGGTCCAACTAATGACTGAAGACGATTGGAACCATAACCTTGATCAGCTGGAAACCAAAATTGCCGGTTTGCGACAACATTTCAAGCAGTTGCTGGCATACGGCGAGGCCCGTGGTTTTGTCCGGACCTTGAGATCCGACGCTGTCAACGATTGAACAGAAATGGCTCAACCAAGACACGGGGGCAACCATGAGGATCGCGTACCGCCATTCGAGCACGGTTGACGAGGTTGTTGCCGATATCATCGGCGAAATCCAGCCCCCCGGCGCCGACAACTTGGTGGCGATCGGTCCTCTGGTGGAGGCGCGTGATCCTGGCGACGCGGAGGCGCCGTTTTATTTTGTCACCGCCAGTGCCGACCCCGAGTTCTTTTGCCTGGCGGTGGGCGCCAGCTCGCCGGAGCACGGCGAGAAGGTGCGGCAGGCGCTGGTCAGCGCGCTGACCCGGCGGCGTGACCCCGCACTGGTGCTGATGGACTTTGATGACGAACTCGAGATGGCCAGATGGTGCGAGGCGATGTGGCTGAGCGCCGACATCAAAGAGATTCGCGCCACGATCGAGGCTCAGCGCGCGCGCTCGATGCACTGAGCGGCGACGATGGCGCGCAGAGGCCAGCCCGATCTCTTTGGCCAGCTGCCGCCGGCGCCGGCGGCCAGCCAACAGCCGGCAGTGCAATGGAGCTACACCACACCCGGGATGCTGTGGCTGGGTGGCGCCGAGCTGCGGCAGATCACTGAGCTGGTGGCCCGGTCCCGAGCTTGGGTGCTGCCATTGCCGGTGTTTCTCGAGCGCCGCGGTCTGGCTGGCCAGGGTGAGACCTGGCCGCTCGACCGCGAGTTCACGGCGACGTTGCCGTTTGGCTTTTCGGTGACCTATCGGGTTGAGGAAACCCCCGCGGGTCTCGAGCGTCATCTGATCCTGCGCACCCGAGAACCGGGGCAGCCGCCGCCCGACGCGGTGCAAGCCCGGCTGGTGCGCGAATTCGGCTTTCGTGGCGAGCGCTTGGCCGATGTCACGCGGGTGCTCGAGCAGCGCCGCGATGGCCGCATCGCCGTGCATTTGTGTGAATTGTTGGAGCCGGCGGCCGAGCCGCTGCTGATCGAGCCCGAGGTCGACGAAACCGCGGAGGCCGATGATGATGGCGCTGCTTGACCGCTGGCTGACGTGGCTGCCGCCGGGTTATCTGTTCCTCGCTCTGGCGGCGCTGGGGTGGACGGTATTGGCCTGGCTGGTGCTGGAGCTGGTGCGGGTCATCTGGTGAGCACACCAGAGGATTACCGCCAGGTCGCCGAGCGGCTCAGCCGCAACATCGAGGCATTGGTCTGGGAGCTGCTGCCGGCGGGCCGCAAAGAGAACGGCTGCTGGCGCATCGGCTCGCTGGCGGGTGAGGCCGGGGCCTCGATGAGCGTGGTGCTCACCGGCCCCAAGCGCGGGCGCTGGCGTGACTTTGCCAGTGGCGAGGGTGGTGACGCGCTCGATCTGGTGGCCGAATGCCGCTTTCAGGGCGACAGACAGGACGCCTTTGCGTGGGCGCAGCAGTGGACCGGGATCGCTGTCGAGCCGCGGCCGGCGGCCGCCAAGACCAGGAGCGCTAATCCCGCCCGCACCAATCTCGGCAAGATCACCGAGCGCTGGGAACAGGCGTGGCCATTGCGCCGGGGTGACCCGGTCGATCGCTATTTGTTGGGTCGGGCGATCGATCTGGCAAAGCTCGGCCGGGCGCCCAGGGCGCTGCGCTACCACCCGGCCTTGTGGAACCGCGAGCGGGCAGCCGCGGGTCCGGCGATGGTGGCGGCGATCACCAGCCTTAAAGGGCAGCTCCTCGCCGTGCACCGCACCTGGCTCGACGTCAACGCTGACGGTGTCACCAAGGCCGCGCTAAAGGAGCCCAAGATGACCTGGGGCTTCTATCTCGGTGGTGGCATCAGATTGTGGCGTGGCGCCTCGGGTCTGCCGTGGCAAGCGATGCCCGATGGCGAAACCGTCATGATTGGCGAAGGCCTCGAGGACACGCTCTCGGCGATCACTCTGTGGCCCTGCTATCGGGCACTGTGTGCGGTGTCACTGTCAGCGATGTTGGCGACCCAGCTTCCCCCGGCTGCCGCCACCGTTTTGATCCTGCAGCAGAACGACCACCCAAAATCAACCGCGGCAGACTTGTTGGGTCGGGTGGTGCAGCGCTGGCGCGGTGAGGGACGCGCTGTGCGTGTGCTGCGGCCGCCAGGTTGCTTTAAGGACGTCAACGATCTGGCGCGTTGGGCTCGGAGCGGCTCGCCGACGCCGGTGGAGATTGCCTTGACTTTGTAAGTCACGACGCGGAGCGCCAGCTCCGCTTTGGGGGAAGGGGAAATCATGAGCGACGAAACGCAGCCGCCACCGCGGCGGGCGAAGCCCTTGCATTTGGCTACGCAGGATGGCGAGGCATTGCCCGGGCAGGAACTCCCCGGCGGCGGCGGCCCACCAGGTGGAGGTGGTTCTGGCGCATTGCCGCCGGGTGCCGAGCATCTGCCGCCAGTCTATGCCAGTGAAGACGCGATGACGGAAATATTGGTCGTGCGGCAGCTCAAAGGCGACTGGCGCTATGTGTTCAAGAGCGACAGCCAGGGCACCTGGTACCGCTTTGATGGGGCTTGTTGGCGGCCTGACGATGGCCGGCTGATTCGCGACATGGCGCGCGAGGTCGGGCGCGCCACCGCGGTGATCGAGCCAATAAAAAAAGCGGACCATCTGAGCGTCAGCTACCAGCGCAAGATCAGCGGGCAGGCGAGCGCGCGGGGCGTCGAGACAATGGCGAGGTCCGATCGGCGGATCTCGACACCGCTGGCGGCGTTTGATGCCGAGCCGATGGCGATCAATACGCCAGGCGGCATCATCGACCTGGCCAATGGGCAGCTCGGGCCACCTGATCGGGAGCGCTTGTGCCGGTTTATCGCCGGTGCGGCACCCTATGGCGATTGTCCGCACTGGCATCAATTTTTGCGTGAGGTCACCAATGGCGACCTTGAGTATGAGGATTATTTGCGGCGGTTGGTGGGGTATTCGCTGGTCGGTCACAAGAAAGAGGAGATTTTTGTCTTCCTTTACGGACCCTCAAACACCGGGAAATCCAAGTTTGTCGAGTGTCTGCGGCGACTGCACGGCTCATATGGCACCAGCGCTCCGATGGACTCCTTCATCGCCAGTCCGATGCCAAAGCATTCAACTGATTTGGCAGGGTTTGTCGGCAAGCGTCTGGTGACTGCAGCAGAGACCGAGGAGGGCCGTCGGTGGGATCAGCAGCGACTGACCACGCTGACTGGCGGTGATCGCATCTCAGCGAGGTTCATGAGGGGGGACTTTTTTGAGTACGTTCCAGCTATGCTATTGGTATTTCATGGGAATTGGCGTCCGCGTCTAGGTCATGTCAGTGATGCCATGCGCCGGCGCATGCATTTGCTGCCATTTCTCCACAAGCCTCTGGTTATTGACAAGGACCTGTTGGACAAGTTCCAGGCCGAGCTGGAGGGCATCATGGCGTGGGCGATTTTGGGGTGCTTGGAGTGGCAGCAGCGCGGTCTCGACCCACCACGCGTTGTCGTCGAGGCGACCGGTGCCTACTTTGAACTCGAGGACACAATAGGGCAGTGGATAGAAGAGTGTTGCGATGTCGACCCAGTTAATCCAGGTGACCTCTACGCCGGATCACGCGAACTCTATGTCAACTTTGTCGCGTGGATGAAGCCCAAGGGAGGATATGTTGTGCCCGAGTCGGTATTTGTTGGTAGATTGGAATTGTTAAAGGGTATTCACCGCAGCCCCAAGCTGCCCAATGGCAAGCGTGGATTTTACGGGATTGCGTTGAAGAATAGGCAGGATGGCTTTAAGTTCGGGGGCTGAAGACGTGGTTGTGGGCTCGCTGATGGCTAGAGTATTGGTTGTGATCGGGTGAGGGTTTTTGCGAGGCATAGGTCAGCATGGCTGACGGCTTTCGCAGGCTTCGCAGGGCAATTGTATTATCCCTATGTGTATGTGTACGCGCGCGCGTGATACCGGTTAATGCGACAGCCTGCGAAACCTGTGACAGTGAATTGCTAGTCGCCGCTGCCGGTACACGGTGCGGTTGTCGCCTCGATGACGCCGGCTGAAAGGCCGCAAAGTGATGGGCAAGTGATGGGGAAGTAGATGGCCGATGGTCGTCCAGAACAGGGGTTAGCCACGGCCGCGGGCCTCGCTCTGGAAGATCAGCCCGAGCGGCCAGGACCCGAGCCCGAGCAGCTCGACCTCCTCGGGCTGCCGCCGATCAATAATGGCAAAGACGTCGTGGTGCCGCGCGGGACACGAGCAGGTATTCGGAACCGCAGAACGGCTGAGTGGCAAGAATACCTGCTGACTAAGTACCCATCACCACTTGAGGGCCTCTTGGCGATGGGCAACCTTCCGATCGCCGAGCTGGCCAAATCCTTGAGCTGCTCTTTGCGTGACGCGGCTATGATAGTAATAAAGTGCCGAGAAGTCACTCTTCCCTACCTACACCCTCGCTTGTCCTCGGTCGAGGTAACCCGGCCGGGCGAGCCCAAATCGGGGATTCCAAGCCGGCTCGATCTGGTGCCGCAGGAAATTATCGACCTGGTTGCGGTCGCCGAGGACGAACCAGAGGGCTAATTTCGTGGACAGTCACCACCCGTGCGCTGCCGGGCATACGCAGCGAGAGGTAGCGGTGTGCCCACTACCCTGGGTCCGTGGAATTTCGCCACCTGGGCTGATCACTCCCTAGCCAAGGGGGTGCTCGACACCTCAAACGCCGCAGAAACCCTCGACCCGCTACCGATTCGCCACAAGCTTCGCCACACCGCACCATGGTGTCCGCACGCTCAGGTAGGCGCTGCAGTCTGCAGCGATCACCGGGGATGGTATCCGGATTGCGGACAGGATGACCCCTGAGCGCCACGCGCTGTGGCGCTTGCGGCTCGAGGCGAACAGGGCAGACAGGGCAGACAGGGCCAGGCGGACAGGCCCAAGGCGGACAGGATAGGGGACCTGTTCTGGCCGAGTGCGAAGGCGGACAGGCCCAAGGCGGACAGGATAGGGGACCTGTTCTGGCCGAGTGCGAAAAAGGAGGGCCCCCCCCCTCCCCCCGGGGTCGAGCCGGCGCCGGTACCGGCCGCGCAGAGCGGCCCGGCCTCGCTACTGCGCCTCGCTCTAAAAATTTGCAAAAATCCACTGTGATACAGGTCAATAAATGACTGGCACTGAACAGCGTCTCGACGAGGTCGAGGAGCGACTGGCCGAGCTGGCCGGCGCACTGGCCGAACTTCTCAACCGCTTTCGTCAGCATCGCGGTGCCTGCAGTGCGGAGACTGAAAGCGTGCTGCAGACCCTCATCCAGCAACAGCACAAATTTCACACCGAACTCGGCCAGCACGGCGCGCGGCTCGACGTCCTAGAAGGCTTTGTCTACAACCGCACCGTGTAGAGGGCTGGCGACCGCGTGGCGGCATCGCGGCCCTGGGCGGCCGCCGCGAGACGCCATGATCACCACTGCCGCCCACACCAACGGAGGGGGACAATGCACAAGGCGCATGCGCGGCGCGGGGTGGTCAATGGCTTGATCGGACCCGACATCACTCCCGAACGCCGCGCCAAAGGCCCGGTCGAGCGCTTGGCTGAGGTCATCGAGGACACCCAGGGCAACAAGGTCAAGCCCTACAAGGCGTTGGCCAGGCTCGAGCAGATGGAGCGGGCCAAGATCATTGACGAAGCAATGAAGAAAGCCGGACTCACGTTCAACCGATTGTTCTACCATGCCGGGTTCACTCCGCTGCGAGCCCCGGATCTCACCCGCGTTCTCGGGCGCAACCCACACCATCGCCCACGACCGGGCTGGCGCGGCAGCGAGCGGGCCTATGAGCAGGTATTCGCTTCGATCGATCAGTTGGGCGGCCTGCAGATGCCTGGTGGCAGTTGTGCCTGGCACTGTCTGGGTTGTGAGTGGACGGTCGAGAAATGGGCGCTGTCGCGGGTGTGGAACGATCGCCGGGTCGAGGTTCATGCCGCGGGCGGTATCCTATTGACCGATCTGGGCATATTAAGAAATTATTACGAGCGCGTCGGAATCGCTTGACCGCTGCGCAGCAAAAGAAGCAGTTTTCCGTAGGGTCGCGAAAGCGCGGTCCTCCCGAGAACAATTTGCGAACATAGAGCCGATGGCGACGGTCAGCTATAGTCCGCCGGGGGCTCAGCTCGCCGCTTTTCTCAAATCTGACCATCGTCTGCGCGCGCTGATCGGCCCCGTCTATGGCGGCCGCAAATCGGCCGCGGTCTATGACATCGTCCAGCGCGCGGTGCGCTACCGCCAGCAGCGCGGCTGGCGCTGGGTCGTCGTCCGCCAGCGCCGCGACGAGCTGGAGAGCCAGACCTTGGCCACCGTGCAGCGGTGGATCGGCGATGGCGCCTGGGACGACAAAAAGCGGCGCTGGAGCTACCTCTACGACCTCGGCGACGGGGTCGAGCGGCTGCTCGAGCTGGAGTTTCTCGCGGTCGAGGAGGCCGCCGACCGGCGCCGCCTGCCCAGCCTCGAATGCTCGGCGGTGTGGCTCGATGACGCCCGCAACCTCTCCGACACCTTGCTCGACGAGGTGCGGCTGATCGTCGGCCGCTACCCCGGCGGTCTCGACGGCGGCTGCCAGTGGCGCGGCATCATCGCCACCTCGCGCATGCCGTTGCCCGGGCATTGGCTCGTCTCGCGCAGCGATGTCGAACTCTACCGCCAGCCCTCCGGGCGCAGTCCGCAAGGCGAAAACCTCACCCATCTGCGAGCCCGCGGGTTTTCCTACGACCAGCTCGCCGACGGCGAGGATCCCGACTGGGTGGCCCGCTACATCGATGCGGAAATCACCAGTGGCGCCGCTGAAACGGCACTCGAGGCCAACCGCGAGGCGGCACGCTCGAGCTTTACCCAGTTTATCCGGGTGACGATGCCCGATATCGAGCCCGCCACCCACCATCAGCTGATCATTTCGAAGCTCGAAGCGGTGGCGCGCGGCGAGATCAAGCGGCTGATGCTGTTTTTGCCCCCCGGCAGCGCCAAATCGACCTATGCCTCGGTACTGTTCCCACCGTGGTGGATGGGCAATCACCCGGCATTGCCGGTGATCGCCGCTTCGCACTCCAAGGAGCTGGCCGAGCGGTTTGGCCGCCGCGTGCGCAACATCGTCGGCTCGCCACTCTTCAAGGAAACGTTTGGTTTTGGCCTTTCCGGTGATTCCGGCGCCGCCGGGCGGTGGGAAACCGCCCGCGGTGGGGAATATTTTGCCGTTGGCGTCGACGCCTCGATCACTGGCCGGCGCGCCGCACTCGGCATCATCGACGACCCGGTCAAAGGCCGCGCCGAGGCCGATTCAGCGATGGTCCGCCAGCACACCTGGGAGTGGTACAAAGCGGATTTTTGGACCCGTCTGATCCCCGGGGCCGCAGTGATCTACATTGGCACCCGCTGGCATGATGACGACCTCGCCGGCCGGCTGCTCGAGGACGCCAAGGCCGGCGGTGAGAGCTGGGAGGTCGTGTCACTGCCGGCGATTGCCGAAAACGACGATGCGCTCGGGCGGGAGCCCGGCGAGCGGTTGTGGCCCGAGTGGTACACCGAGGCGATGCTGGCGACCGCGCAGCGCGACCCGCGCAACTGGTCGGCCCTCTACCAGCAGCGGCCAATGCCGGAATCGGGCGATTACTTCAAAGCCGACTGGCTGCGCTACTACGACAACCCGCCACCCCGCGCCGCACTGCGCACCTATGGCGCCTCCGACTATGCAACCAAGGCCGAGGGGGGTGACTGGACCGTGCACATGGTGGTCGGGGTCGACCCGGGCTTTGATCTCTATGTGCTCGATCTGTGGCGCGAGCGTGCTGCGTCCGATGTCTGGATCGAAGCGCTGATCGATATGATGGCGCGCTGGAAGACCGTGACCTGGGCCGAGGAGCAGGGGCAGATCCGCGGCGCCGTCGGCCCCTTTGTCACCCGCCGCCAAATCGAACGGCAGGAGACCCACGTGCGCCGCCAGTTTGCCTCCTCGCACGACAAACCGACCCGCGCCCAGGCGATCCGCGGCCGCATCGCGATGGGCAAGGTGTATTTTCCGCGCGCGGCCCCGTGGACCGTCGACCTGGTGCACGAATTGTTGCGCTTTCCGGCCGGCACCCACGATGACCAGGTCGATTGTCTCAGTCTGATCGGCCGCATGCTCGATGGCATGGTGCCGGGGTCAGCCCCACCGCCATTGCCGCGGCCGCTCGACGCCAATACCGTGCTGACCGGGCGCGACATGACGATGGACTGGCACTGGAAAAACTCGACCAATGACGCGTTGCGGGCGCGCGATGGTTATTACGACAGTGTGCGGTAAATGCGCTCGGTTCTCGCCAACACCTCGTCCCTGCTCGAGGACCGCGAGGAGGCCGGCACTGGCCCCGGGGGCCGCTGGCGCTTTTGGGACATGCAGCTCGATCTCGCCGAAAAGGAGGATTACGACTTTATCCGGCGCGGCCGGCGCATTGTCCTGCGTTACCGCGACGAGCGCGACGCCAATCAGGGCCGCCAGTCAAAGTACAACATTTTATGGGCAAATACAGAGGTGCTCAAGCCCGTCCTCTACGGGCGGCCGCCCAATCCCGATGTTCAGCGGCGCCACCGCGACACCGCCGACCCGGCCGCGAGCCTCGGCGCCGACATCCTCGAGCGCGCCTTGTCGTGGGAGGACGACGTCGAGGAATTAAACGACGTCATGAACCAGGTGGTTGAGGACCGTCTGCTGCCGGGCCGCGGCACAGCCCGCGTGTTTTACGAATTTGAGCTCGGTGATGAGCAGGATGACCCCGAGGCTGAGCCCGACGAGGAAACCGGTCAGCAGCCGCAATTTCAGCCGGTGATCAGTGAGCGCGCGCCAGTGCGCTATGTGTTTTGGGAAGACTATCGCGAATGCCCGGCGAGGACCGAAAACGAGATCTGGTGGAAGGCGTACCGCTCGTATCTGACCCGCGATGAGCTGGCCAAACGCTTTGGCGAGGCCAAGGCCGATCAGATCCAGCTCGACTATCTGCCCAAGGGGACCGACACGATCGAGGGCGACCCGCAGGGGCCACTCGCCGATGGGCTAAAAAAAGCGACGGTCTGGGAAATCTGGGACAAACAGGAAAAGCGCGTCATCTGGCACGCCGTCGGCTGCAAGGACGGGCCGCTCGACGATGCCGCCGATCCACTGCAATTGCCCGGGTTTTTTCCCTCGCCCCCGTGTCTGCGCGCGACCACGACCAATGAGCAGCGCGTCGCAATCGCCGATTACATCGAGTACGAGGACCAGGCCAAGGAGCTGGACACGATCACCAGCCGCATCGAGCGGCTGACCCGGGCCTTGAAGGTCAGTGGCGTCTATGCCGGCTCGGAAAAGGCGATCCTGCAGCAGCTGGTCGACGACAATTCGGAAAATCGCTTGATCCCGGTCGAGGACTGGGCCGGGTTTGCCGGCGACAAGGGCGGGCTCGGGCAGATGATCCAATGGCTGCCGGTCGAGCAGATCGCCCGCGTGCTGGTGCAGCTCTATGACGCCCGCGAACGCATCCTGCGGATCATCTACCAGACGACCGGGATCGCCGACATCCTGCGTGGTGAGACCAACCCGACAGAAACGTTGGGGGCGCAGCAGCTCAAGACCCAGTTTGCGACCCGGAGGATCACCAAGGCGCAAAAGGACGTCGCCCGCTTTGCCCGCGATCTCTTGCGCTTGCGCGGGGCGGTCATGGCGCGGCACTTTTCGCCGGCGACCCTGGCGTTGATGAGCGGCTTGCCAGAGGCGCTGCCGCCGTTGCCGCCGCCGCCGCCGATGCTGATCCCCGCACCTCCGCAGCCGGGGCAGATCCCCGGGGGTCCGATGGGGGCCGCGGCAGCGTTAGGAGCGGCCCCTGGTGCCGGCGGCGGGGGGCCGCCGGCGCCGCTCCCGGGATTGGGGTCAGCGATGTCAGGCGCGCCCTACCCCCCAGGTGCTGCGGCGCGGCCGGACACCCCTCCGGTCGCCGGGGCGCGCCTGGCCCCGGATGGTCACCACTACGTCGCCGACGTCAGGCGCCCGGGTAAGTATCTGCGCGTCGTGCCGCGGGCCGCGGCATGAGCGAAGCGCGGGCCGCCTGGGATCTCGTCCCGGTCGAGCACGACCCGTTTGCCGACCCGTCGATCCCGGCGATGCCGACGGCACCGCTCGCCGGCGGCGGGCTGGCCGCGGCATTGGCCGGGGTGCGCTCGGCAGAGGCCGTGCCCGCTGATGTCGCGCTGCCGGCGCGGTGGGGTGCGGCGGGGCCGCCGGCGCCGAGTTGGACGCGGCCGGCGAGCCTGGCCGAATTGTCGGTCCCAGGGCGCGACGCGGTCAGTGATCCGCTCGGCAGTCTGACCACTGACCCCACCGGGCTTGCTGGCATGGTCAGCGGGATCGGCGGGTTGCCGGCGGCGATGGCCGAGCACCGCGCCCGGCTCGCCGGCATGGCTCAAGCCGGCTACAGCCCGGCGCAGATCGCCGACGAGGCGCGCAACAACCCGGCCTACAATGCGCTCTTTAGCCTCGCGGCGGGACCGGTCGCCGGCAAGCTTGCCAGCGGGGCGGTGCGGGTCGGCGCTGATCTGTTGCCCGAAGCGGGTGAGCTTGGGCCCGGGTTTGGCGCACTGCTGCGCGATGAGACCGGTGCGGTCAAATTGCCGTTTGCCGAAGGCCAGGCGCAAAAGCAGCTGGCCGACGATCTGCGCACCCAGCATCTGGCGCGTGGTGATGACGGGCTGCCATTGCTCGGGTTGCGCCCCGGCAGGGAGCCGATCGCCCCACCACCGCACATCACCACGCAGGACCAGCTCAATGGTCTCCTCGACCGCTATGTCGACCTCGTCAAGGGCGGTATGAACGAGGCCAAGGATTGGTACCCGGAGGCGGGTGCCGAGACCCTCTACCACGCTGGTGGCGACCCCGAATTTGCCCGGCCGTTTGTCGGCGGCATCGCCGGCACCAGCCAGCAGACCCCGGTGCCGTCCAACCTCGCTTATGCGCTGCGCGGGCATTCTCAGGCGATGATGGGCGAACCGATCTCGACCGGGCTCTTCACCCCCGAAATGAGCCGCCGATTGAGCGGCATCTACTATGCCGGCGACCCAGTGACCGGACCCAAGATCGGCCCCTTTGCCACCGCTCAGGCCGAGGATTTTCTGCCCGATCTCGGCGGCCACTCGTTTGTCAACGACATCTGGAACATGCGGGCGCTCGAATACCCCGACCCCAAGGGGGAGCGCCTCTACAGCGCCTCGCCCAGCGACGGGCAGCACAATTTTGCCCGCATCGTCGCCAATCTGGCGCAGGACCGGCTCGCCGACGAGGGCGTCAACCTCGCCCCCAAGCAGATCCAGTCGTCATCGTGGGCGGCGATCAAGGCGCGCGAGGAGGGCACCTCGGTGGCTGACGCGGCGCGCCATTACGGTGATTTTTTGCGCGACACCTATGGGCAGCTCTCGTGGGAATCCGCACCCGGCGCCTCGGCCAATCATCTGCCCGAGTATTTTGACGCCCCGCTCGAGCAAAAGCAGGAATACCACAACGACATCATGCGGGTGCTGACCGATGAGCAGGGCCGGTTCATCCCGGCCTTGCACATGGGTCTCTTATCCGGCCCGTCGCTCGAAGCGCCCGGGGTGTGGGCGGCGCAGGTGACCCCAGGCACCCAGTCGATGATCCCGTTGGGGACCGCTCCCGGCGCGATCGGCAAGACCGGCGGTGCGGTCGACCCGGCGAGCCGGGCCTTGATGACCGCCACCTCGCACGCCACCGCGATGCTGCTGCGCCAGGACGGCTCGGCCTGGAACCGGCCGTTTTTTGCCGACCGAATGCCGCCCGCCACGCGCAATCTGGCGGAATTTGACATCGGCCGGCCGCCGAGCATGAGCGAGGCGCAGGCCATTGACGCGGCGATGACCGATGCGGTCAAAAACGCCGGTGGCACACCCGAGGCCTATAGTCCGATCTCGACCCTGACCGGGTGGCGATACATCAATGATCCGGCGGATAGCGGATTGTCGCACCAGGCTTTTCAAAACCTGACGTCGAACCTAGATCTGTCGCAGCTGAACCTCGGGCAGCCGACCGTCAACAAATACGCCGGTCACGCCGACACGATGCTCGAGCGCAATGACTGGGGGAAGGACCCCGATGGCAAAAGTTATCGACAAGGGATATCTGCCGGCGGATCACCCAGCCTTCAGGCAAGGGTGGCAAATCTACTCGCCGTATTGGGCCCGCGGATTGCGGACGTCGAAGAAAAATTCGCCCGCAACTACGGCTGGACGC
>Ga0126381_100005795_pt1 | contig 13649 bp, 5 predicted proteins | sample PanSoiMetPlot_28_FD_96465 | JGI IMG/M metagenome (GOLD analysis project Ga0126381, IMG submission 96465) | Tropical forest soil microbial communities from Panama - MetaG Plot_28 | ecosystem: Environmental > Terrestrial > Soil > Tropical forest > Bulk soil | place: Panama | collected 2016-02-17
GGGCGCGTAGGCGACGGTCTGCACGGCCGGGCCCACGGGAACCCAGAACCAGCGATCGGAGGCGATGACCCAGCGCCCGTAATGGTAGGGCGCCCACCCCCACGGCTCGGTCGAGATCCACGTCCAACCCCAGGGGTCCTGCCAGTACCAGCGGCCGACTCGATAAGGAGCCCAGCCGACCGCGACGGCGCTCGGCGCCCAGCCCCAGCCGTAGCCGGGTACCGGTTGCCACGTTCCGAATCGATCGAGGTCGCCCGCGCCCACGACGGCCGCACTGACGTAGCGGGCGGACGGCGACGTCGGCGCTCGCATGACGACCCGCGAGTCAACGAAGGAATCCCAGCGGTCTGGCGGAGCCGGAGCGACCACGTCGTAGCGCGGGTTGTCCGTCCCCTGAATGACGATGGCCTCGCCGCTCGCGACGCCGAGCTGCCCGCCTGCCGCGGCGATCGTCGCGTTGCCGCGTTGGACGGTCAGGCGCGTCTGTCCCGACGGGTCGACGTCGACGCGATAGAGCCCGTTCTGGTCGAACGTCACGGCGGAGTTGGGCGTGTCGACCTCGAACACGGATCCCGGCGCGAGGTGCCGCACCGCGAAGGACGAGACGCCGGAGCTCACCGCGAACTGCTGGATCTGGTCGGTCATGTTCACGGCCGTCAGATCGGTTTGCGGACCAACCTCCACCCGTCCGCCGTGAGCGAGCTCGAGCTCGATCGTTCCCGCCTGATCCGTGTAGACGCGGTCGCCGATGGTCATCGGCACGTTCGGGTCAAGGCCCTGCCACTGATCGGGATCGTCTCCGCGCGCGTACGAGACGCTTCCGTCGACGTACGAGACGCGCGCGACCGTCTGGTTGATGCCCGTATCGGGCGGGGCCTGGTAGGGTGGCTCGCCTCCCGGCGCTTGGGCGAAGACGTAGGACGCCGCTCCGGTCAAGAGCAGCGCAATGGCGATTCTCCAGGACGAAGTGGTCCTCATCATCTGATCCTCCGACGTCGTTGGGTCAGTTCAAGGATGATGCGTAATCGTAGCTCCGGTCGGCCCGGATCGAGGAGGCGTCGAATGATCGACGATCGAAATGTTCTCCTCGCGCCGACGACGGCGCAACAAGGCGACAATGCCGAGGATTCCGAGAGAGACGCCGCCGATCAGGAGCCAGCCGGAGGCGCTCATCCCTTGTTTAGCTTGCTTTTCGGCCGCTGGCACCGGCCGATCGGCGATCGGGACGGTCGGTACGGCGGAATTCTCCGAGGAAATCGCCCCCGCCGCCGGAGGAGCCGGAGGCGGATTCGTCGAGGAATCGCCCGCCGCCGTCGCCGCTGCGGCGGCCGGCGCGGCGCTCTGTTCGCTCGGCGGGACGGCCGTGTCCTTCGAGTCCTTCGTGTTCGTCTTCGTCTCCTTCGTGGCCTTCGCGCCGGACGCCCGGGACGCCTTCGACTTGGACGACGAAGACGTCTTCGAGGATGGCGACGATGGCGGCGCCGTCGGAGCGCTCGTGTCGACTGCCGGAGCCGCCGGAGCTGGCGGAGCAGCCACGGCCGGAATGTCCGGGATGTGCGTCACCTGCGGAGCCGGAGCGGCCTCCGTCGAGGACGGCGATTGAGGCGTCGGCGACTCCTGAGCTCCGAGGCGAGCGGCCGCTGCGAGTGCGACGGCCGCGAGAAAAGTACGGGAAATCAGTTTCACGGCAGACCCTCCTGCATTCTCTGCGGCCCGATGCCGCAATCTGAACAGTTCACAAAGGAGCAACGTCCGTGCCACGATCCGGCTGTCCGCGCGTGCGGGCGGGAATAAGAACCGCGTCCCGGTTGCACGCGCGCGTCGCGCTGGAAACGGCGCAGCGCGGCTGCGGTTAGGATGGGCCCGTGCCCGGGCTCGATTCCTTCCATCCGTCCGTCCGACAGTGGTTCCGGACTCGCCTGGGCGAGCCCACGCTTCCTCAGGTGCGAGGCTGGGTTCCGATCGGCGCGGGCCTCCACACGCTGATCGCCGCGCCGACCGGATCGGGCAAGACGCTCGCCGCGTTCCTCGCCGGCCTCGACGCGCTCGCGCGACAGGGCTCGAGCCTGCCCGACGAGACGCGCCTTCTCTACGTTTCGCCGCTGCGGGCCCTGTCGAACGACGTCCAGAAGAACCTGCAGGCGCCTCTCGAGGAGATCCGCGCGCTCGATCCGTCGCTTCCCGAGATCCGCGTCCTCGTCCGGACGGGCGACACGACCTCTTCCGAACGCGCCGCGATGCTGCGACGGCCTCCGCACATCCTCGTGACGACGCCGGAGTCGCTCTACGTCCTCCTCGGAAGCGACCGCGGCCGGGCGATGCTGAGCACCATCCGCACCGTGATCGTGGACGAAATCCATGCGCTCGTCCGCGACAAGCGGGGTAGCCACCTCGCGCTCTCGCTCGAGCGCCTCGAAGCCCTCGCCGGCGCCTCCCTGCAGCGGATCGGGCTGTCGGCGACGCAAAAGCCGCTCGAGGACGTCGCCCGCTTCCTGGTCGGGGCCGGCCGGGAATGCGAGCTCGTCGACGCCGGGACGTTCCGCGAGCTCGACCTCGGGATCGAAATCCCGCCGTCGCCGCTCTCGGCCGTCTGCTCCCACGAGCAGTGGGAGGAGATCTACACGCGGATGGCCGAGCTCGTGCGCGAGCACCGGACGACGCTGGTCTTCGTCAACACCCGCAAGATGGCCGAGCGGATCGCGGCGCAGTTGACGAAGCTGCTCGGCGAGGATGCGGTGACCAGCCACCACGGCAGTCTGTCGAAGGCGCGCCGGCTCGACGCCGAGCAGCGGCTGAAAGCGGGGAAGCTGCGAGCCCTCGTCGCGACGGCGTCGCTCGAGCTCGGCATCGATATCGGCGACGTGGACCTCGTCATCCAGGTCGGAGCGACTCGGTCGATCGCGACGTTCCTCCAGAGGGTGGGACGAGCCGGCCACAGCCTCGTGCGTGTGCCGAAGGGGCGCGTCTTCCCGCTGACGCTCGACGAGCTCGTCGAGAGCGCCGCGCTCGTCCGGTGCGTTCGCGAAGGGACGCTCGACCGGACGCCCTCGCCGCCGAAGCCGCTCGACATCCTCGCGCAGCAGATCGTCGCGGCCTGCGCCGTCGAAGCCTGGGCAGAGGACGACCTCTTCGCGGTCTTGCGCCGGGCGTGGCCGTACCGCGAGCTCTCGCGGGAGGATTTCGACGCGGTCGTGGCGCTGCACACGCGCGGACGCCGTGCGCTTCTGCACCGCGACGGCGTCCAGGGGCGGCTCCTGGGCACCCGGCGTTCGCGGCTGACCGCGCTCACGTCGGGAGGCGCGATCCCGGACGCCGCGGACTACCAGGTGAGGCTCGAGCCCGAGGGCACGCTCGTCGGCACGGTCAACGAGGACTGGGCCATCGAATCCAACGGCGGCGACATCTTCCAGCTCGGCAATGCGTCCTGGCGGGTGCTGCGGGTCGAGCCCGGCATCGTCCGCGTGGCCGACGCGAAGGGCGCGCCACCCTCGCTGCCGTTCTGGCTCGGCGAGGCGCCGGGGCGGACGCGCGAGCTCTCGGCGGAGATCGGGCGTCTGCGCGACGAGTGCGCGGCCCGAGACGAAGAGGCGGCCGCGTTCCTCGTGGAAGAGTGCGGGGGCGCGCTTCCGGACGGAGGGGCGACCCAGATCGCGGAGTACGCCGACGCCGGGCGGCAGGTGCTCGGCGCGGTGCCGACGCCGCGACGCGTGATCCTCGAGCGCTTCTTCGACGAGAGCGGCGGGATGCAGCTCGTCGTGCACGCGCCCTTCGGATCCCGGATCAACCGCGCGTGGGGCCTGGCCCTGCGCAAGCGCTTCTGCGTCGGCTTCGGGTTCGAGCTGCAGGCCGCGGCGAACGAGGAGGCGATCGTCCTCTCGCTCGGTCCCCAGCACAGCTTCGATCTCGCGGAAGTCTTCGGGTTCCTGCACCCTGCCTCCGCCCGGGAGGTGCTCACCCAGGCGGTGCTCGGGTCGCCGCTCTTCGAGACGCGCTGGCGGTGGAACGCCCAGCGCTCTCTCCTGCTCGAACGCTCGCGCGGCGGCAAGAGGGTGCCGGCGCCGCTGCTCCGGATGCGGGCCAACGACCTTCTCGTCGAGGCATTTCCCGAGATCATCGCCTGTCCCGAGACGCTGCCGGGCGGTCCGATCGAGGTGCCGATGGACCACCCGATCGTGCGCCAGACGATCGAGGATTGCCTGACGGAGGCGATGGACGTCGACGGGTTTCTCGACGTTCTGCGAGGCCTGCACGACGGATCGATAGAGAAGCGCGCCGTGGACACCGTCGAGCCGTCCGCCTTCGCCCGCGGGATCCTCAACTCGCAGCCCTACACGTTCCTCGACGATGCGCCTTTGGAAGAACGGCGCACGCAGGCGGTCCTTTCGCGGCGCGTGCTCGACACACGCACGGCCGACGACGTCGGCATCCTGGACGCCGAGGCCATCGCGCGGGTTCGAAGCGAGGCGTGGCCCCAGCCGGAGAACGTGGAGGAGGTCCACGAAGCGCTCCTCTGGATGGGGTACGTGACGGTGGAGGAGGCCGAGCCGTGGGCCGCCTGGCTCTCAGAGCTCGCCGCCGGGGGCCGTGTGGTGCGAGAAGGAGACCGCTGGTACGCCGCGGAGGCTTCGCGCGATCCGAAGACGGTGCTGCGCGGGCGGATGGAGGCGCTCGGCCCGGTCTTCAGCGACGATCCGCTCCTCGTCGAGCTCGAGACGTCCGGCGTGGTGCTCCGGACGCGCATCGACGGCCGCCAGGCCTGGTGCGATCGGAGGCTGCTCGCCCGCATCCACCGCTACACGGTCGAGCGGCTCCGGCGCGAGATCGAGCCCGTTTCGGCCGCGCAGTTCCTCCGTTTCCTCGCGTGCTGGCAGCACGCCGATCCGGAGTACCGGCTGGAAGGACCGCGCGGAGTGGCCTCCGTCCTCGCTCAGCTCGCCGGCTTCGAGGCTCCGGCGGCGGCGTGGGAGGCGAGCATCCTTCCGGCGCGCGTCCGCGGCTACAAGCGGGAGTGGCTCGACGTGCTCGTCGCGTCGGGAGAGATCGCCTGGGGACGGTTCTGGGGCGAGGGCGCGACCGCGATCCGGCGGACGCCGATCACGTTCGCGCCGCGCGAAGACCTCGAGGCATGGATGGCGCTGTCGGCGGCGAATCCTCCGGTCGAGGAAATCTCCGGCGTCGCCGCCGAGGTCCTCGAGGCGTTGCGCCGCCGCGGCGCGATGTTCCTCCAGGAGATGGCCCGCGAGACCCGCCAGCCCGCCGCTTTCGTCGAGGAAGGGTTGAAGGATCTGATCGCCCGGGGCCGCGTGACGTGCGACTCGTACGGCGGCCTGCGCTGGTTCCTCGTGCCCTCGTGGCGGCGGAAGGCGGGCAGCCTCGCCTCCGGACGCTGGAGTCTGCTCGAGCGCCGGCCCGGCGAAGTTTCGCCCGAGTTCGTGGCCCGCCGGATGCTCGCGCGCACGGGCGTCGTGTTCCGCAAGACGCTTGCCCGCGAGAAGACGCCGGTGCCGTGGCGCGAGATCGCCCGCGTGCTCCGCGTCCTCGAGGCTCGCGGAGAGGTCCGCGGAGGCCGGTTCGTCGCCCGGTTCGACGGCGAGCAGTACGCGCTGCCCGAGGCGGTGACGTTGCTGCGAGCGGTCCGCCGCCGGAGCGCGTCGGACGCCGATCCCGCGCCGGTGAGCGTCGCCGCGTCCGATCCTCTGAACTTCCGCGGCATCCTGACGCCCGACGACCGCGTCCCGGCGAGTGCCCGCGAAGCGGTTCGCGTGGCGTAGCGATCCTCAGCGGGTCGCCGTTCACGTCCGGTTCATCCGCCGGGGTCTAGCGTCGAAGACGGCGCAATGACGCGCCGCATTCAATGGAGTCGGGTATGAAGAAGGCATTGGCTCTCGGCGTCGTCCTGGTGTTCTGCGCGGCCGTCGGCCTCGCTCATCAGAGCAAGGCGACGGAAGCGACGATCACGAAGGTCGACATGGCGGCGAAGTCCATGGTCGTGAAGACGATGGACGGCAAGGAAATGACGATCTACTGGAACGATTCGACGAAGGTCCAGGGAACCCCGAAGGAAGGGGAGACGGTTCACTTCCGCGCGGCCGAGAAGGACGGCAAGTCCCTGGCGTCCTGGGTTCACGTCGGCAAGATGGAGGCGAAGGCTCCGGCTCCGGCGGCGCCAAAGCAGTAACCCGGCGCATCTTTTACGACGGCGGGGCCCTCAGGGTTCCCGCCGTTTTTCTTTTTGACCGAAGTCTGCCGCCGTCCGCGTCGTCAGCGCGTCGCGTTGGACGAGGGCATCGAGCAGCGGTAGGCCACGCCGACGGGCGGCTCCGTGCTCTGCACGAGCAGGGTGTTCGCTCCCTTCTCGTAGGCGAGGTCGAGGAGCGCCTTCTCGGGGGCGGAGTACTGAAGACCGAGCGAGACTTTCAGGTTGCCGAGACTCTGGCAGCTCTGCACCGCGCCCGGGTCTCTCGTGACGGCGACCGGCTTGAATCCACGGGCCGCGCATCCGGCGCCGAAGAGCGCCACGACTCCGAAGCACGATGCCGCTCGCAGAATGGTCTTCATAGGGGCCTCCAGGGGTTGGTTCGGGCGGAACGACCGCCTCGAGCCTTGAAAGTGCAAGGCCCGTGCCTCGATCAGCCGCGGGCTTCGGGGGCTCGACCCTGTTGTGAGGAGAGCTTTGCCGCGACCAGCGCCTCGACGCGATCGAACGAGATCGGCTTGACGAGGTAATCGTCGAATCCGCACGACACGATCCGATGCAGGTCGTCCGGAGAGGAGCGTCCCGTCAAGGCGACGAGGGTGATCTCGCCGCGCGGAAGGAACTTGCGGATCCGTTCGGCGACGCCGCACCCGTCGAGTTGCGGCAGGCCGAGGTCGATCAGGGCGATTCGCGGCCTCCGGTCGATGGCGCACTCGACGCCTTCGAGCCCGTTCGAGGCGACCTCGACGCCGTATCCGGACGACTCGAGGAGCTGCTTGAGTCCGCGGCGCAGATCCGCGTCGTCCTCGACCACGAGCACGCGCGGCGGCTCGCCGTTTCCCCCCGCGCGCGTCCGCTCGGATGAGGCCGCCGCGGCCTCCCGGGTCACGAGGTGTCCGACCGCCGCGGTGAGGTCGAGCGGCTCGAACGGTTTAGTGACGTGCATCTGGAAGCCGACAGCGATCGAGCGGATCCGGTCCTCCTCGCGCGCATAGGCGGAGACGGCGAGCGCGGGAAGCCGGCGCAGCCATGCTTCGGACGACTGCCGGATGCGGCGCAGGAGCGCGTAGCCGTCCTCGCCGGGCATCCCGATGTCGCTGACGAGAACGTCCGGACGAAAGGACTCGAGCACCTCGAGAGCCTCGGGGACGGAGCCGGCGGCGACGACCTCGCAGCCGGCGCTGCGAAAGACCTCGACCATCAGGTCGCGCGTGTCCCACTGATCCTCCACCAGGAGGACCCGAACGCCTCCGAGCCTTCGGAGCTTGCGTTCGACGGCGGGCGCCGACGCCTCCTTCTCGCGGCGGGTCTCGGTTTCGACGCCGAGCGCCACGACCGGGAGAAAAACGCGGAAGCGCGAGCCGAGTCCCGGTCCCGCGCTTTCGGCTTCGATCGAGCCGCCGTGGAGCTCGGTCAGGTGTCGCGCGATCGCGAGCCCGATGCCGAGGCCCCCCTGCGAACGGGTCGTGGAGCTGTCGGCCTGCCGGAAGCGATCGAAGGCGTGCGAAAGAAACTCGGGAGTCATTCCCAGCCCGGTGTCGCGGACCTCGATCTCGAACTCGCGATCACGGCGGTCGAGCGCGATGCGGACGCGCCCTCGCGGCGGCGTGAACTTGATCGAGTTCGACACGAGGTTCCAGATGATCTGTTGGAGGCGGTCCGGGTCGCCCGAGATCCGGTCCGCGTCGTCCGGCACCCGGCTCTCGAACGACATCTCGATCTGTTTTCCGTCCGCCGCGGGCCGCATCGAGTCCATGGCCGCGCGGATGACGGAGGAGAGGCTCGTCGGCCGGATGGTCAGCCCCAGTTTGCCGGTGATGATCCGGGAGACGTCGAGCATGTCGTCGATGAGCTTGGTCTGGGCGAGAACGTTGCGCTCGATGATCTCGAGGGCGACGCCTTTGCGCTCCAGATCGAGGCCGTCCGAGCGCATCAGGCGCGTCCAGCCGAGGATCGCGGCGAGCGGAGTGCGGAGCTCGTGCGACAGCGTGGTCAGGAACTCGTCTTTCATCCGGTTGGCCTCGCGGGCCTCTTCGTTGATGGCGTTCTCGATCGCAACGGACGACAGCTGCGCGAGCTGCGTCAGGATTGCTTCGTCGTCCTCGTCGAAAGCGCCCTCGGTCTTCTCGAGGAGATGCAGCAGCCCGATCGGCCGCCCGTCGCGCCCGTTCAGCGGCGCGGCGAGCCATCCGAGCCGATCGACGCGGTCGTCCGCGAAGAAGCGCAGGTCCGACGGGGTCTTTCCGGGCCTCCGCAGCGGGCCCCTCGTCGTCGAGAGCAGCGCCACGAGGGCTTCCCGGTCGCGCAGGACGGGGATCTCGCCGGCGTCTTCGGCGCGCTTCGAGAACGCCGCGGCGGTGCGGGCGGCGTTCCATTTCTGGTCGGGAGCGGCGATCGCGAGCGCCTGGTGCGCGCCGAGGATGTCCCGGGCGAAGTTGGCGACGACCTGAAGCCTTTCGCCCGGCGAGAGGGCGGAGTTGATCGCGAGCGACGCCTTCGTCAGCCTCTGGAGCTGGAGCGCGCGGCGCTCGAGGGCGGTGGCCTGCGCGCGGGTCTCGACCGTCTTGCGGAAGAGCTCGACGAAGACGCCGACCTTGGCCCGGATCACCTCGGGATCGGGGGGCGCGAGGATGTAGTCCACCGCGCCGAGCGAATACCCCCGGGAGGCGTGCGTGTCGTCGGGGTACGACGTGACGAAGATGACCGGCGTGTGCTCGGAGCTCGGCCGCTGCCGCATGAGAGAGGCCGTCTCGAATCCGTCCATCCCCGGCATGTGCACGTCGAGAAGCACGACCGCGAACTCGTGCTGGAGGAGCAGGCGCAGGGCCTCGCGTCCGGAGGACGCGGTATGAATCTCCTGGCCGGGCTCGGCCAGGATCGCGGACAACGCGAGCAGCTTGGCCGGCGTGTCGTCGACCGCGAGGATGCGGACGGATTGCCCGACGGCCATTTTCGTCAGCGGGACAGCCAGGACCGGAGGACGAGCAGCATCTGGTCGGTGTCGACGGGCTTGGCGAGGTAGTCCCAGGCGCCGGCCTGCAGGGTCTTCTCGCGATCTCCTTTCATGGCCTTCGCCGTCACGGCGATGATCGGAAGATCACGGAACCTGCCGGTCTTCCGGATCGCCTGCATCGTGTCGTAGCCATCCATGTCCGGCATCATGATGTCCATCAGAACGATGTCGGCGCCGTCCTTCTCGAGCTTTTCGATCGCCTCCTTGCCGGTCTCGGCCGAGATGACCTCCATGCGCTGCCGCTCGAGCACGCTCGTCATGGCGAAGATGTTGCGGATGTCGTCGTCGACGATGAGGACCTTCTTGCCCGAGAGCACGCGGTCGGTCTCGTAGAGCGTCTCGACCCTTGCTCGCAGCTTGGGGCTCAGGGACGAGAGCGGTCGGTGCAGGTACAACAGCGTCTGATCGAGGACCCGGTCGAAGGACCGGACGGCCCGGGCGGGGCCGTTGCGCCCGAAGCGCTCGAGCTGCTCGTAGGCATCGGTCGTGTCCGCAGCCGTTTCGGGCAGCCAGAGCACCACCGGCATACGGCGCGAGGAGCACTGGCGCAGGACCTCGGCGAGGCCGCCGAGGTCGCCCGTCTCTTTCTCGCGACCGGCGTCCAGGACGACACAGTCGAAAGCGTTCGCGTCGAGCGCGCCGAGCCCCTCGGCGGCGTCGCGGACCTGCAGGACGTCGATGTCGGCGCCTCCGATCGCTTCGCGCAGACGAGGCCCCAGTTCGGAGCCGGGACTCACCGCGAGAACGTGGCGGACCTGACGGTTCAACGCGGCGCGGATCTGCTGGAAAGCGTCTTCGAGCGCCTCGCGCGTCTTGATCGGCTTCTGCAGGACGCCGATCGCGCCCATCGGGAAGGCGCGCGCCGTGTCCTCCTCGGTCGTGATGACGTAGACGGGGATGTGCCGCGTGGCGAGGTCGGACTTCAAACGCTCGAGCACGCGCCAACCGTCGATCACCGGCAGCTGGATGTCGAGTGTGATCGCGTCGATCCGCGGCTGGCTCTGGATGACCGCCAGCGCGTCCGCGCCCTTGGTCGTGACGAGCGCCTTGAAGCCCTGCTCGTGCGCGAGATCCATGAGGAAGCGGGCGAAGTTCTCGTCGTTCTCGACGATGAGCAGAATCCGGTCCGACTCCAGCAACTGACCGCGGTCGTCCGGGATCTCGAGCGTCTCGAGCGCCGGCGCGACCGGATGGGCGGCGTCCACATCGGACATGACGGAGACGATGCGGGATTGGGCGTCGCTGACGCTGCGGCCCGCCTGCGGCAGCGCGGCATAGACCTCGGGGATGTACATCGTGAACGTGCTGCCCTGGCTCGGCGTGCTCGAGAGGCGGATCTCGCCGCCGAGCAAGCGCGCGATCTCGCGGCTGATCGCGAGGCCGAGTCCGGTGCCGCCGTACTTGCGGCTCGTCGAGCCGTCGGCCTGCTGGAACGCCTCGAAGATGATCTGCTGCTTGTCGGGCTGGATGCCGATGCCGGTGTCCGTGACCGAGATGGCGACCGCCGAAGCGCCGGGGAAGAGCGCGCTCGAATCGCTCGTCCATCCCTCCTGGACCGTTTCGAGCCTCAGGGAAACGCGGCCCCGATCCGTGAACTTGAAAGCGTTCGACAGGAGGTTCTTGATGACCTGCTGCAAGCGCTTCGAGTCGGTGATGATCGAACGTGGCACGAGCCTCTCCGTGTCGATCAGGAACTCGAGCTTCTTGGCCTCGGCGACGTGGCGGAACGTGCGCTCGACGTAGTCGAGGAGGTCGGTAAACCGCAGCTCGCCCGCGTCGACGATGACCGTTCCGGATTCGATCTTCGAGAGGTCGAGGATGTCGTTGATCAGCGCGAGCAGGTCCTTGCCCGAGGCGTGGATCGTCTTCGAAAACTCGGTCTGCTTGTGGGTCAGATTGCCGTCGGGGTTGCGGGAGAGCTGGTCCGAGAGGATGAGCAGGCTGTTCAGCGGCGTACGGAGCTCGTGCGACATGTTCGCGAGGAACTCCGACTTGTATTTGGACGTCAGCGTCAGCTGCCGCGCCTTCTCTTCGAGGGCGAGGCGGGCCTGTTCGACCTCCTGGTTCTTCTTCTCGACTTCGACGTTGCGCTCGGCGAGCAGAGCCGCCTTCTCCTCGAGCTGCTGGTTGGTCTGGCGGAGCTCTTCCTGCTGAGACTGGAGCTCGCCGGCCAGGGACTGCGACTGCGTGAGGAGGTCCTCCGTTCGGGTATTGGACTCGATCGTGTGGAGCACGATGCCGATCGACTCGGTGAGCTGGTCGAGCAGGGCCTCGTGCGCCGGGCTGAAGCTCTTGAATGCGGCGAGCTCGAGAACTCCCTTGATCTGGCCCTCGAAGAGGATCGGCAGGACGATGATGTCCGTCGGCGTCGAATGGCCGAGGCCCGACGAGATCGAGAGGTACCCCTCCGGGGCGTGGTGCATGATGATCCTCTGTCGTTCCTGGGCGCACTGGCCGACGAGCGTCTCGCCGAGCCGGAGCGTCGGGTACGCGGAGTCGGGCGTGCAAGCGTAGCTCGCGAGGAGCTTCAGGGTCGGCACCTCGCTTCCCTGGTCGAACGTGTAGAAGACCCCTTGCCGCGCCGAAACGACCGGCGCGAGCTCCGAAAGGATCAGGCGCCCGACCGCGAGGAGGTCGCGCTGGCCCTGGAGCATGCGCGAGAACTTCGCGAGGTTCGTCTTCAGCCAGTCCGTTTCGGTGTTCTTGAGCGTCGTGTCCTTGAGGTTGCGGATCATCTCGTTGATGTTGTCTTTCAGGGACGCGACCTCTCCCGAGGCTTCGACGCTGATCGATCGCGTCAGGTCGCCCTTGGTGACGGCGGTGGCGACTTCGGCGATTGCGCGGACCTGAGTCGTCAGGTTCGCGGCGAGCTGGTTGACGTTGTCCGTGAGGTCCTTCCAGGTTCCGGCGGCGCCGGGCACGCTCGCCTGGCCGCCCAGCTTTCCTTCGACGCCGACCTCGCGCGCCACCGTCGTGACCTGAGCGGCGAAGGTGGCCAGGGTGTCGCTCATGCCGTTGATCGTGTCGGCGAGCGCGGCGATCTCGCCCTTGGCTTCCAGCGTCAGCTTGCGGCGTAGGTCGCCATCGGCGACCGCCGTGACGACCTGGGCGATGCCGCGGACCTGCGACGTGAGGTTGGAAGCCATCGAGTTGACGTTGTCGGTGAGGTCCTTCCACGTGCCCGAGACGCCCGGAACGACCGCCTGGCCGCCGAGCTTGCCTTCGGTGCCGACCTCGCGGGCCACGCGGGTGACTTCGGCGGCGAAGGAGGAGAGCTGGTCGACCATCGTGTTGACGGTGATCTTCAGCTCCAGGATCTCGCCCTTGACGTCGACCGTGATGATCTTCGAGAGGTCGCCCTTGGCGACGGCCTTGGTAACGTCGGCGATGTTGCGGACCTGCGACGTGAGGTTGCCGGCCATGAAGTTGACGTTGTCGGTCAGGTCCTTCCACGTGCCGGCGACGTCGCGGACGTCGGCCTGGCCGCCGAGCTTGCCTTCGGTGCCGACCTCGCGGGCCACGCGGGTGACTTCGGCGGCGAAGGAGGACAGCTGGTCGACCATCGTGTTGACGGTGTTCTTCAGCTCCAGGATCTCGCCCTTGACGTCGACGGTGATCTTCTTGGACAGGTCGCCCTTGGCGACGGCGGTCGTGACCTCGGCGATGTTGCGGACCTGCGACGTGAGGTTGCCGGCCATGAAGTTGACGCTGTCGGTCAAGTCCTTCCACGTGCCGGCGACGTCGCGGACGTCGGCCTGGCCGCCGAGTTTGCCCTCGGTGCCGACCTCGCGCGCCACGCGCGTGACTTCCGAGGCGAACGACCGCAGCTGGTCGACCATGGTGTTGATCGTGTCCTTCAGCTCCAGGATCTCGCCGCGGACGTCGACGGTGATCTTCTTCGACAGGTCGCCGTTGGCGACGGCCGTCGTGACGTCGGCGATGTTGCGGACCTGCGCGGTGAGGTTGCCCGCCATCGAGTTGACGCTGTCGGTGAGGTCCTTCCACGTGCCCGACACGCCCTCGACCTGGGCCTGACCGCCGAGCTTGCCTTCCGTGCCGACCTCGCGGGCCACGCGCGTGACCTCCGACGCGAACGACGACAGCTGGTCGACCATCGTGTTGATCGTGTTCTTGAGCTCCAGGATCTCGCCCTTGACGTCGACCGTGATCTTCTTCGTGAGGTCGCCCTTCGCGACGGCCTTGGTCACGTCGGCAATGTTGCGGACCTGCGACGTGAGGTTGCCCGCCATGAAGTTGACGTTGTCGGTCAGGTCTTTCCAGGTTCCGGCCACGCCGACGACCTCGGCCTGACCGCCGAGCTTTCCTTCGGTGCCGACCTCACGGGCCACGCGCGTGACCTCAGAGGCGAATGAGCGGAGCTGATCCACCATCGTGTTGACGGTGTTCTTCAGTTCCAGGATCTCGCCCTTGACGTCGACC
>Ga0126381_100005796_pt1 | contig 13649 bp, 15 predicted proteins | sample PanSoiMetPlot_28_FD_96465 | JGI IMG/M metagenome (GOLD analysis project Ga0126381, IMG submission 96465) | Tropical forest soil microbial communities from Panama - MetaG Plot_28 | ecosystem: Environmental > Terrestrial > Soil > Tropical forest > Bulk soil | place: Panama | collected 2016-02-17
CTCGTTGACGCGCTCGCCCGATTGATGAAATTCGACGTTCGCGACAGAGCGCGCTGGGTTATGAATCGGCTCGCGATTCATTCGCAGAACAACGCTGATCAACGATTTGGTGTGTGGGAAAAAGCGCAGGATGTCGTCTCGCTCCGCCCCAAGTTCAGCTCGATCGACTTCAACAAATCCGACGTCGTCAGCTCCGGCTTTAAGAACGAGCTTGCGGAGCTCCTCTGTCTCGAGCGTACTCGGCAAGGGACTCAACGAGGCAACAGCTCGCTCTCGAAACCTCTTGATGCTCGGATGTTCGGGTTGTGCAGACATTGGCCTCACCTTTTGTGTGGGGTGGAGTTGTAGGCCACAGCCTCGCGGATCAAGGCTTTCAGCGCCGTTTCATCGATCTCGTCACGCTCGGTGAAATCGATGGCTCGCGTCACTTTGGCGTCAAGGCCCGCGTTGAATAAGTGCTTCGGGTCTTTCAACGAAGCACCCTTGAAGAAGTTCAACTTCACATGGTCCTTGAATGCACCCGCTGCGCAAATCGTCCCGTTGCTAGTCCAAACGGCCACGCTCCATTTCCACTCCTCAGTAATAGCGGGCGCGGCCTCAAGAATCAATTTGCGCAGCCGAACAAGTAGCTTCCCGCGCCAGTCGGCCAGTTCGGCAATCATATTGTTGATCCGTTCCGATGCTTTCGAATCGGCTTCCGTTTTTTTCTTCATACCTCTCCTTCTTGCAGGAACAGGTTTCTCTCCTGCGATTTTTGGTTGGTTATGCGACACCCGTCATTTCGCAGAGACGGGGCGAACGCTGCCTAACTCTTCAGCAGAACAACCGCGCGCAACCGACCCTCGCGTAACACTAGTCCTCCCCAGAGCAAAATGCCCAGGATGACTGGAAACAAGATTCCGAATAGACCTTGCTGGGCACGCACTTGAGTCGCCACAGCACCTCCCAAGTAACCGGTCAAAAGGATCGCGCCGAGAACCGCCGTCTGCGGAATCATGTAGAGAATCGTGCAGGCGAGGAGCACGATCCCTAGAGGAAGAATCACAGTCTCGGCGTATCCGAGCGCCACAGTCGTCTTGACGACAACCTCTGGTTTCGCGAGTTTCATCGCGCCGTCTACGAGGAGGAAAAGTACGGGCAGCGCACTCACGATTCGTCCCGTCCAATGCATTTTCTTGGAGGCATGAACTGCTTGGTTATCTAGCGTCATTTGGCGCTCCATTCTTTGCAAGCACGCACGTCATAGTCTTACTGCCCAGCGACCCAACCCTACGAGACCAGCCCGCTCAGGGAACCTTGAGGTCCCAGAAGCGAATGCAACTAGTTAGGTGAAGGGCTGGGCTGTGAAACGGGCGACGTCCACTCACAAACTTCCACGCTAACACCATAGCGAGGGCCCGGATGGCTCTCCGCAATTCTTACGGCTTCCGCGAAATCACTGGCCTCCAGGAAAGTGATTGCGACCACTACGCCTTCATCGTTCGCAACCTTCGCTTGCTGGCCATAAGGACTGACTCTGTGACTCTCCCCGGCCAGTAACCGGGGATCGAGCTTATGGCCTTCACCATTTTGTCGGATCGCCCACGCCCGAACCTCCTCGGCACGCTGTTTCTGCTCGGCCTCAGAGAGCTTCATTGACGGGTGTTGTCGAAAGAGCAAAACGAAATGCTTCATCGGTGAACCTGATCTTTGGTCTCAAACGTAGCCCAAGCTTGCTTGGACACCCACGCAGTCAAAACGGTTAATCTGTCGGAGAGCCGACGCATTAACAATAGCCACCTGAGAAAATCAGGCGATAGCCACTCCATTGACTTGTCAACCTGTGCCACAACGTCGAATATACCGCACGCTGCCGTCATGAGGGCGCACGTTGCACCTTGACTGGCCATCATGCTCCTCCGCCCCATTTGGCCCAAGTTACTCGGCTTGCATTCCTTTCGGATCCATCCAGAGGACCTCCCAGTGATGTCCATCGAGATCGTAGAAGCTCCAGCCATACATGAAACCGTGGTCCTGCGGATCCATGGCATGCCTTCCTCCGGCGGCCTTCGCCTTGTTCACCAGCTCGTCAACTTCGGCCCGGCTATCGCAAGAGAGCGCGAAGAGACCTTCACTGTGTGACGCAGTTTCACAGATCTTCTTCTTCGTGAAGGTCTTGAAGAATGGCTCAGAGAGCAGCATGACGTAAGTCTGATCGCTGATGATCATGCAGGCGCCCTTGTCGTTGGTGAACTTTGGATCGAACTGGAAGCCGAGTCCGCGAAAAAAGTCCATCGACCGTTCCAGATCTTTCACTGCGAGATTTACGAACATTTTTCGAGATTGAGCATTTGACATTTCCTATCTCCTTAGAAGTTCCTTCAACGCTTTCATGCTAAGTCTTTCGTTTACGAATGAACCGTCGAGGGGCATTCAAAAATTCTTGTTAATGCCCCAGCTAGCTAGTTCAAGCTGCAATCCTCGTGGAGGATAGATTCGTCAAGTCGATCACGCCGGTGCACGACCTCAAATGTCAGAAGCGACGCGGCTGACGTGCGGCGTAACGCTGATCCTGGTTCCGACGATCATCAAGCCCGCGGCGCTTAGAAGCTGGACTTTGACCAGGGCCGCATTCCATCATCAATATGGCAGCAGCGCGGGGACGCCAGGTAGTCAGTGTGATGATGGAAAGTTTAATCGTTACTAGGCTCCTAGTGATGCTGGTGTTCGCCGTGGTGGTGCGTCGCCCACGGACCGACCGCGGTTCCGATGATGATCGTGTCGACATCGGCGGCCATCGTATGCTTCACGTTGGCCGGAACGAGCAGGAAGCTGCCAACGGGATGAGGGGTCATGTGCTCCAGGTCCAAAGTTTCCCCGAAACTGACCTTAAGTGCGCCTTGAATGACCGCCACTCGCGCGTCGGCGCTGTGCCAGTGATGTTCATGGTAGCCGGCAGGAATGAAAAACGCATAAGTGAATGCTTCACCGGGTACGTCCCGGGGCCCCTCAAGCAGCGCATACTTGGTTCCACTCGCATCAATGTCCTGCCACTTGATCGACTTAGCGTCCCACGCCTGGCGGATTTTGTCATCCTTGTGGTATCCGCGTTTTGCGGCACTGCTCCCAGAGAAAACACCAACGTCAGAATCAACGAAAGAACGTGACGCATTTCGAAAAGACTCCTTGAAGATGAAATTGGGGCGGCATTGATTCGCTGCCGCCAACTGGAAAAGTTACAGAAATGCAGGGAAGGCCTCTATCCGAAATGTGGCGTCAAATTCTCTGCGAAGAGCAGGAGTCCCCGCAAGACTGCATGCCGACTCTTCTGCTCGGAGCGGAACAACGATGGCAGTGCGGCCCCGTGGTAATTCAGTAGCGACAACAATCAGAAGAGAATTCTCAAAACCGCTGAGCCTTATGCCGCTACCGTGCATGAGGTCGCCAAGAACCGGCAGCGCATCAGCCCATAAGGGACATCGATGGCACGCCCTTCGTGGACTTCAAACCGCGCATTGAGGCGTCAGAGCCGACGATTGCCTCGCTTCGTCAAAGCCGAAGCCGATAAGCCAAAGATCTGCAATACTAGAGTAGACAGCCAGACCAGCCGTCAGAATTTCTGAAAACCGCAATTTCTGTCAAATCGACACGTCGGAGCGGCAGCATACTGGGCCTTAAGGCTGACAGGGAACCTATGCACCCAGTGGAAAAAGCGCTCTGGTTTATCGAGAGCCACTTTGCGAGCGAAATCGCGCTTGAGGACATCGCGAACGCCGGAGGAGTCTCTCGCTTTCATCTGACTCGGGCGTTCGGTGCTGCAACTGGTCGTTCAATCATGCGTTATGTGCGTGGCCGCCGGTTGACGGTCGCGGCCGAAGCCTTGGCGAAAGGTGCGCCGGATACCCTGTCAGTTGCTCTGGAAGCAGGGTACAACTCTCACGCGGCCTTCACGCGGGCATTTCGCGACCAGTTCGGCGTGACCCCCGAAATTATTCGCGCACAGGGCCACCTCAAGAAGGTCGAACGGGTCGACCCCATAAAAATAGATGAAGGACAGCTAGTCAATCTGAACCCGCCGCGCTTTGAAAACGGTAAGCGGCTCCTCGTTGGTGGATTAAGCGAGCGTTATACGTGTGAAACCAGCGCTGGCATCCCTTCGCAGTGGCAACGCTTTGTGTCGCATCTCGGTCACATTCCGGGGCAGGTTGGTCGAACAACTTACGGGGTGTGCCGGAATAGCGACGACGCTGGCAACTTTGACTACGTGTGCGGTGTAGGGGTTTCGGACTTCTCCAAGCTCCCGCTGGACTGGAGCCGCGTGCGAATTCCGGAACAAAGGTATCTGGTTTTCTCACAGCCCGACCACATCTCTACGATTCGTAGCACGTGGAACAGCATCTGGAACAAGTGGCTGCCCGAATCGGGTTGTGACGTAGCCGATGCACGATTCGGCGACAGGAATGGGAGGCTTCGAGATATGGGTACCGATCAAAGCGCACAAGGAGTCTTAGGAGAACAAACCATCGTGCAAACGCAGACCACGGCAGTGCAAAGAGAGAACCTTAACTTCTACATGCGCCCTGCGAGGCTGACAGCGACCGGCCGCCACGCAGAGATGTTGAAAGCACTGCCGCGCGAAATTCCCGCTATCGTTCAAATCGTGCAAGGCCTGGCGTTGCACAGGTATATGGCCCCTGCGTACGGTGTGACCCTTCCCGAAGAGCGCGGGGGAGAAGACCACATTCGACCCGTGGAGCAAATGCTGGATCGTCTTCTGTCGATCGACCCGCGACCTCTCTCTGAAGCGCGGCCGCCTGAGCAGCGTCTTGTGGGGGTTTGCCGTCACTTCGCAGTCTTGCTCGTCGCCATGTTGCGTGCCAAGGGGATTCCTGCACGCGCGCGCTGCGGCCTGGGTTCCTACTTTCAATCCTGGCCGGTTTGACGACCATTGGGTCTGCGAATATTGGAATGCCCTGGAGGGTCGTTGGGCGCTTGCCCATCCGCAATTCGATGAGCTCGAACAAAACTGAAAATCGATCACAATATTCTTGATGTGCCTCGCGATCGCTTCGTGGTTGCCGGTGAAGCCTGGGTGCGATGCCGCACAGGCAAGGCCGATCCATCGAGCTTCGGGATCTTTGATCTGCACGGATTGTGGTTCATCGCCGGCGAGTTGGTGCGCGACGTCGCAGCGCTCAACAAAATGGAGATGCTGGCGTGGCATGTCTGGGGAGCAATGCCCCGCCCGGACGAGACGCTACAAGAGAAGCAGCTTGCATTTTTCGACCGTCTTGCGGAACTCACACAAAGCCCAGATGCAGCGTTCGAAGAGCTGCACAAATTGTATGAAACCGACGAGCGCGTCCACATGCCAGGAACAGTCTATAACTCGATGCTGAACCGTCCAGAAGCGACCTGACCACACCACTTACAACGGTACGTTCGTGACGGCGCCTAACGCTCAACGATAGAGTATCGATGAAATCGGGAGGAACATCATGTTGCCAGACACGCGCTCGCCCTCGAACAGCGGGTGCCTCCGCGGGGCGGACTGTACTTCTATTTCTTTAAAGGCGGAAGGTCAACACCGCATAGAAATAGCCCACGCCTTTTGCAGGAGGGGTATCGCGCAGGAATTGACCTGTGAAGAAGTAAAAATATCCGGCGGTGCTAGAAAAATGCGGAGAAAACGTGTGATCGAGGACGAGACCCGGCTGATATCCCACGAATCGAGCCGAGCTGAGACTTCCGGGACGGACCATGACGCCTGCGAAATTGTAGATACCGTCGTGAATCGAACTCCGCCAGTAAAACGGCATTTCGGCGATAGCGCCGTCTTGGAATCGAGGGTCAGGCGAATAGTCGGTCCCACATCGGTAAGGTTCGAGGGACCTAGGAGTGCGGAAAGACTCGAGTACATAGGATTCGGAAACAACGGGTTGAAGGTGTGGAGATCGCTGCCGCTCTGGTCCGAGTCGCCGCTCGCGTAGTCGAAACGTACTGCGAAGCGGGGCTGGAACTTCAGCTTGTGCAGAGTGATTCCGTCGTTCGTGGAGATGGCTCCTGCCCAAATTTGCCCGCTGCCGAAGGTTCCCGCCTGCAGGATGAAATCCGTGTTGTAGTCGAGAAGAGGTCCCTGGTTCCAGACACGGCTTCCGAACGTTTCTCGCACTTCCTGCCCGGCCTTGCCGTTGAAAAACGCCTGCTTGCGATTCAATCCGATGTAGTAACCGGACCAGCCCCCGTGCTCTCCCGCGCGGGTAAATCCGGCGCCCCACTCAGTCTGCCTGTGATCGGGTATGTCGAAGGTCTGTGACCGGACCAGAACCGGATGGGTCAACGTCGAGTTCCATGTCCAGCGGCCATGCTTAAACGTGAAACGAAGCCCGTCGAAAGCGCGACGGATGTTCAGGCCTTCGCTCTCACCGATGAGATGGCCCGTACCGAATTCAATCTCCTGGCGACCGATGCGCAAGCGTAGATTCTGCGACGAATCCGCGATGTCTATAAAACCTTGATGTAGATCGGCGACATCCTTGTCGGTCGGACGGGGGCCGCCGTTTCGTCCTTCTTCGAGCCCGCTCTGAAATTGGGAGAAAATCCGGAAATGCCTTCCCAGATGCCAATCCGTATGAACCATGTAACGCTGCAGGATGTATCCAGAAGATGTCTCGGGGCCAACCCCGAATCCCGGATCTTCGTAGTTTTCGTACCGGTAACGGATTTCGCCCCCGATCGAGAGATACCAGTTCTGGCGTCCGAGCGGTATGTATTTGATTTCGTCCAGCACTTCTTTCTTGCAGGCCGGTTCGGAAAGGAGGCTCCAATCTTCTTCGTAACGTAAGGGCTGCAATTTCGGCCGTTGTTTCTGGCACTGCGCTCGCGCGATCACCGGGAAAAACGCCAGGAGTGAGGCCAAAATGAACCGTCCGAACATGAGCCGTCGATTTCTCCCGGGTACACCCATGATCAGGCGAGCGAAAATCCGTGTTTGCCGAGCGGCAAAGAACGGAAGCGAGTCTCCGTGGCCGCGAAGATCGCGTTGGCGACAGCCGGAATCAGCGTTACCGGGCCGACTTCTCCGGTTCCGCCCAGGGGACGGGCCCCGCTGTTGATTATGTGAACTTCGACGTCCGGCATCTCGGACATGCGAAGAACCGAGTAGTCGTGCCAATTGCTTTGCACGGTCCTGCCACGATCGAAAGTGATTTCCGACTTGAACGCGCACGAGAGTCCCCAAGCAATTCCGCCCTCGAGTGAGTTCGTGGTGATATCGGGATCGAGAGCCGTTCCGGGGTCTGCGACGCAGATCACTTTGTGAATCTTCACTTGCCGGTCTTTCGACACCGAGAGCTCGACGACGTGTGCGATGTGCGTCCCGAACGCGTCCGCGTAGGCGATGCCGCGGTAGTTGCCTTTCGGTGCGGGCGTCGTCCAGTTGGATTTTTGCGCGACTAGATCGAGTACGGCGAGAGAGCGGGGATTATTGGCTAGGAGATCGCGGCGGTAGCGATAAGGGTCGGTACCTTTGTGAGAAGCGAGTTCGTCGATGAAGCTTTCGAGCGCGAAAATGTTGGGGCCGTAGCCAGTGGTGCGCAAAACGGAAGTGGGCACTGGAATATGCAGCAGCTTGAAATCCACGCGAATGTTCGGAATCTCGTAGTGCGTTTCGAGGAGCCCTTCGAGGCAGCTCGGGTCATAAACATCGGTGACCGCGGGCGCATAAACGTATTGCAGAATGGAAGGCGACACAAGACGATGCCCGATCGCGCGCATCTTTCCGTATTCGTTGATTCCCGCCGTGATGCGATGGAGCGTGGCCGGCCGATAGATGTCGTGCTGCATGTCTTCTTCGCGAGACCAGATGACCTTCACGGGCCGTCCAACCGCTTTCGAAAGCAGCGCCGATTGCAACGCAAAGTCGAAAGCAACGAGCCTCCTGCCGAAGCCACCACCCAGGAACGTGCGAGAAACCTGGATGTTCTCTTTGGGTAGCTTGAAAGTACCCGCAAGTGTGAGCCGCGTGATCTCCTGCCCCTGCGTTGGCGCCCAGATTTCGACCGTGTCTCCCGCTACCCTGGCCGTACAATTCATCGGCTCCATTGTGGCGTGCGCGAGAAACTGCGATTCGTACTCTTCAGAATAGATCGTGGGATACGTTTCTCTCGGTGCGTTTGAGGAAGCTGCCGGCAGGACATTCTTGTCCAGTGGCACGTTTGGATAGCCGTGGTGTAGCGCATCTGCATTCCCTTCTGCGTGCACCAGCAGCCACTCGCCGCCCTCCATCGCCCGGCGGTACTCGTCCCGGAGCGTGCCGCTGCTCGCGTAAGCAGCCGGCCCCTCGTTGAAGGAAACCTTGAGCGCGTCGAGAGCCGACTTTGCTTGCCAGTAGGTTTCGCCTACGACGGCGATTCCATTGGGAATCCTTACGATGTCGATGATTCCGGGAAATCCCGCGATCGACGAGCGGTCGAAGGATTCGACGTCCCCACCGAACACCGGACTCTGCCTCACCGCGGCGTGCACCAGCCCCGGCAAAGCGAAATCGATCCCGAAAACTGCGCTGCCGTCGACTTTCGTCGGGTTCTCGACGCGCCCGAGCGGTTTTCCCAACAGTGACCAATCCTTCTCGTTCTTGAACGAAGGATTCGCCGGAGGCGTGATCTTCGCCGCGGCCTCGACCAGGTCGCCGAAGCGAGCGCTCCTGCGCGATTTCACGTGGACGACCTTACCCGCGTCGGTGCGGCACGCGGCTGGATCCACCTTCCACTGCTTCGCCGCAGCCTGAATCAACATTTCTCTCGCGCTCGCGCCCATGCGCCGCATCAGCTCGAAAAACGATGGCGTGCTTTCGCTATTTCCGGTGAACTGCCAATTGATGCGGGGATTGCGGTAAGCGGGATCGGTTTGGGAATCTTCCAATCGCATACGCGACCAATCCGCGCCGAGTTCTTCCGCGAGCACCGCGGGTAGCGTCGTTCTGATCCCCTGGCCCATCTCCGCTTGAGACACGATGATCGTCACGGAATCGTCCGTGCCGATCTTGAGCCAGGCGTTCAGGGGAATTACTTTTGTCTGTTCAGCGCCGGCGGACGCGAAAGTCGGGTCTGGCTGGACCCCGCATTTCAGAAGAAGAGCGCCTCCGGCAAGTCCAGCCGTGATCAGGAACTCGCGGCGATTGATGCCTCCGGGAGCCGCTTCCCTCCTGTCCACCGTCTCAAAGGTCTCCATGGTTCATTCCCCCCGTTCCGCGCATGCGGCACCCGTGTCTATCCACTCCTTCACTCTTGCCATGAACTGCTCGTGGGAGAGAGGCGGGATAGTCCGCCCCTGTCCGGGGTTCCAAGCCCACAGGACCAGAGGATGCTCGTCGAGATGCCGATACAACTGGGCCAGAGTCATGTTTCCGTTCTTCGCAGGATCCTTCAGAGTCCTGCACAAATCTCCCGTGCTGAGACCTTGCCAGGCCATGCGCATGGACGGCGGCGGAAGTTGCCAGTTCGGCGCCCCTGGAGGCGCGTGCAGCGCCGTCGAGTTTTCGTTCTGGTGACAATTGGTGCAGCGCATCGCAGGTGTGCCGCGCCCGTCAGGTCCACGCTTGATGTTCAGTTCCTTGTGGGGCTTGCCTTCATCGCCATGCAGCGGAGCGTCTCCGGGAATGTGGCAGTTCAAACAACGCGGATGCGTCAGCACCGTCGCCATCGCTGCAAAAGCCCGGACGGACTGCCGCCCCTGCGCTGATAAATCCGACTTCTGTGGAGCGGGTGATGACTGCGCGTGGAACGCGAAACTCGCGAGCACGACCGCTCCTGTGTACAGCGCGCGCGAGGCTCCGGTTCGCTCCTTCATGGCTTCCCTGCTTTCGGGGCGGAAAGCTCCGCAGCGCGGTGTATCGCACGGCGTATCCGATGGTAAGTTCCACACCGGCAGAGATTGCCGGTCAGGGCGTCGTTAATGTCCTCGTCGCTCGGATTTGGGTTCGCGCGTAGCAGAACGACGGCAGACATGATCTGGCCCGATTGGCAGTAGCCGCACTGCGGAACTTGCTCGAGAAGCCAGGCCAGCTGCACGGGATCACTTCTGTCCCGCGATAACCCTTCGATCGTGGTGACTTTCTTGCCCGCGGCGCGCGCGAGCGGCGTCACGCATGAACGCACCGCGTCACCCTCGAGAATCACCGTGCAAGCTCCGCACTGCCCAATCCCGCAGCCAAACTTGGTGCCGGTCAAGCCGAGCTGTTCCCGAAGTGCCCAAAGAAGGGGCGTCCGCAGATCAATCTGCAGTTCGACTGGTTTTCCGTTGACCTCGAATCGCGTCGTCTCCATATGGCCCCCTGTATCCAGATCCGCTTCGCTACGAATGGGAAGATGCTGACCGCGATTTCTCGCCCACCAAGATCACCTCGTAGTGGCGCATCTCCTCGATGTCCTTCACGTAGGGGCCGACATGGGCAAAAAAGGACCGGAACTCGGCACTCTTCCTGAAACCTTGCAAGTGGCCCTCTTCGGAGTCCCATTCCAACCGCAGAATGAAAAGGCCAAAGTCTTCTTTGCACTGCGTCAGTTCGTAGGATAGGCAGTGTTTCGATGCTTTGAGAGATTCGATCGCTTTCTGATAATCCGCGACGAAACCGTCGCGGCGCGTCTCATCGATCTTGTAACGCGTGTATTCGAGGATCACGATTCCACCTCCGAGTCCTCAAGTAACCCCGCTCTTCGAATGCCACAACTGTGCCATCCACCGCCGGATGCGCCCGTGCAGCTCCGCGCTGTAGCTCGGTCCAACCCATCGCCCGCGGCTCAGGACGGTTTGTAAGACTTAGGTTGATTTGTAATCTGCTGGGCAAAGAAGCTGACGCCAGCTTATGTTGTTTGCCATATACTCGAAGGCACGTCCAGTACGCACAAAAAAGTAACTGGGGGTGCGCCATGCGGCTCTATGAATGCCCGGTGCGGGAGACTGCGGACGTCATCGACGGCAAATGGAAGCCCATGATTATCAACGTCCTGAAAGGAGGCAGCCTGCGATTCGGCCAACTCCTGCGGGAAATCCCGGAAGCCAGCCGCAAGGTTCTCACCGACCAGCTGCGCGATCTTCAGCGTGAGCACGTCATCTCACGAATTCCGTCACTAAAAAAATTCGAGCGCGTCGAGTATTCGCTTACACCCTATGGCCGCACTCTTGTTCCCGTGCTCACGCTCATGGCCGAATGGGGGAAGAAACACAAAGTCTTCAAACGAACGCTTTTGGCATCTCGGACAAAAGCCAGTGCCGGTTGAGCCCCGCGGGCTAACAGGCAGTCACCCTTTGCGCGCGGATGAATATGCAACTCGCATTTGTCCTTGCGGTCTCGCAAAGCCCGTTCTGTTTCATGCTTAAGAGCTTGTCACAGTGGCTTTTGAAATGTCTCGTGCGATGGAGGCAGGTGGAGTAAAGAGTGAGGTCCAATGACCCGTCACGACCGTCCGGCGACTGCGCTTGCCCCAACGCAAGCACTTGCTCTGGTAGTCCATTTGGCCAGCCCGTTGCGACAACTAAGTGATTGCTGCACCGCGTCTTAGCTTAAGACAAACATCGTTCGCAACGAGGAGGCCGGGAGTTCGAATCCCCTCTCGTCAACCATTGCAAAGAATTCGAACCCCCGTCCTGTCCCTCACTTTCCATCAGCGGATCCAGTAGCGCTAGGGTATTGAGCGACGTCGTGGCTTTGTAGAAGGGCCGATCCGTGTCACCACCGCACGTGGGCTCAAGACGGAGCGGGCCGAGGAGTTTAAGAGGGAGCGGCCCGGAACGGTCAGAGTTGCGCTCCAGGATCTCCTTCAACTTGGTTAACCGTTCCTGGATCCACTCTATGGGTGGAACTTGAAACACTTTGCCACGGCAGCGATGCAGGCTTTCCAGTTCTTCCTTTAGCGCCCCCACCTTCCGCTCGGAGTCGAACAGCGCCTGAGCGAGCGTGCGGCTACCACGACCCTCGGCGATGAAATCGACGAAATTCGCAAGCCGTCGTTGTTCTGCTGTGAGTTCGGTCTCTTTGAGTCGGATCGATTCGGGAACATGTGTGTAGAGTTTCCCGACCTCCGCTGCGACGCGCCGTAAAACGTATTCGATATGCTGAGGGTCAGTGAGCTGTTCCTGCACCATATCGAGAATGATCTTCTCGACCAAGCTGCGTCGAACAAGCAACTTGTTATCGCAGGCCCCCTTGGTGGCACCGATACATCCATAGTATCCGCCGCCTTTACCGCTCACCTCTGCTATCGTCGCGCCGCACTTGCCGCAGACCATCGCGCCCGAGAGCAAGTGCGTAGGGAAACATCTCTCCCGACCTCCCTGCTGCGCCGAAAATCCACGTTGTCCGATTCCGCCCGGCCAGCTCCGGCGCATCGCTTGTGCCGTAAACGACCCTAGAGTAGGTTGAGGATGCAGCCGTTGGTGTGGATTTCGCCTGGGAATCGTGCCTGATTTGTCAAATCGGAAATCTCTAACAATGTCGGCCCTGTTAAGTGCTGTTTTTGTTTTTTCCTGCGAATTTTTATCACGTTTTTCGTCTTTCGAGCACACGACTGCGTTCACTCCGAAGAGTGGTCTTGTTCGTTTCGTTTTACCTCTGGCTCGACGACCACGGTTCGTTTCGTAATCTTTCGGTCGGCTCCAGTCCGACCTAAACATCTCTTCGATCCGTACTTCGACCATGATTAGTGTGTCCCGCGCGGAACTTGGAAATTCTCGCTGTGAATCACGCGAGAGCCATGAAATCAACGGCGAGAAGTGTGATATCGTCCGACTGGCTCGACCCAATCGCATGCTCGGACCAATGCGAAAGCTCATAAAGTAAAGTATCCGCGAATCGCCCCAGCGGTAGACCATGTTTTGATTCCAGAATCTGTCTCACGTGTTCGACCCTGAACTCCTTCCCAGCTGAATTCTTGGCCTCAACGAGTCCGTCCGTAAACAGAACAACTCGGTCGCCCTGCTCCATAGGCAGGCTGACTGAGGAATAACTAGCATCTGCGAATGGGCCCAGCATCAAGCCATTTTCGACATATTCGGTGGCACGGCCGAGTTTAGCTTGCCAACGAAGCAGTGGAGGATGAGCCGCACCTGAGTATTTCAGGGTGCCGTTTTCCAGATCCACGAAAAGATAGGCCGCGGTCACAAAATGTCTCTCGAATTTGCCATTAATCGCCCGATTCAATCCCGACAGGACCTGACCAGGATCAGAAGCATGCGGACATTGCCATGCAAGTGCGCTTTGGAGCATGGAGGCGATTAATGCGGACGGAAGCCCGTGGCCGGAAACATCGGCGATCAAGATGCCCAGATGTTTGTCATCGACCACCAGGAAGTCATAGAAGTCGCCGGCGACAGAGCTCATAGGAAGGTAGCGAGCTGCAATTTCCAAACCTGGTAGTTCCGGAATTTCCCTAGGCAGAATGGATAACTGAACCTGGCGAGCCATTTCCAGTTCGCTATTCATGGTCGCTAGCTGCCGCGCGACCGTCTCGTGGGCATCGCGGAGCATAAGGTGAGTTCGGACTCTCGCTGTCACGATAGGGGGAGAAAAGGGCTTATGAATGTAATCGACGGCGCCGACCTCGAAACCGCGGGTCTCGTCGTCAACATCGGTTTTCCCCGTCAGGAAAATAACTGGGATCTCGCGCGTCTTC
>Ga0126381_100005797_pt1 | contig 13648 bp, 15 predicted proteins | sample PanSoiMetPlot_28_FD_96465 | JGI IMG/M metagenome (GOLD analysis project Ga0126381, IMG submission 96465) | Tropical forest soil microbial communities from Panama - MetaG Plot_28 | ecosystem: Environmental > Terrestrial > Soil > Tropical forest > Bulk soil | place: Panama | collected 2016-02-17
CCCGACCAGATGGTGATCTGCACCGGCTACGCACAGGGCATCGCGCTGCTCGTAGACGTGCTGGCCGCCGCGGGCGCGAAGCGGCTTGCGCTGGAGGATCCCTCCTCAGGCGACGACGCCCTGCCCGCCGCCCGGGCAGCCGGGCTCGAGGTCGTCGGGGTGCCCGTCGACCGCGACGGCATCCGGGTCGACCTGCTGCGGGATACCGGCGCCGACGCCGTGATCCTCACCCCCTCGCACCAGTGGCCCACCGGCTCGGTCCTGTCTGCCCAGAACCGCGCGGCCGTGCTGCGCTGGGCCGCCGAGCACGGCGCGGTCGTCATCGAGGACGACTACGACGCCGAGTACCGTTATGACCGGACGCCGGTCGGCGCGCTGCAGGGGCTGGCGCCGGACCGTATCGTCTACGCCGGGTCGGCGAGCAAGACCCTGGCGCCGGGGCTGCGCCTCGGCTGGTTCGTCATGCCGAGACACCTGGCCGAACCGATGGCGGCGGCCAAGGTCGCCGCCGATCGCGGCTCACCCGCACTCGAGCAGCTCGCCCTCGCCGACCTCATCACCCGCGGTGAGTTCGACCGGCACCTGCGCCGGATGCGCCCGGTCTACCGGCGGCGCCGCGACGCCCTGCTGACGGCGCTGGCCCGGCGGCTGCCCCAGCTTGAACCGGTCGGCGTCTCCGCCGGGCTGCACCTGGTCACCTGGCTGCCGCCGCACTTGAACGAGGCCACAGTGGTCGTGACGGCCGCGCGCGCCGGAGTCGGCATCGAGGGTGTGGCGCCGTACCGAATCAGCCACCCCGGTCCTGGCGGCCTCATCTTCGGCTACGCGACCACCAACGAGCGGGCCATCGCCGAAGGCGTCGACATCCTCGCGCGCGTGATAGGTGAGCTCTAGCACGGACCAGGCCAGCGGGAGATTGTCGGGCCCCAGCCTGCGTGCGGTTGGCGTCCCTCAGTCGCCGAGGACCCACGGATCACTCATCGTCTGAGCCTCCGGCTGATGGTGTTGACAACCCTGAGATGACCGCCGTAGTGTCTTAATCATATAAGACACTAAGGAGCAAGACTCGTGATCAGCTTTCGGGTTGACGGCCGGTCGGTGGTGCCGCCGTATCTGCAGATCGTCCAGCAGGTTCGGCAGGCATTGCGGATGGGGTTGCTGGACGTGGGTGACCGGCTGCCCGGAGTGCGGGAGGTCGTCTCGGCCACGGCGGTCAACCCGAACACGGTGCTGAAGGCTTACCGGGACCTGGAGCATGAGGGACTGGTCGAGGCCCGTCCTGGCTATGGCACGTTCGTGCTGAAGCGTCCGCCCGGCCCGCCGCCCGGCACGCACGCCCGGCTGGGCCGGAGCCTGGCCCGCTGGGTGCGGGAAGCCCGCGAGGCGGGGCTTGACGATGAATCGATCGAGTCGCTGCTGCGGGTCACGCTGCGCGCGGCTGGCGAGGAGGAGATCGCATGACCCCGGTGATTGAGACTCACGGGCTGGGCAAGCGGTACCGGCGGGTCACCGCGCTGAGCGACTGCACGATCGCCGTGCCCGAGGGGCGGATATCGGCGCTGGTCGGCCCGAACGGCGCCGGCAAGACCACGCTGCTGCGGCTGCTGTCCGGGCTGGCCCGGCCGACCGCTGGCGAGGCGGCGGTGCTCGGCGGCCCGCCCCGCCAGGACCCGGCGTTCCTGGCCGAGATCGGTTTCCTGGCCCAGGAGATCCCGCTGTATCGGCGCTACACCGCCGAGGATCACATCGCCATCGGCGCGCATCTCAACCCGCGCTGGGACGCCGCCTCAGCCCGCGACCGGCTGCGATCGCTGAACATCCCGCTGGACCGCGCCGCAGGCTCGCTGTCAGGCGGCCAGCGCGCGCAGCTGGCCCTAGCGCTGACCCTGGCCAAAGAGCCCCGGCTGCTGCTGCTGGATGAGCCGGTGGCCGCGCTGGACCCGCTGGCCCGGCGGCAGTTCCTGGCTACCCTGGCTGACGCGGTCGCGGCCGGTGGCCTGACGGTCGTGCTGTCCTCGCATCTGGTCGCCGACATGGAGCGGGTCGCCGACCACCTCATTCTGCTCGCCGCCTCGCGGGTGCAGCTGTGCGGCGACATCGACGAATTGCTGGCCGAGCACCAGGTGCTGGTCGGCCCGCGGAAGAACACGGCGGCGATCGAGAAGACCCGCGCGGTCGTGCAGGCGGTACGCACTCCCCGCCAGACCACGCTGCTGGTCCGCGGGACCGCCCCGGTGATCGACCCGGACTGGGAGGCCGCCGAGGTCGGGCTGGAAGAAATGGTGCTCGGCTACATGGGCCAAGACGCCGCCCCGGCGGTCTCGCGCCTTTCCATGGTTGGAGAAGGACAATGACATGGCTCACCTGGCGCCAGTACCGCATCCAGGTCTGTATCGGCGCCGCCGTGCTCGCGGCCTTCGCGGTCCTGATAGTGGTCACGGGTCTGCAGATGGCCTCCCAGTACCACTCGGCTATAACGGCCTGCACCGCCACCCATAGCTGCGCGGACCAGGGCGGGCTGTTTCTCGGCAGCCATGCGGTCGGCTTCCTGGTCATCATGACGCTGGGCGCGCCGGTTCTGATCGGGCTGTTCTGGGGGGCTCCGCTCATCGCGGCCGAAGTGGAGACCGGTACCACCGGATTCGCCTGGGTGCAATCGGTCACTCGCAAGCACTGGCTCGCGGTCAAGACCGGCTGGGCGCTGGCGGCCGCCGTGGTCTGGGGCGGTGTCATCTCCGGCCTGGTCACGTGGTGGTCCGGCCCGGACAACGCGCTCCATGGTGATGCGTTCAATCCTGGCCGGTTCGACATCATGAACATCACCCCGGTGGGCTACGCGCTGTTCGCGATGGCGCTGGGCATCTGCGCGGGCGTCCTGCTCCGCCGTACCCTGCCCGCGATTGCGGTCACCCTCGCCGGGTTCATCGGGGTGCGCGCGGTCATCGCACTCTGGCTGCGCCCGCATTACATGCACGCGATCACCGCCACCTACAACGTGTTCCACGGTTACACCCCGGCCGGGTCCTACTGGCAGCTCGCCCAGGGCATCCGCGGTCCGGGCGGCCAGGTGCTCCCGCAGCCGAACGGACTGGCGGCCTTCGGCATACCGAGTGGCTACCTTCCGCACGCCTGCGCGGCCCTGACTCAGGCTGGTTCGCACGTTACGCCGTCGTGCCGTGCCGCCCTCGCGGGCTTCCGCGGGTTCATCACCTACCAGCCCGCCAGCCGGTACTGGGCGTTCCAGGGCATCGAAACCGGCATCTTCATCGCCCTCGCCGCCATCTTGGTCACCGTGGCCGCGGTGGTGCTGCTGCGCCGTGACGCCTAACACCGCCGCCGCGGCGGCACCGACCCAGCCCGCTCTATCCCGCCCAGCGATAGAGCAAGTGAAGCGGCCAGGATCCATCTAGCGAAGCCCACGACGGCGGACTAGCGTCGGAATCATCGATCGGATAACCCGACCTGGGGAGGTGCCATGGCCGAGAAGAAGAGCCTGGTCGTCTACGCCGCAGCGTACGACGCCGTCGATGATGCGCTGGCGGATCTGTACGCCATCGAGCAACTGCACAAGGACGAGCTGATCGGTCAGTACGACGCTGCGGTGATCGATCAGGAGAACGACAAGCCCCACGTGGTCAAGCGGATGGATCGCCCGCACATCCGGGTCATCCCGGAGTGGTTCGGGGGCGGGACATTGCCCCGCAAGGAGCTGCATGAGGCGGCTGAGCAACTCACCGCCAGCCAGGCGGGGCTCATCGCGATCGGCGAGCCGACCATCGAGCAAGCGGTCGACAAGGCGCTTGGCCGTGCTTCCAAGGTCGTGAAGCGCACCGTGGAGGCCACGACCGACGAGATCACCAGCGAGTTGCAAGAGGCTCTCAAGAGCTGATCGGGCCGGACTGTCTCGTCCCGGGTCTGCCGAGCCGTTACCGGACGAGCTGCTCGGTCACCAGCCAGGCGCCGAGCAGGATGAGGGCGATGCCCGCGACCTGCTCGGCGCGCTCGCGCCAGCGCTCGCCGATCCTGGCCCCGAGCGCCAGGCCGAGCTGCGCGGCCACAAAGGCCTGGACGGCGATAGCCACGATCACGACGGGAACAGGCAGGCGGACCAGGCCGATGCTGAACCCGATGGCCAGCTCGTCCAGGCTGATGCTGATCCCGAGCGCGACCAGGGCCAGGCCGTGACTGGTGGCGAGGCGGCTGGCCCTGTCCTTCTCATCATTGCCGCCGGCCAGCAGCATCCAGGCACCGATGCCGATCACCGCGGCCGCGGCCAGGTAGTCCGCAACGTGCCCAATCCCACGGGCCAGCACGCTGCCCAGGGCCAGCCCGATCAGCGGCATCCCGCCCTCGAAGATCACGAACACCAGCGAGATGCGCAGCCGCTGCCATGCAGTGGTTTCCTGGACGGCGCCGATCGCGGCGGCGACGGCGAACGAGTCCAGGCCGAGCGGGAGGACGAAGGCCAGCAGCTTCAGCACGCCATCAGGCTCTCATCCGCCGGGTGGCACCAGTTGTCCTGTGTCCAGGCGCCGGAAGTTGACCGGATGCGGCTGGTGTGGATGCGGCTGGAGGTGCCGTAGCCCTCGATGCCGCGCAGCACGCTCGCCCCGGCCAGCCCGGCGGCGTGGGCGCGATGGACGATCTCGGTGTACAGCGGCTTGTGATGCCGGTGGTCATCTTCGCCGATGAAGATGGTCGGGCGTACCGCCGGTGCTCGCCTCGATCCCCGCCCGCATCGGCGTCCGCCGCCCCGTGGCCCAGATCCTGCAAGCCGAAACCGCGTAACCAGGCCCGGGGTTGGCGCGGAAATCAGCCGAGCATGCGGATGAGCGTTTCCCGGATGTCTTTGCCGTCCAGGGCGCGCGGCACCAGCGCGGCGCGGTCGGCGGGCTCTCGGGAGAAGACATGCAGCCTGCCGTTTTGGCGAGCAAGGATCAGGTCGGTGCTGTCCCCGGCGATCTCAGCCGATCCCTCGGTGGTGTAGCGGGTAACGGTGATGAGTGCGGAGCGCTCGGACGAGGCGAGCAACGCGTCGGAGTCAGCCGCTGTGCCGGAGTCGGCCTCTTCTCCCCGCGGCAGCCAGTCCGCCAGAAAGCGCAGGGCTTCGTCAAGCTTGTATAGCCCCAGTTCGTGCACTCCTAGTGCGTCGATCCGGACCATCAGGCAGATCCGCTCGGGCTGGGGCAACAGCAGAATCCGCCATGGCTCACCGGGCACCGTGCCGGCCGAGCGGGCATCGAGAACCATCTGGGCCCGCTGCTGGAACGCGACCGCGATACCGAGGTCACCGCGTACCTGCACCTGCTGGCCGGAAGCGCCGGCTACCAGCAGCTGGCGGGCTGCCAGCGAACGGACCGCCTCGGCCAGCACGTCGTCTGATGGCCGGGTCTCCAGAAAGTCCACGATCGCGTCTACCGCGGCGAGCTCTGCGGCGGTGTACGCGCCCAGCAGCACCGGCCCGGTGTTCACCAGGTGCACCACGGCCGAAACCAGGCCCTCCGGCACAGCCGCCTGGCCGCGGCCAGCCGCCTGACCAGGGCCAGACATCCGGTCCTGGCGGGGCGCGCTTTCCACCGGGCCGTTCGCGGCTGTGTCACTCATGACCGCCTGCCGCTGCTCGCAGCACTTCCGACGGCGCTTGCTCACCGCGCTGAGCCAAGACCAACGCGGCCGTCCGGGACGGTGTTTCGGTCACCCACACCTCGGAATTCCCGAACAATCCCCGCCCGGCCCTGCCGGTCAGCGCCTGGCCGAGTTCGCTCGCCGGATCCGCCCGTTCCGGGGGCGGGAACCGGGCAGCCAGATCCTGCGACACCGCGGTCACGTCATCATCGGCCTCGATCCGGCGCAACGCCGAGGCCAGCGACGCCGCCACCGCAGGAGCCAATGACGTGGGCACGGCGAGAAGCGGCGACAGGTACATGGGGTGCCGCTCGGTCAGCCGTGACAGCCCCCATGGCCCGACATTGCTGCGGGTCACCCGGTACACGGCGTAATCGATCAGGTGACGAACGTCGCTGGGGCCGGGCAGCTTCCGCTTACCGAAGGCGGCCGGAGTCTTTTCCAGTTGCACCCACGTGCCCTGCGCCGTCCGCCCATGAAGCTTTTCCCTGACGACCTGCCCTCGCATCCCGATGTCGGGGTACAGCGATTTGTCGATGTCACGGTGATGGCTGGATATCCGGGCATGACTGACCTGCGGGAAACGCCATTTCTCATACAGCTGCGGATCATCGACCAGGACATGCCCCCCGCAGAGCACGTCATGCAGTTGCGGCACCTGCAGGCCGTGCCGTTCCAGGTCGGAGATAATCGCCGCTTCCTCCGGGCTAAGATGCTTAGCCGCCGAAAGCAAGCCCCTGCGGTAAGCCCCAGCCCGCGCCGTGATATCGATCATCAACCGGACCCTGGCCCGGACCAGTTCAGCCCGCCGCCTGGCAGGGTCATCAGCGGCCCGGCGACCGGGCCGCCCTGCCTGCCTGATGACGTTCAGCCCCTGCTTACCGGCCACGTTCCCAGTAGAACACGGGGACCGAATCGCGGAACAACCCGGTGTGCCGCCCGCGCCGGGTCGCGACCATGATGATGGGCGCCACAGCGCTTTGCAGACACCGACGACGAAGATGCCGATACCAATTGTGGTCCCCCAATGCGGCGAGCCAAGCCAATGTCACGGTCTTGGCCTTTTCGGTGAACTCGTCCTGCACACCGGTGAGCCAATTCAGGGCCGTCGCCGGCATCTCGCCGCCAGTTTCCGTTATGGCGCGGCGGGCCCGGTTCGGCGCTCCAGCGCGGCGACTAGCCAGTCGCACCAGGCCAGGACGTGCCGCTCGAAGGACAGCCCGCGGCATAGCGTTGCGTAGTCGAAAAACTGCGGCGCGGCCAGGTCGGCCGGGTCTCCCCGTTCGCTCTGCGCGGCGAGCTTCTCATAGCGGGCCAGCATGGCGCTGTGCTGCTCGCGTTCGGCGGTGATCAGCGCCCGGGCGGCGGCGGGGTCGGCCAGCCATAGTGAGTAGACCTTGAGCAGCAGCTCGTTGCGGGAACGCTCCGGGCGCGGGGGCACGACCGCCCATGCGGCCAGCGCGCGGCGGCCGGCCGCGGTGATGGCGTAACGCTTGGTATCGCGCGGGCCCGGTCCGTCGATGATTTCGTAGCACACCCAGCCCCGGGCTTCCAGGCGGGCGAGTTCTGGATAGACCTGGCTGTGGCTCGCCGTCCAGAAGTAGCCGATGGGCTCCCGCAGCGCCCGGGTCAGCTCGTATCCGGTGCGCGGCTTGCGGGCGAGCAGGCCCAGGAGCGCGTAACCGAGGGTGGAAGGCACGGTGCTACGCTAGCTTCTATGTCGAACTCGACATATAGCGGAGCTGGTGAGGTCTCGAGCACCGCCGCTGTACCGAACCTGACCGACCGAGCGGGCGGCGCACTCGATGCGGCCAGCGACGACGCCATCGATGACCGGGCCCGGCGCCGCCTGCGGACGTTGAGTGGTGAGCCCGGTCCTCGCATCGCGGCCAGCATCGATGGAACCGTCCCGGCATGAGCGGCAGCGGGATTCGCCGTCGGCCGCCGCTTGCAGCCTGCTGGCTGTCCCTCGCGGCCGCTGTCACGCTCGCCGGATGCAGCACGAGCACCGGCCGTCCCGGCGCCGGAATGTTCCTAGCCACCTCGGCCGCGGCGCCGTCAGCGGCAGCCACGTCGCCCGGGACCGCCCCCGCAACCCCGGCTGCGACGCCGGCGGCGTCGCCAAGCCCGATCGGCGCGGCAGACCGGCCTTGCTTGAGCGCCAGGGAACGCCGGAAGATGTTCGTCCTGGACGGGCCCGGCCGTGATCGCCTGGCGGCGGTGAGCATCGGGACAGGAAGCGTCGCGGTGATTCTCGCGCACCAGGTCTCGGGCTCGCTGTGCGAGTGGTGGCCGTATGCGCGGTCGCTGGCCGCCCGCTTCCGGGTCGTCGCCTTCGACTTCGACGGATTCGGGGCGAGTCCGTCCGGTGATGGCAACTACCCCGGCGAAGTCGCCGCCGCAGCAAACTGGGCACGCCACCATGGTTCCCGGCGAATCATCTTGATGGGCGCGTCGATGGGCGGAACCGCCGTCATGGTCGCCGCGGCCCGTCTCGGCGACCGGGCCGCTGGCGTGATCGACCTGTCCGGGCCGGCGACCTTCGGCGACGTGAAGGCCCTCAGCGCCGCCAGGCACGTGCATGCCCCCGTCATGTTCGGATACGCCAGGCTTGACACCGCTTTCGCCGCAGACGTCCGGAGGGTCCGGGCCGCAACCGCGGCCCGGGACAAGCCTGTCGTCAGCGTCGGCGGCATGGCGCACGGGGTGGACCTTGTCGTCGGCTACGCGAAATTCCGGCATGCAGTGCTGCGGTTCATCGAGACGATCACCCACTGAACGGCGCCGGTCACCTACTCCCTCCAGCCCACCTCCGCGACTACGGCGCGAGAGTCAGCATCCAGCCGCCGCCCGGCGCCTGAACCGCGAGCCGGCCACGGCATTGCCTGGCGTGAAGCCCGGGCCACTACGCCCCGGTAACTTATTGCCCGTTACGGGGGCGGAATAGATGATTCATCAAAGAGATTGATAACTCACCATGAGCGTCATGACTGGGCAAGCCGATCCGCCGCGCTCGGCGATCTTCACGGTGGACGATGATCCGGAGGTATCCCGGGCGGTAGCCAGGGACCTGCGGCGACGGTATGGCGAGCAGCACCGGATTGTGCGGGCCGAGTCGGGATCGGCGGCGCTGGAGGCGCTGCGGCAGATGAAACTGCGCGGCGACCTGGTCGCGGTGATCCTGGCCGACTACCGGATGCCGGAGCTGAGCGGGATCGAGTTCCTCGAGCAGGCCATGGACATTTATCCGGGCGCGCGGCGGGTGCTGCTGACCGCCTACGCCGACACCGGCGCCGCAATCGACGCGATCAACGTCGTCGACCTTGATCACTATCTGCTGAAGCCGTGGGATCCGCCGGAGGAGAAGCTCTACCCGGTGGTCGACGCGCTGCTGGAGGCGTGGGCGGCGTCGGATCACCGGGCGGTACGGGAGATCAAGGTAGTCGGCCACCGCTGGTCGGCGCGCTCGTCGGAGGTCCGTGAGTTCCTCGCCCGCAACCAGGTGCCCTATCGCTGGTATACGACGGACGAGCCGGAAGGGCAGCGGCTGCTGGCCGCCGCGGCTACGGACGAGCGCACGCTGCCGGTGGTGATCACCCCGGACGGCGACGCTCTGATCGAGCCAGCCGACGCGGAGCTAGCCTCGCGGGTTGGGCTGGCCACCACGCCGTCGAAGGACTTCTACGACCTGATCATCGTCGGCGGCGGGCCCGCCGGGCTTGGCGCGGCGGTATACGGCGCCTCCGAGGGGCTGCGCACCGTGCTGGTGGAGCGGCTCGCAAGCGGTGGCCAGGCGGGGCAGAGCTCGCGGATCGAGAACTACCTGGGCTTCCCGGACGGGGTATCGGGCGCACAGCTGACCGACCGGGCCCGGCGCCAGGCCACGAAGTTCGGCGCCGAGGTGCTGACCACGCGTGAGGTGACCGGCCTGGAGGTTCGCGGCTCGGCGCGCCGGGTCACGTTCGCGGACGGCACCTTCATCGACGCCCACACCGTCCTGCTGGCCACCGGCGTGTCCTACCGGAGGCTGCACGTGCCTGGCCTGGACGATCTGACCGGGCGCGGGGTCTACTACGGGTCGGCACTGACCGAGGCGACAGCCTGCCGGGATCAGGATGTCTACATCGTCGGGGGGGCCAACTCGGCGGGGCAGGCGGCCTTGTTTCTGTCCCGGCAGGCCAGGTCGGTGACCTTGCTGGTGCGCGGGCCGTCGCTGGAAAAGTCAATGTCCTACTACCTGATCAGGCGGATCACCGACAATCCGTCCATCACGGTTCGGACCTGCACCGAGGTCGTCGCGGCCTCCGGGAGCGACTATCTGGAAAAGCTGACGCTGCGCGACACCGCGCGCGGGTCGACCGAGACCGTGGATGCACAGTGGCTGTACCTGTTCATCGGTGCCCAGCCGCTCACCGGCTGGCTGGACAGTGTCGTGGTGCGGGACGACAAGGGCTTCGTGGTCGCCGGGCCGGACCTGCTCGCCGGTCAGGCGCGGCCGCCCGGCTGGACCCTGGACCGGCCGCCCTACCATCTGGAGACCAATGTGCCCGGTGTGTTCGTGGCCGGCGACGCGCGGGCCGACTCGGCCAAGCGGGTGGCCTCCGCGGTCGGCGAGGGGGCTATGGCGGTCATGCTGGTGCACCGCTACCTGGAGAAGCTGTGACCACGAAGCCGTGCAGCCCGGACGAGCTTCGCACCCTGTTCCTGTTCGAGAAGCTGACCGACGCCCAGCTGGACTGGCTGTGCCAGCACGGTCGGGTAGAGGTCTTTCCCGCCGGGCCGGTGTACGCGGAGGGCGACCCGGCGCGTAGTTTCTACGTCCTGCTCGAGGGCACCGTGGTGCTGTCCCGGCGGGCCGGTGCGGATGACATCGAGGTAGGGCGGATGTCGCAGCGTGGCGTCTACTCCGGCGCCTGGACGGCCTACCTGGGTGACCGGGTCCCGCAGCTGTACAACAGCTCGATGCGGGTGACCGAACCGTCGCGGTTCTTCGTCCTGGACGCCGACGTGTTCGCCGGGCTGATGCACGAGTGGTTTCCGATGGCGGTGCACCTGCTGGAGGGCATGTTCTTCGGCCGCCGCAACCTGCTGGAGGCGACCGCGCAGCGCGAGCGGCTGCTGGCGCTCGGCACGTTGTCGGCCGGCCTGACCCACGAGCTGAACAACCCGGCCGCGGCCGCGGTCCGGGCGGCCGGGGCGCTGCGGGAGCGGGTCGCCGGCATGCGGCGCAGGCTCGGCACGATCACGGCTGGGCCCTATAACCAGGCCACCCTGGAGATGCTGATCAAGCTGCAGGAAGAGGCCGCCGAGCGGGTGCCGAAAGCGCAGGCTCTCTCGCCGCTGGACGCGTCGGACCAGGAGGATGCCATCACCGGCTGGCTGGACACCCACGGATTGGCTGACGGCTGGCAGCTGGCGCCGGCCTTCGTCGCCGCCGGGCTGGACGTCGCCTGGCTGGAACACGCCGCGGCCGCGGTGGACGCCACGGCGCTGGAAGAGGCCTTGCGGTGGCTGCACGACACCGTCGAGACCGAACTGCTGATGAAAGAAATCGAGGACTCCGTCACCCGGATCTCCACCCTGGTCGGTGCGGCCAAGCAGTACTCCCAGCTCGACCGGGCCCCGCACCAGGTCGTCGACGTGCATGAGCTGCTGGACAGCACGCTGGCCATGCTCGCCGGGAAGATTGCCCCGGGCATCCGCGTGGTCAAGGAGTACGACCGATCGCTGCCCCCGATCCCTGCGTACGCGGCCGAGCTTAACCAGGCGTGGACCAACCTGATCGACAACGCGGTGTCAGCCATGGGCGAGACGGGCGTGCTGACCGTGCGGACCGGACTGGACCAGGGCCACGTGTCCGTGGACATCTGCGACACCGGTCCGGGGGTGCCGCCGGAGATCCGGGAGCGGATATTCGAGCCGTTCTTCACCACCAGGCCGGTGGGCCAGGGCACCGGGCTGGGGCTCGACATCACCTGGCGCATCGTAGTGAACAAGCACCACGGGGACATTCAGGTGGAATCGTTCCCCGGCAACACCCGATTCCGGGTCCGGCTGCCGATTTCCCCCGCAAACGCGGAGCCTGCGAACACGGAGCATATAGATGGCTGAGATACGAGTGACCGAGATACCGGGCATTGATCCCACGGTGCCGCCCAGCGGGACCGGTTGCGTCGAGTGCGACGCCACTGGCGGGTGGTGGGTGCACTTGCGCCGCTGCGCGCAGTGCGGGCACATCGGGTGCTGCGACACCTCGCCGTCGCAGCACGCCACCGCGCACTGGAAGGCCACCGGCCACCCGATCGTGCAGAGCTTCGAGCCAGGCGAGGACTGGTTCTGGAACTATGGCACTGAGGAGGCCTTCGTCGGCCCGCGGCTCGCACCGCCGACGCAGCACCCGGCCACCCAGCCGGTGCCCGGGCCCGCTGGCCGGGTGCCGCCAGACTGGCGGTTGCATATTCACTAGTCCACACGGTATCGGCGATAGGCGAGGCAGGCGTCATGACAACGGTGGGTTTCGTCGGCGGCGGGAGGATCACCGCCGCGGTGGCCGGGCTGAGCGTGGCGGCCGGGCACCGGGTCGTTCTGAGTGATCCTCTCGGGCCGCAGCGGCTGCAAGACCTGTCGGCTGAGCTCGGGCCGCTGGCTTCCGTGACGACCGGCGGGCAGGCCGTCGAGGCCGGTGACCTCGTCATGGTACGAGTCCCGCTGGGTGATTACCCGAGCGTTCCGGTCCGGCCGCTGGACGGCAAGGTCGTTCTCGACGCGTGCAACGACGACCCGCAGCGCGACAGCGGCATCGCCGAGGCCGGGGGGGTCACCAGCAGCGAGCTGCTGCAGCGGGAGTTGAGCCAGTCGCACGTCGTCAAGGTCTTCAACAACATCCTGGCCCGGCACCTGCGGTCGCTGGCCCGCCCGCACGGCGCCGCCGACCGCTCGGCCTTGCCCATCGCCGGCGACGATGACCAGGCCAAGGCCACGGTGACCGCCTTCCTGGACTCGATCGGCTACGACGCCGTCGACGCCGGGCCGCTCGCCGAGAGCTGGCGTCAGGAGCCGGATACCCCCGTCTACCGCCGCCCCTACGACTCGGGCTCCGACGAGTCCGGGACACCGGCCGCTGCCGGGACGATCCGCACCGCGCTGGCGGCCGCACGCCGGTAGTCGTCCGGCGCGCGGCTGCTCAGGTTCCGGCGGGCGCTTCCCCGCTGCCCGTCTGTCCTTGCGTTCGTTCGGCGGCGCGCTTGTGCACCGCATGGGTGGCGCTGACCAGCATCATCGCGGCCGCGCCCAGTCGCATCGCCGCGCCGTGCATGTCGTGGGCCATCACCTCGCCGGCATCCTTGATATTCAGCATGCAATGGTCCAGGTTCCGCTGCACGTCCAGTGGATCGCTCATCAACGCTCCCTTGCAGTCATCGCTCATCCAGCGAGTCAGGCGTGCGCTGTGGTGCTCGCTGCCGCGCTGTCGGCGAGGCCTGGTTGTTCTCGGGCCATGTTGGCACACGCTTAGCGACCCTTGGATAACCGCGTGAGCTCTTTGTCGTTCGTGACATGTGAGCGGTTCGTAACGCACGCCGCCGTTGTGATGCTGAAGACGCTGCGGCGGCTACGCGTCCGGCGACTGCGCCGGACTGGGTCAGCGCGATGGCATGCGAGGCGGGAACCGGGCCGGCAGGGATGGGCCGGCTCACCACGCAGTCGCATGGCTGCCATGTCGGGTGAGCCCGCCCGGCGGCGGTCCCGTTCGCTGGGCCCTGTGGCCCGGGTGTGCCAGTCTTGACTCAGGCCCGGGGCGGCGGCGGCTCGCCGGGCAGCGGGTGCCGGTGCCGCCGGGGCGGGCGTCAGGCGTACCGGAAGGAGTGGGGCAGGTGGCCAAGACCAAGGATGTCCGCGCGGCGGTCGGCCGGGAGCTGGCAGCCGACCCGCGGGTCGGCTCCGGGCAGATCAAGGTCGGCAACATCGGCGGGGACGTGACCCTGACCGGCACGGTGCCGAGCTACCCGCAGTACCTGCAGGCGGC
>Ga0126381_100005798_pt1 | contig 13647 bp, 5 predicted proteins | sample PanSoiMetPlot_28_FD_96465 | JGI IMG/M metagenome (GOLD analysis project Ga0126381, IMG submission 96465) | Tropical forest soil microbial communities from Panama - MetaG Plot_28 | ecosystem: Environmental > Terrestrial > Soil > Tropical forest > Bulk soil | place: Panama | collected 2016-02-17
CAGCGCACAACGGACGCGGCGGCAGGGTTACTGGTACTCGTTTGGACGCCGCCGCGTCCTGTGCGCTAAAGCCTGTGCCACAGGTCAGGATCGAAAGCACGGTCCGTGTTTTCCTTGGTATTTGTGTGCCGCAGGGTCATAGGGACAGGTTAGGCATTAAAGCCGATGCCCTGCGGGAACGTTGCGTTTCAAAAGCCGAATCGGATCATCAATTCGATTCTGCGATTTGCATTCGCTCCAAACGCCGATTGCAGAGGCTGGCCCAGAAACGGTGAGTTCAGAATCGCGATTGGAGACGCAGCATCTACATGGTTCAGTACGTTGCGAGCACTAATGCCTGCTTGTACCGTGTAACGGCCAGGAGTCCTGGCCCCGCCCAGCTGGTTGCCGGTGTTGATGTTGACCCCAGCAGCTTGCGCGGCTTTTTGAATCGCGGCGGCATTCGGGTCGGCCGCAGCACGCTCCCCAAAAGTCCAGGTGCGCGTTAGACGCACGAAGAGGCTCACGAAATCGAAGCCCGTTCCATAGTTTCGCGGAATGATTACGGCGCCATATTGCGGGTGACCCACAGGATCGGAGTTGAAAACCCCCCATGGAGTCGCGTAAACGCCGATTTTGGGATTTGCCGGAACCGTAGCGAATGCGGGACGGTCATTGAAGTTGGTATCTCCGTTCAGGTCAGTTCCGGTAGTGATGTTGACGGGAGGAGCCGAGTTCACGCTGAAGTTTTCATTCAATTCGAGTTTGTAAGGCAGGACGATACTGCCGCCGACGGCGGCGTTGTGACGCAAATCTTTGCCAACTCGGCCCCATTCTGCCGCGGCGTTATAGTTGTTCGCCGGAAACGAACCGGCGCCATCGGAATCAGAGAATGTGCGCGAATAGGTGTAGTAGCCAAACATCGAGACGCGACGATTGACACGAGCATTCACGTTCACAGTGAACTGCTTTTGTTGGTAGAAGGCGCTCGACTCATAGAGATAGAGCTGGCCCGAGGTTCCGTAAGGATAAATTCCCGTTCCCGGCTCGGTGAATGTTCCCGGAAGCGGCGCGTTGATGTTTCGCGACCGGAGTTGATGAATGCCACGCGAGTCAGTAAAGGTTGTCGAGACCGTGATGTTCTTCGGCAGCTGGCGCTCAAGCGTGACGGCGGTTTGGAACAACTCCGGCGCCCGAATATTCGAATCGACTTTGTAAATCGCTTGCGGCACCAGGCTCGACGTTAAGCTCGTAATCGGCGGAGCGACGGGAAAGAACTGAGGCGCCGTAATCACGTAATTCTGCTGCGTGATGCCGTTCTGGCGGAGTTCCTGCAGGATGTAGCCTGAACTGAAACGGTCATAGAAAACGCCGGCGCCGACGCGCAGCACAGTCTTCGGAGGACGGCCATTTGCTTGGCCCCTTCCGATTCCCCACGCGATGCCCACGCGCGGCGCTACCGATCGTTTATCGCTGATGTTCGATTGAATCTCATACCGCAGCCCGAGACTCACGGTGAAGTTCGGCTTCCATTTGAAGTCGTCCTGGACGAATGGCCCGGCATCGAACTGACGAATGCTGGTCAAAGGGACACCCCCGGAGACCGAGTATTGGAACGGCCCGCCGCCCGATGCAACGATTTGATCGAATGGCAATCTTTCAGCGACTCCCCTAAGCGTGGCGAGGTAGGAATCCATAGACGTGAAAGTGTACGTTCCGTTGTAGTTCGACATCTGAAAGCTGTCCGTAAGCACTTCCCGCATACGAATGCCAAAGCGCCAGAAATGGCGGCCGATTGTATACGACGAGTTGTTTTGATACTCGAAATTCGAATTGTGATTGTAATTACTCGTGACGGTGGAGCCGCCGCCGTTGAAGGAACTGAGCACGTTAATCGCGGGCCCGCCCGGATCAGCGGTGTTCGTGTTCTGGTTATGGTTGAACTGGAACCGCGACTCATTGATGAACCGGGCTCCGATGACCTGGGTTTCCGTGAACTGGAACCCGTGATTCGAGTTGTGGAAGTAGTTCCCGCGAGTAAGCAGCGTGAATCCGCCGACGCCATTGTTATCGCTTGAATAGTTGTTGTAGTAGTAGCGGAATTGCAGCGTCAGGTTGGGGGTGACAGCGTAGTCGAAGCGGGGACTCAAGTAGTTGTTGCTTGCAGGCGTGAGGACGTTTTGCGTCACATTTACCAGGTTGAAATTCGAATCAACGGTCTGCGCGTTGATCAGCGACGAAGAATCTTGAGTGATGTGATAGACGTTGAACGTAAACGAAGATTTTTTGGTGACGGGCCCATTGAGGCCCGTATCGAACTGGCGCATCTGTGTTGGGGGCTTGCTGGTCGCAAAGGGATTGCGCGCATTGAGAGCAGAATCCGCGAAGTTAAATTGAAAATACCCTTTCAGCTTGTCGGTGCCAGGGCGGGTAAGGATTTCGATCCGGCCCATGCCGGAGCGGTCGAACTCCGCGGAAAACGGATTCGTGTTGATGCGAATCTCGCGGATGGAATCCTTGGGCGGAAGCTGGCCATTTGAAAATCCGTCGACGAAAATCTGTCCGCCATTGGGACCTGCGGAAGGACCGGCAAGCGCCTGAAGGTCGTTCGCCAGATCCGTGTCGTTGTCACCGAGGATGCCGAGGTCATCGCGTGTCAGGGTGATGGAGTTCGCATTCTGCGCAGGATCGACGGCAACTTCAATTTGCTCGGATACGGTCACTTCCTGCCGATCGAGCGCCACTGCCAAGCGGATTTCCGTACTCGTTACGCGTCCGCCGGGAATGTCGATCTTGGACTCGCCTAGCGTAAATCCCGCGGCGGTCGTTCGGATCGTGTACTCGCCCGGGGGAAGCGCATTCACCAGAAACGTTCCCATCGGATCGCTCTGGGCGACTTTCACGATGTCATTCGGGCCGGTCAGCGTAACCGAAGCGTTCTGGATCACAGCGCCCGACGGATCAAGAACCTGGCCACGCAAAATCCCTGTGGCTTGCGCCAACAGAGATGCAGAGAAACAGAGAAATAGTATGAGTGCTCGCACGGTTTTCAGCTTAGACGTGGAACGGCCGAAAAACGTGCTTAAGAATTCGCCGTCCGGAAGAAAAATCGAACACGCCTACGCTCTCTACCGACCATCGGCAAAGTTTTTGCCGATCGCACAGGCAGGGTTTAGCCGCCCGACGAAAGAGTACTATTCGTACCAAAACTATCTAACGCCTTCGCCCAAAAGAGAATTAAGGCTTGAGGCGAAGTAGTTCTATCTTAATGGTGAGTCTTACCATTCTATAACGCCTTGGGTCGGGGGATGCAGTGTTACCGTTTTAACGCAATAGATTTCTTAGCAGGAAGAAGACGTTTGCGGGGCGTTCGGCGAGACGGCGCATGAAATAGGGGTACCAGGCTGCGCCGTAGGGCACGTAAACCCGGAGGCGGAAGCCTTCGCGAAGCACGCGTTTCTGTAGGTCGCTGCGAATTCCGAGCAGCATTTCGAACTCGAAACGGTCGGGCGGGATTCGTTTTGCCCGGACGAAAGCGAGAGCTTCGTTGACGATCTTCTCGTCCTGGGTGCCTAGCGCGGGGTACGTACCGTGCTTGAGTAAGACCTTCATAAGATGCGAGTATGCGCGATCTACTTCGCTCTTCTTCTGGATTGCGACGTCCGGAAGCTCGCGATAGGCGCCTTTTACGAGACGGACCGAAATGCCCAGGCGGTTGAACCGCTCAATGTCGGTGGGGGTTCGATGCAGGTAGACCTGGATGGCGAGGCGCATGACAGGAAACTCGGCGGCGACTTTTTCGACGATGCGATATGTTGTCTCCGCGTAGGAGCTTGCTTCCATGTCGACTTCGACGCGCGTGCCGATTTCCTGTGCACGTTTCGCCAGTGTTCGCAGGTGTTCGACGCACGCAGCCTCCGAGAGATCGAGGCCCAGTGCGGTGAGTTTCAGAGAAATGCTTGCCGGCAGCTTGCGGGTTTCGATGGAGGCAAGCGCTTCGAGATACGCATCGCGGGCTGCCGCGGCGTCTTCGATCTTCGTGACGTTTTCACCGAGGTGATCGAGCGCGGCGAAAGCTCCTTCTGACTTCAGGCGCTCACAGACTTGAAGCTCGTCTTCGAGCGTCATGCCTGCGATAAAGCGTTTTGTGAGGAAGGCCGCGCGGGGAGAAGTCTCCATGAAATGGCGCAACCGGGGGCTGGTGGACAGGGAAAGAAAGAGATTACGAAATGCGCTCACTGACTGCGACCCTGGTCATTCGGCTGCCGCACGGGCATGTCGATGGGAAGCGGGCTCGTGATGTCCGACGAGCCGACGCCCAATTCGCGCACGCGCCGCAGCGAAGGCTCCAGCCTCGACTCCCAGGAGCCCACAGAACGATTGTAGGCGTCCACGGCCTTGGCGAGGTGCTTGCCGGCGTCGCCGTAGACTTCGGCAAAGGCTCGGGCTCGCTCGTGGAACTCGCCGGCGATTTTTCGAAGTTCTTCGGCGTTTTTTGCGAGGCGCTCCTGTCGCCAGCCGTAAGCAACCCCTTTCAAGACACTGACCAGGGTTACAGGCGTCGCCAGCATTACTCTTTTTTCGATTGCTTTTTCGAGCAGCTCGGGGTCCCGTTCGAGGGCGGCGCTTAAGAAGTGCTCGCCAGCGAGGAACAGGACGACCATTTCGGGAGCGGGCTGTAAGGAGGTCCAATACTCGCGCGCGCTCAGGTGAAGGATGTGGCGCTTTAGGTGTTGCGCGTGGCGCTCTAGTGCGGCCTTGCGGTCGGCTTCGGTGGGGGCAGTCTCGGCGTCAAGGTAGGCGGCAAGAGGGACCTTCGCGTCGACTGCGAGGGTGCGATTGCCCGGCAGGCGCACGACCATGTCCGGTCGCATGCCGCCACCTGAGAGCTGCTCGTAGAAGTCGCAGTAGGGGGCCATGCCAGAGAGCTCGGCTACACGCTTCAGGGTAAGTTCACCCCATCGGCCTCGGGCGTTGGGAGCTCGAAGGGCTTGGGAGAGTGTGACGGTCTCTTTGTTGAGCGCGGTGAGATGTTGCTGGAGGCCGCCTTGTTCCTTGAGGCGCTGGGCTTCCATTTCGCGAATTTGGGCTTCAAGACGCGCCAAGGTCTCCTCGATGGGTGAAGGTTCGTGTTTCGGTTTGGGGCGGAGGAAGACGGCCGCTATGACACCGCCGGAGATAAGGGCGAGAACAATTCCTAGCGCAAATGTTACGGGCGTCATACTCCTACAAGTGTACTCATGGCGCGCCCACTCATGGGCGCTAATCGGAATGCAGGCTCGGCGGCTTCCGCGCATTTACCCAGCCATCGATGGCTCTTCTTGACCCGTCACGTTCGCTGAGTCGCAAATGGTGGGGGAAAGCCTCAGCGTTAGAATCACAGGCTCTCCAGTAACCCAGCGCGCACAACGGACGCGGCGGCAGGGTTTCTGGTACTCGTTTGGACGCCGCCGCGTCCTGTGCGCTGAAGCCTGTGCCACAGGTTAGGCATAACAGACCTATTAAGACCTGACCTGTGGCACGGGCTTTAGCCGGTGCTGTTTCAGAGCAGGACGATGCCAGTCCTCATCTTCATCTTCCGAATGATCTACGTATTTGAAAGATCGGAGAGTCGCCGGAGTTGTGATGTCTTCTTTACATATACGGACGTCCGACGGTCCACGGCTCGCGGCACAGGCTTAGATTGACGGCTGTGCCGCCGGCGTGGGCTCAAGTCAACGGATGAGAAAATTACCGCTTATTGAACCGTGATGCTCACTGTGTTCGATTTAGCAGTACCGGAGTTTAGCGTTACATTCGCTGCGCCGGTGATGCCGCTGGGGATTGTGACGGCGGTTTGGTACAGGCCGGCGAATCCAGGGGACGCGATCGAGTAGACTACGGTCGCGTTTTGGCCGCCTATAGTCGCGGTTACGCTTGTTGTGTTGTTGAAGCCGTTGCTCGGGGGGACTACCACGGCTCCGGTGGCTACCGATGGCGTGGTTTGTCCGAGGCCGGTTGAATAGATGAGAATGAGGTCGCCGGCCTTAACAGGATTTGTTTGCGAAACGAGGGAGAAGTCGCTGTTCTTGAGAATCGCTCCGAGGTTCTTTGACTGATCGACGATGAAAATGCTCGGCGCGACGTTCGCGATGGTTACATTTGACGAGGCGCTGGCGCCTGCAAGATTCGTAACTACGACGGGCTGCGTTCCCGCCGCGACCTCAAACGGTGTTTGCGCATTGATTTGGCCGGGGCTGATGAAATATAACGGAGCCTTCACGCCTCCAACGGTGACAGATACGCCGTTCATGGATGTCGCGAGAGCTTTGGGCTGATAGAAGCCGTCGAGACCGGTGGTCGATGGGGCAAGATTCGTTCCATAGACCGATAGAATTGAGCCGGGCGCACCGGTGAGGATGGTGGACGACGTGGCTGCAACGCCATTAATCGCAGGCTTGGCGAACGCGGTTCCTGCCAATTGATTGCGCATTGCGCCGCCCGGACTCACGGTGGTGTGCATGTTTTCGTAGAACGCCGAGGGGTCCTGCACCAGCGTGTTGAGAGCTTGGAGTGCGGTAGCACTTGGGAAGGTCGGGGTGATGATCACAGCGCGATGCACGTTGCCCGTGCCGGTATCCGAAACTACCGACTGTCCTCCGCTACCGATAGAGGTCGGAATCACGATTGGACCAGAAACACCTGCAAGCCCCTGATGAATGTGAAGCCCGGTGATGGTGGTGCTAGCGGGCAGGTTACGGAAGTTCACGTTGAAGTTCACTTGGCCTGCCGCGATTGTACCGTCCGGATTGCGTAGGGAATCGATGGTGACGGCCGTTACTGCGTCCGCAGTCGACCCGGTGATCGGGGGCGTTTCATTGCCGGGCTGCAACGTGACCTGCAAAACCTGGTGGTCCATAGTCGAGAGCTGGCCGCGGATCTCGCCGCCGGGATTCACTGTATCGTGGGCATTGACATAGAAGCCGTTCGGATTCGAGAACAGACCGTTCACGGTATCGGATTCTGCCGCAAAGCCCCCATCGGTCGGCCTTATGACGACCAGGTAGGTGAGACCGCCGGCGCCCGAAGTATCGGCTGCAACTGACGACGCGCCGCCGCCAATACCTGTATTGATCGTCACAGGGCCGGAAACGCCTGCGAGGCCGTTATGAATGTGATATCCGGTGAACGTTGTGTTCGAAAGAAATCCGTTGTAGCGCAGATCGAATAGCACGTTCGCCACGGCGATTTTGCCGGACGCGTCGCGCGCCCGAAAGGCGGTGATGATCGAAACGCCAGACGATGTGACGTTCGTGATCGGCGGAGTTTCGTTGGCGGGGCTCATGTTGCCTATGAGCGTCGTCACGTCCGCCGCCAACAGTTGGCCGCGAATTGCGCCGCCTGGGTTGTCGGTGGTGTGCATGTTCACGTAATACGAACCCGGATTTTGGACTAAATCAGTAATTGTGGCTGCGGTCGGCTCTGCGCCTCCGGCTCCGGGGAAATTCACGAATTTGTCGTAGGAGATTTTGAAATTGGTGTCGACAGGATCGCTCTTGACATCGGTCGGAATCAGGATCGGGCCGGATTGCCCGAGCGGGCCTTTGTGAATATGCAGGCCTGTGATGTTGATCGCGGCAGGGAATTGCGCGCTGACGTTGAATTCGACGGAACCTGAAGTGATATTGCCCGAACTATCGCGGATAACATGAACCAAAATAAGGGCATTGCCTGTGGCGTTCACGGTGGTCGGCGGGGTTTCGTTTGACGGTAAAAGGGTTGTCAAGAGCGAAACTGTTTGCGCTGTGTCCGCCAAAACGGGGAAAGCCAACGCAGCGGAAAGGATCAGCAAACCGCGGATTGCCTTCATCTTGTCCTCCGGGGGCCTGTGGGGAGACACACCGCAGCCCAACGTTAGATTGGACGCAAGTTAGACGGTAAATGGAACAGCCCACTCGGTGGATTTCTGGCCGGGACGCCTAGATTTGGTCCTGCGGCCAGTTCCTCAGCGGCCGGGACTGGAGTCCCGGCGCGGGTCAGGAGACCCGCCGTCCCTGGTTGCTATGAAGCTTTTAGGTAGTGGTCGATTGCTTCGGCGGCTTGGCGCCCTTCCGCTATGGCCCACACCACCAGCGATTGGCCGCGGCGGGCATCGCCTGCGGCGAAAACTCCGGGGACGTCGCTTTGATAGTTTTTCGTGAGCACGTTTCCGCGCTGGTCGAATTGGAGGCCGGGTTCTTCGAGCATTCCTTTGCGCACGGGGCCGGTGAATCCCATCGCCAGCAGGATGAGATCCGCGTCAAGGGTGAACTCGGTGCCGGGCATGCGCTCAAACTTTGGGCCGGGACCGACACGCACGGCGTGGAGCTTCTTTACGTTCCCTTGGGCGTCGCCTTCGAGTGAGACCGTGTTTACGGACCAGTCGCGCTTACCGCCCTCTTCGTGCGAGCTTTCTACTCGAAGTTGAAGGGGCCAGAGGGGCCAAGGGGTCGATGCTGCGCGCTCGGATGGCGGCATCGGCAGGATTTCGAATTGCGTGACCGACTTCGCGCGCTGGCGGTGCGAGGTGCCCAGGCAGTCGGCGCCCGTATCGCCGCCGCCGATGATGATGACGTGTTTATCGGTCGCGAAGATGTCCTGTTCGTGGACCTTTAGGCCCGCCACACGGCGGTTCTGCTGCGGCAGGAAGTCCATGGCGTAGTGAACACCCTTCAATTCCCTGCCGGGCACGGGAAGATCACGAGGCTGTTCGGCGCCGGTGGCGATCAGCACTGCATGGAATTGTTTCCGGAGCTCGGCAATCGAAGTTACGTTCGACTTGACGACGAATTCGACGCCTTCGGCTTCCATCTGTTCGACGCGGCGGTCGATCAGGTGCTTTTCCATCTTGAAATCGGGGATACCGTAGCGGAGCAGACCGCCTACGCGATCCGCCTTTTCGAACACTGTGACCAAATGGCCCGCGCGGGCGATTTGCTGCGCTGCGGCGAGGCCTGCGGGACCTGACCCGACCACCGCAACGCGTTTACTTGTGCGCACGACGGGAGGCTCGGGCAGGATCCAGCCTTCGGAAAAAGCGTGATCGATGATGGTGCGCTCGATGGTTTTGATTGCGACGGGAGGCTCATTGATGCCCAGCACGCACGCCGCTTCGCACGGGGCCGGGCAGACGCGACCAGTGAATTCGGGAAAGTTATTGGTCGCGTGCAGCACGCGGATCGCTTCCCTCCAGCGCCCGCGATAGACGAGGTCATTCCAATCCGGAATGATGTTGTTGAGCGGACAACCTGTGTGGCAGAACGGAATTCCGCAATCCATGCAGCGCGCGCCCTGCGCCTGCACTTTTTCGTTCGGGAAATCGTGATAAATCTCGAACCAGTCTTTGAGACGGTCCTCGACGGGACGGCGCGTGGGCGTCTCGCGCGCAATCTCCATGAAACCGGTGTTCTTACCCATGGGACACCACTTCCTTGCGTTTTACGCCCAGCACCCGCTTATATTCGTGCGGGAACACCTTTACGAATTTCGGCAACATCTGCTCCCAGTTATCCAGAATCCAGTTCGCCCGCGGGCTTTCCGTCTCTTCCGCGTGGCGCACAATCCAGTAGCGCAGCGTCTCGATGTCCTTCGGATCATCGACAGGTTCGAGGTCCACGCTGGTTTTGTTGCATTTGACCGACTGGAACTCGCCTGTCTCATCGAGCACGTACGCGATTCCGCCGGTCATGCCCGCCGCGAAGTTCTTACCGGTATCGGCAATGACGATGGCCAAGCCTTTGGTCATGTACTCACAGCCATGGTCGCCAACGCCTTCGACTACCGTGGTCGCGCCGGAGTTGCGAACGGCAAACCGCTCACCCGCGCGCCCGTTGAAGAAGGCTTCACCGGAGGTCGCGCCGTAGAGCACAACGTTGCCGATCAGGATGTTCTTTTCAGGCAAGAAGCTGGAAAGCCGCGGCGGATAGACGACCAGCTTGCCGCCCGATAGGCCCTTGCCGACGTAATCGTTCGCGTCGCCTTGCAGTTCGAGGGTCACGCCGCGAGCGAGAAACGCTCCAAAGCTTTGGCCCGCAGAGCCGGTGAAAGAGAAGTGAATCGTGCCGGGAGCCAGACCTTCCGAACCGTACTTCTTGGCGATTCTGCCCGAAAGCATTGCGCCGACGGTGCGGTGCACGTTGCGGATGGGCAGAACAAACTCCACTTGCTCGCCTCGTTCAATCGCGGGTTCGGCAAGATCGATGAGCTTCGCATCCAGAGCCTGATCGAGCCCGTGATCTTGCGGGATCATGCAGCGGCGGCCGACACGCGTAGGCACTTGGGGATTGAACAATAGCGTCGAAAAGTCCAGGCCCTTGGCTTTCCAATGTTCGACGGCCTTGCGCATCTCGATCTTGTCCACGCGCCCGATCATGTCGTCCATGTGGCGGAAGCCGAGCTTCGACATCCACTCCCGAACTTGTTCGGCAACGAAGAAGAAGTAATTGACCACATTCTCCGGCTTGCCTTCGAACTTCTTGCGCAGCGCGGGGTCTTGAGTCGCGATGCCGACGGGGCAAGTGTTTAAGTGGCACTTGCGCATCATGATGCAGCCCATGGAAATGAGCGGCATCGTGGAAAAGCCGAACTCTTCGGCTCCTAATAAAGCGGCAATGACTACGTCGCGTCCGGTCTGCATTTTGCCATCGGTCTGGACCTTGATGCGGCTGCGCAGATCGTTCAGCACGAGCACCTGCTGGGTTTCGGCGAGGCCCAACTCCCAGGGAATGCCAGCGTGCCGAAGGGAGGTGAGCGGTGAGGCGCCCGTGCCGCCGTCGTATCCGGAAATCAGCACGACATCGGCATGTGCTTTCGCCACACCCGCCGCGACGGTGCCGACTCCAACCTCGGCGACCAGCTTCACGGAAATCCGAGCTTCGGGATTCGCGTTCTTCAAGTCGTAAATCAACTGGGCCAGGTCTTCAATCGAATAAATGTCATGGTGCGGCGGCGGCGAGATCAGAGGCACACCGGCGGTGGAATGCCGGACGCGCGCGATGACTTCGTCGACCTTGTGGCCGGGAAGCTGTCCCCCTTCGCCGGGCTTGGCTCCTTGGGCGATCTTGATCTGAAGCTCGTCCGCATTGACAAGGTAATTGGTGGTGACTCCGAAGCGGCCCGACGCCACCTGCTTGATGGAACTGCGCCGCCAGTCGCCATTCGCGTCGCGCTTGAAGCGTTCTTCGTCTTCTCCGCCCTCGCCGGTATTCGATCGGCCGCCGATGCGGTTCATGGCGATAGCCAGGGTTTCGTGCGCTTCCTTGCTGATCGAGCCAAAGGACATGGCGCCGGTCGCGAAGCGCTTCACGATGGCGCTCGCGGGTTCCACTTCATCGATCGGCACGGGTTTTTTCGCGAGCTTGAATTCCATCAAGCCGCGTAGCGTTGCGAGCTTGTGGTTCTGCTTGTCGATGAGGTCCGTGAATTCCTGGAAGGTTTCGTACTTCTCTTCCTTCACGGCGTGTTGAAGCTTGCTCACGGTAAGCGGGTTGAGCAAGTGATGCTCACCGCGCACGCGATATTGGTAGTCGCCGCCGACCTTCAGTTCGGTCTCGAATTCGGTCGGGGCCTGCAGGCTGAATGCGTGCTTCTGGTGGGCCTCTTCGGCCAGCACGTCTAAGCCGACGCCTTCAATGCGGGAGGCGGTGCCGGTGAAGTATTTGTCGATGAGCGATTTGTTGAGGCCGATCGCTTCGAAGATCTGCGCTCCGCGATAGCTTTGGAGCGTCGATATCCCCATCTTCGAGAAGACTTTCAATAGTCCTTTGTTGATGGCCTTCTTGTAGTTCTTAAGCGCCGTATCGAACGTGACGCTGCCCAATCGGCCCTGCTGAGCAAGGTGCTCCAGGGACTCGATGGCGAGATAGGGGTTTACCGCACTCGCGCCATAGCCGATTAAGAGCGTGTAATGCATGACTTCGCGAGGCTCGCCCGATTCGATGATCAGAGCGACCTGCGTACGGAGACCTTCGCGCACCAGATGGTTGTGGACCGCAGTCAGCGCCAGCAGGCTCGGAATAGGAGCGTGCTCGCTGTCGACGCCGCGATCGGAAAGAATCAGCAGCCGGTAGTTGTCGCGAATGGCGAGCGAAGCCCGGCGGCACAAGCCGTCCAACGCGCGCTCGAGTTCAGCGCCCCCGCCGTTCGAGCGGAACACGCAAGGGAGAGTTGTGGCGAGGAAATCGCCCCAACTCACGCGGCGGAGTTTCTCAAGATCAAGATTCGTGAGAATCGGATGGGGCAGCTTGAGGGTATGGCAGTGCTGCGGCGTCTCTTCGAGAATGTTGCGCTCCGTGCCAATGTAGCTGCACAGAGACATGACCAGCTCTTCGCGGATTGGGTCGATGGCAGGGTTCGTCACCTGCGCGAACATCTGCTTGAAGTAGTTGAATAGCGGCTGCGGCTGATCCGACAGGCACGCAAGAGGCGTGTCCACACCCATTGAGCCGACAGGCTCTTCGCCGTTCTGCGCCATGGGCGCCATCAGGATCTTCAAGTCTTCTTCGGAATATCCGAACGCACGCTGCCGCTGAAGAATGGTCTTTGGATCGAAGCCGTATACCCGAGGCGGGTTCGGCAGTTGATCCAGCGTGATCTGGTTTTCCTTGAGCCATTCGCCGTAAGGCTGCCGTGAAGAGAGAAGGTGCTTCATCTCTTCGTCAGGCACCAGGCGGTGATTGACCAGGTCGACCAGCAGCATTTTGCCGGGTTGGAGACGGCCCTTGTACTTAACTTCCTCGGGCTTTACTGGAAGCACGCCGGTTTCGGAGGCGAGAATCAACTGACCGTCCTTGGTGATCAGGTAACGGGCCGGGCGCAGACCGTTGCGATCGAGCGTGGCTCCCAGCCATTTGCCGTCGGTGAATGCGACGGCCGCGGGACCGTCCCACGGTTCCATGAGGGAAGCGTGATATTCGTAGAAATCGCGCTTCTCCTGGGACATAGTGGTGTCCGCGTCCCAAGCTTCGGGAATCAGCATCGCCATCACATGCGGGAGGCTGCGGCCAGCGAGAGTCAATAGCTCCACCGCGTTATCAAGAGAAGCCGTATCGCTGTTCCCCGGCCGAATCACCGGGAAGAGCTTGGAGATTTCGGGGCCGAACGCGTCGGAAGCCAGAACGGCCTCGCGTGCGTTCATCCAGTTCGTATTGCCCCGGACCGTGTTGATCTCGCCGTTGTGGCAAACCATGCGATACGGATGCGCGAGATTCCATGTTGGGAACGTGTTGGTCGAAAACCGCTGATGGACCATGCACATGGAGCTGCGAGTTTCGGGATCGGAAAGCTCCTGGAAGAAATTCAGAATCTGCGGCGCGAGCAACAGGCCCTTATAGACGATGGTTCGCGAAGACATCGAAGGGACATAAAAGAAGCTCTTCTTGCTGATGTCGCTGGCGGCGACTTTGGTCTCCGCAGTGCGTCGCACGAGAAACAGCTTTCGCTCAAACCCGTCCTGATCCAACTCTTCGGGGCATCCCAAAAATAACTGCTTGATATAGGGCCGCGTGTCGAGGGCCTGACGGCCGATGGCGTCACCGTTGATGGGGATGTCGCGCCAGCCGAGGATCCGGGTCAGCTCGGCCAGCCCGCGTTCGGCGAGCTCGGCGTCGTCGCGCTGCAGATCCGCCTCCTCGCCGAAGCGCCCGATCGAGA
>Ga0126381_100005799_pt1 | contig 13646 bp, 12 predicted proteins | sample PanSoiMetPlot_28_FD_96465 | JGI IMG/M metagenome (GOLD analysis project Ga0126381, IMG submission 96465) | Tropical forest soil microbial communities from Panama - MetaG Plot_28 | ecosystem: Environmental > Terrestrial > Soil > Tropical forest > Bulk soil | place: Panama | collected 2016-02-17
AAAGTGACATCGGCGATGCGCGCCATGACGAACAGCACCACGCCGATGGGCGGGTGAATCGTGCCCAGGATCAGGTTGAAGATCATGATCAACCCGAATTGCACCGGGTCGATGCCGAAGCCGGAGCCGGCTGACGGCGGCATCGACAAACGCAATCTCTGTCGGCGTCAAATAAGAAAATTGCCCGGGCGTGACCGGAGGCGGCAGCAGCGAGCCCGTTCTGCCAAGTGCGACGGATGGCGCGAACCATGAAACAGCCGCTGCCGAACCAGCCGCCGCAGCGCTGCGAAGTACATCTCTGCGTGTAATCCTACTCATGCTTTGTGCGGTCCCGAACTAACGAGGACGATGGTCGAAAAAGTACCCGCCACCAAAGCATTAGATGTGCCAAGTGCTGCACAACACACGAGACCGCTGCAAAACCGCAGGTAGCCGACGTTGCTCAGTCGCATTCGTACACTGTCCCGCAAAAAAATGTACAGGCAGTTGTTACATGATCGAAAAACTGTACAAAGCCCTAACACTGCGATAACCAGAGCCAGCATTTTCACGATAGCTGTCCACGACTCGTTCGCTGTCGGATGTTGGCTGTCAGCAAACCTCGATAAGCAGTGTCAGGAGCTTCTGATATCGGGTTTCTGTGGAACCGCGGCGCTGGCGCGAAGGTCGAGGAATCATGTGAGCTCATCAACTGGACCAGCGGGACGCATTCTGACCGCAATCGGGCTTGAGCTACATGAGCACAGCCTTTAAGGAGATCTTTATGCGACAGACGTTTTCCTCGTTACTAGCAGTTCTTGCCATCGGCGCGATGAGCTGCACGGCTTGGGCTCAGCCAGCCAACGTCAAGCCGAACACCGGATCTGTGCATGCGACGGTTCCGATGGAGCCAGGCAAAGGTTCGCCCGCCGACGCCGATTACAAGACTGCGAAAGATGCGTGCAATGCAAAGAAGTCGGCCGATGAAAAAGCGGCATGCCTTCGCGACGCCAAGGCGGCCTACAATCGGGAAGAAGCCGCAGACAAATCCGTGCCTAAACGCTAGTAGCAGGTCTGCTCCGCCGGCGCGCTATTCACAGCGCGTCGGCACGGTTACAGCTCAACAGAGATCCATCGCAGCAAATTCACGCGCGTCTCCGTGTTGAACGGACTAGCGCGACGTCTTTCGTCGAACATCAATGCAGAGAGGCGTCGTATCGCTCAACCGCTCTTCTTCAAGGCGGTTCCTTTGTGTAGCGCGATGTGGTCGGTCTTGTCGCTCTTGATTTCATACTGCGGCTCATCCTTGCTCGCGTGGTGGGTGTAACCCTTGTATTCCACGTCCTTGGTGTGAACCTTGATGATCTTCCCGCCGACCCGTCCGGCTTCTGAGTTCCACGTTACGTGGGCGCCCACCTTGAATCGCTTCGCCATGATGGTCGCGAGCCTTGTTCAAACTTCATCGTTCGCACGGTGCGCGAACCTAGTCCCGAGGAGTTCTCGGACCAACCCGGCAAAGACGATCGCCCACACTGCCAATGCCACGTACCCAAGGTAGGGCAGGATCGGGTACACGAACTCCAGGTTCAGTGCGTGGGCCATCTCGAACGTACCGGCAACGTACATCCCTATCGGGAAGACGGCACCCCAATACGAAGGTTCGTATTGCAGGGGGAATCGAGCGTAAAGGTGACGCCAGACTATAAGCACGACGAGCATCGGTATCCACCACGTGCCAGTTGCCCAGTAGAGCACGGTGAAACCTTTGACGAAGGGAGCGAGCGACGCGAGAAACGGTGCGTCCGGCACATTGACGATCAACAGGGCTCCTGCGAGCGTCGAGATTGCCATCGCACCCATATTGATCCAGTACGGCGGCGAAAGATCTTCCGCCTGGAGCCTGAAGAAGGTGTAGCGATAGAAGATCAACGAGATTATCCAGATATAGAGCATCCCACCCCAAAGCCACATTGACAGGGCAAGGAAGTTGAGCTCCAGTCGATACGGACCACCCCAGTGCGCTGCGAAGTAGGCGCTCAGCACGGCGACTGACTGGGTGGCGACGAGCGCGAGCAGCCATGTGCCGGAGATGCCTCGGTCGAGCGCGGGTTTGTTGTCCTTGATGGTGAATGCGGCGAGCACGCCGTAGGTCAATCCTACCCAGAGCATGAGGGCAAGTACCCACAGCAAACTCGCGATTGCATAGTTGCTCTCGAGCAGGACGAACTGGCTGCCAAGCACGCCGGATGCAGCGATGCTGGTGAAGAACCCGGGACCAACCTGATGATCGACCAGGTCGCGCCAAAACGCGGCGGGGAACCATACCGCACGCAAGGCCGTGAGCAACCAGATGATGAGGTAGGCGACGATGTTGAGCCAGAATAGAGCAGCGGCGACTCGCGGCATGCCCAATAGATGCGCGTCGACCGACACAATCCCGGTGGCCATGACAAGCGCGAAATAGGCGGGTGACAAATGCTGCGTCGCGTGGCGCAGCATGCCCGCCGACACGTGCGCTGTCGGACAAGCGATGTCAGCACCTCGGCGAGATTGACAGCCTGTCCCTTCAACCAAGGTCGATCGCGACAAACTCGCTCGCGCCTCCGTGCCGGACGAGAAGCGCAACGTGCTTCCCGGCCTTGTCAAGGAGAGAGTGCAGCTGCTGAACGCTTTTGACAGACGTATTGTTGACCGCAAGGATGATGTCGCCCGATTCGATGCCGGCCTCGGAAGCAACACCGTTCGCTTCAGCCACCAGCACGCCACTTTCGACGCCCGCTTGCTGACGCTCGTCGGGTGTGAGCGGCCTGACCAGGATGCCGAGCTTCTCATGCTCTTGACCGGCGCTCTCGGTGGATGCAACGGATTGATTGCTGGCTTCGCCGACTGTCACCGTTACCTCCCGTGTCTTACCGTCCCTCCACACGTCCAGCGTAGCCTTGACGCCCGGCTTCATCTGCGCAACTTCGATGGGTAAGTCGGTCGATTGAGCGAGTTCCTGGCCGTTCACTTTAAGGATTACGTCGCCAGCCTGCAGCCCCGCCTTCGCTGCCGCGCCGTTCGGATCGACAGAGCTGATCAAGGCGCCTGTTGGATCTTTCAAACCGAAGGAGTCCGCAAGGGTCTGGCTCACGTCCTGTATAGCCACGCCAAGGCGACCTCGAGTCACATGACCCATGTGAACCAACTGGTCTTCGACTCTGGCGGCAACGTCGATAGGAATGGCGAAGGACAGCCCCTGAAATCCGCCATTCCGGCTATAGATCTGCGAGTTGATGCCGACTACTTCGCCCTTCAGGTTGAACAAGGGGCCACCGGAGTTGCCAGGGTTGACCGGAACATCAGTCTGCAAAAAGGGGACGTAGCTGCCGCCCAGCGATCGGGCCTTCGCGCTGACGATCCCTGCCGTGACCGAGTTGTCGAAGCCGTAGGGGGAACCGATAGCGACTACCCACTGGCCGACCTTGAGCTGAGAAGAGTTACCGAGCTTGACGGTCGGCAAATGATTCGCGTTGATTTTGAGCACCGCGATGTCGGATTGATCATCCGTGCCCACGACCTTGGCTTTGAACTCACGTCGGTCGGTGAGCTTCACCGTGACTTCCTTGGCATTGTCCACGACGTGAGCGTTGGTGAGAATCACTCCATCAGAGGTTACGATGAATCCCGATCCCAAACCACGCACCAGTGCGTGCGGAGGCGTCTTTGGCAATGGAAGATTGTGAAAGAATTTCCAGAGGGGATTGTTGGGATCGATGTTGGGAAACTTTGATTCGTCTGCACTGGTGTTTTCTGTCACGCTGACATTGACGACCGCCGGACCGTACTTCTCGACGAGAGAAGAAAAATCGGGCAGTGCTGACGTGGTAGATGGCGCGCGAACCTCTTCCGAGTGGGCTGCGTTTACAGCGGCACGCGGCTGGCGGAAGGAAGAGGTGCTCACGTCGCTGCAACCGGCGGCGAGTGCAGCGCAGAGACCGGCGATGAGCAATGTCTGTACGACGGGTGTACCGGACGGTCGCCTTTTTCCAATTCGCCTTTCTATGGCTTGAACGACAACAGGCTTCATGGCGGTATCCTTTCAACGACTAAACGAGCCGCTCTGCCTGGGGGTTGATACTGCCTCCGTTCTAGCCCCTCGCCTCTTCCGATTTGGGAGCGGTGACTTAGGGTTTCGCAACCCAAGCGATGCAGTAGCCCTTTGGATTGATCGCGCCCTCCACGACCTTGCACGATCCCATCGCGTCGGCAGTCTTGCCAGGAATGAATTGCATGCAATTGGAGCATTCCTTGTTGCTGTTCGGCGTGTTCTGATACTTGACCGCAGCCTGGGCGAGCTTCTGTTGTGCTGCTGCAGCCCTGATGTCCAGCCCCAGCGCGGCGGTTCCGGCCAGCAGGGACGCAGACTTCACAAAGCAACGACGCGACATTACCTGGCCTCCGGCGGTGTGCTCCATGAGAGGTGTTTTCCTTGTGCTCACGACCTTCTCCTTTTTAACGATTCACTCGATGATCGACGAGGTCTTTGACCACGCGCGGATCGGCGAGAGTCGACACGTCGCCGAGATGCTCGTAGTCGCCTTCGGCGATCTTTCTCAAGATTCGTCGCATGATCTTTCCCGAGCGCGTCTTGGGCAGATACGGTGCCCACTGGATTAAGTCCGGGCTGGCAATCGCGCCGATCTCCTTGCGTACGCTCCCGGCGAGCTCCTTTCGCAACTCCTCCGTCGGCTCGGCACCGAGCTTGAGTGTCACGTACGCGTAGATTCCCTGCCCTTTGATCTCGTGCGGATAGCCGACGACGGCAGCCTCCGCGACCTTCGGGTGCGCGACCAGAGCGCTTTCGATCTCGGCGGTGCCCAGTCGATGTCCCGATACGTTGATTACATCGTCGACTCGCCCGGTGATCCAGTAGTAACCGTCCTCGTCACGATGGCAGCCGTCGCCGGTGAAGTACTTGCCTTCGAAGCGGCTGAAATACTGCTGCTGCATGCGCTGTGGATCGCCATAGACGCCGCGCATCTGGCCTGGCCAGGAGTCGAGCATGCACAAGTTGCCGCTTCCGGCCCCTTTGACGACCTTGCCATCGTCGTCGACGAGCTGCGGCTGCACGCCGAAGAATGGCCATGTTGCCGATCCGGGCTTTAACGGCGTGGCTCCAGGGAGAGGTGAAATCAGTATTCCACCGGTCTCCGTTTGCCACCATGTGTCCACCACTGGACAGCGCCGTTCACCCACCACGTTGTAATACCAGAGCCATGCCTCCGGGTTGATCGGTTCGCCGACCGAACCGAGCAAGCGCAGCGATTTGCGCGACGTTTTTTTTACCGGTGCATCGCCTTCCCGCATCAGAGCGCGAATCGCAGTGGGCGCGGTATAGATGATATTCACCGAATGCTTGTCGCACACCTGCCAGAAACGAGAGGCATCGGGATAATTAGGTACGCCTTCGAACATCAGAGTGGTCGCGCCGTTGGCGAGCGGCCCGTAGACGATGTAGCTGTGGCCGGTCACCCAGCCAACGTCCGCGGTGCACCAGTAGATATCTCCATCGTGATAGTCGAAGACGTATTGATGCGTCATCGCGCAGAAAACCAGATAGCCGCCGGTCGTGTGCATCACGCCTTTCGGTCGGCCGGTCGATCCGGACGTGTAGAGAATGAACAGCGGATCTTCTGCGTGCATTTCCTCCTGTGGACAATGGCGAGACGCGTTTGCAACCAGATCCTCGTACCAGATGTCGCGCTTGCTGCTCCACGGCACCTTGTTGCCGGTACGCTTGACTACGATGCAGCGCTTGACCCCTCTCGCCTGCTCCATTGCCGCGTCCGCATTGGCCTTGAGCGGCACCGTGCGGCCGCCTCGAAGGCCCTCATCGGCGGTGATCAGCGTGTCGGATTTGCAGTCCTCGATACGGCTCGCCAATGCGTCAGGCGAAAATCCGCCGAATACGACCGAGTGGATCGCGCCGATGCGGGCGCAGGCGAGCATCGCGACCGCCGCCTCAGGAATCATCGGCAGGTAGATGGTCACCCTGTCGCCGCGCTTCACGCCGAGAGACTTGAGTGCGCTGGCGAATCTGCTCACCTGATCGTGCAACTCGCGATAAGTGATCTTTCTATACTCTTCCGGGTTGTCGCCCTCCCAGATGATGGCGGTCTGGTCGCCGCGCTTGCGAAGATGCCTGTCGACGCAATTGTGGCAAGCGTTGAGCGTCCCATCGTAATACCAGCGGATATGCAGGTCGCGGCTCGCGAAGGAAACGTCCTTCACCGCCGCATACGGCTTCATCCACTCCAGGCGCTTGCCTTGTTCACCCCAGAATCTCACCGGGTCTTCGATCGATTGCCGATACATCGCGGCGTAGCGGTCGGCGTCGATCCAGGCTTTAGCCGCCCATTCGAGCGGCACTGGAAACAGTTCGGAACTGGACATGCGTTTCTCCTTCGCTGCAGAGGGTACGAGTCGTGCGCTCGTACCCTCCATTAGTAACTCGGCGCTCGCGCGCTAGGCGGGAGCGCGTTGTCCGATCGGCAGTACCGTGTGACCGTATGTTTCGTTGATGATGCCGGCTGCCGATGCGTAGAATGCGACCACCGCGGTGATGAGGCCCGTATAACCGCCGATGCGCGTGATCAGCGTTACGTGCGACCAGTCGCCTATCGCCAGCAGCACATAGGTGATCCACAGTGCCAGGAACACGAGCTGCAGCGCATTATTGGTCCGGAACGAGCCGATCCACATGTAGAACGTGAACACGCCCCACACGAACAGATACCAGCCGAGGAACCCCGGAGGAACCTTCGCGGCGAAGAACGCCACGAACAGCGCAAAGGACCACCAGAAAGATCCATAACTGATGAACGCGGTCGTGCCGAAGGTGTTGCCGCGCGGATACTCGAGTACTCCGGCAATGATCTGGGCGGTACCGCCGTAGGCAAAGGCCAAGGCAAGAACATCGCCCATGCCATCGGCGCTAAACCAGCCGGCATTGATCATGCTGAGCATCCAGGTTGTGAAGGCAAACCCGGCGAGGCCCAACGGTGCCGGGTTGGAAAGTTTTCCGTTCATGACGCTCTCCTAATGTTGCGGATCGAATCGGATGCCAAACCGACTCCGGCAAGGATTCGAATCCGCAGGGATTGCGCCGCTCAAAATAGAGCGAACGCAGTGCTACACGGCTATGAGACTAGCGCGGACGCGCAGGCAGCGCCGTCCGGAAGGCATGACACGCTATGTAGGCGATCCTTGATGCCGCCGAGAGCGGTTATTCCAGCGGCGTAACGCCGTGCTGGATCGCGAAGCGAACCAGCGCCGCAAAATTGCCGACGCCAAGTTTGTGCATCATCCGGCTGCGATAAGTGTCTACGGTTTTCGGAGATAAAAACAGTGCCTTTGCGGTCTCCGCTGTCGATTTGCCTTCGGAGATCAATTGCAGGATCTGCCGCTCCCTCGGGCTCAAGCTGCCAAGCGGGCTCGCCGCATGGCGCTCGCGGATGTAATCGTCGACCACGGTCCCGGCAATCTTCTGGCTCAAGTATCGCTTGCCGGCGTGCACGGCTCGCACCGCGGCGACGACTTCCGGCCCCGCTGACTCCTTGAGGACATAGCCTTGCGCGCCGGCCTGAAACGCGCGAAAGATGTGTTCCGCGGTTGAGTGCATGGAAAGAACAAGCACCTCGGTGGCCGGGCAGACGTCGTGGATCTGGGCCGTGGCTTCGGTACCATTGAGCTCGGGCATGGCAAGGTCCATCACGACGATGTCCGGATGGAGCTCGCGCACTTTTCTAACTGCCTCGAGGCCGTTGGCTGCGCCGCCAACCACTTGAATATCCCCTTCGGCCTCGAGCAGCACGCGCAAGCCGTCGCGAACAACCGAGTGATCGTCGACGAGGAGAACCGTGATCGCCATATCTATAAGCTTACCTGGACGAGGATGCGCGTACCTCGTCCTGCGGCGGACTCCACTCGAAGCGCTCCGCCAGCGGATTCGGCACGTTCTTTCATGATCATCAAGCCCCAACCGCGATGGCTATTAAGTTGCTCCAGCACAACCGGATCAAAACCGCAGCCGTCGTCCGCAACGCATATATCGAAGGATCCCGGTCGCGACTCGAGCGAAAGCGTTACGCGATGAGCGGCTGAATGCTTGACCACATTGTTGAGCGCTTCCTGCACGATGCGGAACAAGGTTCTTTCGACGGAAGGTGCGAGACGGGGTGTCGGGTCGGTCCCCACGACGTTTACGTTCAACCGAGCGCGCCGGCCGAATTCGTCGGCGTACCAGCGAAGCGTCGCGGCCAGCCCGTAGTCGTCGAGTATCGCTGGCCGCAGCTCGGCCATCACGTCGCGGATGTTTTCGACCGTCTTGTCGACGAGCTTGAGAGAATCGTCAATACGTGCGCCTATGAGAGCTGTTCCCGCCGGGCCGATCGCGCCCTTGAGGATGTTGAGATTGATGTTGAGAGCGGTCAGATTCTGCCCGACGCGATCGTGCAGCTCCTGGGCAAGCGAACGCCGCTCGCTCTCCTGGACCTCTGCGGCGCGTTGCGACATCCCTTTGAGGCGCCGTGCGTAGCGGCTCGCTTCCTCTTCCGCCAGCTTGCGCTGCGTGATATCGAACACGCTGGCACGGCTTTCCAGGAACTGGCGGCGACTGTCCATCAGCGCAGTAGCGCTCAAGAGCACCGGCAGGATGGATCCATCCTTACGGCATAGGTCGATACGCAGATCGCGCACCCGGCCGTGCTGCTTGAGTGAGGCGAACGCCGCCTCGAATTCATTGCGGCACTTCGCCGCCACGAGCTCGGCGAGTCTTTTCCTGCGCACGATCTCGTCGCGTTCGTAACCGAGCCAACGCAGTTCGGTGTCGTTGATCTGCACCACGATTCCATCCGGATCGAGCGAGTGATAGCCGCAGGGAGCGTTCTGATACAGGTCGCGCATCTCGTCAGCAGCCCGGCGAAGCGCCAGATTGGCTCGGCGGATCTCGGTGACATCGACCATCGCGGCGCGATAACGCGTCGTTCCGTTGACGCCGACAGATTGCGCATGAAGCTTGACGTGCCGCGCGCGGCCATCGCGTCCGCTGAGCTCGAGCTCGGTCTCCGCCGGCAGGCCTTGCATTCTGGTCTGCGCCAGGGTGTCCAGCAGCGCTCCCACCCCGTCATCGCCGAGATAAGCCTGGAGCGAGGACCCGATGAGATCGGCGGTGGGCGCGCCTAACAGTCGCGCCGCGGCCGGGTTCATTTCTTCGATCCGGCCTGAGCCATCGAGCAGCAGATACCCCCATGGAAGAAAGTCGCAAAGGTCGCGATAGTCCTTGGACTCGTGTTCCGTCGGTCGCGAATGAGCAGCGGCTTTGGCCATGGCCTGCATTGTCGGGTTGAGGCCCGCAGGAGCGCACTCGCGGGCTGTCCCGATGCTTTGACCGGCTTCGGCGCGGGTCGTTGCGATAGTCCGCCCGACACCGCGCCGGGCACCGCGCCGCCCTACAACGCCGCAGGGGAATCTTGGGACGCTTCGCCGTCTGCTGCCGCTATTTGAGCGCGCCGCCGGTGATCCCGGCAACGAATCGATCGACGAAGAAGTTGTAAAGCACGGCGATGGGAACGCTGACGATCAGGCACGCAGCCATGAGCGAGCCCCAGAAGTAGACGTCGCCGCGCACCAGGAACGTGGGCACGCCCACGCTGACGGTGTAGTTCGACGACGTCGTGATAAAGGTGATGCCGTAGACGAATTCCTGCATCACCAGTGTCAGCGTGAAAATGACCGCCGTCAGGACACCGGCTTTCGCCAGAGGCAGCACGACTTTGAAAAAAGTACCAAGCCGGGTCAGTCCGTCCATCAACGCGGCATCTTCGATGTCTCGTGGAACCGTCCGGAAGAAGCCCATCATGAGCCAGGTGCAGAACGGGACCGTGAAGCTTGGATAGACCAGCACCAGCGACCACAGCGAATTCTGCAGGCCGAGGTCGGCAACGATGCGCGAGAACGGAATGAACAGAATGGTCGGCGGAATGAGATAGGTGATAAAGATGGCCATTCCGAGGCTGCGGCCCCGGCGCCCGGAAAAGCGCGCCAGCGCGTAGCCGGCAGGCAAAGCGAGCAGCAGGGTGATCGCGACAACCGCCGTGCTGACGACCAAGGTATTGACCAGCCAGCGACCGAACTGGGTGTCGCGAAACAGGACTGTAAGGTGCTCCAGCGTCGGAGGCAGGTTGAACCATAGGGGATTGGCGGCGACGTTGAGCAGATCCGTCGACTGCTTGAACGCTGTGATCGCCATCCAGTAGAACGGAAAAGCGAGAAAGACGACGAACGCACCCAGCAGAACGAAGTGGCCGGCGCGCAGCGTCAGGCGTCTCGCATCCATTTCAAACCACCTCCGCTCGGCGCGCCATTGTCAGGAAGAAAACGGCGATCGCGGCGAGCACCGGGAACAGAAACAACGAGATCGCCGCTCCCGTCGCCAGGTCGCCGCCTTCGACACCCGTGAAATAGGCGTAGCTCGCCAGCACCTGGGTCGCATCGTAGGGGCCGCCCCGCGTGAGAACGTAGATCACGATCATGTCGGTGAAGGTGAACACGATGCCGAACAGCAGAGCGACCAGCATCACCGGCATGACCAGTGGAAGCTGAACGAGGAAAAGACGGCGCAGAAAGCCGGCGCCATCGACCTGCGCCGCATCGAGCACGTCCGGCGGGATTGCCGTCAAACCGGCCAGGATGATCACGGTGGCGAGCGGCAGCAATCGCCACACATCGACCGTGATCACGGAAAGCATGGCGAGACCGGGCTGCCCCAGCCACACCGGCGTGTCCGTAGGAGCGATCAGGTGCAGCGCGTGCAGCGTCCAGGTGATGATGCTGTAGATCGGATCGAAGATCCAAAGCCAGCCGATCGCACCGAGCGAGATGGGCGCCACCCATGGCAACAGGATCAAAAGTCGGATGAGCCAGCGGCCACGAAATTCGCGGTACAGCGCCATCGCCAGGATCTTGCCCAAAACCACAACCAGAATTTGCGAGACGAGGGCGAAGACGACAGCATTTCGCAGCGAGCGCCAGAAGGTCGGATCCTCCATGATGGCTGCGTAATTCTGCAGCCCCATGAAATGCAGCGAGGTACTGCCGACGCTCGCGTCGCTGAAGCTATAGAACACTCCCAGCAGGAACGGGAAGCCGACCAGCGCCACGATGTAAACGACCGCCGGCCCAAGCAGCAGAGCGCCCAGCTTCGCCTCGTCGTCGCGCCATCGGCCGGTCGTCCTGGCACGTGCGCGCCAGTCGGCAAGCATGCGGTGGGTGCCGGCCAGATGCGTCGCCATGCGATGTACGTCAGGCCGAGGCCGGATCGAGCTTGCGGCCGGAATCGAGCGCGAAGCGCTTGACGTCGCGCGGCCGTACCGCAAACTCCTGGCGCTCGCCCAACCTCACCTCGACGCCAAGCATCGATGGCAGGCGAGAAATCACCTTGATGGTTGGATGCGGCGGCGCCAGAGTCCCGTAGACGAGTCGGTCGGCACCGAGATTCTCCACTCGTTGCGATACCAGGGGATACGGCAGCACTTGCTCGCTCGACGAAAATGCCTGCATCGGCAGTAGATGCTCGGGCCGTATGCCGACATAAGCGGTAGGCGTGCTGATCAGGTTCATCGGCGGAGATCCGATGAACGTGGCGACGAAAGTGTCTTCTGGATCACCATAGACCTCCGCGGGCGTGCCGAGCTGATGCACCCGTCCGCCGTTGAGCACGGCGATGCGGTCGCCGAGCCCCATGGCTTCGACCTGATCGTGCGTGACATAGATGGTCGTCGTGGCCAGCCGGCGCTGGAATTGCTGCAACTCGTCACGCGCCGAGGTCCGCAGTTTGGCATCGAGATTGGACAGCGGCTCGTCGAGCAGGAACGCCACCGGTTCACGCACGACTGCCCGCGCTAGCGCAACACGCTGCCGCTCCCCTCCCGAGAGTTGTCGCGGCTTGCGCTTGAGGAGGTTCTCGATTCCGAACATCGTCGCCGCGCGTTGCACCCGCGACTCGACCTCTTTCGTCGGCATGCCCATCGCTCGCAGCGGGAAGGCGATGTTCTTGAGTACGCTTAAGTGCGGGTATAGCGCATAGGTCTGGAATACCATCGCGATATCGCGTGCTCGCGGCGGAACATGAGTGACGATCCGGCCATCGATCAAGACATCGCCGGAGGTCGGTGTCTCCAGTCCCGCCAGCATGCGGAGCAGCGTCGTCTTGCCGCATCCGGACGGGCCGACCAGCACCAGGAACTCTCCCTCGCGGACAGCCAGATCGATGCCGGCGACCGCGGCGTGCCCGTCGAAGCGCTTGGTGATCCGCCGGGTCTCTACCGTCGCCATCGGCCGTCGGGCACCGGGGCAAACCGATCCGATCTCATACCAGGTTCCTTGCGTGCCACTTGGCGTGGATGTGACGCGCCTTCGCGTCCGCCTCGGCGATGGCGTCTTCAGGCGACATCGTGCCGGTCGCCGCCTTGGCGAACATGGTGTTGACCACCCAGGTGCTGAATATCTCGTCGACCGCTGCGTTGGCGTAGCCTGGATAGCCGACGTTGGTCGCCCAATTCAGCACGTCGCCCAGAACCTTGTACTTGCCGGCCGGCTTGTGCGTGTCCGCCGTGAGCATTTGTTGCAGATCAGGCACGGTGCTCGGAAAGCACGGGAAATTGTAGTATTGGCTCGCCTCGAAGCCCGAGTGGAAATTGTCGATGTAGTCAACGAGGAATTTCTTCGCGCCCTCCTTGTTCTCGGCAAACTTCCAGATGACGTAACAATCCATCACATGCTCGAGTCCGATGGCTCGCGTCGCGCCTTTGAGCGCCTTGGTGAGTCCGATCTGATCGGCAATGGGCAGCTTCTTGTTCTCGCCTTCGCGTGTGATCGAGATCGCGTTGAGCACCAGCGACACCTGGCCGGCGAGCATCGCTCTATTGTTCGAGGACGCGTCCCACGCCATGACTTCAGGCGTCATCGTGTCCTTGTACAGCGCCTTGACGAACTCCACTGCCTCGAGCGTGGACTTGGACTTCAGCGCGATGTCGCCGTGGTCGTTCTGCACCTCGCCGCCGTACGCATATAGAATCGTGCGCATAGCCATCGCCGTATCGAGCTCGGACGACAGGCCGATCCCAACGGGGATGTTGCGCTTCTGCTTGATCATCCTGCCAACCTTTAATACGTCGTCCCAGCTCGTCGGGCCGTTCGGCATGCCCTGTTCCCCCCAGAGATCGATGCGGTAGTTCACCGGATCGGGCACGAAGCTGTCGGAAAAACCGAAGTACTTCTTGGTCTTCGGGTTGTATGTGCTCTTAACCGCCAGGTCGATGGGCTTGCCGTGCTTGCGACCGAGCTCCTCGTAGATTTCGCTGTGATCGATGACCTGTTCCTCATAGGTCGGAGCGGGCCACAGGAACATGAACAGGTCGTGCCCCTTCTGAGCCGAGACTTCCGCTGCCGCGCGTGAATTGATTGCCGGTATGCCCACGTGGTCGACGATGACCTCGGTGTCGTTTTTCTGTCCCCACTGCTTGGTATATGTGTTGTCGAACCATGTGTCGTAAGCCGGAACGAAGTGGCTCCATTGCAAAATTTTCAGCGTTCGGGCCGCTGCGTTTGCGCGACCCGTGATGAAG
>Ga0126381_100005800_pt1 | contig 13646 bp, 11 predicted proteins | sample PanSoiMetPlot_28_FD_96465 | JGI IMG/M metagenome (GOLD analysis project Ga0126381, IMG submission 96465) | Tropical forest soil microbial communities from Panama - MetaG Plot_28 | ecosystem: Environmental > Terrestrial > Soil > Tropical forest > Bulk soil | place: Panama | collected 2016-02-17
GGGTGCGGATCTTCTCTTCTAAAATCTTCGCCGTGGCTTCGATAGCAACCTGGGTGTCAGACACTAGGTCATTTTCGCATAAGCGAACAAAACTGTATGCACCCTTCATAACTGCCCTACGCCAGCGCGGCGGTCACACATGAATTGGCGGCTTGGGTTAGTCAATTCCCCCAACCACCTGGGAGAACGCAGCACGACGCGGCACGCGCGCGTTGGATACCTCCAACAGAAATGGTTCAAGCCCAAAAATAAATAAACCTAATAGAATCAGATAATTTTTATTTAGGGAGAATGAAAAGCAAATCCTCATGGCAGTCTGGTGGTTGAGCGGAGGGCTTCCAAGAATCGAGGAAGCGACACCGCCTTTGTGTCCAGGTAATTTCCAGCAACCACAAGACGCACGGCCATCATGTAGTCCGGCTCGTCATAGCCGAAGGGTGCCCGTTTCACGGCCCGGTGATACACCGCGACGAAGACGATGGAACACGCCAGTATCTACAGGAGATCAAAAACTCGAGAAGGCATGCGTGGAAAGCTACCAATGGTAAAACACCCGTTTTCTGCTTCTGGAATAATAGAGCCATGTGTGGAATCGCCGGGTATGCGACATGCGGAGGGAGAGAGCGCGCGGAAACCGTGGTGCGGACCATGAATGCGGTTTTGGCCCGGAGAGGTCCGGATTCACAGGGTTTTCATGCGTGGCCGAGTGCCGCCTTGGGACACCGCCGCCTCGCCATTCTGGACCTCAGCCCGGCGGGCCATCAGCCGATGGTTTCGGAGGACGGCGAAGTCGGACTGGTCTTCAACGGATGCATCTACAATTTTCTGGAAATCCGCCAGGAGCTCGAAAAGCGCGGCCACCGCTTCCATTCGCGCTGCGACACAGAAGTCTTGCTGAAAGGCTATATGGAGTGGGGTACCAGGGAGCTTCTGCCCCGGCTTCACGGGATGTTCGCCTTCGCGATATGGGACAACCGGACCCGCACACTTTCGATGGCTCGCGACCGGCTCGGCGTCAAACCGTTGGTCTATTGCTCGATCAATGGGGAAATCGCATTCGCATCGACGGTAGGCGCGCTGCGGGCCGCCGGCTTCGGCGGCGAGATTGACCCGGAGGCGGTACTCGAATTCCTCGAGTTCGGCTACGTGATCGATCCGCGGGCCGTTTATCAGGGGATCGGGAAGCTGCCTCCGGGGACGGCTCTGGAGTGGAAGGACGGGCATGTGCGGCAGTGGCAGTATTGGACGCTGCCGCCGATCGACGAATCTTCGGCCATCACCTTCGAAGAGGCAGTGGAAGAAACCGAACGGTTATTGCTGGATGCGGTGCGGCTGCGCTTGATCTCCGATGTGGCGATCGGGGCGCTGCTGAGCGGCGGCATCGATTCGGCACTGGTCTGCTGGGCGTTGCGGGAGTTAAATTCCAACGTAAAGGCCTTTACCGTCAGCGCGTCCAATGATGAGTCGGACGAGAGCGCGGCGGCAGTACAGACGGCCAGAACGCTTGGCATCAAGCACGAAATCGTCAGGATGCCGGACACCGGGTTTTCGCTAGATCAGATGACGGACGCATTCAGCGAACCCTTTAGTTGTCCTTCGGCGCAGGCCATGCTGTGGGTGGCGCAATCGGTCAAACAGAGTGCGACGGTTCTGTTGACCGGTGATGGAGGCGACGACGTCTTCTTTGGGTATCCCTTCTTCCGGAACGCGTGGTATGCGCAGCGCACAGGCCGGTTTTTGCCCGGTCTGGCGGCCATGGCCTGGCGAGTCGGCCGGCGCATGGTTCCGGAATCCGGCATTTCCAGGCAGGCCCGAAGTTTCCTGGACTATGCAACAGGAGGCTTGGGGTCTTATATCCGCGCCCATGACGGACTCGGGTACTTTCAGAGGGGCGCGCTATTGGGCGAGCAGTTACAAGAGCGACAGTTGCCTTGGCGGCAGATTCCCGCTTCTCCAGAAGCGGCCCGCCACCTCTTGCAGGATGTATTTCTGTATCACCGCGGCGTCCACTTTACGAGCGAATTCATGCCCAAGGTGGACGGCTCAACCATGTATTACGCACTCGAAGCACGCGCTCCCTTCCTGGATCAGAAGATGTGGGAATTTGCGGCGGCCTTACCGCCTCAATTGCGGTTTCGCGGCGGCAATTTAAAGGCTATCTTGCGGGAACTGGCGCGCCGCCATATCGGAGGGGAAACCGCGTCGCGCCGCAAGCAAGGGTTTACGGTACCGATGGAACGCTGGCTCGCTGAGCGATGGAGCGGAATGCTCGATCAGCTACGCGGCAATACATTCCTGGAACAGCAGGGATGGGTGAAACCGGGGGCGCTCGAAGCGCCGCTGCGTGACGCCCTGGAGCGTCGCTGGGTCCCCCATCAAATCTGGCATTTGCTGGTGCTGGAAAACTGGCTTCATCGTGAGGCCGCGTCACAGGAGCCGGTCGGCGCCACGGAGCAGGCGCCGATTCCTGCCTGATTACGCCGCTGATCAGCGTCCACCGGCGGCTGCCGGCACTTCGCCGGCCACGCGTTTGGAGCGGCGCGCCTGAACCTTCGGCCTGCCTCGCAGCCAACCGCTGATGGCGCGAAGCGTCAGTCCTTCCAGTTCGAGAGCCAGCGCCAGTGGGCTGTGCATCGAAGAGGTTCCGAACCTCGGTATATCGTAAAGATCGGTTGCAGGCCCCACAAAACCGCCATACGCGGAGAATATGCAGTCGCATCCGGCGTTTCGAACCGCCCCCCGGAGTTCTTCCCGAATATTCGCCTCGCGCCCGAAAGGAAACGAAAAGTGCGTGATGGGATTCCCGGTTATTCGAGTCAGCGCACGCACGCTTTCCGCAATTTCGAACTCGGCCTGGGGGATCGGTATGGAGCCGAGGTCAACGTGGTTGACTGTGTGCGCGCCAATTTCAAAACCACCCTCCAGCATGTAAGTGAGCTCGCGTGCGGTAAGGTTTTCAAAGTGGAACGGACTCTTTTGCCGGTCATGGGCAAAGACCAGATCGGTATCGACAAAACCGGAAGAAACAAACGCCGTTCCCGTCACGCCGCAAGATTTCATGATGGGGCAGGCGTTCTGGTAAACATCGCGATAGCAGTCATCGAAATGCACTGCGACCGAGGTGGCCGGCAGCGAACTGCCCTCCCGAAGACTCCGGACCAAGTTGCGGGTGCCAATCAGTTTATACCAGCGCGCCAACATGAGCATATGGCCGGCAAACCGCTCCCGGTTTGTGGTGAGCGCATCCTGCGGCGATGCCAGGTCGTTGACCCGATGATAAAGGATGACAGCCCCGCGGTTGTCGCGAATGCGATGGTAGAATCTGGCGAGCGCGAAGACGCCGGAATAGTAGATCGCCAGAATCCAGACATTCTTCAGCAGCTCTCTCATCGGGCTGGGCGGACACCAGTGCGGAAGACGCCGCCGAAGTTCGGCCAGTTGTTTGCGGGTGGGCGCGGTGTAGGCCTTATGGTCACCTTTCGCCTGTGCCCGCGGCGCCGTCGTGCCGTCTCTCAATTTCGAAACCGCCTCCGCCAGCGTCCGATGGCCCGCCGCGTGTAGTTTGTTCAGCAGCGTCTCGGGCGTGTCCAGAGGCGAAATCGCCACCTGGCTTTGGGCAATCACCGCGCCCGTGTCCAGGCTGTCGTCCACGTTGTGGACGGTGACGCCGGCGGCCGTTTCGGAGTTGAACAGCTCCCAGAACCCGGGGGGCATACCGCGGTATTGCGGCACGGCGCCCTTGTGGAGATTGATCGAGCCTAGCTTCGGTAGACCGAAGGTGCCGCGGCGTAACACCCGCGTTCCGAGAACGATTCCGAGATCGGCGTGGAGCGACGCCAGCGTTTCCGCGGCAAAGGAACTGTTGAGGTTACCGGCTTCGATGATCTTAAGGCCATAGCGGCCGGCCAGGTCCCCGAAGTCGAAGCATTCCTCGGGGAATGCCCGCTTGAGAACTCTCTTGGTGTCCTTGCTCGGGAAAATGTTTTCCACTGCGGCGCCGACCATGTTGCTGGCGGCTGCGAGCGCCCGGTGCCAGATAAAGCTCGCACCATTGCGCCGCATATTGCGCCGCAGGTTCTTATAACGCCTTGAAAACGAAGGCCGGGCGGTATCCAGAAGGATCGCAACGGGCTCCACTCCCTCCAATCGGCAAACCGCGGCAATACTGGCGCGGGTCGATGCCGAATCACTGCCTGCCAAAAATACAACCCGGAGCGCCATTTCAGTCATTATTGTGGGATTTCAGCCGAACAGCAATTCGATTTTCGGCCGCATGCCAGGACTTGTGGCTTCGCGAGTACGGGAACCACACATAATTTGTATGAATCTATATACTTTAGTTTTTTAAATACTATTAGTTTTGACTATCCATTGGGACCGAACCCCTGCTCGGGATGACCGCCAGGAAAGAGGGTGAATCCGTGTTGTTCCCGTCGCTGGCCCAGTGTACGGCTGTCATAAACGGAATCGGCGCCGCGCTGTTGAAACCGCCACGCCAGGAGCCGGCGTGGACGGTATTCGAATCAGAATTACAGCGGCAGGTGCTCCGGTTCCTGCATGGCTCCGCGTGGCCAGGAAACCGGGTTATCACGATATACAATGTGCCTCATTAGGCGGGATAGGATCCGCACGTTGTACTAAAATTAATGATGTTTGAGTAGTCATGCATGATACGATCACCCCTCGTGTATAATGCCAAACAGCCTATGGCCTCTAACGGCTACCCACCTCTCCCGATCACTGAGGAAATGACTGTTGAGCCTGACTATACCGTCCGCGATCAGCAGCGCATGGAGTCTGCCAAGCGTTATTTCGAGTGGCAGTCCGATTTAGCGGAGCGCCATCTCGGCCGCCGCGTCCTGGAGGTGGGATGCGGCCTCGGCAATTTCACCCAACACCTGATCGATCGCGAATTCGTCGTCGGCATCGACGTCGAGCCCGCGTGCGTTCACAACCACCGCCAGCGTTTTCGAGGACGCGCCAACGTGACGAGCGAATACCTGGACGTCCTTTCTCCCGAGTTTCTCGAACTGCGGCGCTACCAACCCCAGTCCATCGCCTGCTTGAATGTGCTCGAACATGTCAAGGATGACGCCCTCGCCTTGCAACATATGAACGCCGTGTTGCCGGCGGGAGGCACCGCGGTTTTAATTGTGCCGGCGTTTAAGGCGCTCTACGGACCTATCGACGAACATCTGGGACATTACCGCCGCTATACCAAGCGCAGCCTCACCCAGGTGGCTCAAACCGCGGGGTTTGAGGTTCGTATCTTGCGATTCCTCAACTCCGTCGGCTTCTTCGGCTGGTGGTGCAACGCGAAGATACTGAAGAAAACCGAACAATCTTCGGCTCAGATCAAAATATTCGACTCCCTGCTGGTCCCGATCCTTTCGCGAACCGAGCGCTGGATCGAGCCGCCCGTGGGCCAGTCTCTCTTCACGGTGCTCGTGAAACCGTAAGCCCGGGTGGATCGATGAAGGCCAGCATCTTAATTCCGGTCTACAACGAGTTCTCCACCCTCCCACTGGTCATCGAGCGCGTAATCGACGCGCCGCTGCCCGAAGGCTGCCAAAAAGAGATCGTTGTCATTGACGACGGCTCCACCGACGGCACCACCGAGCTGTTGTCCAAGTTCAAAGGCTCGCCCCTGGTGCTGGTGCATTATTCGATCGTCAACTTCGGAAAAGGAGCGGCCATCCGCCAAGGGCTCATGCGCGCCACTGGCGATATCGTCCTGATCCAGGATGGGGACCTGGAATACGATCCGCAGGACTATGTCAAAGTCCTGACGCCGCTGGTGGAAGGTAAAGCCGATGTCGTGTATGGCTCCCGTTTCCGCCGCGGCGTACGCGGCATGAAGTGGAGCAATTGGCTGGCCAACAAGATTCTGACCTTCACTTCCAATCTGATGTTCCAGGCTGGTATTACGGATGAAGCGACGGCGTACAAAGCCTTTCGAGCCGACGTCCTGCGGAGCATACGCCTGTCGTGCATGAAATTCGAGTTTTGTCCGGAAGTCACGGCCAAAGTTCGGCGGCTGGGCTACCGGATCGAAGAGGTTCCGATCACGTACAACCCCCGCGGCATTGCCGAAGGTAAGAAGATCCGCTGGCAGGATGGTATGGAAGCCTTTTGGACCCTGGTCAAGTACCGTTTCGTGCCGCTCGAATCACCCAGCAACGTTCCGGAAAAGGCCACAACGCTCTCGAACCCGCGGGCCTCCGCACGGTTCACGCCAAAGTGAGTCAACCCGACGCCGCCGCGACGGTAGCCGTGCCGCGCACTTCCGGCACAACCGCCAAGAAATGGCTGTGGCGCGGTGTGCCTGTACTTCTGTTTGCCGGGGCGATCGCTTCCACCAATCCTTCTCGGGGCGACACCATCGTGTACTGCAACGAGGTCGCGCGCGTCGTCGAGCACGCGGCACCGTTCTCGAGCCTTTGGGAACCGGGACACATTCTATGGCGGCCCACGGGATATTGGGCTGCGCCCCTGGTGATGAGACTGGTTCCCGACCAACTGGCCTGGACGCCTGCTCTGAAAATCGGCTACGGCTATATGCTGCTCAACCTGGCCTTCGGGCTCTTGACAGCGCTCCTGATCCAGGATCTGTGCCTGCGTTTGGCGCCGAGCCAACTGGCCGCGGCCATTGCGGTGGCGCTATTTATATTCGCGGACGGCATTCTGGCCTACTCGCAGAGCGGTACTTCCTATGTCACGGGTCTCGGCCTGCTGACCGCCGGCATCTGGTGGCAGATTACCGGCGGGAATCGGGGCAAAGCGGCCATCCTTGGTCCAGCCGTCCTGTTTGGACTCTCCGCACTCTGCTGGCTGCCTTTTGTGATCTCCGTGCCCGCCGCCTGTTGTGCGCGAAGGCTCTGGCCAGCCGACCGCAGCTCCCATCCTCTCACCCGCGAGCTCATCCAGTTTGGTTTCGCGGGCGCAGTTGTTTCCGGCGGCATACTGATGGGCGCCGCCATGGCAGGGGCCCGCTCTATGGGTGGCGTGGCGACATGGATGGCGTCAGCCGGGCACGGATTGCGTCAAAACCGCCAGGCGCTGCGTGCCATCACCGGATGTGTCCGATTGTTTATCGATATCGGCGCCGATGGCACCTACCTGAAGCGTTTCGTCTTTCACGACCCATATCACCCCATCGATGCCTTATGGTTGGCGACCCATACTTTGTGGAAGCCCGCCCTTTTTTACCTGTTCCTGGCCGCGGTACTCCTTCTGGCCTGGCACAGCCGCCCGGGCCGTCGTGCTCTCTCCATACTGGCGCTCGCCGGTCTGCCGGCGCTGGTGGCAGCAATTCTGGTCTTCGAGCCTAGTGCACCGGAGAGGTTCTTCCCCGCGCTTCCCTTTCTGCTTTTCGCCATGGCGGCAGGATGGGAATCTCAGTGGCGGCTCGGATGGTTGGCGCGATCGACCATCTGCGGGTTCGCGCTTCTGCTCCCAGTTATGAATGCAGCCACCTCCCTCGACCGAATTTCCGGCTGGCGTCGCGAGGCCGCCGGCCAGGTGGCGGAATTCCACCGCGCTGCCGCGCCGCACGACGCACTGGTGGCGCTAATGATGAACGAGCCTATTGCCGAGTTGCCCACCTCTCATCCATTCGACCCACTCAACCGTCAGGCCGAGATTCACACCATGTGGGCCATCGACTTCATGAAAGGGCAGCCCACGCTTTGGCCGAACCGCGTGGCGGGCTTTGTGCTGGCGAATTGGGCACAGAGCCGCAACGTCTGGGTCGAAAAAGCCGCGCTTGCCGACAGTCCCGCCGACCGGTTGTTGTGGGTCGAAGGCGACAATCCGGCGATCCACTGGCGCGATGTGCCCGCTTTCTTCCGTACCCTCGAATTCGACAGAAATTCGGATCAGCCCGACGGTTTCGCGCGGCTCGCTCACTCACGCGCGAACGAATTGCGGCTTACGCAGCTCGCAGGCGCTAAGTGAGGTTCCTTTTTGACGGACGGCTCCCCTCAAGCGGCTGCCACCGCGCGCGAACTTCGATGGACAAACTCGTATTCTGCCGCCTGCCAAATGGAAACGGACATGCCTCCAAACGCGGGGCCGTACCAGGTATACGAGAAATTCAAGAAGAAGATCGCGACCGAAAAACCGACCCACGCCATCATGGCATAAAAAGTCGCGGTCTGAATGTCGCGGCAGTCTGGCCGCAGCTTTGCCTTGCGAAAAGTGCGATTCAGCAGCACGAAACCGAATATGTAAGCGGACAGATGCAAGAGGCCACCGATCACCCCTGCCTCGACGAAGGGAGCCAGAAAGCTGTTGTGTACGTTGTGCCAGTAGCCGTGAGTAGCACCGGGGAGCAGGTTATGCGTACCTTCGTAGTTGCCAAACTGACCGGCCCCTACCCCAAAAACCGGATTCTGGATCGCATACTCGATCGCCTTCGAGAGGATATCCTGACGGGCCACCTTGGACTCCTCGGCTTCCAACTCAACACCCTGACCATCCTGGGCTGAGGCCCGTGACGTGGATGAGGTCGAGAACGCTCCGATGCGCTTCAACACGTCCGAGGGTACGAACATCAACGCTGCCATGATGCCAACTGGAATAATGACAAACAGCATGGCGCGCTGCCGTTTGGTGCCACGGAGCAGGGCAAACAGGCAGCATACCGCGATGGCGAGAAGCCCTCCGCGCGATCCGGTCCGGATGACGATGATCATGCCGTATCCCCAGATCAGGAATAGAACGACGCGCTGCACAAGCGATTTGGAGGTATGAACAACGAACAGCAGAAATGAAAGTACGAGCAGCAAGTGCGCGGCGAGATCGTTGGCATTTGAGATCGAGCCGTGGAAGTCCCAGGCCAGACGTCCGGTATCGGACTGGGCAAAAGCTCGTGTGCTCATCAGGTTCACTAGGGACGCAAGACCGATGGTTTTCATCAGGAGCCGGCATTCTTTCCAACTAACAGCCAACCCGCCGACCACGAACATCATGGGGAGGTCCCCCTTCCAATAGCCGAAGACCTCGTGAAATGACCCTCCCTGCCACGAGCTGAATGGAATGGTCATGGCTAACCAGAATCCGAATGCCAGCCAGAAACGGCTGGGGTGGCCTTGCAAGGTACGTGGAACTCCACCGGCTACGATAACTCCTAACAACGCTGGAATCCCAAAAACATAGAGCACACCTGCATTGAAGCCCAGCAGATACCCAAGGATTTCCTGGAGGAGCGAAAACTTTACGAAGATCAGCGCCAGCCCCATATAGAACGCGGCCGTCCGCAAAACGTCGTGCGCCTCGGCAGGGCCGGCAGAGGCTTGGGCTGGAAGCCAAACCTTACGAGGAACTTGTGAGACGGCGGGTGCCTGTTTGGCAGATGCGGCCAAAGTGAAAAAAAGTCCTTCTTGGTAAGATAACATGCCAAATGTGCTATCGGGTACAGTTTTGGGTGGATTCCGCGTCCTTCTTGGTCGGTCCTGAGGCATTTCGCCGGATTCAGAATGCGGGCGCTAGGCTCCCAAGCGAGCGCATACACCCTGTAATTATTTCGGGTATTATGCAGGTAAATGCGCGAAACACAATCGAACCGAAATCTGTATGAGATCGCCGAGCCCCAGCACGGCTTCTTCACGACGAAGCAAGCCAAGGACGCGGGCTACGACGAGTCGAAACACGCCTACCACGTGCGAGCCGGCAATTGGATTCGGGAATATCGCGGCATTTACCGGCTCCGAAACTTTCCGTCGCCCGAGCGCCCGGATCTGATGCTTTGGTTCCTGTGGTCCAGAGGCCGCAACGACGTCCCTCAGGGCGTCTACAGCCACGACACTGCGCTCGCGCTTTACGATCTCTCGGACGTCAACCCTTCCAAACTTCACATGACAGTCCCGAAAGCGTTCCGGCGGAACCCGGCAATTCCCAAAGTCCTCATCCTCCACAAAGCGGACCTGACGCCAACCGATTCCCAGGATATTCTGGGGGTGCGCGCGACCACGCCTCTGAGGACTATCGCTGATCTGATCGCCGCGGGCAAAACGGACGAAGACATTCTGAAGCAAGCCATGGCTGAAGGTTTGGCGCGGGGCCTGATCACCAGGCGACAAATCGAACGCGCTGAGCTGCCATCAGACGTGCGTGCTCCAATCAACTCCCTCATCGAACAGGGCGCCAGTGCCCGACGGTAAGACCTACAAGACACCCCAAGCGCTGCGCATCGCTCTCGAAGCTCGTCTGCTGGAACTCGCCAGGCGCAGTGGCATCGACTTGCAACGACTCCGCAGGCGTGTCGCGTTCGATCGCCTGTTGGCGCGCATGTTCAGCGAGAAACAGGACCAGCCGGCTTGGTATCTGAAGGGCGGATACGCGATCGAACTCCGAATTCAAACGGCACGTACGACCAAAGACATCGATCTGTCGATTGCGGCACCAGAGCCGATCACTCCGGATTCGTTGCATGGTATGGTCGATGATGCAGCGTCCCTCGATCTCGCCGACGGTTTCGTTTTCCAGGTTGGCGAATCCATTCTGGCATTGGATGCCGCGCCGCAGGGTGGTAACCGATTTCCCGTTCAGGCCCGTATGGCTGGGCGCCCTTTCGTGGGTTTCCACGTGGATATCGGTGTTGGCGATGACTTGATGGAGCCGCCGGATCGAATCGAGGGCGAGGGCTGGTTCGATTTTGCCGGCCTCCCACGGCCACAATTCCGCATGATCTCGCGCGAGCAGCAATTTGCGGAGAAGCTCCACGCCTATACGCTTCCGCGTACCGCCGGTCGCGATAACTCGCGCGTCAAGGATCTGGTTGACCTGCTCCTACTGATGAAGACTGAGATGAAACCGCCGAGCCTGCGGGAGAACATAGAAAGAACCTTCGCGCACCGCGCGACCCATTCTCTTCCGCTTGATCTTCCGCCGCCACCCGAATCGTGGCGAGTCCAGTTTCAGGAGTTCGCAAAAGAGTGCGGCCTCGATCTTGATATGGGTTCGGCGGTCAGAACGGTTGCCCGTTATATAATGCTGAGCCGACCAGCAGCTCAGTGAAGAGAGCCCGGCGTCCTGTTTTCGTCCGATTGGTCAGTGTCCTCGGGGTGCGTGGCCGTTTTTGCCTTTTCCTCCCAAGTAGCGGGAGAGTTTCTGACCGGCGAGTTGGATATCGCGCTCGTCCGTGATGTCGTAACGGTCGAACATGCTCCGCGTTTTGTGGCCGCTTATGCGCATGGCCTGTCTTTCCGGAATACCTGCGCGAATCCGGCTTATCGCCAAGGTTTTCGAACCGAAGCTGCGGAACCGAGCCTCTGGCGTTGACTTCGTCACCCTCGCAGTGCCGCGGGCGGCCGCCCCCTCGGCAGGATTAGCCAAGTTCTCCCGGCGCGGAGTTGTCTCGGATTAGGGGGAAAACAGGGAGTCCCCCGTACGTGACCGGATCGCCTATCGCAAGCGCTCCGTGGGCAATCGTTCGCATTTGCCTGCGGTTCATCTCAGAGTCCAGTCCAGAGTGAGTCGCCGTTCGGAAGCGCCGCTTCCTCGGACACCAAGTAATCGACTCCCTCTAAACCTGTTGGATGATGGATGACCGGCAGATGGGCACTTCCCAAAGTGCGCTCGGTTACAATTGGATGCATTCGGATCCTCTTCATTTTTGGCACTCGTCCGGAGGCGATCAAACTCTGCCCCTTGATTCAAGTCCTGCGCCGGCAGCCGGATCGGTTTTCCGTAAGGGTAGCCGTCACCGCCCAGCACCGCGATATGCTCGACCAGGTGCTCAAGGTATTCTCGGTAGAACCGGATTACGACCTCGATTTGATGCAACCCGCCCAGACGCTTCCGGCCCTGACCGCTCGCGTGCTTACCGCGCTTGACCCGGTCATAAAAGCCGAGGCGCCTGACATGGCGGTTGTCCAGGGCGACACTGCTACCACATTCGCCGGAGCGCTGGCGGCCTTTTACCGTCACGTCCCCGTGGCGCACGTGGAAGCGGGGTTGCGAACCGGCGACTGGGAACAGCCTTTTCCGGAGGAGATGAACCGCGTGCTGACGGCGCGCCTTACCACCCTCCATTTCGCCCCGACACCGAGGGCCGCCGCGGCGCTGCAGTCTGAAGCAATTCCCTGCAATCATATCTTCATCACCGGCAACACCGGAATCGATGCGGTTCTGTATGTCCGCGATAGACTCGATGCCGCGGAAATCCCGGCGCCTTCGTGGCCGTGGCTGGATGAATCCAAACGGCTGGTTCTGGTCACCAGCCATCGGAGGGAGAACTTCGGCAGCGGATTCGACCGGGTAATGAGAGCCTTGACCCGGTTGGCGTCCCGGCCGGACGTGCAGGTTGTGTATCCGGTCCATCGCAATCCGGAGGTATCGGGCCCGGCGTTCCGGGCGCTGGCCCACCTGCGGAATGTCGTGCTGCTGGATCCCCTGCCCTACGACGCGTTCGTCGACCTGATGCGCCGCTGCCGGCTGATTATTACCGATTCGGGAGGCATCCAGGAGGAAGCACCTTCACTCGGCAAGCCAGTGCTGGTGCTTCGCGACAAGACGGAGCGGCCGGAAGCGGTCGACGCCGGCACCGTCAAGCTGGTGGGAACGGACGACTCCCGCCTCCTGGAAGAATCCGCCCGGCTTTTGGACGATGAGGCTGAAGTCACCCGAATGGCTCGAATTCACAATCCCTACGGCGATGGCCACGCGTGCCGGAGAATCGCCGATGTGCTGGCGACGTTTTCTGCGCGATAGCCGGCCGCCTAGACCGGCATCCGGACAGAGCACAAAGCGGGGTATGGTACTGTCACAGGAGAGATGTTCCGGTTCGCGATTCTGGCCAAGCCCCCGCGGCGTCTGGCCAGCCCGATATCGCGTCTTGATCGGCGCGTTCCTAAGCGACTGCGCGTTCTATGCTAAAAAGACTGATTAAAACCGCGGTGCACGGCGTTTGCCTCCTGGCCGTTCTGCCCGCGGCCCTGCTGAGCGGATTCGGCCGCATCAAGGCGGTGTACTCGATATTCGCTCACTCCTTCGCCATGGGTCCAGGCATCATCGGCGACTACCTGCGCATCGCGTTTTACCGCTGGACGTTGGAGGAATGTTCTCTTTCCAGCCGCGTGCAATTCGGTTCGTTCTTTGCGCATCCGGAAGCCAGGATGGGACCGCACGTATACATCGGCTGCTTCTGCATTTTAGGAAAGACCGCGATCGGCGCACGCACGCAAATCGCTTCAGGCGTTCAAATCCTGAGCGGCAGCCGCCAGCATGTGCGGGATCAGTCCGGCGCAATCTCCGGCGCTGAGCATGGGGTGTTCACAACCGTTTCCATCGGTGCGGACTGCTGGGTTGGAGCTGCTGCGATTGTAATGGCCGATGTGGGAGAGGGCTCCACCATCGGCGCCGGGTCCGTGGTGACGCGGCCTGTTTCGGCTCACTCCGTTGCGGTGGGCAGTCCCGCCAAGGTGGTCAAAGACGCGTCGGAATGAGCCGGGACGGATCAAAGCGCGGCTTAGCGGACAAGCCGTTAACGTGAGTTAGTAACCGGCGATGCGTCTCCGGTTGGCAAAACCTTTGATGCTAAAATGTGCGACGCGGTACGGAACGTCTTAGAGAGACTCGCCCAATGCACTTACTCGAGCGCCGCATCCACTTACTCGAGCGCTGCATCAAGGATGGGGCACTTA
>Ga0126381_100005801_pt1 | contig 13645 bp, 8 predicted proteins | sample PanSoiMetPlot_28_FD_96465 | JGI IMG/M metagenome (GOLD analysis project Ga0126381, IMG submission 96465) | Tropical forest soil microbial communities from Panama - MetaG Plot_28 | ecosystem: Environmental > Terrestrial > Soil > Tropical forest > Bulk soil | place: Panama | collected 2016-02-17
CCATTGGGTTAGCTCCCGGTGCGGGACGTTGGAGCGACAGACAGTCGCCCAATCAGCACTTTCTCGCAACTAGCGATCCAAACCTGGGACAAGAAGTGGGGCTGGGAATAAAGGAGTAAAAGAGCGCTTTCAACCCCTTGGAGGTGGAGGCCCGTCCGCCCATGGACGTTTGTGGCCGGGAATGGACAGCCGCGCGAATTATGCAGGTTCGACCACGATCTTCTTTGCAGTTTTGTCGAGTAGTGTGATGCGAAAACTTCGAACCTGTCCGGCACGCGCGGGTTCTGCCTTAACCGGGGCTCCGGCGCCGGTCTTCCATCGCGCTTGTAGCATGGAACTGAGTGAACTCAAGTCCGCCTTTGCCGGCTTCGCAGCCTCGTTCCTGGCCGGAGTTGCAGCGGGGGACTTACATTGCGCGAAGATCCCCTCGCCAAGTTCCGCGCGCGTTCCGGATTCATCGACCAGGCGGCCTGTGACGACGTCTCCTTCTTTATGCTCGGCGACGTACTCATCCAGGCCGGTCGGCACGAGTTGTTTCATGCTCAGCTTGATCTGCCGCTTTTCCCGATCGACGCCCAGCACGAGAGCCTTCACGACTTGACCCGCCCGGAGCACCTCGGCCGGCTGCGCTATCCGCTTCTCGGCGCTGATTTCGCTGACGTGGATCATCCCTTCCACACCTTCGGCTAGTTGGACAAAGGCGCCGAACTTCATCAGGCTTGTGACCGGGCCTTCAACCTCGGAGCCCACGGGGAAACGCTGCGGCACATCAACCCACGGATCTCCGAGAGCCTGCTTGAGTCCCAGGGCCATCCGCTGCTCCTCGGCTTTGACTCCGAGTACAACTACCTCGACCGTTTCTCCGGGCTTGACGACGTCGCTGGGCTTGCGAACTTTGCCTTTCGCCCATGACATTTCCGAGACGTGAATCAATCCCTCGATTCCGGGTTCAAACTCGACGAACGCGCCGAATTCCATCAGTCGAGTGACCGTCCCACGCACGCGGTCTCCGAGTCTGTATTTCTGTGCGACGGCGTCCCAGGGGTGCGGCTGCAGTTGCTTCAGACCGACGGAAATCCGCCGCTTGTCGCCTTCGCTCGTCAGTTTGAGCACTTTTACATCGACCGGCTGCCCGACCGAGAGCACGTCCGCCGGCTTGTTGACCCGCCCCCATGCGAGGTCACTGACGTGCAGCAACGCATCCACTCCCCCGAGGTCGACGAATGCACCGTAGTCCATCAGGCTGCGCTCCGTCCCGTTGAGGACGTCGCCTTCTTTGATCTGCGCATACAGCCGATCCTTGACCGAACGCTCTTCCTCTTCCGCGACGCCGCGGCGGTCGACGACGACATCTTCGTCCGCAACGTCGAGCTTGATAATCCGGCAGCGAATCTCCTGCCCCACCAAATTTTCCATCTCAGAAGCTTCCCGAACTCCACTTCGCGAAGCCGGCATAAAGGCTCGCACGCCCACATCGACGCTAAAACCGCCTTTCACAACTGCGGTTACGGTTCCCAGCACGGCGGACTTATCCGCGAATGCTTTCTCGAGCGCCGACCAGTCCATGGGCCGTTCGACCTTGAACCGGGAAAGTTCGTAGTATCCATCGAGATCGCGACCTTTCACGGTGACCAGAGCTTTATCGCCCGGCTTGAGTTTTTCTCCCTGTAACGCGGTCAGCGGAAGAATGCCTTCCGACTTGAATCCGATGTCGAAAAACACTGCCTCATCAGTTACGGCAATTACAGTCGCGTCCAGTTGCCGGCCGCCTTCGACCCGGTGCGAGTGACTCTTCTGGAACTGCGACAAGATATCGCCGAATGATTCGGTCGCTTCGGCGGCAGGTTGAATTTCAGGATTGTTGGAGGGGGAAGCGGTTGGATCAGCCATGAGAAATAACAGCCTCGTCGCGGGATGAAAGCGTATGAATCTCTAAGGATAACATCGCAGGGTAGCGCCGGCCCCCCTTCGACCTTGCTCAGGACAGGCCTGCCGGCTGTCCCGCCACCGTGTCGGCCGCGTCGCGTGCGCTCTGCACAAACATCCAAAAAATTGTACAAGCCCCGACTGCTAGTGCCGCGCCCACTGCGGATCCTCTTCCGGATTCACCATCTGCCCGTCGCGCATGTGAATGATCCGGTCGCCGTACTCCGCTGCCTGCGGATTGTGGGTAATCATCAGCACGGTCTGTCCCAACTCCTGATTCGAACGCCGCAACATGCTCAGCACGACGTCGGAATTCTTGGAATCCAGGTTTCCCGTAGGCTCGTCCGCCAAAACCACTGTCGGCTTATTAATAAGGGCCCGCGCGAGGGCGACGCGTTGCTGCTCGCCGCCAGATAGCTCCGCCGGTTTATGCATCAGGCGCTTGCTCAGACCCAGCAATTCGGTGATGCGGTTGAAATACGCCGGATCGCGGTCGCCATTCCCCGAGATCTCTTGTGCCATCAGAATGTTCGAGCGGGCATCCAGCGTAGGCAAAAGATTGAATTTCTGGAACACGAAGCCGATCTTGCGCTTGCGCATCCGGGTTCGCTCCGCGTCGGAGAGAGAGGCCAGGTCGTCGCCGTCGAGCACAACGCTGCCGCCATCAGCTCGGGTGAGACCGCCCAGCAGATAGAAAAGGGTGGATTTCCCGCTGCCTGAAGGGCCTACCACGCTGACGAATTCGCCTTTTTGTACGCTGAATGAGATCCCGCGCAGCGCCTCAACTTCAATTTTTCCCACGTGATACGTCTTGCGCAGGTCTTTCGCTTCGATGAATGCCTCGGCCATGTTCTGTAATAAATCTTACACGAACGCGGCCGTCGCAGGCGGATTGCCACTGTGACAGTCAGTGAACTGTCTGAAATACAAAAAGGTCAGGCCGAAAACAGGATTTTGTCAGTCTTCGAGAGTCACGATTAGGCAACGCCAACTTGCCGCGCCATCAACGGAGGACGGTGCTGCAGGCGCTTGGGACCGCGCTTGCGAATGAGCAGCAACCTCACTCGCTCCAGCAAGTCAGCCGGGGAATACATGCCCTTGGTAAGAAACACATCGGCCTGCGAATCGTGATCGTAGATTCGGACCTTACTCGAAATCAGAATCGCGGGAGTCTGCGGCGAAAGCTCCTTAATCTTGGCAATGAGTTGCGGGCCGTCGATTCCGGGCATCGCCATATCAGCGATCACCAGATCGACCCCGCCCTGGACAAATCGTTCTAGCGCATCTTCTCCCCGCGAGAAACTGGCTACGCGGTATCCACGCGTTTCCAGCATAATTTTCCGGTGAGAGAGCGACTGCTCGTTGTCGTCCACAGACAAGATCGTGCGCTTGGGTTTCATCAGCCTTCCGCAATCCGCTGGCAACAGGGTGAGCCGATCAAGCCAGAAGATGCTTTTCTCAATATGAAGAATGTACAGAGCGAATTGCATGCTAAAGGGAAGCATGCTCTCTGTAAAGTGCCGCGGATGTTAATGCAACTTTCTGGCTATTGATTTTTTTGGCAGTCAACACACGTCAGTATTTTTCGTGGGTTGCGCGAGATGGGTTAGAGAAAAACTTCGCCGCGGATAACTTCGACCGCATTGCCTCCGACGCGAACGTTAACTATCCGGTTATCGCGTCGCGCGGCTCGCACAAAAATTTCGCTCGGGCGCTGCATCTCGACGCCTTGTTCGATCAGCACACGCCGGTCCGGTTCGGCCACTCCGTGCGCTACCATCCATGCGGCCGCGCAACCAGCGGCCGAGCCGGTCGCGGGATCCTCGCCGTTATAGAACAACATGCGGGCGTGCAGAGTGGCTGCCTTATCCACGGTCTCGCGGGTTACGAAGTACATGAATTTGCTGGCCGTCTTGTCCAGATACTCGTTGGCGCGGTGCAAGTCGATCATCAGATTCTGAATTACGGCCAAGGACCGGAGAGGCGTGACTACATAGGCAAGGCCGGTCGACACGGTCTCGATCGGCAGGGAAGAATCAAAGTGTTCCACGCCCAGTCCGGTGGCGCGTGCCAGTGCTTCGCGTTCGTGCTGCACCCCAAACGTGGGATCGACCTGAGTCATCTCTCCAAAAGTTGGTTCGCCGTTCGCATCTTCGAACCGCACGGGAACTCTCCCGACATTCAGTTCGAGCGTGATTTCCTCGGCTTCAGTCTCGCCTCGCAGCGCGAAGGCGGTTCCCAATGTTGGATGTCCCGCAAACGGCAACTCTTCCTGCACGGTGAAGATCCTCACGCGAACGCCGCGCTCCCGTTCGATTTCCCTGCTGCGGGGAAGAATGAAGGTCGTCTCGGAAAGATTCATCTCCCGGGCGACTGCCTGCATCTCCGGATCGCTTAGCCCACGGGCATCGGAAAATACCGCCAGAGAATTTCCTTCGAGGGGTCGAGAGGAAAACACATCCCACTGCGTCATTGCCAGCCGCCGCGACGATTTGCTCATGAAGAATCCTCACAGGTCCGCAAGATGATGCTTCGATAGACGATGAAAACGCCCCGGGGCGAGATGCAGAAAAGATCGATTTCCAGCACTCCAGGCTGTGCCGGGGGTTTGACACCAGCACTTGCCGCGCCTATCCTAAACACTATGTTTTTCCCCCCCGCCGCCAGCGTCGTGTGTTGTTGTTGCCTGCTGCCGGCGCGTGGGTAGGAATCAGCGAAATTCTTCCCACCCACCCGGCGAACGCGGGTGGGTTTTATTTTCATCCGCCTTTACAGCTGGGGAGCCGGTTCGGGCCGACTTTCGAAATCATTTTCAAGGAGAAACCATGAGCACTGCGACCGTAAATGAAACTTCCAGCACTCCCCGGATTAACGACACCGCGCCCGACTTTACTGCCGAAACCACGCAGGGCCCAATCCAGTTCCACGACTGGATCGGCAACGGTTGGGCGATTCTGTTCTCGCATCCGAAAGACTTCACGCCCGTCTGCACGACCGAACTCGGAGCCATGGCGAAACTGCAGCCGGAATTTGCCCAGCGCAATGTCAAGATCCTCGGGTTAAGCGTCGATCCGGTCGCCAGCCACAGCAAGTGGGCGGTCGATATCGAAGAGACACAGGGAGCGAAGGTGAACTACCCGCTAATCGGAGACCCGCAACTCAAGGTCGCCAAGCTCTACGGCATGCTCCCTGCAGACTCCGGTGATACCAGCGAGGGCCGCACCCCAGCCCTTAACGCCACCGTCCGCACCGTGTTCGTGATCGGTCCCGACAAGAAAATTAAGCTTCAGCTCAGCTATCCCATGAGCACAGGCCGCAACTTCGACGAGATCTTGCGCGTGGTGGATTCCTTGCAGCTCACCGCGAAGCACTCGGTTTCGACTCCCGCGAACTGGAAACGAGGCGAGGACGTGATCATCGGCGGCAATGTCTCGAATGAAGAGGCGCAGCAGAAATTCCCCGGCTTCAAGACAATCAAGCCGTATCTGCGCGTCACGCCTCAGCCGAAATAGTCAGCTGAGTTCAACCGCATCTGAAGAATGGATTAGAATCGGCCACGGACCAACGCGCATCTTCACAGCTCGATCCCCAAGTCCCTTGCAATCTGGGGTGTGAAGAGCGCAGTTGAGCCGTGGCATTTTGCTGTCAGCTCGCGGAAGCGCATGCGGTCCGGTGATCGTCCCGGTCTTCAAAACCGGCGGGTGGCAGGCAATCCTGTCACCGATGGGTTCGACCCCCATTCGCTTCCGCCATTTTGTTTTCAGTGGGTTACAGGCCGGAGCAATTTTGTCTCACTCTGAGATCGCAGTCCGAAAATCGCGGAGCGTGATGAAATCGTGATCGTCGCGTCCCACTTACTGAACTGAGCTTTGGCCGCGCTTGCGTGAATTTCGGGCGGCATGCATCGCAGAAATCACAGCTCGGGTGTTCTCATCGAGAGGTCGAACGTAGGTTGGCAATATTTGGGTATTGGCGTGTCCCAGGAGCTGCGCAACAGTGAGAGGAATATCGGGCTATGCAGTTCAGAATGCCAATCGAATCCCGCAATTCCAGGAACCCATTCTTTCGATTGGACATTTTAAGATGCAATCGAGATAGTGGTTTGAAGGAAATCACACTTTGAAGTTACGGATTCGCGGCAACTCGATTCGGATACGCATGACGCGAAGTGAAGTCGCAACTCTTGCATCTGCTGGAATCGTGGAAGAGTCCATTCAATTCACTGCTAGTCCTGACGACAGGCTAGTGTATGTCGTGCAAACATCGACTGATGCCAAAAGTGCACTAGCATGGCGCTCAGGCCTGCGAATCGGGATCACGTTACCCAAGGATCGTGCGTTGTTGTGGGCTGAAACCGTTCAGGTCGGGATTGAGCATCTACAACTCATAACCGACAGTTCCGCGCTGCGAATTGTGGTGGAGAAGGATTTTAAGTGCCTTCAGCCGCGGACAGATGAGGACGAAAGCGACAATTTCCTGAATCTCACAGAGGGCGTGGAGGCTGGTTTTGGACCGCCCTGCACTGGGCAGCATTGACTGGTTCTGTGGTGGAACTCCAACCTGTGCGAAGCGCTAGATCTATTTAGGCATCGGAATCGACAGGGCCTTCCCCGCGCCGCGCTCCGCAATCCAGATCGTATCGCCAGCAGGCTCGACTCCGGTCGGGGTGTTGAGCCCGTCCTTGAGTACGGTGACACTCGCCTTGTCTCCGTTTATGGTGAGAACGGAGATTCTGCCGTTGGCATTTTCTGCGAGTAGGAGCTTGCCGTTCGCGGCGCGCATGCCGTCCGGGCCTTTTATCAGCTGGTCCGTCCAGATATCGACCGGTGCTCCCGGTTTGCCATTGGCGTCAACAGGAATGCGATAGAGCTTGTTGAAGATGACGTTGTTTACGTAGAGCACGCCATCGAGGAAAGTAATGCCATCGACACCTCTCAGAGTCGGATGCTCCAGATAAAGCTCCGCGGTTGAGGCGCCAGCCGGCAGCTTGAAGATCCTGCCAGGAATAGTGTCCGTGATATAGAGCGCCTTATCCGGTCCAATTGTGAAATCGTTACAAACGTTGCTGTCTCCCGGCAGGTTCCAGCGGATTTTCGGCGCTCCGGTCGTCAGATCGAAGCTTCGCAGCGCGGTATGCCGTTGGGGTGGATTGGTACTTGGCACGGGCGTTAATTGGCAGGTCCACAATGTATTGGTGGAGGCGTCTGCCAGCATGCCGAGGAAAAATGTCCCCGGACCTTCCGTGCTGACGTCGATAAACTTTTCAGCCGTGGTAGATCCGGGACGTACCTTATAAACAAAGGGCGAACTGGCGCTTCCAACGATCAGCACGCCGCCTGGCGCTACGGTCAAACTTTCCGGCTGTGATTTTGCATCCCCTATCAAAACGTCAGCTGCGGGGGAAGCTTGGACAAGGCTCATGACAAGAGCAACGGAGACAGCGAGGCGTCGAACATTCGATCTCGACATCGTCAAATCTCCACAGAATTGATCTGTCGCAAAGCATAACACTACATCCCTTGTACTAATCGGGAGGGCTGGCGAAAATTAGACAAATCATCATTACGTCAACAGAGGGATGTGCTCGGCTCCGTTTCACGCACCCTTCTACATGCGGCTCCGACTGCCAAATGTTGTTAACAGGTACATTAAGGCGTTAGCGGCTTGTAAACCAGACCCATCACGAGCCCCGCTAATACCCACCCAATGGCATTAGTGACTGCGATTTCCAGCCCGAGTTTCGTGTCCATATTCATCGTAACGAGATTGGATATTGAGTGGATGCACGCGACGAACACTCCCATAAGCAAGCCAAACTGCAGCCCACTCACGGCGCCGGATGCGCCGCGACACCACCCCGCGTAGAGCATAGCTGCCGATAGCAACCCTACCAGCACGGAAGCCAATCCGTAAGGCATGTACTTCATTTGTAGGTCCGATGTTCGATAGAGTGCAGCTGAAGCTGCAAAGTCCTCACGGATTAGCCAGCCCTCCGTCAAAAATCCCCAAGCGAAAAATACAACTAGAGCCGCAACAGCCGCGAACACAACGCGTGGGTAGTTCATACGCTCTCCTCAGCTAGTGGATACGCCGAAGAATATAACCCAGACGAAGTTGTTTGTTGTTGTTACCAGGCGTCAACGCTCAAATTTCAAGGTCTTTCGAAGTCACTTCAAACGCGACTCGCGTTTTTAAGCAAACTTCGCGAATCGCGCAGTCGCAAGAAATTTGCAGGCGCGCAGAAAAATGACGACCGGCGGGCTGTTTGGGGGAAGCTGCCGCGCGGTCGTCCTAGTTTGTTCCTGTGTGGGAGGTCACATCGTGCCGCATCACTAAACAATTTGTGAACTGTCAAAATCCTGTATTTCGCGCATTCGTCGGCTGCCTCGATTCGCGGACTGGGCGGCCAATCCTGAACATCAACTTCAAGCATGCAGCTGATGGCGAATCCTGCGGAATGCGGCTCCCTTTTTTTTGATGCTCACGGTCGTGATGAAAACGTGATAGTTCCATGCTCCAAAGTATGTCAAATCCAGCCACAACGACTCAAAACGCAATTCTGGGGCGGCCCTGAAGAATCAGTTAAAATAGAAAATTTTCTAAACCGATCAGAACACACTGTGTGATCTTCAAAACCGGCGGGTGGCAGGCAATCCTGTCACCGATGGGTTCGACCCCCATTCGCTTCCGCCATTTTGTTTTCAGGTTGAGGGTGCACCAAGGGCGCCGTTAGATAATTGAACCTTCCTAACACCGAAAAGTGAGATCAGAAAAGGCAGCATTCCTGCGGATTCATCAGCCCTGTTTTTTGGAAGGATTTTCTAACACCTGGCTTTGTCCTCTCGTTTTGAGCTACGAAGCTTTTGCCTGCCTGCGAAGCAGCTTTCTCTGGCCGTGATCTGCGTTCCTTGGAAAAAGGATTCCGGCACCTCCGTTTGGAAACCCGATGAAGAGAGTCCTTGTGCCCGTCATCACGCCCGCGCCGATTTCCACAAATAAAATGCCGGGAAAAGCCCTATTCGACCTTCCCGAGAAGTGGAGGGAAGACCGGACTGTTTGACCTGCACGGGCGGCTTCTCGTAGCGATTGGATCGCTTCCCCCGTACGAACAGTTATTGCCAGCTCGTTTCGGGTATTTGAGCTAGGCTGCGAACAGGAGGAAAAAAAACCCCCCATCTTTGATCGCTTCAAGCACTGCGGCGGCTAAGGCGAGCAAGGCCGCACCCAAGCCGGTGGCTAGCCCGGCGTTGCGCAGGGCCTCTGCGTCCAACTTGTTCTGAGTCTTGCGGTTTTGTTGAGCATCCCTTGCCCGAATCTTCTCCAGAGCTGCTTGGAGATAGACGTAACCAATTACGCCTGGAACTGGGGCAAAGAAGATGTAATAACCATTGGGGGCAGGAATTTCGCCGTACGTGCCAGGGAACCCGACGGGACCTAAGCCTACGGGAACGCCGGCCTGCGTGAGTGCCGCGTGATACATCGCGGCGTCCGCGGCGGCGACTTCGTCCCACCACAACGGCTTGATCTCATACAAAACGCCCGGTGGTACGTGTGCATAAGAGAACTCCACAATATCCGGTTTGAGGCCAGTAAGTGCTGTGGCAATTCTACCCGGAGAGAAGTTCAGGTCCGTTGCTAGCGAGTCCACGATGGATTGGACGGAGTTATAGTTCGTGAAAACTTTGTGCCCAGGATGTTGTCCTTTGTAGTACTCAGCAATTGCTTCATGTGCTGAAATCCCGAGGTACTGGTGATATCCCATACCATCCGGTTTATCCCAATCTCCAAAGTCGAATCCCAGCTTCGGAGTGACAGGGGCAGCCACTATGCCCATGTCGATTGCTGTGGAAAAGATGCTAGCAATAGCTCCCTCAGCCGCTTCCCCTTTCAGACCAAGACGGTCTAGGATCTGGCGCTGATCTGCTGCGGTGAGGGCGATCAACGACTGACCAAATAGGCCTGCCTTGCCGACTGATTCTGCCCCGGTCAGAGTGCGACCACCGCTCGCGATCAGCTCCGCAACGGTGGCCGCGAGTACCCTCGGATCCACGTTGGACATGGTCTTGGCTCGCTGATAGAACAACTCAAGATAATTCATTGACTCCAAGCCAGGCCCCCGACTCGTTAAACGTTCCAGAGTGTCGAGAAGATTGTCTAGAGTTAGCTTTTGTAAGATTCCGACTGTGTTGTAGAAATCATCTCCACTAGGCGATGGAGGGTTTTCTATCAACGTGACGACCGCCTGATAAGCATCGTCGCCTGTGACAGTCGACGTGGAACCAGTGGTCGTCGTCTGTTGGGGGTAAGACGCTGAGACATTGGTCTGCTGCGGATTGTAAGCGGCAGCCGTAACTTTAGTTGTACCCGTGTCTACGCTAGTCAAACCTTCTGCCGGGATCCGACTGATCGCTTCTATTGCGGCCGCGCTCTCTTGGCTTCTTGTCGCGTCCTCCGCGCTCAGCCCTCCTATGATATTCGCCCGATATTTTGCGGCTTCCTCTTTGCCTAAACTACCTTTCGTTACTTGATCGTCGAGCACTTTGAGCCGATCGGCGACGGATGCAGCTTTTGGATCGCTTGAGCCACCACCAGTCATTGTCTTCAGGGCCGATGTACGCAACTGCTTTGCGTCGCTCTGGTCGATCTTGTTATCGCTTTGCGCTTTATCAATCGCGCGCATGGTTTGCCCGATGTTCTTGGTCATCGCAGCTTGTTGCGTTAGTGCGGAAGCCTCCTTCCCGAACTGCAGTGCAGTGTCCAATGCTTTCGAGTACGCCGCAGCAGCATTAGCTTGTGTACCGGCAAGACCGGTGATGTCAGCGAACGACTGCTTCGACACCGTATCGAAAGCCGCTTTCAGCCCAGTCGGATCGGGTGCAGTCGGAGCACTTTGCATCGCGACGATTGGGGTTGGAAACGCCGTCGGCGTGCCGTAGACCGGCTCACTTCGCCGCGAAGCAATCGCCGACGCATCTAATGCCGGGGGTTCGTCGATCGGAGATTCTTCCCACCGCCAAAAACGCGTGTCGTCGATCTCTTCGCAGGAATTGCAGTCTCCCATCACTGCTTCAGCAAAAACACCTCGCGTTGGCAAGCTCACGCGGGAGGGCGGCGCCGGCGACTGCGGATCGTAATGTTCTAGAAGTGTTACTCCATCGGCGAGCTTGAACTGAGGATCGAGGTGATTGCCCCTCGCTACCGGCATGACGAGTGCGTTTCCGACAATTCCGATCAGCGTGTTGTCCACAACAGAAGCGACGCTTCGTCCGTCTGCATTGGGCGCGACGAAACCGTCTAACAGCATGTATCTGCGATTGGGATCCATCGTCCACCAGATGGCGTGGTGATAGAACTCTAGGTTTGCATTTAGGTGATCTATAAGCTCTGCGGACAGCCGCTGGTCCTCAATTCGTGGAGATCTCTGCTCCCATTCGTCTAAAGGCGTGTACAGAGTTGCCCCTTCGCCCCCACGAATCGGCGTCATTCCCGGTATAGGCGTCCACTTCGCTGGGAAGCCGGGAGGCGGAATTGGAGGGACGAACGGCAGCGGCAGCGTTGGTGGATGCGGGATTTGTGGTGTGTCGGTATATGTGACGATTGGAAGGTCGATATCGTCGTTAACCCGTGGGTCGTTAACCATGTCGTGGCGGAAACGCCTCGTCTGATAGCGCAACGAGGCGGAGTTAACTATGGCGCGGCACCCAGGAGGCAGCGGCGCTGAACACTTGACGATTAACGAAGAGATATCTGCCCGCGAAATAGGGTTGGTGATCTTCCCTCGAACGGAAACCAATAGCGGCTTGCCCGGCTCATAATTGGAAACCAGGGTGAAGTCCGCTCCAGAGAGATGGACTTCGCGGGAGCCGACCAGAGCATAGAAATCCAGTTGATCGATAAACCCCGCAGCTGCAGCGGGCATCACTTCGCGCTGAAACCGCGCGTATCTCTCTTCAGGGGACTGTTCGTTCATCAACGACTCTGCCATGGCACGCGCGCCTTGCGCCGAAGCCTTCGCAACATCGACTGCCGCACTCGTCGCCGCGCCAGCGAGAAGACTGGCTCCGCCTGAAGCTATCGCGAGGACTGTACCCAAGAACCCCGACGTAGGATTCAACGCCTTGTTTACTGCGTCAGCTGTACTCGCTGCAGTGTCTTCCGGCTTCGGTTTGGGTTTCTCAGGAATTGGCGGCAGTGGAATAAGAATGGTAACCGTCAGCTCACCGAAGATTGCTGTCACCAATTCATCCGCGTAGCGCGCTGCCGGTGTGTCGACCTCAGACCAATGCGTTTCAACTCTTCGTGTTGCGTCGAACGCTGGTCCGAGTTCGCGTCGCTGCAAGTAGATTGACAGGGGCTGACGCCACCGCAGGACCTTTTGTCCATCAAATTCGCTCATCGGAAAGGGAATGAACAAACATTCCTGCACATCCGCCAGCTCTTGAACTACTTTAAAGTGACGTAATACCTCGAAGTATTGAATAGTGATCGCGTGACAGTGGTTGTGATTCGCGATCACTTCTGTAGTCGCGCGGACGGTCTCACCTTCCCGTGCAGTTTGCACTATGGTCGATCGCAAATTACGCACCGCGGAAGCCGACTGTAGCGTGCGGTCACGGAGAGTCTGCATGGAAGATCCCGAAAGATTCCGCGCCGAGTCTTGAAACGCCGAAGAGTCGCTCTCTCCGAAACCGCCCGATACGCCCACGAGACCGCCGAAGTTGTATCCCTGATAAGAGCCATTCCCGGCCTGGCCGGTCCCTGCACCCACTCCCTCCGTCGTGTTGCGTGATCCTCCCTTTGCTGATTCGGAAAGCGCGCCACTCACTACCTCGTGAACGTCGCGATCGCGCGATATACCCGCTTGCAGACTTTCACCTGCAGATGTGGTCTCGTCCCGTGACGTTTGCTCACGTCTCTCCCAGTCCACGACGGAAATCAGCTTTTTCTGCCCGGGCGCCAGTGGAAGGCTGTACAGCAAATCGCCAAGCGAATAGCCGTCGGCGTACCACACCTGTTTGAAGTGCAGCAGATGGCCGTGAGCGATTGAAGCCGCCTCGTAAAACGTCGGAGTCGAGTCCCAATCAACCGGGGCATTTCGGCTGAGGGCTACCCGCCCCGGAGGATGCGGCACTCCTCTCAGGCCGTGAAAATCTCCCTTCTGCAACGTGTTAGCTACCGCAGAGATTGGCCGCGCCGCGAATCCATGAGCGGACGACTGTGCCGGATGCACAACCGAAGTCGGTGCATGCGGCGCATGCGTGGCGGGAGCGGGGAGCGGAACGTGAGAAACTAATGAAGCTCCTCCTGTTGCCGCTGCGCGGACAGTTTTAGCGAATCCAGTCCCTATGTCTGCAAGCCCGGAATGCGCTGGCGGAGGTATCACAACTCCTCTCGATGGCACAGAATGGGTTTGTGCAGAAACTGAGGCTCGGAAGGCTTGTCCGGTAGTTGCCGAACCGCCTCGAACCGTCATTGGTCCGTCATGCATTCCCGTGGTAATGCCGACGATATCAGGTTGGGTCGTCCGAACGACAGAGTAAAAATTGAATTCTTCAATAGCGCGGTTGGGAACGTTGAATTTGACGCATTGCCCCGTTCCAAGGTCCGCCGAGAAAGTACCGGGTGATTCGGTGATGCTCTGCTGGGTTGGCGTCCGAGGAACAGAGCTGTCCGTGCACTTGCAATCTGAGCTTGACTTGCCATTTGGTGTGTTCGGAAG
>Ga0126381_100005803_pt1 | contig 13641 bp, 11 predicted proteins | sample PanSoiMetPlot_28_FD_96465 | JGI IMG/M metagenome (GOLD analysis project Ga0126381, IMG submission 96465) | Tropical forest soil microbial communities from Panama - MetaG Plot_28 | ecosystem: Environmental > Terrestrial > Soil > Tropical forest > Bulk soil | place: Panama | collected 2016-02-17
CAACCTGGTGACACTTGAAGTGTGAGCCGATGCAACTCTCGCATGTCACTGCGTTTTGGCTCCGGTTGGCTGGTAATATACTTCTTGATCTGTTCTTCTACGTTCATATTTTCTGCTCCCCAGTTGCGCGCACGAACGCTCGGGAAATGGGCTCCCGAACGCCCGAAGAAGCTTGTACGGTTGGTGTTCCTTAACTTATCTGGCATGAAACGCGTCATGTAACGATAATGTAACGATAAGCGGAGCCTACGGAGCTTAGAGGTACTTACAGCGCCACCTGCGCCCTCTAAGTCCTTATAGATCAGTGAGGATACCAACCTTTCACGGCGGTAACACGGGTTCAAATCCCGTCGGGGACGCCAACTTCCATCAGAGCATCGAAAAGTAGGCTATATCGTTCCATCACTTGGTGGTTACGCGGTTCAAAGAACAGGTTTTCCAGAGAGAAGACAAGTCCGTCTGGAAAGAACGCTCTCTGCATTTCTACCTTCTGCGTAAACGTCCCACGTTGCCAGACATGAGCGAAATTCACAGGCTGATGATCCTTCTGCTTCGTCAACGACTCCATCGTCAACGCCTCTGAATCCAACAGCTTCCGCTCGTTCTCAATTGCTTCCACTTCGGTGTCGATCGACATTTTCATCGATTGAAAATCGGATTGGGAGATTTCGCCTTTTAGCTTTGCCTCGATGAGCCTGCGGTTCAAAGTTGTCTGTTCGTTCATTCGCCGGGTCAACTGCTTTGCGGCATTTGCGATCGTTTGCTTACGGGCTGCCCACGTCGCTGCGGCGAGCCTCGGCAGCTTGGCTAGCAGATCGGGTCGGACAGGATGCATCGCTAGGACGTACAGGAAGCGGGTATGCAAACGCTCCCGGGCTACATTGACCTTGTGTCGACACTTCGAATTCCAGCACCAATACAACGGATGTTTAGCCTTCCGGCCTTTGGCCCATCTAATGGATGGTGTCACTGCCACGTTGCCAACCGCTGGCTGTCACATCTCGCCGAGAAGTATTCGACCACCCAGATTGGCTGTTTGAGATCAAATGGGATGGTTTTCGGGCCGTCGCATATGTCGAGCACGGGCGCTGCCGGTTGGTCTCTCGAAACGACAACGAATTTCAATCTTTCAAATCGCTGAACGTCGTCATTGCGGATGAACTGAAGAAGCACGCAGCGCTGATCGACGGCGAGATTGTGTCCATCGACTCCAAGTGCAGACCACAGTTTTACGACCTGATGTTTCGCCGAGGCGAGCCGAGATTCGTTGCCTTCGATCTGCTCTGGTTTGATGGCAATGATCTACGTCATTCATCACTGCTCGATCGAAAGTGGCGTCTGCGTTCTCTCATTCCAACGGCGAGCGACAGACTTCTCTACTGTGACCATTTCGAACGGACGGCATGTCCCTCTTCCACACCGCGTGCAAACACGATCTAGAGGGAATCGTCGCCAAACGCAAAGGCGATCCTTACATGCCCAACACACGCTGGCTCAAGGTCAAAAATCGAGCGTATTCACAATCAATTGGAAGAGAAGAGCTATTCGAGAGTGAACGTAAAAGCGATCCAGGCCTTCACTGGAACGTCTGCACAGCGGCCTGCGACGCAGCATGAACTTCGAAATCGTAGAAATGAGGAATCTTGAAGACGCTCTGGGAACATCTTGTGGTCGCAATGTGGTTTCAGTATCGATCTAGTTCAGGATCACCATCGTCTTCACAGCCGCTAGTGCGTAGCGCGACGGTCAGCGATGATTTGACCATAGTGGCGACCGCTCTCGGTTCTGAAATCGAGGTGATGTTGAGGGCAGGTGCCTTGTTCCGGTTGGTAGAGATCGCCAGCTTGCTAAAATCGTTTTAGTGGAAGCGACGCACCCTGCAAACAAACTCCCGAGTAAGAATCCGGTCCATATGAAAATATTGCTTGTTGAAAAGGAACTTGAGCTTCGGGACATCTACGTAAAGATGGTGATTGAGAACCTCGGCGATGTCGATATCGATGCTGAGTCAGATGGAGATGAGGCTCTCACTCGTTATTCTCGGCATGGCCCCTACGATCTGGTTCTCACGGATGACTACCACGAAGGTCTCGATGGCGTCGAGTTTGTGAAGGCGATACGCAACATAAATCCAGCCCAAAAGATGGCAGCCTTAACGTTGGATAAGGAAATGGGCCAGCGGCTTTGGCGGGAGTTCAGAATTCCGTACCTGAAAAAGCCTTTGATAGAAAACAATTGCGAGAACTTCTGCAGGAAGTAAACATCATGAGCGGGACTACGAACGAGCAACTCGCGAACGCCATCTTGTTGGACACTGTTAGGAGTTTCGCGAATTTCAGGCAAAGCACGTCGCGACGATCACTTTTGATCAAGTACAAGAATTTGCCTGCTTCAGCGGCGATTTACGATCTCACCAGCCACAACATCATTCGCCGTAAGAACAACAACGCCGCCACAACCGATGAAGAGTACTTGCCCTCGGCGGCTGCATTCGAACTTTGCGGTGATAACCGACTGCGAGAAGATGCAAAATATGCCAGCACGATTGTTCTCACGACATTGCAGAACATGTTCATCGGGGAACAGAAGAAGGAAGGATTCGATTTTCAGGACCTAAAGAGGCATGCGGAATATGTCTACCCAAATCGAAGCTTTGACGACGAGACGCTGAAATTTGGTTTGTACCTCACCAAAGACTTGGGTGCGCTGATGGGATACCAGCTAAGTCAACCCGATGAAACGGAGGTCGAGCGTTTTCAGGTCGCTGAATCTGCGGCTAACATGCCGAATCCCGAGAGTGAGTGGGACAGAGCGATGGCAGGATTCAAACGGTCCGTTGTCGAGGAACCGGAAGCACCAACAGAGGCTTTATGGGAGCGAATCAAGAGGCTCGGAGGCGGTGGCCAGAGCGATGTATTCTTGGTTCGTTCTCCAGCCAGAGCCACACAACGAGCTGCCTGCTTACGAACAATAAGGGCAGCATTGGATCAAGACAAACGATCTGAAATGGCTGATGCAATGTGGTCGTACTCCCGCCCAGATTCTCCGTCCGAGCTTGGGGCAATGAAGATTTTCAAGATACGAGATGAAGGCGGTGAGGAGCAGTCGTTAAATCGTTTGAAACAAGAATTCAAGGTGCTCAGCGAAAACAGACCCGGTTTGCCCAAGCTGCTGGCATCGAATGAGAGCGAGCGTTGGATCGTCACGGAGTTCTTCCCCAACGGGACGCTTGAAGATAACATCCTGCGGTACAAGGGAAAGCCTGCTCTGGCCCTCAAGGCGTTTCTCTCCTTGGTAAACACCGTAGCTCAACTTCATGATGAAAGGATTGTGCACCGTGACATTAAGCCTGCAAATATTTTCGTCAGACATGACGACGAGCTTGTTCTAGGTGATTTTGGGATAGTGTTTTTGCCGAATCAACCTGCCCGATTGACGCGGACCGATGAAAGCGTCGGCCCACATGATTTCACACCTCCTTGGGCCGACACGGGAGGTCGTCTCGAAAAAGTGGACTGCAATTTTGATGTATACAGTCTCGGCAAGGTTCTTTGGTGTATGGTTTCGGGGCGTCCTGTCCTTAAGCGGGAATGGTTCCGCGAGGCAGAAAATGATATTTCAATCATGTTCAGACACGACCCACATGCGTACATGATCAACAAGATTCTAGAAAAATGCGTTGTGGAGCGTCAGAAGAACTGCATTGGAATTCATGACCTGCGTGCTATGGTCATTGCATTTCTGAATCTTATCGAGCAAGGGGGGCAACTCTTGAACGACGGCGTACCAAGACCGTGTCATGTTTGCGGGTATGGTGAGTATCGGCCAGAAGTTCTACAACAGGACCAAGCCATCGGTGCCATGAGACTTTGGCCGAGCAGCAGTACCCCCATAAGCCTGTCAATTAAGCCGTTCACTTGTGATAAGTGTGGGCACATTCAATTGTTCAAGGCTCTGTAAGGCGGGCGTAACCACGATGCTCAGAACCCCTACGATCACGATCTGCTGGTTGCCGATGGGCGCTTAACGTTCTTAAGCCGCTTGCGGCATAATCCACTGCGAGCGACGATGTGTCGACGTGCGTCGTGGTTTTCATCGCGACTTCGGAACGACACCATGGTGAGAGGGGATTCTCTTTCTTTGTGCACAACAGGACTACTTCAAAAGTAATCTTTGGCCAATTCGATCTCAAAGTGGTAATGGGAAGGAATTTGGTATTCCATCTCACTCTTCCAAATCTTCATGAACACTTCAACGTTCAGAGCAGCCGCTTTAATCAAATATTTCGCGTCCTCTGTGTCTTTTGTCCGAGTCGTGCAGATTTTGCTCAATACCAAGTCATAAGGTCCCAAAACTCGAAGTTCGATCTTTTGTAGGCCGAGGTCGAGCATTTCGAGTCGAGACTCGAATCCATCTGGGTATGTCGAAACGGTTGTCTTATGTATGTACAGCTTGTGCTTCTGGGCAAGCTTTGATTGTGGTCCTGCTATTGTTTTGAGCTCGTCTTCTTTGTCAGGAGGTGTTACCTCGATATAGTCAATGTCTGCGGTACGTCGTGACAGACCATATTTGGCAGCAAGAACAAAACCTCCCAAGCATCTCAATGTGAACTTCTGAGAAAGAGCTGCGTCCACATCGGCAAGGAAGGCTTTCCAGTTGTCAGTGATTTCAAGTTTATGCCGTGTCATATGCCAAATGTTCGGACCTCCATCTCGTCAGGAGATTCCAGTACCTAGCTTCTTCTGAGCGATTGTCCCGTAGCCAGTCTTTCTCTCTGGTAGTGAGAGAATTCTCCTGACACAACGTTTCTTCTTTGGCCAATCTGCTTTCGCTCAACTCTTTTTCGAGTTGCTGCAGCTTGAGAACCCGAGCCGAAGTCAAACCATCCGCTCTTTCCGCCACCTGTCGTGCTAGTCCAGTCACGAAACCCAGCTTGTTGGAGAGATTCTCTGAACGGGCATGGCTGACGAGTTCGCTTGTGTTCATCTGCAGATACGTGAGCAGGACCCAAGGGAGTGCCTCGACCTGACGTGCCTCTAGATTCTTCTTTGCCAAAGCAGTAAAGAGAACCTCCATCGGATTTCTCTTCCACCCGCCTTTCATATAAGCAAATCCCGGATATCCAAGAGCCGCAAGTTCTCTTGCAAGCCTGTCGTCGTCAACCTTACGCACGCAAGACTGCGTGGGAAGGGCGGAAAGGCTAGCCTTGAAGACACGAACGACCTTTCGAGTCAGTTTTTCATCCAGACGGCGTTTTCCTGCTTCTAAGAGGGCAAGGTAGGGTTGGGACACCCCAAGACGCTTCGCTGCGTAAACTTGTGTCCACCCCTTCTTCCTCCGAAGCCCTTTAAGCTCATTTCCAGACATGATGTTCCTCTTCAGACACTGATGTAATATTACCATCTTGTAATATTTTGTCAACTGTAAACTATTGATTAACAAAATCTTACATTCGTTACAAAATATTTAAGTTCTTTGTTTTCAGGCTCAACAATGGCCCCTACGGACTGATTTCAAGGCACGACAGGGCAGTGGCCTTCCCACACGAAATTGGGATTGTCCGGCAAACGAACATTTCCGCACATAACGGATCCTCTGAACAGGCCAGGCTGAGCAGCGATATGCTAAAGGATTTTCGACCCGACCAGCAGCGTGCCGACCGTGTTGTCGCTGCAGTGAAAAAAGTTTCCGACCAAGTGGGACGCAGCATGGCCCAAGTCGCACTGGCTTGGCTCCGTCACCGAGCGGTTCCGGTCATCCCGATTCTCGGCGCCCGCAAGCTCACCCAATTGCAAGACAATCTAGCTAGCTTCGACTTGGCTCTTTCACCTGAGCACGTCAACATTCTCGACGACGCAAGCCCGGTCGATCTGGGCTTTCCCCAAGAGTTGTACGCGAAAGAATTTCCCCGTGCTCTCCGCTACGGCGGCATGCGTGACCAAATTGCTGCCTGACATTTGATCGGACTAACGGAGGGCCTGCTGTCCTTACGCCAGGTGAATTGTGCCACGTGCCGGATCGAGACTGCTGGCCATCTTCACCAGGTCGGGGAGGGAGTTGGCTTTCATTTTTTGCATCACCTGTCCCCGATGTGCCTTTACCGTGGTTTCACCAATGCTGAGCTCCCACGCGACTTGTTTGTTCAATAAGCCCGAGACAGCCAACGCCATGACTTGCCGCTCCCGCGGAGTGAGTAAGGCGTAGCAGTCCTAAAGGTCCCGCAACGCAACCTCGCGATCAATTACCGCGCGGCTTCGTTCGAGGCTCTCGCGGATTGACCGAAGCAAAACGTTGCTCTTTCCCGTCCGTGCGACGTTGGTCCTGCGGTGCATGCAACCACGTCTTCTTCCCGCTTTGCCTCGTTAGCGTGAGCACGGTACTGCCTCGGGCGGTGCGGTCCCGCGCCATTTCATTGTCATGTGACGGAACAAGCGAACTCAGGAGACATCTCAGCGGCCACTTGGACGCTGCTCGAACTCATTGCATCTCTATTTTCTCAAGGCTTTGAAACAAATCGCGAGATGCCGTCGATTTGGGCACCGTATTGCATTTTCTGTGACGAGGAGGCAGCCACACGGGCGCTGATATGGATCGTGGTGCCCTACTGGAGTTTCTGAACAAAGCTCAGAAACGTGCGACAGCAGCCTGATTTTAATGTGCCTAGACGGGCCGCGGAGTCAACATGCGGTCTGCGGAGGCGTCAGAAAGTTTGAACAGACCAGCGAACGATCCGAGAAAGTCATCCGCGACAAAGCGGATTTCGAATGGGAGGGACATTCACGCCGTCGGCCATGCGGTGCCTGGCGGATCCAGCAATCTCAGTGAGTACGTAGGTACCGTGGTCGATGCGCTATGTGCCCGCCCGATTCGAGGGCTTCTACCATGCGTTGGACGCTGTTCGAATCTCCCTGATTTCCTTGAATGATCCAATGAACGGGTGCCATCGCGGTGGCAAGTTTAGTCTTTGCAGGGTGTCCCACGCTGTCCCACATTTCTATTTTCCCGCCTCTGGCAAATCCGTCAGGTGGCTCTATCCGATTTTCACCCAGCCAGCGAGCATCACGAGATCGAAGTGCAAGCGGCGAGAATTCGCTAGCGTTATGCAGGATTCCTTTAACAAGCGGTCACGTTATTAAAGGATAAGGCGTTATGTCTTAATAACAAAACGCGCGCCACTTGCCTCCCCTGGACATCGGCGTTCGCTAGGGTGATTCAGGTACGCAGAAGCTGTCCGACAAATTGCTCTATGTCCAGCGCCTCAGCTCCGCTAGCGATCGCGGCCGTAGGAACCTGGAGTCGAGGCTTCCGATGGACCACGATCAATCTTCCTGCCCTTCTCTTCAGCGAGCGCTGAAGAGATGTCAAGGGAGACGCCATCGAAGGGCGGACGGTCTTCGCGGATTTCGCTTCCACCAGCCACAGCTTAGCGTTAGGACGTGGGACAAGAAAGTCCACTTCCAAACCCTGCTGATCGCGAAAATAGTAGAGTTCTTTGCGCATCCCACGGTCGGCCTGACTTTTGAGGATTTCTGCCGCGACAAAGCCTTCAAACAGAGCCCCAAGGAAAGGCGAGCGCTCAAGTTCACCCACCGATGTCAGACCGAGCAGGTAGCAGGCAAGGCCGGAGTCACCCAAATAGACTTTCGGAGACTTAATCAGTCGCTTCCCGAGGTTTTCGAAATATGGCGGTATGAGAATGATCTGGCCGGTCACTTCAAGAATGTGCAGCCAGTCGCCAATCGTCGGCACAGTGACGCCAAGCGGTGCAGCCAGGTCCGTCTTATTCAGAACCTGGCCGTGACGGCTCGCCAAAAGTGCCAGGAAACGACGAAACGTCGCCAGGTCGCGCACGTTCGTTATCGCTCGAACGTCTCTTTCCAGATACGTTTGCAGGTAGGAAGCGAACCAAAGGCCACGAGCCTTCGGCCGAGCGAGCACCTCTGGAAAGCCTCCATGCAGTAGATTCACTTTGTTGGTTTCCGAGAGACTGAAAGGCAGGAGCTGAAGAATGGCGGCACGGCCCGCCATTGATTCGCTGATTCCTTGCATCAGTGGAGCTTCTTGAGAGCCGGTGAAGAGCCACTGTCCCATCCGGCGCCGGCCCGTGTCGATGACTGTACGAACATACGCAAGTAATTCGGGCGTGTTTTGAATCTCGTCGAAAACCACCGGAGGACGAAGTGCCTCTAGGAAGGCGCGGGGATCACTCCGCACCCGTGCCTGAACATCAGGATCTTCGAGCAGCACATACTGGGCTTTAGGAAAGAGTTTGCGCAGAAGAGTCGTCTTGCCAGCACGACGCGGACCAGTCACAACCACGGCGGGGAAGTGTCGAGCCGCGTCCAGTAGGACAGTTGCCAATCTTCGTTGAATATATTGCACATGAGAAATATAAACTAGTACTTTAAATTACTCAATACTACATTCAATGCTTCGTTTTGTGCCCGCTAGGAGCCGCGGCCGTCGGCGCCAGTTGCACCGGGGCTGCGTTTGTAGTCTCGCATGGCGCTTGTCTTGCGTTCGCAAACCACTGCTCCGATTTCGAACAGAGCGGCTCGTTCGCCATCTTCAGACTGCTGCGCCAACTCTACCGCTTGCAACGACATGCACGTATCGGTAATACCAAAGTGGGGGATGACATTAGGCTTAGCGTGGGCCATTCTTGTTGTAACGGGGCGCCTCTCGGGATTCATGTGACGGATGACACAATGAACAGGCCCGGCGCGATGTCAAATTTTATTACGGTCCTAAGCCCGGGAAGCAACCCAAGAGTATCGAATTTCAGTATTGCGAAGCTTAATTATCCGATGCGATCCGTAAATTCCCGCATAATGCAATTCGGGTTGAACCCGGAGTTTTGATCCTGTGATGGACCTTTCGCAGTACCGGCTGGAAACGCTTCATCAGGATGGAGAGTTCGTCCTTTACCGTGGTCTGTGCACGACCGACGCGGAGACGAGTTCGCGGTCTATTCTCGCATTGTCCCCAATGACCGAGCGTCCCGCTCCTGCAACCATTAAGAAAATCGAGCACGAATTTTCTTTGAAGGACGAGCTCGATCCGGCGTGGGCAATTCGACCGATCGCCCTCACACAACAACAGAGCCGGACCATGCTTGTGTTCGAGGATCCACACGGAGAGCCACTCGATCGACTTCTTCGACGGCCAATTGAGTTGAAGCAGTTTCTTCGCTGTGCGATTGGGCTTTCTGCAGCACTCAGCCAGGTACACCGACGTGGCCTCATCCACAAAGACATTAAACCTTCCAACGTGATGGCGAATGCTGCTATGGACCAAGCTTGGCTGATGGGTTTCGGTATCGCCTCGCGATTGCCGCGCGAGCGCCGGGCACCCGAACCTCCCGAGTTCATCGCCGGAACTTTGCCCTACATGGCACCCGAGCAAACGGGACGAATGAATCGCTCGGTTGATTCGCGGACCGATCTTTATGCGCTTGGCATAACGCTGTACGAAATACTGACTGGCAGTCTTCCGTTCACGGCTTCCGAGCCCATGGAGTGGGTTCATTGCCACATTGCAAAGCAGCCTGTTCCGCCGCGAGAACGAGTGCAAAACATCCCCGGTCCCATCTCGGCCATCGTTTTGAAGTTGCTCGCCAAAACTCCTGAAGAGCGTTATCAGACAGCAGCCGGGGTGGAAAGCGATCTTCGCCGGTGTCTCGAAGATTTGGAGCATAAGGGTGATGTTCACGACTTCGCGTTAGGAGATCATGACCGGCCAGACTACCTTCAGATTCCGGAGAAACTGTACGGCCGGGAGAGTGAGATCGAGATGTTGCTCGCCTCTTTCGATCGCATCGTGAATGGTGGCGTACCAGAGTTGGTGCTGGTCTCTGGGTATTCCGGCATTGGCAAATCCTCGGTCGTGAACGAGCTTCAGCCCTTGCTGGTGCCGTCGCGTGGCCTGTTTGCGTCCGGCAAGTTCGACCAGTACAAGCGCGACATTCCCTACTCGACATTGGCACAGGCTTTTCAGAGTCTGATCCGGCAGTTGTTGACGAAGAGCGAGACAGAGATTTGCAAATGGCGCCAGGACCTGCTTGAAGCCTTAGACGGGAATGGGCGGCTGATTGCGGATCTGGTTCCTGAATTGAAGCTCATCATCGGAGACCAGCCACCGGTTCCCGAAGTTCCCGCACAGGATGCTCAACGCCGCTTTCAACTGGTGTTTCGCCGATTCATCAGCGTATTCGCGCGGCGAGAGCATCCGCTAGCGTTGTTTCTCGACGATTTGCAATGGCTCGATGCGGCGACCCTCGACCTGCTGGAAGATCTGTTGACGCGTTCTGATCTACAACATCTCATGCTGATTGGGGCTTATCGAGACAACGAAGTCGATGCCGCCCATCCGCTAATCCGGAAGCTCGAGGCGATCAAAAGCGCCGGCGGAAAGCTAAAGGAGATCACGCTTGCACCGCTCGCCCAGGAGCATCTCGTTCAGTTACTTGCGGATGCGCTTTGCTGCGAACGGGAACGCAGCACGCCGCTCGCGCAACTGGTGCAAGAGAAGACAGGCGGGAATCCATTCTTCACCATTCAGTTCATCTCCTCACTCGCTGAGGAGAAAATGCTCACCTTTGATCATGATGCTACGTGCTGGTCCTGGGATGTCGATCGCATTCACGCCAAGGGATACACCGATAATGTGGTGGACCTCATGATCACAAAGCTCACCCGCCTACCGACCCAGACGCAATCGGCACTGCAGCAATTGGCGTGTCTGGGAAACCTCGCCGAGATCACGGCTCTCTCGACCGTTCTTGAGACCTCGCAGGAGCACGTGCACGCGGCTGTCTGGGAAAGCGTACGTCAGGGGTTGGTCGAACCGCTGGACGGCTCATACAAGTTCATTCACGACCGTGTGCAGGAGGCAGCTTATTCCCTGATTCCAGAAGCCTCGCGCCCCGAGGTACATTTCCGCATCGGACGGCTGCTGGCGGCACACACCTCTTCGGAAAAACGGGAAGAGACAGTCTTCGACATCGTCAACCAACTGAACCGCGGTATGGCTTGCATGACTTCACGTGAGGAGCGGGAGAACCTAGCCGAGCTCAACCTGATCGCTGGCAAGCGCGCTAATGCGTCTACCGCTTATGCCTCGGCACTCAAGTATCTCGCCACCGGCGCGCAGCTCCTCGGTGAGGACTGCTGGGAGCGACGACATGACCTCATCTTTGCCTTGGAGCTGGCGCGGACCGAATGCGAATTGCTGACCGGCGAGCTGGCGGCTGCCGATGAGCACTTGACTGCGCTGTCGAACCGCACAGCAAATACGATCGAGCGCGCGGCGGTCGCTTGCTTGCATACCGAAGTCTGCTTGGCGCTCGTTCAGCTCGACCGGTCTGTCGCCATTGCTCTCGATTACCTCCGGCGCATGGGCATTGAGTGTTCACCGCATCCGACAGAAGACGAAGTGCGGCAGGAATACGACAAGATATGGTCGCAGCTTGGCGATCGCTCGATCGAAGGGCTCACCGATTCACCGCTTATGAGTGAGCCCGAGTCACTTGCGATTATCGACGTTCTAACCAAGGTCGTACCAACTGCTGTTTCTTCGGATGCGAACTTAAGTGCATTAATGACATGTAAAGCGGTGAATCTCAGTCTCGAACGCGGCAACTGTGACGCCTCGTGCCTCGCCTACGCCATGTTGGGCAGGATCGTCGGATCGCACTTTGGCGATTACAAGACGGCATTTCGATTCGGTCAGGTCGGTTATGAACTCGTCGAAGGCCGTGGGTTGACGCGCTTCCAGGCGGCCACCTATTTATATCTTGCGACCTGGATCGCACCCTGGGCGAAACACGTGCGGCGATCCACTGAGCTGCACCGCCGCTCTTTCGACGCCGCTAACAAGATTGGCGATTTCGCCTTTGCAGCATACGCAGCGCTCGGCCTAAACTCGGATCTTCTCCTCGCGGGCGACCCGCTGAGCGACGTGCAACGCGAAGCCGAACTTGGCCAAGCCTTTACTCAAAAGGCGCGGCTCGGCCTTGTTACCGACGGCATCACTCTTCAACTGGCATTGATTCGGACGCTCCGCGGGTTGACGCCGAAATTCGGCTGCTTCAACGGCGGAGGGATTGAGGAACTCCCGTTCGAACTTCATTTGGCTAGCAACCCGCCTGCTGAAGGCTGGTACTGGATTCGGAAATTACAGGCATGCTACCTTGCCGGCGATTACGACGAGGCCATAGAAGCTTCATTGAAGGCGCAGCGGTCGCTGTGGATCTCATCCGGTTTCTTTGAGGAGGCTGAATATCATTTTTACAGCGCTCTTTCTCGCGCAGCATCTTGTTACTCCTTAACAGCCGACGAACGCCAGAAGCATTCAGCTGCATTGGCTGCGCATCACCGACAACTCGAAATCTGGGCGGAGAATTGCGCGGATAATTTCGAAAATCGCGCTGCGCTGGTGAGCGCCGAAATTGCTCGGATTGAAAGTCGTGACCTCGACGCGATGCACATGTATGAAAAGGCCATTCACTCGTCTCGCAAAAGCGGCTTCGTCCACAACGAGGCGCTCGCGTATGAGTGCGCTTCGGCTTTTTACCGAGCGCGCGGGTTCGCTCAAATCGCCGAAACTTACCTGCGGGACGCCCGTGCTTGTTACGTGTCATGGGGCGCGGATGGAAAAGTAAAACAACTCGATCACTTGTACCCTGGCCTTAAGCAGGAGCGACCGCTGCCAGATCCTGCTTCAACCATCACTACGTCTGTCGAAGGACTGGACCTCGCGACGGTGATGCGAGTCTCGCAGGCCGTTTCGAGCGAGATTGTGCTGGAAAAGTTATTTGATACCGTGATGCGCAAAGCCATGGAGCATGCCGGCGCCGAGAGAGGTCTGCTGGTCGTTCCGCGTGGTGACGACCTACACATAGAGGCAGAGTCCAAGACAAGCGGAAATGATGTGATCGTGTCCCTCAGAGACGCGTCGGCAGCGAATATGGCTATGCCGGAGTCGATTGTGCGCTATGTGATGCGCACTCACGAGAGTGTTATTCTCGATGACGCCTCCTCACCGAACTCGTTTTCTGCCGATCCCTACTTGCTTCAGAATCGCGTTCGTTCGGTTCTTTGTTTGCCCTTGCTGAACCAAGCGAAGCTCTCGGGTGTCCTCTATCTTGAAAACAATCTTGCCCCACGGGTTTTCACCTCAGAACGGCTGACGGTCCTAAGGGTGTTAGTCTCGCAAGCCGCAATCTCTTTGGAGAACACGCGGCTCTATCGCGATCTCGAAGACCGTGAAGCGAAGATCCGACGCCTAGTTGACGCCAACATTCTGGGAATCGTGACCTGGAATGTCGAGGGTGCCGTGCTGGCTGGCAATGACGCCTTTCTTCACATGCTGCAATACGATCACGAGGAGGTCGCTACAGGTTGCGTGCGATGGTGGGATATGGTACCTGCGGATCGACGCCAGCTACATGAACGCGCCTTGGCAGAAGTAATAGCCACGGGGATCGTGCAACCCTTTGAGACAGAGCTTCTCCGGAAAGATAGCAGCCGGGCACCCGTGCTGATTGGAGCTACCTTGTTCCAGCAAGGCGGGAACGAGGGTGTAGCTTTCGTCCTCGATTTGAGTGAACAGAAGCGGGCGGAAGCAGAGATCAAAGAACTA
>Ga0126381_100005804_pt1 | contig 13641 bp, 14 predicted proteins | sample PanSoiMetPlot_28_FD_96465 | JGI IMG/M metagenome (GOLD analysis project Ga0126381, IMG submission 96465) | Tropical forest soil microbial communities from Panama - MetaG Plot_28 | ecosystem: Environmental > Terrestrial > Soil > Tropical forest > Bulk soil | place: Panama | collected 2016-02-17
GCCATGTCTTCAGCCGGGTAGGGCCGGAGCACCGCCTTCAACTCCTCCGGCTCCGCAGCGTCTTCGCCGAGCCACAGCGGCCATGTCGCAGGCGGTAGGATCACCGGCATGCGGTCATGAATTTGCCCGCACAGCGCGTTCGGCGGGCACGTGACGATCGTGAAGCTGCGCAGCCACTCGCCGGCTGGCGATTTCCAGTTCTCCCAGAGGCCAGCGAGCGCCATGAAGCCACCGCCAGTGAGCGCAATCGCGTAGGGCTGCTTCTCCTTCGGCCCGAGCTTCTTCCACTCGTAGAACGTCTCGATCGGCACGAGGCAGCGGCGTCGAGCGAACGCGTCGCGGAAAGCCGACTTGCTGTCGACCGTTTCCGCCATCGCGTTGATGTTGGCGAAGCTGACTTTGATGTCCTTCGCCCAATACGGCACCAGGCCCCAGCGCATCAAGTCGAGGGTGCGGTGCCCTTCCTTGGCGTTTTAGCGGACGATCGGCAGGCTGTCGGTCGGAGCGACGTTCCAACTCGGCGGGTAGTTCGGCGCCGGGTGGCCATCGGGAATGCCAAACCTAACCTTAAGCTGGTTGAAGTCGCCCTCAAGCTTGACCCGGCCGCACATCGCTCGATCCTCCGCACCGGCGATCATGCCCAGAGTTGGCTGTTGACGGCAACCACGACGTTCCTATTGTGTTCACATGAACGAGGAGTGCTCATGGAACGGCTAGCTCAATGTCACTGCGGCTCACTACGTGCGACAACATCGGGCGAACCGCTATTGGTCGGCATATGCCACTGCAAGGCATGCCAGCATCGGACGGGGGCGATAGCAAGCAGCGTTGCCAGCTTCGAAAAGGCTCAGGTCACGATCGAAGGCGACACAAAGGTCTTCGATCGGCATGGGCAGTCTGGACGGAAGGTTCGCTTCTATTTCTGCCCCAACTGTGGAACATCCCTGTATTGGCAGGCTGACGCGCGATCGGACTTATACATCCTCGCGGTCGGAGCGTTCGCCGATCCGAACTTCCCCCTCCATCGGTATCCATATTCGAGGAAACGAGGCACACCTGGATGCACCTTCCGGATGGAATGAAACGTTTTCAGGGCGGAATTATGTAGGACGCCGATGCCGGGCAACCCGCGAGCCATTATCGCCGAAGCTGAGCGCCGGTTCCCGGTTCGGATCGCCGTCAGGGTGCCGGGCAACGGCCTCGGGCAGCGCTACACTGCGATGTCGGAATGGCTCGACGACAACTGCGGCGTCGGCGGCTGGTCATTCACGCCATCCGGGACGCGCGGGGTGCTCAACGATGCGATGGCTGTGTGCGTCAATACGCCAACGTGCGCCGTGGCCTTTGTCGCCCGCTGGCTTGTCCCTGGTGACCCGCCGGGGTTCTACCAGGTACGAGAGGATGAGCCGGCGCGACGCGTGCCAGCATCGCATCACACGATCCCAAAGTTCAAAACGCCCTAATCGCTTGGCTAGCTGTTGACCAAGGCGATGCTGACGACGGCCGGCGCGACGCCGGGATCGCAAGGTGCTCGATCTCAGCCGTCGTCCGCGAGGCCGGGAAGTTTACCACTTCCGCCGCCGCTTGCGTGCCCGCTGATCCCAGACAAGAGAAGAGCCCGGGGGGAAATACCGGGCTCTTCGCGCATGCCGTGCGCGATCGTGGGAGTATGGGGTTGGATCACGCAACCACGAAGTTCGTGTCAATAGACAAAAAACGCAAATAAATTGCGCGCGTCAGCGCCAACCGCACGAAGCGGATTTATAATTTTCCTGTATATCAAGCTGGCAGATTTTAACTTAAGTTACACCTGCCCCCTTGCCGCGCCGTGAGCGCGCGCATTTTAAGCCTCTCGCGTTCGCCGCCGGCTGCGGCAGTTTGCCGTTCGCTATGCCGCCTAGACGGCTTCACCTACCGAACTCCGTAAAAATTATTTCCGTTGTGTGACGGTGATCACACTCGCCTTCCTCATCACCCGCTAGTTTGGTGGACGGAAACGCAATGTCGTCAAGCTGGTGACGGGGGAGGACGGGATGATTGAGAACCTGCCAACCAAAGCCGAACGCTCCGCTCAACAAGCTAACCGGGCAGCTCCGGAGCAGTCACGCCTTTCTATGGTTTGGTATCTCGATCCGACGACTGGCAGGCCGGCGGCGCGATGGGTTTCCGAGGTAGAGGCGACCGTAACCCAACGGTTGCCGATGGTGGCATAAAGGCGCGATCTTATCGCCGCGCTCGCCGGCCGCCACGGTGCCGCGCTGGCGCCTCGGCCAATGGCGCGCGGGTCGGCCGAGGTTTCGGTGCCGACGCGGGATTGAGCTTCGCCAGCGCTGACTTCAGCGGGGCCAGCCGCGGCGAGCGTGGAAACTTATCTTCGTCGATTGTCCGACGCACCGCGGCTGTGACCGCGGCGTGTTCGTCGTCGGACAGATCAATAGTTGGCATCGGGCCAATATAATGGGGTGCTGCGCTGGCGTGGGCTAGCGAAACGATTGGCCCAGCAGGGCGTTCGCCAAAAGCGATGGCGAACGATGTCCGTATCCTCTTGCACTTGGTCGAAACCGACACGGTGATACGCCAGAGTATGACGTTGATCGCTGCACCCAAGCGTCCGCTCGCGGTTCAGTAAATGGACCTTCATCGCGGGCGCAGCGAACTTCTCCAACGCGCCGAAAGCGGACAGCTATCTGGTTGCGGACCGGCATGGTCCGAAGAAGTTGCCTTCTAAGTTGAGAAAGAGTTGCTGCGCCGACCTAATCGCGTACTAAGGGCAACAGTGGTAGGCTAACCGGCGCAATCGGAACGCGAGACAGCCGATGCCGGGAGGGAAGCACGTTCTCGTCGGCGAGATGACGCGATGAGGCGGCGCGAGCTTGTCGCGCTACTTGGAGCGGCGACCGCGGGCGCTTCGCCCTTGGCTGCTGCCGGGATCCAACGCATTGGATTGACAGGGCTCGGGACGCGGCAGTCGAACCAGCCCCTTCTCGACGCGCTCCGCGATGGTCTTGGTGCGCTCGGCTGGAGCGGCGGCAGCATTACAATCGTTGATCGGTGGGCAGAGCAGGGCGAACGGTTGCCGGACATCGCCAGCGAGCTGATCGGCTCCGGTGTCGATGTTTTAGTCACCGCTGGGACCCTAGCCACACGTTCTGCGACGAGGGTAACCACGTCGCTCCCAATCGTTTTTGTCGGAGTCGGCGATCCGCTTACCCTTGGTGTCGTCGGCACGCTCGATCACCCCGGCGGCAACGTCACCGGCCTCTCTCTCAGCTCGGCCACCTTGACCGGCAATCGTCTCAGCCTGTTGCGCGAACTCCTCCCCGGTCTTCAACGCCTGGGGGTAATCGTCAGAAGTGAACCGGGCCTTGAACGAACCCTGGAAGATATCCGCAGCAACGCTCATCGGATGGGGATCGAGCTCTTCGAGTTTGAGACGACGACAGGCCAGGCCCTACGGCTCGCCTTCATGCATCTGCAGAACGATCGCTGCGAGGCGATCTACGTGGCATCTGGCCCGCTAGGACCGGCCAAACGCACTGAAATCATCGAACTCGCCGCGCAAGCTCATTTGCCGGCCATCTACCCATTCCGAATCTTCGCCGACAACCATGGGCTGATGTCGTATGCCGTCGACGAGAGAGAATTGTTTCGCCGCGCCGCGACATTCGTCGACAAGATCCTAAAGGGCGCTAAACCGGGTGATCTGCCCGTCGAAGAACCAACCAAGTTCGAACTCGTGATCAATCTGCAGACCGCGAAAGTGCTCGGCCTCACCGTGCCGCCATCGCTGCTCTACCGCGCCGACGAGGTCATCGAATAGGCCGCGGGCGAGAATATCCGCAAACGGCGCGAACTGGACCTCCAACAGCTGCGGCCTCATCGGCTGGTAATCGCAACGATATCGGATGTTCGCGCGGCGCTCGTTAGAGACGAACCAGCGTCGACGATCGCACGCGCGCTTGCTACGCTCGTTCTACAGCTTGGAGAGCGTAGTGATGCTCAAGAAGCTCATTTTCACTATCGGCCTCGTGGTAACGCTGGCGCCACCAGCCCACGCCGACCCGCAGAAGTTCAGCGACCAGGCGGCCGCCACGAAGTTCTGCAAAGAGGGCAACGTCGTCTGGTACAACCCCGACAGCAAAATCTACTTCCCGCCGGGCTCGCAATTCTTCGGCAAGACCAAGAGCGGCGGCTATACCTGCAAGGCGTTCGCCGACAAGGAAGGCTACCGGCCGGCGAAGGGCAATTAGGTGACCCGTCACGGCGACCAAATATCGGCCTGATGCCGATTATCGACCGCTCCGACGATGAGCACGCCACAGTGACGAAGCGGTGCGGCGACTATGGCCCACCGCGTCGCCGTGGCGGCCGGCGGCTACGTCGCTCTGGTAGGTGGCAGGAAGTGCTTCGAGCTTCGCCCATGAGGCTTCAAGGCATTCGCGAATAGCAGCGTTTTCCTTCTCCGCCCCCTCAATCAGGCGGCGGGCTTGCGCGCGCCGGGATGCGCCAACGAGGCGACCAGATGCGCCCGCACCATATCGTAGGCTGTGACCACCAGCGGGATCGTCCGGGTTAGTTGCTGCAGGGGTACGCCCCGCGGGGATGCCGCCGGCGTAGATGACGTCCGGTTTGGCAGCGACGACGCGCACTGCCGCTTCATGCAGCGAGTCGTCAGGGATACCGAAACCACGCGGATCGATCGCCAGATTCTTGCCTTCACCAAAACCATGCCGCTCGAGCTCGTCGAACATCGCCGCAAAATCCTGCTTTTGCGGTTGCACGACAAAGCCAACGCGATAAACCCGTTCCACTTGTTGCGCCCAAGCGGCCGCCGGCGTCGCCATCGCGACGGCAGCGCCCGCCATTAGCAGAGATCGGCGCAACATCCCGCGTCCCATGCGGCTTCCTCCCCCCAAAGTGAGATCGTTACCAAGCCTCGTCATCAACCGTTCGTTGCGAAAAAAGGTATCAACGACGGAGGCGGTAGATCAATCTCGTGCGCTGACACTCTGGTTTTACATAGGCACCTTGCACCGCGCTGCCCCAAATAGCTGCGAAATTAACCGGAATTGCCGACGCGGCGTAATGAACGACGCTCCCATGTCCGCATACGGCGCGTTAGGGACGCTCGCGTCCCCTCTGGTGAAGGTCCGGTTACTGAACCGAAAGCGCACGCTCGGCCGCAGCGATGAGGGCTTCCGCTTTTGCCCCAAATGCGACATTCACCCGGCCCAGCGCGAGCGGCAATCCATGCCCCGAAACGGTCATAGCCAAACGCACCTTGGCATTGCGGTGGTCAACATTTTTCGCTAGCGGGGTTTACCCGCGGGTTCCAGGTAGCCGCTGCTGGCTGCGGGCTCTATGTAGGTGCTCTCAGAGTTCGGATTGACGACCGGGGCTGATATCGACGCGGCCGGGGCCGGCGGCGATACGGCCGGGGTCATTGTGATTTTCTTATCATTGTCGCCTGTCGTCGAAGTGGACAGTGGTTCGCCCGGACTTGGCGTTGTGCGCTCGGGCGCCTGGCCTGTTGTTCCCGGAGCGGCCGGCGCACGAATTATGGTCGGGCGGGGATGGGATGTTGGCTTGGCCAGCAGTTGTTGGGCAATACTGAGCCGTCGGGCCGCATCGGTCGGCAGCGGTACTCCCCCACACAGTCGGCTTAGATTTGTGCAGGAGATCGACGTTCCCGACAACTCCATGCTTTGCCGGTAGTAGCTGACCGCAGCCGAATAAAATCCCAATCCTTCAGCGGCTCTGCCGAGATAATAAAGAGAAAGGTCGTCTTGGTACTCAGTTCGCATCACGAGCGCAGTGAGATCGCCCCATTGACCACCTGCGTCGAGTCGGGCCGCGCGAGGTTGCGCGTCGCGCCACGCAGGAAGGCAAGCTTCTCGGCAGCGGAGAACGCTTCGGCCGAGTTGAAGTTGAGCTAACAGCTCTGGACGTGTCATATTGGTGTAACGGTTATCGCCGCCACTAGCGGCGCAGCCGCAAAGAAACATCAGGGCCAGCCCAATTACTGCTCCCAATCTCATCTTTGGGCGTCGTTTCGTAGCTATGCCCACGCGGCAACTCAATTTTTCATTCTGCCCTATCCTAGCCTATCCCCACTTTGGCTCGAGTGGATTATCGTTATGCGTAAGGTTAATTTCGTTTTAAGGGGCGGTGGCCTATCTTACTCCGCTGACACGATCATCTCGGGGTTCAGCCATGGACGGACCGGGTCAGGATGCCGGCGGTTCGGCTGACAGTCGGTTTCTCTCGACCGCGCCAAGCGCACCTGCCCTTCGCGAGCGGTCGCCGCACCATGGTGCAATACGATTTCTGCGGATGCTGTTGATCGGCATTGTCGTTGCGCCTTTCACGCTCGCGATTGTCGGGGTCTATGCCACTTATCAGACCCACCTTCGCACGACCGAAGAGACGCTCGTTCGGTCGGTCGCGGATGCCGCGGAAAATACCGTCAAGGTGCTGGACACACACCGCCTCGTTGCCGCTCGCATCGATGATTTCCTTGCGCCTTTGACGGACCAGCAGATCCGCGATCGAGAGCAATCGCTCCATGAGCAGCTTTCACAACAGATCAAGGATCTGCCCGAGGTTGCCGCGGCATGGTCTCTCGATGCCAGTGGACGAGAACTTGTGAGCGCAAAGGTCTATCCGGTTGACGGAGATGTGCCCCACTCGGGTCGCGAGGACTTTAAGGCACTAAAAAATTCGGGAGGGCAAATTTTTATCTGGGCGTTGCGAGCACGAAGCTTTGAGCATGATGATTTCCGACCTTACTTTACCGTGGCACGTCGTCGAGAGAGCCCCGATGGCCAATTCCGCGGCGTCACCATCGTGGCGATTTCTGCGAACTATTTGGCTTCGTTTTTCAATACATTGGCCGGCGACCTTCACAATTACTCCGCAGGAATTTTGAGAGACAATGGTGTTACCCTTGCCCACTATCCTGACACCGGTGCGGAGCCTCCAGCGTTGCAACAATCCGACCCGCTGGCGCGCGCCGTTGCAAGCGGATCATCAGACGGATTGATCGTCTCGGGGTCGCTGTTTGACCGCGACGGACAGATCATTGCCTATCGACGAGTTGGCAATTACCCCGTTTATGTCTCGCTCAGCCGCACTGCAGCATCGGTGCTGCGCGAGTGGTTGCTCGCGGTCAGCGGCTATCTGGCCATCGGTACAATAGCGGTACTCGGGCTGGTTTTGTTATGCCTGATAGCCCTTCGGCGGACCCGTCGCGAGCAAAGAGCATTGGCGCAGGCAAGAAGCCTCCTGGACGATCGGGAGGCTGCGTACGGGGCGCTAGAGGCAGCGAAGGAAGAGGTCGATGAAGCTAATCAAGCTAAGACAAATTTCCTGGCAACGATGAGCCACGAATTGCGCACTCCCCTCAATGCCATTATCGGCTTTTCCGAGATCATGATGCGCGAGAAGTTTGGGTCCATTGGTAATGAAAAATACCAGGAATATGTTGCTGATATCCACAGTAGCGGTACGCATCTTTTACAGGTGATCAACGATATTCTCGACTTATCGAAGGCCTCGGCTGGCAAATTCGAGCTCGACGAAACTGTCTTCGACCTCCGCGAGGTTATGCGATCGGTAAGCCAAATTGCCGGAGGATTGGCTCACTCCGCCGGGATTTCGCTGAACGCGAACGTTTCCGAAAATGCGCCTTTAATACGCGGCGACCAACGCAAAATCATGCAGGTGCTGCTGAACCTGATCAATAATTCGATCAAGTTTACGCCCGCAGGAGGAAGTATCACCGCATCAGCGCGGACCGACCCATTGTCGGGGGTGATTGTGACTGTCTCCGATACCGGTTCCGGCATAGCGGCCGACGATCTTGAACGTGTGATGAGGCCATTTGAGCAGGGCGGTTCGCCCTTGAACAGACGGCACCAAGGTACGGGTTTAGGCCTGCCGTTGGTCAAGGAGATCGTGGAACTGCATGGCGGCCGGCTTGAACTGAGTAGTGAACTCGATGCCGGAACGACCGTCTCCGTGATCTTGCCGCCGGAGCGGACGGTTCCGCGGCCGCAGCCCGTCCAACAAGGCACGATCATCAGTTAGCAGTGACCCGCTCCTCACCGACCCGCTGGACGCCTCCAAGCGTGATACCAGCATCGGTGCGTTGCGTTCTTGCGCGATGTGCCGATTTAAAGCGGGCGACTAGAGACCTCAGGAAGCGGTCACAAGCCAGGTTGCGTTTCGTCTTATTGTAGAATAGCTCGCCGTTCTCTGGCACAGCCGCCAACTGAGATATCGATACTGCGCTACGAAGATTGAACGGCGTTTGGCGGGTGATATGCGAGGCAGATCCCGAGCGAGCAAATGGCGGCTTTCGGCGCATCCCCGACGTTCAGCTGTCGCCGCGCAGAGGTCCGGTATGAGTTCTCATAGCGGTCGTTGAGGCGACGCTCGGCGGAGGTCGGCTGTGCGCCGAAAGCCGACCATCGAAGCGATACCTCCGCCGCGGAGCTAAGTGGCTTAGCTTCGTAGGACGAAACCCCAAAAGACAGTATTGGCGCTTGACCCGCCAGCGATTCTCACTGAGCTTACACAAAACTTACGGGCGATTAGCCGCGGAGGCGCGGTGTGGGGACGCTCAGCGGCGAAACCTCTCGATGAGACGACGCGAGCTGCTTGCACTCGCTTTCGGCACCGCGACACCGTCGCCGCCTACCTTTGGCGCGCAGCTGAAGGCCGCCAAGACGCTCAGGTTGACCATTCCGCCCTCGTTACCCGCCCGCGCCGACGAGGTGATCGAATGAGGCGGCGCGATCTTCTTAGCGGCGTGGTTGCCGGGGCCGCGCTGGTCCCGTTCGGGGCAACTGCGGGCCCGAGTGTGCCGATCATCGGATATTTCAGCAGCCGATCTCTCCTCGCCGAGGCGCCGCTGCAGACGGGGTTCCTGGATCGTTTGAAGCAAGCGGGCTTTGTTGTGGGCCAGAATGTCGCGATCGAGTACCGCTTTGCCGAAGGTCAATACGACCGTTTGCCAGCTATCGCTGCTGAACTGGTCAGACTGCCGGCTGCGGCGCTGGTCGCGACTGAACCGAATGCAGCGATCGTAGCCAAAAAGACGACTACAACCATTCCGATTGTGTTCGCCAGCGGCCTCGACCCGGTGCGGCTGGGTCTTGTATCAAGCTTTAGCCGGCCGGTCGGCAACGCGACCGGGATGGCCGTCTTAGTTACCGAGCTGATGCCGAAGCGGCTGGAATTGCTGCAAGAGCTGGTCCCTGGAAATAGCCAAGTCGCTTTCATCGCCGACCCGCAAACGCAATCTGCCGCGGTGCAAGGAGAAGCGGAGAAGGCGGCGCAGGCTCTCGGACTGCCCATTTTGATCCTGCGCGGCCACAGTGAGGATCAGATCGAGGCGGCGTTCGCCACGATGGCGGAACGTCGGGTGCGCGGCCTTGTCTTCGGAACGTCAACCAATTTCCAGGTAATCGCCGGCAAGCTAGTTGCACTTGCCGCCCGCTACAGTATCCCTGCCATTTACGAATGGCCCGAATTCGTCGCCGCCGGGGGGTTGCTGAGCTATAGCACGAACCGCCGCGAAATCGGGCGGCTGATCGGCGATTACGTCGGACGCATCTTGAGAGGCGTCGCCCCAGCCGACCTGCCCGTCGTGCAATCCACAGGTTTCGAGCTGGTGATCAACTTAAAGACGGCGAAGGCGCTCGGCCTCACCATCCCGCAATCGCTCCTCGCCCGCGCCGACGAGGTCATCGAATGAATCGCCGCGATGTACTGCTAGTGGCGGGCATGACGCTCGTCGGCGCGGCATGGTCCTCACGGTCGCGGGCACAGCAATCGCCACGGCTCCCGCTTGTCGGAATCATCGGCAGCGTACGCGCCGAAATAGACGGTTTCTATCGCGGCATGCACGAACTTGGCTACGTCGAGGGCCAGAACGTCGCTTACGCCCGCGGCATGCTGACGAAACCAGGCTCGGTGCTCGATCTTGTGGCGCTGAAGCCGGTCGTCATTGTTACCGCTGGCGCCATCACCGGCGTTCGCGCCGTCCAGGCCGCCGACGGGGCCGTCCCTATCGTCGCGGTCACCCTGGTGGACGCGGTCGAGAGCGGTGTCGTAGCCAGCCTCGCGCACCCCGGCGGCTACGTGACCGGACTCTCGCACCAGAACGCCGAACTCGCCGCAAAACGCCTGGAGGTGCTGCACGACGTCTTGCCCGAAATCCGCCGCGTCGCGCTGTTGTACGAGAGCTCCGGCGATCCCGACGAGTCTGGGCAAGTTGTGCGCCTCCATGCCGCGGCCCGAAATGCCGCCCAATCCTTGGGAATGCAGTTGCAGGTGCTGGAGCTGACCGGGCCGGAATCGTTCGACGCGGCGTTCGGGGCCGCTGCGGCGGCGCATGCCGAGGCAGCGATCAACGGCGGTGGCCGGTTCATCACCCCAAACCGTGAGAAATTCCTCGCTCTCGCGGCTCGGCATCGGCTTCCGATGGTGTGCCATCAAAGCGTGCTGGCGCGCAGCGGCTGCCTGATGTCCTACGGTCCGAGCTTTCCCGATCTGTTTCACCGTGCGGCCTATTACGTCGACAAGATCCTGAAAGGCGCAAAACCAGCCGACCTGCCGATCGAGCAGCCGACCAAATTCGAGCTGGTGATCAACCTGAAGACCGCGAAAGCGCTCGGCCTTACCGTGCCGCCAGCGCTGCTCGCGCGTGCCGACGAGGTCATCGAATGAGACAGCGTGCGTTCGTCCCGATCGCCGGTGCCTGCGCTCGCATCCGGCGAATTGACCGCCGGGCTGTCCTTATCGGCCTGGGCGCCTCGCTGGTCTCCCGGATTGCAATAGCGGCTTCGGTTCCGCGCATCGGTATTCTGGGGGATACCCCTGGGCGACAGTGGGAAGCGTTTCGCAAGGCGATGGCCGATCTCGGATACGTTGACGGCAGCACGGTCGAGTTCGAGAGCCGGTACTCGCACGGGATCTCAACAAGATTTACCGATCTTGCCGCCGAACTGGTCAGTAGCGGTGTCCAAATCATTGTCACCGAGGGTGGTGTTGCCACTGCCGCAGCAAAGAAAGCAACCAATTCGATCCCGATTGTCATGACGATTGTCGCCGATCCGATCGGCAGCGGGCTCGTCGCGGGTTTAGCTCATCCGGGGGGCAACGTGACCGGGTCGACCTCTCTCGCGTTTGATTTGACAGCAAAGCAATTACAATTGCTCAAGGAGCTGATGCCGACACTGGCGCGCGTGGCGTTTGTTTGGGACCCCAACCAATCATTCCATTACAGGGCGATCCAGGAAGTTGAGCCGGCTGCTCAGGCGTTGGCAGTGCAGCTGAACATGGTCGAGGCCCGGACGATGGACGACATCGACCAGGCGTTTCAACGACTGAGCAAGAGCCCTGATGTAGCGGCGCTGATTTTGCCGTCGACGATGCTTGACGCGCAGCAGGCTCAGCTCGCCGAAATCACAAGAAGAGCCAATGTACCGAGTTTGTACAATAAGAACCTCTTTTGCCAGGCCGGCGGTTTGGTGTGCTTTGGCGCAAAGTACTCCGACTTCTTTACGCGCGCTGCTTTCTTTGTGGACAAGATCCTTAAGGGAGCCAAGCCAGCGGATCTGCCCATCGAGCAACCGACCGTCTTTGAGTTGAGCGTCAACTTAGCAGGAGCCAAGCCGCCGAAATGGACGTAGAGCGCGCCGAGCGCCGAGACGATCAGGAAATTGGGCAGGATGAAGGCCCAGCCTCCCGCCCAGGCGCCCCAGAAACCGCCGCGCATATAGCCGATGAAAATGCCGACCTGGATCGCGAGCGGCCCGGGCAATGATTGCGACACGGCGATGGCGTCGCGCATCTCCTCCTTGGTCAGCCAGCCTTTATCGCCGACCAGCTCCTTCTCCATCTGCCCCACCAGCGCCACGGGCCCGCCAAAACCGACGGTTCCGAGCCGGAGGAAGTAGAGGACGATGTCCTTTAGCGGCCGGCGCTGCGCGACCGGCGCCGCAGGCGCCTGCTGCCGCTCGGCGCTCATGGGCAACGCCCCGCATTGCGGCTGACGGCATCCAGGTCGGCCTGGCGCGCGATGAGAACCGACGCGCTAGGCGCAGCGCTTGCGCAAGTTTTCTGGAGGGATATCGAACCGGCTCCGACCATACGCGCACTCCTCGCATCAGCGAAGTTGCGCAGAGCTTGGACGGAGGTCTGACGGGGAGCCTGCCGATCCCCGAACTCATAACGACTAGCCGATCGTCATAAGGAAGGCAAGACCGGTTATGCCTTACCGGCTTCGCCGCTGCGGAGCGCAGATGTCACAGCGAGTTCAGGGCTCGTGAGCAGGCTGGGATGCAAGACCGGCCGGTAACCGGCCCGGATCGCCGACAAGGTGGAGGGCGGGGTCAACAGCCCGTCGAGGCGGGGCGGCGGCGGAGCCGCCCGGTAGCCGCGCTCGGTCCATTGGAACAGTTGGCCGCGAACGATCGTGAAGGCCGATCCGGAAGCTGCGACCACGGCGCCATCGGGCAATTCGCCGGCGGGACCGGACAGCGGATGAACCCGCTTCCGCCCGCCGTCGAGCCGTTCCCGATGCAGCACCGCATCGATTTCCGGCGCCGAGGGCGTCGCGCCTCCCGTCGCCTTAGCCCAAGCGCCCCGAAAATCTTCGGCGCGCCCGCGGCGACAGAAGAAACAGGGGCGATGACCCGCCGCGAGCGCGACCGCCTCGTCGAGGAAGAACAGCTCGGTCCAGCCGCGACCGCCCATGACCTCGCGCCTGCGGCCCTGGTATTCGCAGAGGCAGATCAACCACGCTTTGCTCGTCCAGCGCCGCTTGAGCAAGGTCTTGGTCGCCGGATCGTGAATGATGCCCCGATTGCCGGTGAAGAGACCCCGCTGCCGGATCGCGACGACATCGCCAAAGGGCGTCACACGGTTTTGCAGGGGCATCGGTCAACCCGCCCGGGCTGCGGTCAGCCGGTCGAGGCGCAGCCGGTGCCGCGCATCGGTCAGGCGATAGAGCCCGCCCAGCACGGCGGTGACCGCGCCCAGCCCGGTGCCGCCGGCAATCAGGAACATCACCAGAATCTGATACTTGACCGCCTCGGCGGGCGGCACGCCGCCGAGGATCTGTCCCGTCATCATGCCGGGCAGCGACACGACACCGGTCGCCGCCATCGAGTTGATGACCGGCATCAGCGCGCTGCGAAGCGCCTCGCGCATCACCGGGGCCGCCGCCACTTGGCGAGAAGCGCCGAGCATGAGCTGTGCTTCGACGCCGGCGCGCCGATTAACGAGGCTGGTCGTCAGCGTATCGAGACCGAGGCCGACCCCCGTCATGCAGTTGCCGAGAATCATGCCGAGGAGCGGTATCGCGTAACGCGGGTCGTACCACGGGTTCGGCCGCAGGACGGTCACCAGGGCAAATAACGTCACCATGGCCGACGCGATCATCATCGATCCTGTGCCCAGCCCATAGGCCCACCAGCCCGCGAGACGCCGCCCCTGCCGCTGCGCCGCCTCATGGCCGGCAAAGACCACCATCCCGAAGGCGGCCAGGCCGGTCCACAGCGGCGAGACGGTCGAGAAGAGCGTCGTCAATACCAGCCCCACGAGCGCCAACTGCACCACCATGCGGACCGC
>Ga0126381_100005805_pt1 | contig 13640 bp, 7 predicted proteins | sample PanSoiMetPlot_28_FD_96465 | JGI IMG/M metagenome (GOLD analysis project Ga0126381, IMG submission 96465) | Tropical forest soil microbial communities from Panama - MetaG Plot_28 | ecosystem: Environmental > Terrestrial > Soil > Tropical forest > Bulk soil | place: Panama | collected 2016-02-17
TGCGGCCAATCGGCTGGAACATATCGAAGTTGAGCGCGATGGCGGTTTTACCCGCAGGAATCACGGGATGCGTCGCGTAGTAGTCGGTGCCGCGGAGTCCAGCTTCCTCGGCAGATACGAGAATAAAGAGCGCAGACCGGCGCGGCTTCTTCGGAAGATTCGCCCAGGCGCGCGCCATCTCGAGCACGAGCCCACAGCCGGTGGCGTTATCAGCCGCGCCATTATAGATCGAATCACCATTCACGGGCGCTCCAATACCTAGATGATCCCAGTGCGCGCTGAAGATCACAGCTTCACTCTTCAACTGCGGATCGGCGCCTTCCACGATGCCGATGACGTTGCGGGTGTGGATCTCGCGGATCTTGGTGGGCGTATCCCCTCGGAACTTCAGCGGCAAAGGGATTGCCTTGAAGCCGCGATTGTCCGCCATTTTTAGAGCTTCATCCACGCTCTTGCCGATCGTTTGGAGAATCTGTTGTCCTGCTTCGCTTGTCACCCAACTCGCGAGCGCGAGTGCGGGTTGGTTGGCTCCGAGTTTTACCTGCTGATCTTCGCGCGCCCACGAGGAACGTACGACATCCCATCCATAGCTGGCCGTCGGTGTGGTGTGAATAATAATCGCGGCGACCGCGCCGTGGCGTGTGGCGTTTTCATATTTATAAGTCCAGCGGCCGTAGTAGGTCAGCGCTTTGCCGGTGAAGAATTTGGGATCGTCTGACGGAGGTTCGCCGGTGAAGAGCACGACGACTTTGCCTTTCACGTCGACGCCTTGATAGTCGTCCCACTGATACTCGGGCGCGGTAATGCCGTGGCCGACAAAGACCGCATCGGCGTCGAACTTCGCCGCGGTGGTCTGTTGGTAAGTCACGCCGACAAATTGGTCGAGCCACTTGAACGTGACGGTCTTACCGTCTTTGGTGACCATTGTAAGCTTCGAGTTCGGCTGCGGATCGGCGCCGACAAGCGTGAAGTTCTGGAAGTAGGTTCCATTGTCGCCTGCGGGTTTGGCTCCCGCGTTAGCGAGCTGCGAGGCGATGTATTCTGTGGCGAGATCGCCGCCACGCGCGCCGACGCCTCGGCCTTCCAGCAAATCGCTTGAAAGGAATTTCACGTGAGCGCGTATACGCTCCGGCGAAATCTCCGTTAACTGGGCCGCCGCGGTTACGGCAAGCACGGGGATCAAGAGTAAAGATTTCATGTCTGTGTTAGTGATTTAAACCCTTGCGAACCTGCGCGTCGCGAATCGAGCAGGCGAGGCACAGATCGCGGCCTTTGTCGTCTTTGGTGGCGAGCTTGGCCGATTTGGAAATGATCTGGCCGCAGGAGTCGCAGTAGCGTTCGCCGTCTTTTTCCATTGGAAGATTCCTATATTTAAGACGAAGTTACCATACGCAACGGTTTCGGAAGCGATTTCGGCAAAGTCGTTTCGCGTGAATGGTAAACTAATTCAATTCGGGCTGTGGCGCAGCCTGGCTAGCGCGCTTGCTTGGGGTGCAAGAGGTCCCGGGTTCAAATCCCGGCAGCCCGACCAAACATAATAAAGGGGTTCCGAACTGGGAACCCCGTGCCACCCCACTACTTTCGGGACACTTCCTACTAGGCTTTTCCGCGCCACTTCCCATCGCTTCTTCCAACATCCGCTGCTGCTGGTCAGCAGACCGCTTCGCGTCAGAGTTTGATTTTTTTCAGGGATATTTAAACACAATGTTCGCCCGGGCCAAGGGCTTAGAGAGTGCCGCCACGGCCCGGGCGGGACAGCTAAATTAAAGGCGAGCGTAAGGCGCCAAGCATACAGGCTGGAACTGGTCCGCGCATATTACTTTGCAGTAAAGGAACTGATATTCGTTCGCCAGACATCGGTAGCGCCATCCGATCCGATGTATTCATTCGCCGAAAAGAACGTTTTGTGATCGGAGGGATCCAGCACCGTGGTACTGTAATCGCCGATCCGAGAATTAGCAACGAAAAAGCCACCGCCCGGAGCCGCCACCGATGCCGAGAAGTTACCGTTCGTGTTCAGGGTCCCAACCCACATCGAGAGATATTCTGTACTCGAGGACTCCATCCAGGTGAATCCCAAGTTGCCTTGCTGATCCTCATCCACGGACGGCATCTGTACCGCTACGCCAAAACCGGGATCAATCACGCCCTGCTGGATCAGTCTCGGCTTCACGGCGCCATTGCCATTGACGTCAATTTGATAGTAAAGGCCCTTAGGATACACAAAGCCATCCGCCCCTAAGCTGGAGGCCATGGATGTTACCAGGTGGCCGTGATGGTATTGTACTTGCGTCGTCGTCGTATTGGGACCAGTGGCGACAGAGCCGCCCGGCTGATCGGCGAGGAATGCGAGCTGATATTGCTGGACTGGTATCGATGAGTAGGTGAACTGCGGTGCGGTGCTGAAATAATTGGTCATCTTGGTCACACGGATCGTATTGCCGCCTGCATCCGTCCCATCAGTCGACACGAACCACTCGACGCCTCCCTGTGTATCGTCGTGCATCTGGGCGGGCGGCATCGCTCGGAACTGGAAGTTGGGCACTGATATGAAATAGGTCAAAGTTCCCGAGAGGGCGGCGGCCTTCTTGATCGAGAGGATCGTTGCACCACCGGTAGGGCTGAAATCGTTATACGAGCTAAAGATTGCATCTTTGTTAAATCCGGGCTTTGGGTAATCCGGAAAACCGACATTCTGGATGTGGTACGTGTGGAATCCGTTGAGAGGATTGCCATCCGAAGACACCGCCAGCAGCAATCCCGTAGCGCTAGAATCAATCGCCTCAACGTACCACCGGTCGGCGAGGTCATCATACAGCACGTACGGATCGCCATCAGCGGACGCCCCGAAGAACGTATCGAGCGGTTGATCAAGCAATTGCGCTCCTGTCGTCTTGTCGAAAACGCGAATCTGAACGTTGACCGTCTCCACGACAAAGTTGTTACCGACGGCCGCATTGCTATCCGGCGGTATACAACCGCAGTTCGAGCCAAGGAAGTCGATGCCGTTGTAGCTTTGGCCTATCTGCACCCCTTTGCCGACGGGAGCTTGGACGGAGGTAGAGGTAAAGGGCAGCAGAGTGCTTGCCGCCGACTGAATGGGGCCGACCTGTGCCGGGCGGCCGACCGGTACGTGTTGCGCCAATAGCGTACCCGATTGAAAGATCCCTACGAGCAGACCAGCGCTCAGCAATGGACCGAAGAGTTTTCCTGCGATTTTGAACATACCATCTCCTTTGCTCATGCGCCCACAAACGCGAGTCCTCTGATTGGCAACTCGTTTAGGTGGGAGTTAAGTTTTAGTTGTTTGAGTAGAGTCCGTTCCGATGGAACGAATTATGTTTGAAGTCAGCCCTGCAAGGCCTCCGACCCCGGAACTTGCACTGTGGGGATTCAGTAAAATTACCTGATCCCGGGGCGAGATGTCAATATTATTTCGGTATTTGTCAACCGCCAAATATAAAATTCCTATGCTGATGTTGGTTCGAAACGGCAATCCGGTTGCGCATTGAATCCCGTTTCATCTCGAGCTCGTGGCATTGTGGACCCGCCTGTCAAAGACGCATCCGAGAAGTCGCAATCGCTTGTCTGATAAATTAGCCGCCGCGCGGAATCCGGCCGCGAACGCAGCCTGCTCGCAATGGCGGCCCAGGAAGTATAGGATCGCCACGAAACCCGACATCTTGCGAGCGACGTGCGCTTGTTCGGTGGCGGCCGTACTTTGGTTTCTGCGGCCATCGAGCGAGCCATATGGAGCACAGAGCAAGAATTCATCTCCCTGCGCGTCCTCTTCCGTTTAGGTCATCGTCAAGCTTTCTGGCGCGACGTGCATTTTATCCAAATTTAACTTGACTCGATGTTGGCCGAAGAGTAGCATACTCCTACCTAGGACTTTCTACAGTACTGCGCCTAGTGCTGTTTTAGTTGAGCATGACGGATCGGAGGAGCTGATTATGCCAAGTTCGAAGGCATTGCTACGTTGTGCGATTTTGGCTGTTGCGGTAATGTTTGTTATCGCGGCAGGACCCCGCGCCACAGCCAGTACGATCTTGATTCAGAACCCGGGTTTCGAGAGCGCGGTTTTGAGCGATGTCGGCAACGGCACGTTCAGTCAGTTAATCCCCGGGTCGACGATTTTTGCGACCGCCGGGACGCTCGATTCCTGGTCGGCCGCGTCTACGACGACCGGGGCCGCCGCGGGCGGGTTCGATCCTTCCCCTGGTGGAGTGAACTGGGCCACGACGTGGTGGACGGGAAACAACATCGCCTATATGCAAATCAATGCTCCCGGAACGGTTTCCCTATCCCAGGTCTTGAGCACGAATCTGGTGAACAACACGGCTTATACGCTCTCGATGGAAATCGGAAGGCGAAGCTTCACTCCAACGTATGCTTGCACGGTTCAGCTGCTTGCCGGAACCACAGTGCTGAACTCGGTAGCATGCCCGGCCCTAGCGAGCAACAGCAGTGGAACCACTGGAACCTTGACACTCACCTACAACAGCGGCGCTTCTAATCCCCTCGCTGGCCAGGCGCTTCGAATCGCTTTATCGATAACGGATACGGGCACTGGTCTCGAAGAGGCGTTTTTCGATCAGTTAGCCCTGGATGGAACGACGGCAGGTAGCGTGCCGGAACCTGGAACTGTTACGCTACTTGCTACCGGTTTGCTGGGTCTGAGCATCATTCGAAGAAAACAGACCTCCCGATAGAACGCGAAAAAAGCCTCGATTTCGCCTTACCAAAAGAATCTCGGGAAACAATCCGTGCCGTTTCAGACGCCTGCTCAGCTACCGACGCTTAATTCAGCAGCCAAATATATTGCGCCTTCCCGCGCCGAGGCCGATACCGAGAAGCAGCAGGGTTTCCCCATGGCGCGCATTCTATAGGACTGCCCGGCTTGATCTCGCTCAAACGGAGTCGGCATTGTCATCGCCACGTTCCTTGTGAAGGATGTCATCCGCGAAGATCTCAGGTCTCTCCAGAGCGAGTTGAGGGACGGCGAAGCCACTTACCTGATTCTTTCATCCATCTCTAACATTGGTCGCTCTATTCGCCGAACGATCGAGGGCCGCCGCTTCTGGTCGCGCGGCAGCTATGAACAACTTTGGTGCTATGTACGAAGAGGGTGTTAAGCAAAATGAGCAGGCGCTTTTTGGGTTCGAGAGGGCGGCCGTCGCTGGCGACCCGGCTGCAATGTGCAACTTAGGCATGCTTTCGTATAACGCAGGCATCAAATGGACAGTAGAAAAGCCCGTTTCTGGCTCGAAAAGGCTGCCTGCCGCACGCTCCAGGAAGAATGGCTCGAGAGGTGGTCCGGGTTTCGCGTTGGTCTGTATCAATTAATACATGCACGGACACCCGTGCAGATATTAATTGATACAGACCAACGCGCAAGTGCCGACTATACTTCAAGTAATTCTTTCATCAAGGCTTGTGCCAAAAGACTGTTACCGGATTACGTAGACCGCTCCTTTGGTGTTTGAAACTACATAGAGGGCGCCGTCCGGACCGGTAATGATATCGGTGACGATCCCAAAATTCCTTCCGGCAATGAGGCTTGTGCTTTGCCCCTCGTCAAATTTGTAGTCGTTTTCGTCGACGTTGCCTTTGATCGCTGGATCGTCAAAAGCAAAGTGCATCCGCGTCTGGTCGAATTTGAATTCGAAGAGGTACCCGCCGTCGAGGAACGTGCGCGAGCCTCCCACGAATAGATTGCCTGCGTGCTTGGTCCCTAGCTTCGTTCCCGCGAATCCGATCCCTGCAGGGGCGACCGCCCATTTCCAAGAGAACTCGGGATCTTCATAGTGCGAACCGGGCAGAACGAAGAGCCGATTGCGAGCGTCATCAGGTGAGTCGGCTATGAGTGACGGTGGCCAGCGCACCTGTTGCAAGGCGGGAATAAAGGTGGCTGGATCAACTGCGCTGAAAGGTAAATTGCCGGCGACGGGGAGATTGCCTTGAAGAGGAGTAAAAGACGCCTCGATTCCCTTGTAATCCGTCACTCGGTTGATCGGACCTATGACCTGTACCCATCCGCCATTAGAGCCGGCGGTGATCCGGTTCATCTCATCGAACGCATCGTCGCCGTTTTCCGATTCCCACAAGAAGCCCGTGGCTGGATCGAAAGCGAGGCCGAAGCCGTTGCGGCGGCCGTAGGAATAGATTTTACGAATATTGGCCTGGACTTCGTTCATTTGGTCCGGGGACAGCTTTACGCCTGCTTTCGTCTCAAATTGATTGATGTCTTGCCACGCTACTTTCGCGAAGGGATTGTCTGCCGGTGTGCTGCCGTCCGGGTTGAGCCGAAAAATAACGCCAGTGAGGTGGGCGTTGTCCGGCACCGGACCGCCGAAATCATCATCCGGCTTGCCCGCTCCGAACGGGCCGCTGGCAAGATTCTGCATTTGACCTCTTCGGCCGTTATCGCCGATCTGGAAATAAAGCTTGCCGTCCGGCCCAAAGAGAGTTTTCCCAGCGTCGTGATTGCCGCGCATGGGTTGATTGGCGTCGGCCTGGAACGCATGAAGCGTGATGATGTTCTTGTCAAAGACCAATATCTCCGTGGCTGCATTCCACATGTACCGGTCCACCCGATTACCCAGAAGGGGCGTTTCGTCCAGATTGGAGCTATCGGACCCGGTTGTGCTCTGGGTCCAATACAGATAGACACCGTGTGTATTCGCGAAGTCAGGCTGCAAGGCGATGCCGAGCAGACCGCGTTCAGAGGCCGAATTCACCGGGAGGTCTAGAGGCGTGCTGACAACCGAACCGTTTACGACATGTTTAACTTTGCCGGAAGCTTTTTCGAGGACCAGGAAGTCTCCATCGCCGAGGAATGCCATGCTAGTGGGCTGGTCCAAACCGGAAACCAGCGTAGTAACCGTAAGGCTCGGATCAGTCATCGACGGCCCGGAGGGAGGCGGAACAGATGAGGGGACGATGGCTAAAGTTCCAAAGAGTCCGTGTTTTTCCTTCGAAATTCCCGCTGCGAAAAACAGCGCGCTTGAAGATGCCCCCGAAACTCCCAGGCCGAACTGGAGGCCCCAGAGTCCTGGGATTTGGATCGGTTTGCCGGTCGAGTCGCTGACCGCACCCAGGAAGTTGCCGGAGTCGAAGTCGAACGCGTTGATCGAGCCATCTCCGAAGTTTCCGACCAGAAGCGCATTATCGAATCCGCCGAAACCCTCAAAGGGCGCCCATGCCATACCCCAGGGTGCATTGAGCTGTCCCTGGCTGACAAAGCGTTTGACCAGGTTGCCATGGGTATCGAAGACATCGACGAAGCCGCGGCCTGCGCCGGGAACGTCGTCGTGCTTAGCTTCATCCTGTTTGGCGTAGGTAACGTAGAGATTGGAATTGATGGCCGCGACGCCAAAAGGGGCATAGCCGTCCGGGATCTGCGGATCTTTGAAGCCTCCCGGAACGGGGACGGGCCGGAAGCTCTGGTCGAAAACGTCGACGGTTGCCGCATGGAAGTTAGTTGCGTACAGGAAGGCCCCCGCTCCATTGAACGCGATCGCGAGCCCCTTGTAGACCGCACCCGACGCCGAATTGTTCACCGCGATCACGGCGTTGACCGGATCGACACTCGAGTTCCAGCCAGCGATGGTTCCGTCTTCGGTCGCCCATAGCTGCGCACTCGCCGCAGATTTCCCGTTCGCCGAGATAACGAAGCCAGCGGTGTCGTTGGTGGCGACGCCGGTTGGCGCCGACGTTCCACTTCCGCCAGGAGAAGGGATGGTAATTACGAGCGGCGTTCCCGAAGGAAGCGCATTGCCGTCTCCGTCATAGCTGGTTGATGTGCCCGATCCATTACTTGAAATCCACATGCCACTATTTAGTCCTAACGTTATGCCCCATGGATTTACAAGATTGGTATCTGTTGTTTTAGCCATCCCGGAAACATCGGACACAAGATTTGTTTGCGTGAATGCTGGTAGCGCCACAGGCGTCGCTGGCCGGAGCCGGGGAGTGAGCCCGATTGCTGTGCAAATTATAAGAACGGACGTGAAAATTCGTCCCTGATATCTTTGTCGAAGTTGAACGGACATCACAAATACCTCCCGTTCCTCGAAGATTTGATCCGCAGAAAGAGGCAGCGCTCAGAACGATTTGTAAAAAGCTTGTAAAATGATTGTCAGTTAATACATCCACGGGCACCCGTGCAGTTATTAACTGATATGAACTAAATTTGCGGGTCGCCACGTCGGGCTGGGAATGGCAAGCGCTTAGATCGAGCTATGGAACGAGCGCGCAAAATACCGTTCACGCCAGAAGGTACTTGGCAATTCTCAGCGCCGTTTGGTATTTCCATCGAACTCTTTGAGCATCCAAATAGCCAATGGACGTCGGGCAGTGCGCGATCCTGAACCAGGACAACTCAGAAAATGGTCATGGCCAACTTGATCTACAGAATTCTTACTGACGCGATTAGATTTTGATTCACCCGCTCATTTCTCTTGCTTCATAGAACCAGGGAGGTATCATCACGACGTTCATTCGATCAAATGTGGCGTTACCACCCCTCCTGATTATTTCCAACCGACTCTATGGAGTTGACGAAAAGTGCACGTCTGTCGGTAAAAGGTGTTGGTCGGCTTGCTTCGAGCACGATTCTGTTTGCGACGAAGTGGACTATGCCTGTTGGCGCCCTGCAGATCACTGGCGTCCCAAAAGCCTTGAAAGCCGAAGCACACAGATATAAGGCTATGGCACTTGGAATTCCACAGCGTAAGAGAAGCTGCGATCGGCTCCGACATAGATGCTCATCCCGTAGCGCCCAGACGAGTAATGCCTCACATCGAGGTTATAAATATAGCTCTGCGCCGCGGCGTCGTAGCGAAAGGCCGAATCCGGGGTGGAATTCCCGGCATCGGTAACGGCGATGAGCGTAGTACTTCCCAGCAGGTGAATGTCGCGAATCGTAAGCGGCTTCGTACTCGCGGATAGATTGGCTCCGCTGGCTTCTGCAACTGGATCTGATGGGCAGTGTTGCGCCTTTGTATGCCTTCGTCTGGTCGAATTGTGCGGGACCAGACGCTGTCCAGTGCGCTCGAGATAGAAAGGACTCAGCGAGTTAGTCTGCGCGCAGATCGTGCGCGTGAAGAAATTCGGCGCTGGAGAATACAGGGGAAGAACCATCCGGTCTACAAGCTGATATGTAGATCCAACGAGTTCCGAATGCAGAATGCGCAGGCTCGCGAAGGTCGCGGCATCGCTGACCGAGCTTAATTAAACACTCGTTGCTCGAGTGACCTTAAAAAAACGGAATCGGCAACTGCGGCAGCAGAATGGCCTCAGAAACCCGGCAAATTCATTTTCTTTGCTAACGCGGGCCAATACTTGCTTGCTCTAAGGCCTTTATGACAAGCGAATTGGAGCGCAAATGGCATTTGAAAGGTCCGTGAATCAATTGCCTTAGTCGCCCACTCAGCCGCTCTCTCAAAATCGCTCACGATACTGTAATATCCAAAGAACGCCGCTTCAGTACCCGGGTCCGATCGGAGCGGTGTGAGCAGCTCGGCAGCTCCGTGCTCATCGCCCATTAAGTTCAGATTTGCTGCTAAGCCTCCGACAACTGTGGGGTTCGCAGGTGCAATCTTGTAAGCAACGCGCAAGTGTTCAGCCGCGTCCTCGGTCCTCCCCTGCTCTATCAACCAAAATCCTAAATTCGCATGTGCGAGGAAGTTTTTCTCATTTAGCTCTAGCGCCCGCCAGAAACACTCAAACGCGCGTTCGTGCTCTCCCGCCGAATGCAGACAGATTCCCAAATTCAGAGTGAAGAGACTGTTCAGCGGGTCTTCCTGAACCACGCGCTCCATGTACTCGGCTGCCTCGCGAGGACGACCCAGCGAAAAGAGATATCCCGCGCAGATCCGCCGGGCCTCGATGGGTACAGGTTCGTTACGCATCGCCTGAGTAAATCGCCGTTCCGCGTCTGCCCAGTTCAAATCGAAGAATGCCGCGTTAGAGCATAACAATGCGTGGCCTTCTGCACAGGAGGGATTGACTTCCACCGCTCGATAAGCCGCGGCTGCCGCCGCCGACACCGCTTCACGAACGGGCATGACGCGAACCGTCAAACCGAGGGCCGCATAGCACGCGCCCAACGCAGCGTGCGCCGCCGCATAGCCCCGATCGATGTCCACCGCTTTGCTGAAGTACTCACGCGCCAGTGTGACGGATTCCGGCGTCATCTTTACGAACTGATACCGCCCCTTTAGCAAGAATTCATGGGCTTCGGGATGGGGCGCATAAAGCGTGCGCGCTTCTCCAAGTCTTATACGCAAAGCGCTTGTGATTGCCCCGGCTATTTCATCCTGCACCTCGAACACATCCACAAGATCGCGGTCGAATCGCTGCGACCACAAATGCGCGCCATCCGCGGCATTGATCAACTGAGCTGTCACTCGGATGCGATTGCTTGCCTTTCGGACGCTGCCTTCCAGAACATGCGCTACCCCCAGCGTCTCTGCAATCCGCCGCACATCCGTATTCTGCCCCTTGAATGCGAACGCCGACGTTCGCGCGATCACCTTCAACCCCGACACCTGCACCAGCGCGTTGATGATATCTTCCGCTAACCCGTCGCTGAAATACTCTTGCTGCGGATCAGAACTCATGTTTACAAAGGGCAGCACCGCGATCGACCCGCGAGCATCCGCAATCATAGCTTCCGCCTTTGTTTCCAACGCCGCCTTCACTTCTGCCATGCTTTGAAAACGCTCTGCTGGCGCCTTTTTCAGGCACCGAGTCGCGACCTTGACCAGCGGCGAAGAAATTCTCAAAGTCGCCGGTTCATCCCGCAGCACTGAACTCAAAGTCTCGGCAAACGACTCACCCCGGAACGCCTGCTCGCCGGAAAGCATCTCGTACAACAGCGAGCCAAAGCTGAAGATGTCCGATCGCTCATCTAGTGGCTGCCCCTGCGCCTGCTCGGGAGACATGTACGCAGGGGTACCCATTATCGAGCCTTCGATCGTCCGCGTTCTGTTGTCATCCGCAATGAGCGATGTGGCGAGACCGAAATCCAACATCTTTGCGCCGGTCTCCGCTACGAGCACATTGGCGGGTTTCAAGTCGCGATGCAGGATCGCCTTGCGATGCGCCGCAGCCAGTGCATCGGCTATCTGTAGAGCGAGACGACCGGCTTGTTCGACTGGCAGTGGTCCGCTAAGCGGCGTGCCTTTGACGTATTCGAGCACCAGATAATCCGGCCCGACGTCGAAGATCTGGCAGATGTGTGGATGATTCAGCGCCGCAATCGCCCGGGCCTCTTGCTCGAAGCGTGCACTATGTTGCCCCTTCAACAGCTTGATCGCGACGATGCGATCGAGGCGCGTATCGCGTGCCTTCCACACCTCGCCCATACCACCTGCGCCAATCGGGGCAATCAGTTCGTAGGGGCCGAGTTTGTCGCCGACGGAAAGCGCCATGCGTAGGATTCAGTTTAGCCGGAATGAAACTGAAGCAGGCAAGCGGCGAAGGCTCAACCTGGTACGCTTGCGGGTCTGTACGTTGTACAGCGCTCATCAAGAACAGATTCGGGTGCTCGGTGTCCTCCGGTGTTGCCGCCCAGCGGCGCAGAAGGATGTTATAGACCTGCAATCCGACTTCGCGAAGGCGGGTCCATCAATTTGGATGCTGGAGGCGAGCCAGTGCTTCCGATTCCTGGCGGAAGCGCAAGAAGAGCTCCGGGCTGGCTAGTCCTGGCCTGATAACTTTGAGCGCGACAGTTCGGCGGGGTTACTCCTGCTCGGCCTCGCACACCGACCCCATCCCGCCTTCGCCCACCAGCCGCAGAATGCGATAGCGGCCGATGACGGCAGGGCGCCGGGCTACGCCAAATGTCGATCTGCCAATAGCTGGTGCTGAAGACTCCCCGTTGGGGAGGGCCGAGGGACTTCGGGTGGGAAGCGACGACGCAGTATCGCCAAAGCTTGGCCCGCCGGCGGGATTCAAATTCCTCTGGATCGGCTCAGCGGCATGCGTACCGAGGGCAGCTTCCTTCAAGAAACCCGGATCCTCGTCACGGGAACGAAGCAGCGACTCCACTTCTGCCCGAAGTGCAGCGTCTCCGCGGCACACCTGGCGAAACGGACTGAACCAAACTGCCAAAGCAACGACCCGCCGAGCGGCTCAAAGAAGCAGAGAACGCTGGACGTGCGCCGTCGATCTCGACCGCCAGTCATGAGTTCGAGCGCGCCTATGAAGTGGCGCGAACTCTTGGGCCTACGATAGTACACGTCCGAGGTCCATCTACCTTTCTCGTGATAATCGGTCGTCGACCCAAGCGTCTTATCGCTTCGACTATGCCGCAGTGATCCCTAAACTCAATCCGGGGCGGTTGAGCAAGAAGGGCTACAAGTATTTCGAACTTCTGCATCCCGCCTAATTGGAGACTCCGACCTTGCGATCCACGTCCTTTTTTAAGAGAACGCCAATAGCCCAAGTCTACATGAGCATTCTTGACGTTATTTACAACCTTTGTTAACTCGCCCGCAATGCCACTGAAACAAACCTCCCTTAGACTTGCAGGGGTCGGTTCCGGGCCACGATTTGACGGATTTGGACTGACAGAAAAGGTGCAACATGAAAATCAAGGCTGCAATTCAGGCTGCATTGGCTACGGTGCTAGTCGGCTCAGCGTTCGGCGCCGAGGGTCCTGTTCCCAAAGGTATTTCGGAATTGGATCATGTGTTCTTTATCATGATGGAGAATCACGGCTATACCCAGATTTTCGGTAACCCCAACGCGCCGTTCATTAATCAACTGGCGCATACCGCTAATTTCTCGTCCAACTACTTCGCCATTGGTCACCCAAGCTTGACCAACTACCTTGAAGTAACAGGAGGATCGAACTTTGGCGTGCGTTCCGACGACTATCCGGACTGGCACAACAATTTCTGTATCACCAACCTGGCCTCCGGAATCCCGCACCTTGATAATCCGGCCGCAGTCCCCCCGCGCATTTGCCCGATCGCGGGCACCGGCGTTGATGCTGCGACGCCCGCCATCGACTGCACGAACGAAGGGCCTCCCTGCCTATGGGACATCGATGGGATTAAATCCATCCTTGCCGCCCCGAATACCGTTGGCAAGACCATTGCTGATCAGCTCGTCGAGCACGGGCGCAGTTGGAAGAGCTACCAAGAAAGCCTGCCCATAGGCGGCGCCGATGGGGTGAACTATAGTGACGGGCTCTTCAGCAATCTCACGGACTTCAGTTCGTTTCTCTCCTCCCATTCGTTCTCGTCGTGGAAAGTGCAAGACGTAACGATTCCGGCGGTTGCGACCCAGGCCGACGCGAATGGCGACATCGTTTTGCTCTACGCGGCCAAGCATAACCCGTTCGTCTACTTTCGCAGTGTGCAGGAAGGCATGAACCCCCGTAATAGCCTGAAAAATGTCGTTGGTTTTGACGGTCCTGGGGGCCTGTATCAGGACCTCGGCAGCGGTAATGTGCCGAATTTCTCATTCATTTCGCCAAATCAATGCAATGACCAGCATGGACGCGGCAATGCCGGCCCGTTCTGCAACTTTGATGCAAACGACGACGGCACGCAGGCCGGTCTGAATGAAACAAATATCCTGCTCGGCGATGTCACGGTACAGCGGATCGTATCGTCCATTAAGAA
>Ga0126381_100005806_pt1 | contig 13639 bp, 10 predicted proteins | sample PanSoiMetPlot_28_FD_96465 | JGI IMG/M metagenome (GOLD analysis project Ga0126381, IMG submission 96465) | Tropical forest soil microbial communities from Panama - MetaG Plot_28 | ecosystem: Environmental > Terrestrial > Soil > Tropical forest > Bulk soil | place: Panama | collected 2016-02-17
CACGCCCGGGTGCCGATTACATTGGTAGACCTCGCGCGCAATTATGGCGAGCACAACGCTGTAATGGCCGGCTTGCGCCATGCGGGCGGAACTCACGTGATTACAATGGACGACGATTTGCAGAACCCACCCGAAGAAGTCGCGCGTCTGCTCGCCTTCGCCCAGAAGAGCGGCAAAGAGGTGGTCTACACCTGCTATGAAGAGAAGCGGCATACGGCGTGGCGCAACCTTGGGAGCCGATTTGCCAATCACGTCGCCAATTTTGTTCTTGAAAAGCCAAAAGATCTTTACCTTTCCAGCTTTCGCTGCATGAGTGCGTTTGTCGTTCGCGAGATCACCCGCTATGAGGGGCCTTTCCCTTACATCGACGGCTTGCTCTTCCAAGTCACCCACGACATGGACCGGTTGGTCGTTCGGCACCTGCCGCGAACGGCCGGGCGCAGCAACTACACGCTGCGCCGCTTGTTGCGGCTGTGGATGAGCATGTTCATTAATTTTTCGGTGATGCCGCTGCGGCTCAGTACGCTGACAGGTTTTGTGCTCAGCGGGATGGGCGCGCTGGGCGGCGCAATGGTGATCGCTGAGGCGCTGACCTTGTCCCCGCCGGCTGGCTGGGCTTCGCTGATGGCGGCATTGCTGCTGCTGTCTGGCGTCCAGTTGTTGATACTGGGAGTGGTGGGCGAGTACCTCGGACGGCTCTATCTCACCGTCAACGGAAAGCCGCAAGCTGTCGTCAAGGCCGTGCATCGCAGTCGAGCCGCACACGCCGCGGAACCACTGCCCCCGCTCCGACTGCGCGAGACTGCGGCAACATGATGTCCGTCGAGCGCTAACCTCGCCTCAGCGGAAAAACCCGCAGATCTGGGCGATGACTCGGTCTGCCGCGTCGACCGAGAGCTGCGGGTAAATTGGCAGGCTCAGGATCTGTAGAGCCGCGCGCTCGGTGACGCCGAGACCCGAAGCGCCACAGGCTAAATGCCCACTGTAGGCGGGTTGCCGATGTACCGGAACCGGATAGTGGATGCCGGTGCCGATCCCCGCGTTCCGTAATCTCTCGCGCAACGCATCGCGCTCGGGCAACCTGACCACATACTGGTGGAACACGTGTGTCGACTGCGGGCGACGCGCCGGAAGCACCAGCGGCAACTCCTTCAGACCGGCATCATATCGCGCCGCAACCGCTTGCCGCCGGGAATTGGCTGCCGCCAAGGAGCTTAGCTTGACGCGCAATATCGCGGCCTGGATCGGATCGAGACGCGAATTGATGCCGATCCGCGCGCTGACATACCGTTCGCGCCAGCCATATTCCCGAATTTCGCGCAGCGCCGTCGCGAGCCCGGTATCGTTCGTAACAACCATGCCGCCATCGCCGAGCGCACCAAGGTTCTTGGTCGGGTAAAAGCTGAAGCAGGCGATATCGCCGAACGATCCGACCATTCGTCCTTGGTACTGCGCGCCGTGGCTCTGCGCGCAATCCTCGATCAATCGCAGCCCGTGGGCGCGTGCGATCTCAGCCAAGGCCGACAATTCGGCTGGCTGGCCATAGATGTGCACCGGCAAGATCGCAGCCGGGCGGCCGCTCCGCGGGGACTGCAAAGCGCGCTCGAGCTCGCGCGGCGCGATCGTGTAGGTGCCCGGCTCGACATCCACCAGCACGGGGATCGCTCCGGCCCGTTCGACCGCCGCGACGGTCGCGACTGCGGTGTGGGAGACGGTAAAGACGAGGTCGCCCGGTCCGATGCCGCAGGCCCGCAGCGCGATCTCGATCGCGTCGGTGCCGCTGGCGACGCCGACGGCATGCGCAATCCCGACGAAATCCGCGAAGGCGACCTCGAAAGCGTCGACCTCGCCGCCGAGAATGTAGGCGCCGCCCTCAAGCACCCGGGCGATGGCCGCGTCTATTTCAGCCCGCTGCTCGAGATAGGCGGCTTTGGGGTCCGTCTGCTGGATGAATGGGGCTGCTCGGGCGCTCATCGAGTTAAATATAGCTCGCGAAGTGATTGCGATAGTGCTCAAGGGAGCGGCGCAGACCCTCCCCGATCCCGACGCGCGGGCGCCAGCCGGTCATACTCCGGAAGCGATCGTCCTCGATCAGAAAATCTCCAACGTCGATGCGCCTGCGCTCCGCTGGAAATTCGCGGATCTCGTATCGTCCGCCGCCATTCGCGTCGATCAACGCATCGGCCAGTGCCGCGAGGCTGAGCTGGTCACCGCCGCCGACATTGAGCGCGAGGCCCTCGGCCATCGGCGTAAGCGCGGCATAGAGGAACGCGTCAGCGGCGTCGTCGACGTACAGCAGGTCCCGGCGCTGCTCGCCGCCCCACACCTCGAAGGGCTCGTCTTCGATGACACGGCGCACCCAGATGCCGAGGAAGGTCTGCCGGGCATCCCTGATGCGCATGCCGGGTCCGTAGACATTGGTCAGTCGAAGAGAGCGCGATTTGATACCGTAGACGTCGTGATACATCAGGTGATAGGCCTCGCCCGCCATTTTATTAACGCCATTGACGTCGACAGGGCGGAGAAGATGGCGCTCATCGACCGGAAGGTATTCCGGCCGCCCATAGATCTGCCGTGTCCCGGCATGCACGATCGCAATCCCCGGGTTGACGGCTCGGCATGCTTCGAGAAGCTGCAACTGCGCGGTGCAGTTGATCGCGAGGTCGTCCTCCGGCGCCGACATCGAATCGAGGTGGCTCGTTTGCGCCGCGAGGTTGAATAGAAAATCCTGATGCGCAAGCAGATGCGGCAACGCGTACCCGCCGCGGATGTCAGCGATATTGACCGTCACGCGGCCACTCAACTCGGCAATGTTGGCTCGGTTGCCGCCGTATTCCGGAATCATGCTGTCGACGAGCAGAACCTCCGCCCCGAGCCCGACGAGGCGCCGCGCGATCGCCGAGCCGATCAGACCCAAGCCGCCGGTAATGACCACCCGGGCCCCGGCATAGGCGTTAAGAGGCGAATTAGCGCTCTCGGGCAATGTTCCTCTCTTGGTGCTCGATCAATCCGGTCCCCGTTTTGGCCCGCCGCTCAACTGATTTGGCTTCGTAGCGCTGTTCAATAACGCAGGACCTTCTACGGTATTCCGACCGTCCAAGGGTTCCGCTTGCTCCTGTTTTTGCAGGATCTTTGCAGGCACGTCCCAGCGCTCTCTATTCGCGGCGCATCTCAATTTGCAGGGTTCGACGGACGTTAATTCGAGGTTAAGTCATTCCGTAAAATAATCTGATCTGTCTAGTAGCACAGCGAAGGGCAGGGATGAAGGGACACGGTCTGCCAAGAATTGTGTCGGCCCAGCTTGGCAAGGCGCGCGACTATCTGCATCAGCGGGTCGGGGCCGGAGCCCGGCGGCCGAACTGGCCGAGTGTTCCGCGCCGACGGTGGATCTGGGCGGAAGAAAGCGGCGCAACCGCTTTTCTGTTCGCGCTTGTCGCGGCAGGGATCGTCGCCATCGTCGGCTTGGGCATCGACGTGATCGGGTGGTATCGCGCCGACCGCGCCTTGCAGAACGCGGCCGACGCAGCGGCCATCGCGGCAGCCCGCAACGGGACTAGCTCCTATGATTCCGAAGCAAAGGCCGTTGCGGCCACCTACGGGTTCGTCGATGGAACCAACGGGATCAGCATCACGCCTTTGAACAATCAGACCTGCCCGAATGGCCAAACAAACTGCTATTTAGTGACGGTGGCGATGGCCTCCGCGCCACAGTTCTTCTCCCAGGTTGTAGGCTTGCCGGCGCCTGTGCTCTCTAGCGCGGCAATGGCTGGCGGCGCGCAAACCCATACTTATTGCCTGGTGGCGCTGGCGAGCAGCGGCACCAATCCGGCAATCACCGGGAACGGGGTGCCGGCAGCCAACCTCGATAATTGTAATATCATGTCGAATACCGGCATGACCTGCAATGGGCATAATACCGGTGCCACCAATGGCGATGCCCACGGGACGAATAACGGTTGCGGCGACACACAGAACAGCAACGCGCCGGTGCTTCCTGATCCTTACAAATCTCTCGCCAGCAATATACCCGCCGATACCTGCGGCGGCTCATATCCGCAAGAGCCCGGCAGACACGGCGGCTCGCCGCTGCCAACTTCGAATGTGTGGTCCGGAGCCAAAACTCTAGCCGCCACCACAATAATTTGCGGTGATTTGCAACTGAATGGAAATACATACCTGACGACCGCGTCCCCTGGCTCGGTTCTGGTGATCGAGAACGGCCAACTCGATACCGGCTCCAGCACTTATCTCTTTCAAACGACGCCCGGTTCCGCGCTCACCGTAATCTTCTCGGGAAGCTCAGGGAGCTACACCCATGCGCCAACCGGTAGCGGTACCCTCGACTTCAATGCGCCAACCTCGGGCACCTGGTCGGGTGTCGCCATCTATCAGGATCCTTCGCTGACAACAGGGGTTGACATAGCCGCCGCCGGCGCCACGCCCACCTGGAGCATCTCGGGGCTGGTCTATCTGCCGCATTCGAGCGTGCTGTTCAGCGGCGCTGTCAACAAGTCCAGCAACGGAGCGTGTTGTTTCGGTCTGGTGGTGGATAGCATCACGATCAACGGCACCGGGGAGATCCTGAAGACGGGGGGATGCGCGGCCGCAGGCCTCAATCTGCCGAGCAATACGGTCGGCACCGTCGCCCTCGTCCAATGATCGACGCTTGACTCTGCGCCGATGAGAAGCGCTCGGATCGCTGTAACAATTTTTGCTCCAAGTTTGCGGTGCCCGATGGCGCGTCCGCCTCGCATGGCGCGGTATCTCGGATGGCACTCGCGTCGGTTGCCGGCATGGTGGGACGAAAGCGGCGCGGTCGCCTTTGTCTTCGCTCTGTTGGCGACGGTACTCACTGCCGTTCTCGGTCTCGGCATCGATATGGGGGCTTGGCACCGCACGGACCGCATCTTGCAAAACGCCGCTGATGCGGCGGCCGTCGCAGCTGCCCGCAATGGCACGAGCTCATACCAATCCGAGGCGAAGGCGGTTGCGGCGCAATACGGCCTCGTCGACGGAGCCGGCGGCGTCACCGTCACCGCGTTGAACAACCAGACCTGCCCGAACGGGCAGACCGACTGCTATTCGGTTGCCATAGCGATGGCCGCTGCGCCGCAGTTTTTCTCGCAAGTCGTTCGTATACCGGCGCCGGCTCTGTCTAGCTCTGCGATGGCCGGCGGTGGGCAAACCCACTCTTATTGTTTGATTGCACTTTCCAGCAGCGGCACAGATCCGGCAATTACCACGAATGGCGCACCCAAGGCCGACCTCAGCGGCTGCAGCATAATGTCGAACACTGGCGCTGACTGCCACGGGCACGATCTCAAGGCCGATTACGGTGACGCCCACAAGACTGACAACGGTTGTGGCGTTATCCAAAACAGCAACGTCGCGGCGGTTGCAGATCCTTACAAATCGCTCGCCACGAATATACCTACGGACCCCTGCGGCGGGCTCTACCCGCAGGAGCCGACGAAGAAAAGTGGTTCACCTTTACCCGCCCTCAATACATGGGGATCGGCGGGCGTCACTACCGCGATGGCGCTGCCGTACCCGCCTTCTACAGCAAACCACGGGATCGTCTGCGGTGATTTGCAGCTGCTTGGAGACGTTACGCTGACCACGGACGCACCGGGTTCATTACTCGTCATCGTCAACGGGCAGCTCGACACCAATGGTCATACCCTAAAAACCGTCGCGGGCTCAGCCTTGACCATTATCTTCACCGGCACTGCGGGAAGCTACACGCACGCCCCGACCGGCGGTGGCACGCTCGACTTCCCGGCACCGACATCGGGACCTTGGTCAGGAGTAGCGATTTATCAGGATCCGGCGCTGACGACAGGGGTGGACATCTCCGCTGCCGGCAACTCGCCGACCTGGAATATCACAGGCCTGGTTTACCTGCCGCATTCGAGCGTTACGTTCAGCGGTGCGGTCAATAAGTCGAGCAACGGGGCTTCCTGTTTCGCCCTGGTGGTCGACAACATCACAATAAACGGCACCGGCGACATCCTGGCCAAAGGCGGCTGCGCTGCGGCGGGCCTCAATCTGCCGACCAACATCGTCGGCACTGTGAGTCTGGTCAAGTGAGCGGACCGCGCATTCCGGCATCGGAGGGAGCTTGGTCAAATGTTTGGTGCGCCGCAAGACGCGGCTGGCTTGCCTGCAATGCGGGCAATGCGCTGATCGAATTTGCGCTAGTTGCGCCGATCCTGGTAACGCTACTCATTAATCTCTTCGATTTCAGTATATTGATCTGGACCACCATGCAGACCGATTACGCGGCCCAGATGGGAGCGCAGGCGGCCCTGAAGACCTGTGCCGGAGGCACCCTGCCGGCAATAAGCAATTGCGGGGGATTAAACACTGCGATCAGCAATGCGATTCATGGCACCTCACTCGGCAGTGCAGTCAGTGTGGCCAGCGGTTATCCGACAGAGACTTATTACTGCGTATCGGGGACGTCATTGCAGTCAGTCGGCAGCTATTCCTCGCCCCCAAGTCCGTTCGATTGCTCGGCGGCCGGAAACTCCGCGGTCGTTCCGGGCGACTACGTTGCCGTGCAGGTGAACTATTCGTATACGCCGGCCTTCAGAGGACTGAGCCTCGCATCGAGCCAAACTCTGACGAGCACTGCAATGGAAAGGCTGCAGTAGGTTGAAACAGGGGCTTTATTTGATCGCCTGCGACCGGGGCGCAACGGCGGTAGAGTTTGGGTTGAGCCTCACCGCCTTTCTTGGGCTGATATTCGGAGTGATCAATATTGCGCGAGTGCTGTGGGTGCTCGGCAGTTTGCACTTTGCCGCCGAGACCGCGGCCCGCTGCGCATCCGCCAACACGACGACCTGCAACTCGGCAAGCGCGATCCAGACCTATGCCCTCAATCAATACCACGGGGAGAGTCTCGGGGGGACAAACCCGTTTACCTACTCGGCGACCGGCTGCGGCAACACAGTGAGCGCGTCGTATACCTACTCTTTGACTATTCCCCTGTTCGGCACTTATTCGATCCCCCTTTCGGCGAGAGCTTGCTTTCCGTAGTCACCCTGCCTAACGATCCGGCCCGCTAAGCGGAGACGGTTCACGGAATGCCGTTCCGCCGAACTCTTTAGTAGTGGCACTAGCCTCAATTGATCGGCGATTTCCGTGAACTGTTAGCGCTCGGCCATCAGGTTTTTCGACGGCCTGCTGGATTTCCGGCGCTGTTGCACACCACCGACCTTCTCACCCACTCTCTCCGGAGCCGTCGACAAACGCCTTTGTGGGATCTCGACGGGCGACAATTATGAAATCCGAGCGTGCGCTCCGCACGCCGGGATCAGGCCGCGAGTTCCGGTTGACGCAAGAGCGTGATCCCCCTCGCATCCAATCCCTCCCGAATGAGGTCTACATGTTGGCGGCGGTCGATCCATGGCGCGACGGCGCTGCGGAGATGCGATTTTATCAAACCGCGCCGCCAGCCGTATTGAAGCAGCGGCGCACAGGGCTGCTCGCCGGGGCCTAATAGTGTCTCGCACGGCGCTCCGTTGGCATAGATCACGTTGTGTCGCTCAAGCCCGATGTGGAAGGACTCGAAATCGTCGAAATCAGCTGGCTCGGTGATCGTAGTGCCGTTGAGGAGATTGCCGGCGGCGACGAGGGTGCCGTCAATCAGCAATGCGTGTGGGCTACTTACGTACAAATCTTCGTTCGGCACACCGGGGCCGAGGGCCGACTGGGCGATCCTGACGGCCATCCCGAAACGGCGGCGGGTGATCGATTTAATCGGCACTTCACCGCCGAAGACGGTCGGCAACAAATCACCGACAATGAGATCCTCGATTTTTTTGTCGCCTTGCACGGTGCGAATCGCCGTGCCTTTGAGAAAACAATGCTCCTTGTTCCAGCGTCGGTTCTCATGGTGATGATGATGCTCATGCTCATGAAACTTCTCATCATCATCCCAGCGAGAATGATCCGCTGCGGCGGGCGTCGTCTTGGCGACGACCGCAGCCGCGACGACCGCCCCCCATCCTGATGAGATTGCGTCGCGAGCTTCGGATATTCTCTAGGGATGGCATGGCGTTCTCCTCTTGGGTGGATCCAGCTTTTACTTGCTATCGGTTATGTTGTCCAGGCGGGTGGCGAAAATATCTGTGTCATTTTCGAGCCGTCATTAATATTATCGGTTAAGGTTAACTCCACGCATGGAGTCGGCTCTTCGCTGCGTTTGCATTGTTCGAAATTGTTACCTGTGAACTAATCGTCCGCACATCAATCGAGCGGTTGATGAGGAAAATTCCGCCAGATCCCCAACGGGGTAGTGTCGGACCAGAAAGAGGAAATTTGTCAGGATTGGCTGGCAGCTCGGTATTACGGCGATCGACATGCTGTGATTGCCGTAGCGGTCATTACCGCCTTACAGTTGATTGCACCGATCTCAGCAGCACTTTCGGTCCTATCGCCGATCGGCTGTGAGATCCGCCTCCTTTGAGGATGGTGATCAACGGTCTTGGTTCTGGACCTCATCCTCCACGACTAACAGTGGAACCCAGGCGGGTGCGGATCTGGGGACGCGAGCCGGAGCGGCTACCTCCTCGTACAGCAGACGCGCCTCAGCGGGCGGGCCGCGGCGGATGCCTAACGCCACCAGGCGAACGCTCCGGCGAACGGCGCCTTGCGGCACAGTGACCGTGTCGCCGATCCGAACCAAATGATTGGCCTTGCTTACCGCGATCTGGTTGACCGTGACCGCGCCGGTAACGCAAAGACGCGCCGCGAGTGAGCGACTTTTGGCCAAGCGCGCGAACCATAGCCACTGATCGAGCCGGCGGCTCGCGGCAGCGGAGGGCGCGCCGCCGTCCTTCACGCGAGCTTCAGCTCCCGAAGTTTGGCAAAGGGATGCGCCTCGCCGGCCCGTGAGCTGCGACGGCCGCCTTTGAATGCGGCGCGGCGGCGGCGCGAGCGTGCGACGAACCTCTCTCCATCGGCATCGATGACGGCGCGATAGCCCAGCGCTGCCAGCAAGCTGCGCAACGATGCGGGTTCGACGCCGGCGACCGCCGCAAGCTCAGGTCCGGGGGAAAACGGGCCCTGGCGGGCCAAACGCCTCGCCGCGGCGGCGATCCGCTCCAACCGATCGGGACGCAGCGCGACTCCCGCGACGACCCGCAGACCGATCGCCGCATAGAACGAGGCCGGCAACTCCGGATCGATGACATTTGGTTTGGCGATACGCCGCGCCGAGGGCAGTGCCGGCACGGGACGGCCTTGCCGTGTCGCCCAGAGCAGCGCTTGGAAGCGCATCGTCTCGGCGCGCAACAGCGGCTCGACATAGATGCTTTCGGTGCCAAACCTGACGCCCACCCGGCCTAGGGCCTTTCTGTCGGTCGGCGCGAGCGCGTCGATTTGGCCGGCGAGGCCCGCGACGGGTAGGCAACCGAGCGCGTCGACCAGCTGATAGGCCAGACCGCGGCCGATACCGGCCAGCGGCAGTTCCTGTGCGACGAAGAGCGGTGCCAGGCGGCGCCGGATTTCGTTGCGGAGAAACTCCAGCAGGCGGCGCCGGACTTTCTCGCGCGGGTCGCCCTCGAGGAAATCGCCGGTGATCGGCTCGGCTCGGGGAGCCAGCAGGCTATCGCCGCCGACCATACGGCCGACCATCGCGCCCCGCCACAACAGCGCGCCACCGGACTCGACCGCGAACGCCTCGTCAGAGTCGGCGGCGAGAAGGCGTGCGCGCGCGGCGATCTCGTTTCTCAAAACGCGTCCGGCAGCGGTCACCAGCAATCTCGGGTCGATGCCGTCGAGCGCATCCGGAATGAATCGGAGACCCTCCAGCTGCCCGACACGCGCGCCTTCGACGAGGACCTCACCCTCTTTGGATATGGCTGCGAGCAGTTCGCCTTCGTACGCCAATCGACGCACGAGAAAAGCTGACCGGCGGTCGACAAAGCGTTGTGTGATGCTTTCATGCAGTGCGTCAGAAAGCCGATCCTCGATGCCGCGGGCGCGCTCCTGCCAGTCTGTCGAATTCTCGACCCAATCGCCGCGATGGGTGATGTACGTCCAGGTGCGAATATGCGCAATGCGGGCCATCAACGTGTCGATGTCGCCGTCGACACGGTCGAGGCTCGCCATTTGCCCGGCGATCCATGCCGTCGGCAGCCGCTCGTCGGGTCCGGCGAGATGAAGAAAGCAATGCGCGAGCAGCCGCGTATGGCTCTCGCTCATGACCTTGCGAAAGTCGGGGATCTGGCACACCTCCCAAAGCAGCCGAACGGGGCCCGGATGGCTCGCCAATGCAGCGATATCCGGATTTCTCGCGAGCGATTGCAGCGCGCGATGGTCGTCGGCTTCGCGGGCTTGGACCAGGCCAGGAACGGAAGGCCGTTCGTCGAGGCTCTTCAGCAACGCCGCGATCGAGTCGAACCTCAGCCGGCTGTTGCGCCAATTGAGCCGCGTGAGCGGTTCGAAGCAATGGGTTTCGATCGCATCCACGATCTCGGGGTCGAGCACGCCTTGCTCGGCGGTCGTGCCGAATGTGCCGTTGCTCATATGCCGCCCTGCGCGGCCGGCGATCTGTGCGATTTCGGCCGCGGTCAGCCGACGCGGGCCGCGCCCATCGAATTTGCCGATGCGTGCAAACGCGACATGGTCCAGGTCCATGTTGAGACCCATGCCGATCGCGTCGGTCGCGACGAGATAATCGACCTCGCCGGCCTGAAACATCCCGACCTGCGCGTTGCGCGCCCGCGGGCTCAGCGCCCCGAGAACCACCGCCGTGCCGCCGCGCTGGCGGCGGATCAGTTCGGCGAGGGAGAACACGTCAGCGATCGCGAACGCAACGACCGCGCTGCGCGGCGGCAGCCGTGTCACCTTCTTGTAGCCCGTGTAGGACAGGGTCGAGAAGCGGGGCCGGCTCACATACTCGACGCCATGTACGAGGCGCCGCATCAGCGGTTTTATCGTGTCGGCGCCGAGGAACATAGTTTCCTGCATTCCGCGCGCGTGCAGCAGCCGCGCGGTGAAGACATGGCCGCGTTCTGGGTCGGCGCAGAGTTGGATCTCGTCGACGGCGAGAAAATCGACGGGCCGGTCGAGCGGCATCGATTCGACCGTGCAGACGAAATAGGCCGGGTTCGGGGGCAGAATCTTCTCTTCGCCGGTGATCAACGCGACCGAGCGGGCGCCGCGCAGCTTCACGATCCGGTCGTAATTCTCGCGGGCCAGAAGCCGCAGCGGAAAGCCGATCATGCCGCTGTGGTGGCCGAGCATCCGCTCGATCGCGAGATGGGTCTTGCCGGTGTTGGTCGGCCCGAGGACCGCGGCGAGCCGCGGAGCAGCGCGGAGCATGGCCATGCCCTAAAGGTATCGGGCGGAAACGCCGCGAGGGCAAGGGCAAACCGCCCGAAAATCGGTGGCGCATCGCGGGATGAAGTCCGCCCGAGTACTTTGAACGGCCGATTAACCGATACTTAGCGGGATTCGGGTCAACCTCGCCTGTGACTTCAGGATCGAAAAAGCTCTCGGAGAAGTGAGGCGATGCTGTTGGACGGCTATTGTTCTCGGCTGGGAAGCTTGGTCGAACACCGATATTCGAGCCTCGCGCTACTTGCGGCAAAACAACAGGCTGAAAAAGCCGCCGGGGTCGCCCATGAAGCGATGCTGAAGGCGAAGGCGGCGGACCGGGCGAAGAGCAAGTTTCTCGCCAATATGGCCCATGAGCTGCGCACTCCGCTTAACGCAATCATCGGTTTTTCGGAAATCATCAAGCTCGATCAAACCCGAATGCGCGATCATTATCCGGAATACGCCGGATATATCCATGATGCGGGCACAATCCTCCTCAACATCATCAATGGAATCCTGGATCTAGCGAGGATTGAAGCCGGAAAGGTCGAACTTCAAGAAGAATTAATTCCGCAAGGCCAGCTTATTTACTCAGCCATTAACACTATACGCCCGCTCGCACATCGAAAGTCGATAGAAGTGACTTGCGAGATCGAGCAACCCGCAATGATGCTTTATGTCGACCCCACCAAATTCAAACAAGTTGCTTTGAACCTCTTATCAAATGCGGTCAAGTTTACGGAACCGCCAGGCTCCGTCGCAGTCGAGTCGGTCCTGCACCGAAGCGGAGATCTGATGCTCTCGATCACGGATACCGGGATGGGCATTCCACCCGAACAGATCGAAAGAGTGTTTCAGCCTTTCGAACAAGTCGCAGACCACCTGACCCGAGAACACGAGGGCAGCGGCCTCGGTCTGCCGATCGCCAAGGCCTTGATGGAGTTGCACGGCGGAGACCTTGTCCTGACCAGCCAACCCGGTGAAGGTACGGTTGCCAGAATTCGGTTGCCTGGCGACCGAGTGCGCGCCCTTGCGGCTTCCGCGGCGCAACATGCCGCCGATGCGCCGGCGACCACAGCATGAAGGCTTCTCCGAACAGGCCAGCGAAAATGGATTGTGGTGCCCACTTCCCAGGTCACGACCTGCTTTTGGGACGCGTCATTGCTGTTTCGGCCTGTCAGGCGATCGCGCTTCTAGAAAAGTCTCGCCTTGGGGCTTCACCGGAGCGCGACTTGCCCCTCGAGATGGGGACCCTGGTCAAGATGCGGACGCGGATCTCGGTCGCCTACGGCATGGTGACGGGCCTAAGGGTGCCGCTGCCGAGCCTCGAGCCCTCCGAAAAGGATCTGCGGCTCGTCGAGCTCGATCTTGTCGGAGAAGCTCGAGGGGCCGACGCGTCGGACGGCTTTCAGCGCGGGCTCTCGGCCTATCCGGCGCTGGACGAGCCGGTCTACCTCGCGTCGGCACAAGATGTCGCGCAAGTTTATGCCAGGCCCAAGGTGGTAACGGCGCCGGTCGGCACGATCCACCAGAATGGCATGGTTCCGGCCTATATCCTGGTTGACGAGTTGTTCGGCAAGCACTTCAGCATCGTCGGAACGACGGGATCGGGAAAATCCTGCGGGCTGGCAACGATCCTGCGGGCAGTTATTGATCACAGCCCGAATGCCCACGTCATTTTGCTCGACCCGCACAACGAATACGCTCAAGCATTTGGCGATCGGGCGATGACGCTCAGCCCGGGCGACGGCCTGAACCTGCCGTATTGGCTGTTCAATTTCGAGGAATTGAACGAAATCGTGATCGGTCCCGATCGCAACCTCGAACAGGCGAAGATCCTCGGGGAAGCGATCCTCGCCTCCAAGCAATCCTACTTCGCGAAGGCGGGCCTCGAGAAATTCGGAACCGTTGACACGCCGGCCCCCTATCGCATGTCGGATGTGCTCCGTTACCTGGACGTAGCGATGGGCAGCCTCAACCGGCCCGACAGCGTTCCCGCCTATCAGACCGTGAAGGCACGAATTGCCGCCCTCCAGAACGACCCCCGCTACGGCTTCGTGTTCGGCGGCCGGCTGACGTTGCGGGACGAGTTTTCCGAAATTCTCGCTCAGCTTTTTCGCATCCCGGTCGCGGGCCGGCCGGTCACGATCCTCGATCTCTCCGGCATCCCGTCGGAGGTCGTCAACGTCGTCGTGTCCGTGCTGTGCCGGCTCACCTTCGACTTCGCGCTGTGGAACGAAACGCCGGTGCCGCTGACGATCGTGTGCGAGGAAGCCCACCGCTATGCGTCGCGCGACAACGAGCTCGG
>Ga0126381_100005808_pt1 | contig 13637 bp, 13 predicted proteins | sample PanSoiMetPlot_28_FD_96465 | JGI IMG/M metagenome (GOLD analysis project Ga0126381, IMG submission 96465) | Tropical forest soil microbial communities from Panama - MetaG Plot_28 | ecosystem: Environmental > Terrestrial > Soil > Tropical forest > Bulk soil | place: Panama | collected 2016-02-17
TGCGCATGCGCGATATGTTCAAGGCGGTCGACGCGGTACTGCGCACGCATCCGGAGGTCGGGGAGTATAATCAGACGATTTGAGGGCCGGGCCTATTGAACCTGTTGAGCTCGGAAGCAACCAATAGAAGCAGAGCCCGTGGGCCGTTTCGTGTCGCCCGCGCTGCCTGCTCGTCAAGCTGTGTTCCGACGGAGCCATGGCGATGTCGCATCGGTCGAGCCGTTGCATTGCCGCCCAGTTTCGTCGCCAAGGCGCTCGCCCGCCAGCTCGCGGCCGACAAGGCGAAGGCCGAGAAGGCGAGTGCCGCCGCCAAGCCTCAGGCCGCGCCCGCCCCGAATGGCGCGCCGGCGGGGCTGCCGGCGCTCGCCGCAACCCCGGCCCCGATACTGCAGAAGATCAATCTTCGCGGCGCCGATTACTCCAACTTCTCGATCGCGTCGGCGGAGCCCGGCCTCTGCCAGAACGCGTGCCGCGCCGATACAAACTGCGCCGCCTGGACCTATGTGCAACCCGGCGCCCAAGGTGATGAGGCCCGTTGCTGGCTCAAGAACCGTGTGCCGCCGCGGTTGCAGGGCAATTGCTGCGTCTCGGGTGTGGAACGCGGTGAGGAGGGCGCGGCTAAGAAAGACTAGATCCTACTCGCAGCTACTCTCCTGCCGTCTCCTCGAACTTCTGGCGGAACGGGTGGGCCGGGTAGACGCCGAGTATCTTCATCTCCTTGGAGAAGAAGGCGAGCTCCTCCAGCGCGAGCACCAGGCTCCGGTCCTCGGGGTGGCCCTCGACGTCGGCGTAAAATTGCGTGGCAAAGAAATTGCCCTCGATCATGTAGCTTTCGAGCTTGGTCATGTTGACGCCGTTGGTGGCGAAGCCGCCGAGCGCCTTGTAGAGGGCGGCCGGCACGTTGCGCACCCGGAACACGAAGGTCGTGATCACTGGACCATTGCTGCTCGCGACCCATTTGGCCTCGCGCGAGAGCACGATGAAGCGCGTCGTGTTGTGGTCCTCGTCCTCGACATCGGCCGCCAGAACATCGAGCGCGTAGATCTCGGCGGCAAGGCGCGAGCCGATGGCGGCACGCGTCTTGTCGCCGGCCTCCGCGATCTCGCGCGCGGAGCCGGCGGTATCGGCGGCCACCACCGGCTTGATGCCGAGCTTGCGGATGATCTTGCGGCACTGGCCGAGCGCATGCACGTGGCTCTCGACGGTCTTGATGTCGGCAAGTGTTGCGCCCTTGATGCCGAGCAATTGGTGGCGCACCGGCATGAAATGCTCGGCCACGATGTGGAGCCCCGAGTCCGGCATCAGGTGATGGATGTCGGCGACGCGCCCGGCGATCGAATTCTCGATCGGGATCATGCCGAGATCGGCCTCGCCCGAAGAGATCGCCGCGAAGGCGTCCTCGAAGGTGGCGCAGGGCAGCGCCTCGCAATCCGGATAGACCTCGGCGATGGCGAGGTGCGAGTTCGCCCCCGGCTCTCCCTGAAACGCGATCCGCTTGCCCGTTGCCATGATGCCCTCTTGCACGCGGTGGAGGGTTAGGGTGGGGGTGGACTTAAGTCAACGCCGCGGGCCGAGCAACTCGCGGGCGCGCGCCAAATCCTCGGCCGTGTCGACACCGAGCGGCACCGTGTCGACGATGGCCACATCGATGCGCATACCGGCTTCGAGGGCGCGCAGCTGCTCGAGTTTTTCGCGCTGCTCCAGCGGCGAGGCCGGAAGCGCGACGAAGCGCGCAAGGGCGGCGCGGCGATACGCGTAGATGCCGATGTGATGATAGGAGGGACCCTCACCCGCGGGTGCATCGGCGCGGGTGAAATAGAGCGCGCGCAGCCGGTCCGGCGCGATCGCCGTGCCCACCACCTTGACCACGTTGGGATTGCGGCGCTCGCGCGGGTCGGTGATCTCGGCCGCGAGCGTGGCGATGTCGACTGCCCCTTCGGCGAGCGGGGCGAGCACGGCCTTGATCGCGGTGGCGGCGAGCGTCGGCAGGTCGCCCTGCAGGTTCACGATGATCTGTGCCGCTCCTTCGGGATCGATCGCCCCCAAGGCCTCGAAAATCCGGTCGGAACCGGAGCCGTGGTCAGCGCGGGTCATCACCGCGCGGCTGCCCGCCTTCTCCACACAGGCCGCGATCGCCTCCGAATCGGTTGCGACGGCCGTGTCCCCGATGCCGGCTTCCGCGGCGCGGCGCAGCACGTGCACGATCATCGGCTCGCCCGCGATATCGGCGAGCGGCTTGCCGGGCAGGCGCTTCGAGGACATGCGGGCCGGAATGAGGATGAGCGTGGTCGCCATCTCGCGGTCTTTTGGGGCAGGGCGGCTAAGTATCGTTGGGAGTGGCGGTTATACGTGTTGCCAGGGGGCCCGCAAAGGCGCTATTTGTGCGCCGCCGCGCGGTCGCCGGCTCTTTGCGGAGCTTCCGGTGGACTCATTTGAGATGAATAAGATTCTTGGCGCGATCCTGGGCACCGCTCTGGTCGTGGTCGCGCTGAACATAGCTTCCGGCGCGATATTCGCGCCCGAGAAACCCGCCAAGGCGGGTTACAATATCGTGGTTCCCAAGACCGGCCCGTCGCAGCCGGCGCCGACCGAGACCAAGGAGCCGCCGATCGCCGGGCTGCTCGCGAGCTCCGATGTCAAGCGCGGCGAGGATGACGCCAAGGTCTGCGGCGCCTGCCATACCTTCGAGAAGGGCGGCCCCGCCAAGGTCGGGCCCAATCTGTGGGGCATCGTCGGGCGTGCGCGTGCCTCCATGACGGGCTTCGACTATTCGAGCGGCATGAAGAGCATGGGCGGCAACTGGACGATCGAGGATCTCAACCAGTTCCTGACCCATCCACAGGCGTTCGTGCAGGGCACGAAGATGACGTTCCAGGGGTTGCCGCGGCCGCAAGTGCGCGCTGACGTCATCGCCTATCTCAACTCGCTGTCGGACAACCCGAAGCCGCTGCCGAGCGCGGCCGCCGGCGGCTGACACTCCGAGGTCCTTGCGCCTTTGACGGCCGGGAATTGCTGCCCGGCCGTTTTACATGGAGCAGGCGGTGAAGCGACTGGGTGCGGCAAGCCGGAGGTGTCCCGCGTCGCGGAAATCGTCCATAATCGGCACCGAAGCAGCATTGGTCGATCGCGGTGGTCCATCGCGGTCCTGCGGAGGCTTGCCATGCGACTGAGCCGTCGATCCCTCCTCCACACCGGTATCCTCGCGGCCGCCGCGCCGGCGCTCGGCCGCCTTGCCCCAGCGGCTCGCGCGCAAGCCGTGCCGCAATGGCGGCATGGCCTCGCGCTGCTCGACGAGCCGAAATATCCGCCCGACTTCAAGCAATTCGACTATGTCAATCCGAGTGCCCCGAAGGGCGGCGTGGTCCGCATGTTCGGCGGGAGGACATTCGACAATCTCAATCCGGTGGTCGCCGCCGTGAAGGGGGCGATCGCGGCCGGCACCGGGCTGACGTTTCAGACGCTCATGACGGAGGCTTTCGACGAGGTCTCGACCATGTACGGCCTCCTCGCGGAGGCAGCGGCGCATCCTCCCGACTTCTCCTCGGTGACCTATCGGCTGCGGCGCGAGGCGCGCTGGCACGACGGCAAGCCCGTGACCATTGAGGACGTGATCTTCTCCTTCGAGGCCGAGAAGAAATACAATCCGCGGCTCGGCGCTTATTACGGGCACGTCCAGAAGGCTGCGCAGACCGGTGAGCGCGAGGTGACCTTCACCTTCGATAGCGCTGGCAACCGCGAATTGCCGCAGATCGTCGGCCAGCTCGAGGTGTTCCCCAAGCATTGGTGGGAGGGAAGCGACGCCGCCGGCAAGAAGCGCGACGTCGGGGCGACCACGCTCGAGCCGCCGCTCGGCAGCGGCCCCTATCGGATCAAGGAATTCACGGCCGGGCGCAGCATCACCTACGAGCGCGTCAAGGACTATTGGGGCAAGGACCTCAACGTCGCGGTCGGCACCAACAATTTCGACGAGATCCGCTTCGAGTATTTCCGCGACACGACGGTGGCGTTCGAAGCCTTCAAGGGCGACCAGCTCGATTGGCGGGCCGAGAACATCGCCAAGAACTGGGCCACCGCCTACGACTTTCCGGCGGTCAAGGACCAGCGCGTGGTGCGCCAGGAATTCCCGATCTTGGACGAAGGCGTCATGCAGGCCTACGTCTTCAATACCAGGCGCCCCAAGTTCGCGGATGCGCGGCTGCGTCGCGCCTTCAATTTCGCCTTCGATTTCGACGAGATGAACAAGCAGCTCTTCTCTGGGCAATATCAGCGCATCACCAGCTATTTCGACGGGACTGATCTTGCCTCCTCGGGCCTGCCGGAGGGCGCGGAGCTTGAGATCCTCAACACCGTGCGCGACAAGGTTCCGGCCGAGGTCTTCACCACGCCCTATACCAATCCGAGCGCCGGCAGCCCGGACAAGGCGCGCGCCAATCTGCTCGAGGCGACGCGGCTCCTGAAGGAGGCCGGCTATGAGGTGCGCGACCGCAAACTCATCAATGTCAAGAGCGGCGAGCCGCTCAGCGTCGAGGTGCTGATCGACGACCCGACCTTCGAGCGCGTCGTCCTGTTCTACAAGCCGCAGCTCGAGCGCCTCGGCATCGCGATGACGGTGCGCACCGTCGATGACGCGCAATACGAGAACCGCCTGCGCCGGTGGGACTACGACATGATCGTTCACACCTGGGGGCAGTCGCTGTCGCCCGGCAACGAGCAGCGTTATTTCTGGGGCTCTGCCGCCGCCGACATGCCAGGCACGCAGAACTATGCGGGTATCAAGGACCCGGCGATCGACATGCTGATCGACCGGGTCATCTTTACCAAGAACCGCGCTGATCTCGAGGCCGCCACGCGCGCGCTTGACCGGGTGCTCTTGTGGAACCACTTCGTGGTGCCGCAATGGACCTACCACAAGCAACGCACCGCGCGCTGGGACCGCTTCAGTCACCCGGAGGTGATGCCGAAATACGGGCGCGATGCCTTCCCGACGATTTGGTGGTGGGATGCGGCGAAAGCCGCCAAGACGGGCTCGCGCTCGTGACCATACGGCGGCCCGAAGTGGAGGCGACCCGCCGCGAGGCGCTGGTGCTCGGCGCCGGCGCTGCGGCTTCGCTCATCGTCTGGCCGGCGCGCGCGCAGGAGGGGAGCGAGCGCCACGGCATGTCGTATTTTGGCGATCTCAAATATCCCGCCGGCTTCAAGCATTTCGACTACGTCAATCCGGATGCTCCCAAGGGCGGGGTGTTCTCGCAGGTCGGCCCCAACAAGCAATACAATCAGAACTTCCTCACGTTCAATTCGCTCAACAGCTACATCCTCAAGGGCGACGCCGCCCAAGGCATGGAGCATACCTTCGCGAGCCTGATGGCGGCGGCGGGCGATGAGCCCGACAGTCTCTATGGTTTCGCCGCGCGCGGCGTGATCATATCGGACGACGGCCTGACCTACCGCTTCCTGATGCGGCCACAGGCGACGTTTCACGACGGCAGCAAGCTCACCGCGGATGACGTCGCCTTCTCGCTCGATGTGCTGAAGCAGAAGGGCCACCCGATCATTCAGTCGCAGCTGCGCGACTTTCTCGGCGCCGAGGCGATCGATGACGGCACGGTCGCAGTGCGCTTCGCTCCCAGGCGCGCGCGTGACGTTCCGCTCTACGTGGCGCAGCTGCCGATCTTCTCGCGCGCCTATTACACGACCAAGCGCTTTGAGGAATCGACGCTGGACGTCCCGCTCGGCAGCGGCGCCTACAAGGTCGGGCGCTTCGAGGCGGGGCGCTTCATCGAGTACGAGCGGGTGAAGAACTGGTGGGGTGCTGACCTGCCAGCTGTGCGCGGCACCAGCAATTTCGACACCTTAAGGTACGAATACTATCGCGACCGCGACGTGTCCTTCGAAGGGTTCACCGGCAAGAGCTATCTGTTTCGCGAGGAATTCTCCTCGCGGATCTGGGCGACGCGCTACAACTTTCCAGCCATCCGCGACGGCCGCGTCAAGCGCGAGGAATTGCCCGATGAGACGCCCTCGGGCGCGCAGGGCTGGTTCATCAACACGCGGCGCGAGAAATTCGCCGACCCAAGCGTGCGCGAGGCCCTGATCCACGCATTCGACTTCGAATGGACCAACAAGAACATCATGTATGGGGCCTATAAGCGCACCGTTTCGGTGTTCCAGAACTCCAACATGATGGCGGAGGGCCCGCCGAGCCCGGAGGAGCTCGCCCTGCTCGAAATGTTCCGCGGGCAAGTGCCCGAGGAGGTGTTCGGCGCGCCTTTCCTGCCGCCGGTGTCCGACGGCTCGGGGCAGGACCGCGCGCTCTTGCGCAGGGCGGCCGCACTGCTGCAATCGGGGGGATATGTGCTCAAGGATGGCAAGCGGGTGACGCCCAAGGGCGAGCGGCTGACCGTCGAGTTCCTGATGGACGAGCCGGACTTCCAGCCGCACCACCTGCCGTACATCAAGAATCTCGGCGTGCTCGGCATCGACGCGACCTTCCGCCTGGTCGATCCCGTGCAGTATCAGGCGCGAGTCAATACCTTCGATTACGACCTCACGATCGAGCGCTTCAGCTTCTCGCTCACACCGGGCGATGATACCCGGCCTTATTTTACCGCCCAGGCGGCCAGGACCAACGGCTCGCACAACCTCGCCGGCATCGCCGATCCGGTCATGGATGCCCTGGTCGAGCGCATCATCGCGGCGCCGAGCCGGGAGGCGCTGGTCACGGCCTGCAAGGTGCTCGATCGGGTGTTCCGCGCCGGCCGTTATTGGATCCCGCAGTGGTACAATCCGTCCTATCGACTGGCGTATTGGGATGTGTTCAGCCATCCCGCGACCAAGCCGCGCTACAGCCGCGGCGCCCCGGAGACCTGGTGGTACGACCGCGACAAGGCGGCCAAGCTGGAGCGCGCCGGATAAGATGAGCATTCTTTTTCCCTCCCCCGGCAAAAAGGGCGTCTACGCGCGTCTTCGACGTCCTAATCGGGAGGGTGGCGGGCGCATCGGGTCGAGTGGGGGTTCCGCCTCTCAGCGCTGTTCGGGCTTGTGGCGTAACCCCACCCGACCCGCTGCGCGGGTCGACCCTCGGGTCTAGCCCGAGGGCAGGTTCTCCCGCTTGCGGGGGAGGTTTTAAGAGGAAGACGATGACGGCCTATATCGCGCGACGTCTATTGCTGATGATCCCGACTCTGTTCGGCATCATGCTGGTGTCGTTCGTGGTCGTGCAATTCGCGCCGGGCGGGCCGATCGAGCGCATCATCGCCCAGCTCAGCGGCGCCGATACGGGCGGGGCCGGCCGCACCTCAGGCCCGTCGAGCGATTTCGGCGCACGCGGCCAGGTCCGCGCCGGCCCGGCGGACGCGGTGAATTCCAAATATCGCGGCGCGCAGGGGCTCGATCCGGAGTTCATCGCAAGCTTGGAGAAGCAGTTTGGCTTCGACAAGCCCGCCTACGAGCGCTTCGGCCTGATGCTGTGGAACTACATCCGCTTCGACTTCGGCAAGAGCTACTTCCGCGACATCAGCGTGCTCGCGCTGATCAAGGAGAAGATGCCGGTCTCGATCTCGCTCGGCCTTTGGCTGACGCTCCTCACCTATCTGATCTCGATCCCGCTCGGCATCCGCAAGGCGGTCAATGACGGCTCGGTGTTCGACGTGTGGACCTCGGGCGTCATCGTCGCCGGCTATTCCATTCCCGGCTTCCTGTTCGCGATCCTGCTCATCGTGTTGTTCGCGGGTGGCTCGTTCTTCGACTGGTTCCCGCTGCGCGGGCTCACCTCGGACGGCTGGGCCGATTTTCCCTGGTGGAAGAAGGTGCTCGACTATTTCTGGCACCTGACCCTGCCGATAATCGCCATGGGGGTCTCCGCCTTCGCCACCATGACGATGCTGACCAAGAACTCGTTCCTGGACGAGATCCGCAAGCAATATGTGCTCACCGCGCGTGCCAAGGGCTGCGGCGAACGCCAGGTGCTCTACGGGCACATCTTCCGCAACGCGATGCTCATCGTCATCTCGGGATTTCCCGGGGCGTTCATCGGCGCGTTCTTCGCCGGCGCGCTGTTGATCGAGCCGATTTTCTCGCTCGACGGCCTCGGCCTCTTGAGCTTCGAGAGCGTGCTGAACCGCGACTACCCGGTGGTGTTCGCGAACCTCTATATCTTCTCGCTGCTGGGGCTCGTGATAACCCTGATCTCCGACCTCACCTACACCTGGGTCGATCCGCGCATCGACTTCGAGACCCGGGAGGTCTGAGATGGATCAGCGAACCGCCGTGGAGGTGAGTGCGCCGACGGGGCCGCTGCCGCTGGCGGCTCAGACGAGCGGGCGCCGCTTTACCGTGTCGCCGATGAACCGGCGGCGCTGGGAGAACTTCAAGGCCAACCGGCGCGGCTACTGGGCGCTTTGGATCTTCCTCTCGCTCTTCGTCATCACGCTGTTCGCCGAAGCCATCGCCAACGATAAGCCGTTCCTGATCACTTATGACGGGCGCCTCTTTTTCCCGAGCCTTGTCAACTATACGCAAGCAGATTTCGGCGTCACCGACGAGCTCGCGCAGAGCGCGCCCGACTATCGCGACCCTTATCTGCAGCAGCTGATCGCGGAAAAGCACGGCACCGTCTTCTGGCCGCCGATCCACTACTCCTACGACACCCACAATCTTGATCTGCCGACGCCGGCACCCTCCAAGCCGACCTGGATGCTGACCGAGGCGGAATGCCATGAGGTGGTGGAGCGCAAGGGCCTCGGCGGCTGCCGCGATCTCGAGTACAACTGGCTCGGCACCGACGACCAGGGCTTCGACGTACTGGCCCGGATCATCTATGGCTTCCGCATCTCGGTGCTGTTCGGCCTCACCCTGACAATCGTGTCCTCGGTGATTGGCGTCGCCGCCGGCGCCGTGCAGGGCTACTTCGGCGGCTGGACGGATCTGTTGTTCCAACGCTTCATCGAGATCTGGACCTCGCTGCCCGAGCTCTATCTCCTGTTGATCATATCATCGGTCCTGGTACCGGGTTTCTTCGTGCTGCTCGGAATCCTGTTGTTGTTTTCCTGGGTGAGACTGGTGGCGCTCGTGCGCGCGGAGTTCCTGCGCGGCCGTAATTTCGAATATATCCAGGCGGCGCGGGCGCTCGGCGTGTCCAACTGGGTCATCATGTTCCGCCATCTCCTGCCCAACGCTATGGTGGCGACGCTCACCTTCCTGCCGTTCATCACCTCCGCCTCGGTAATGACCTTGACGGCGCTCGACTTCCTCGGTTTCGGCCTGCCGCCGGGCTCGGCTTCGCTGGGCGAGCTGCTCAAACAGGGGAAGGACAATATTCAGGCCCCCTGGCTCGGCATCACCGCCTTTCTCACGCTCGCCATCATGCTGTCGTTGCTGATCTTCATCGGCGAGGCGGTGCGCGACGCCTTCGATCCACGCAAGACGTTCCGGTGACCGCCGTGGATGCCACGACCGCGCCGCTGCTCGAGGTCAAGGACCTGTCGATTGCGTTCCGGCAGGGCGACCACGAGACGCTCGCAGTCGATCGTGTATCCTTCGACATCAGACGCGGCGAGACCTTGGCGCTGGTCGGCGAATCCGGCTCCGGCAAGTCGGCGACCGCGCTCGCGGTGATGAAGCTCTTGCCCTATCCGGCCGCCCGTCACCCTGGCGGATCGATTCGTTTCAAGGGCCGCGATCTCCTGCCATTGGGCGAACGCGAGATGCGCCGCGTGCGCGGGGCGGACATCACCATCATCTTCCAGGAGCCGATGACCTCGCTCAATCCGCTGCACACGATCGAGAAGCAGATCGGCGAGATCCTGCTGCTGCATGCGGGCTTGACCGGCGCGGCGGCGCGCAAGCGCATCCTCGAGCTGCTGACCGATGTTGGCATCCCGGAGCCGGCCACGCGCCTTGCGAGCTATCCGCACCAGCTTTCCGGCGGCCAGCGCCAGCGCGTCATGATCGCCATGGCGCTCGCCAACGAACCCGACCTGCTCATCGCCGACGAGCCGACGACGGCGCTCGACGTCACGGTGCAGGCGCAGATCCTAAAGCTCCTGAAAGAACTTCAGGCCCGGCTCGGCATGGCCATGCTGTTCATCACCCACGACCTCGGCATCGTGCGCAGGCTCGCCGAGCGCGTCTGCGTGATGAAGGAGGGAAAGATCGTCGAGCAGGGTCTGGTCGAGCGCGTCTTCAAGACGGCCGAGCATCCCTATACGCGCAGCTTGATCGACGCCCAGCCGCATCCCGATCCGGCCCCGCTACAGGCCGAGGCTCCGGTCGTGGTCGAAACCGAGGACCTCAAGGTGTGGTTCCCGGTCAAGCGCGGCCTGCTGCGGCGGGTAGTCGGCCACATCAAGGCGGTCGACGGCGTCAGCATCGCGGTGCGCCAGGGCGAAACGCTCGGCATCGTCGGCGAATCGGGTTCCGGCAAGACCACGCTCGGCCTCGCCATCCTGCGGCTCATCTCCTCGCAGGGCCGGATCGGGTTCCTCGGCCGCGGCATCGCCGGCCTGAAGTTCAAGCAGATGCTGCCGTTCCGCCGCGACATGCAGATCGTGTTCCAGGACCCTTATGGCTCGCTCAGCCCCCGCATGTCGGTTTCCGACATCGTCGAGGAGGGGCTGTGGGTGCACCATAAGCAGCTCTCGCCCGCCGAGCGCGAGGCGCGCGTGGTGCGCGCGCTCGCCGATGTCGGCCTTGCGGCCGAGGCGCGATTCCGCTATCCGCACGAGTTCTCCGGCGGCCAGCGCCAGCGCATCGCGCTCGCGCGCGCGCTGGTACTCGAGCCGAGCTTCCTGGTGCTCGACGAGCCAACGAGCGCGCTCGACATGCTGATCCAGTCGCAGATGGTCGACCTGCTGCGTGCGCTGCAGAAACGGCGCGACCTCACCTATTTGTTCATCTCCCACGATCTGCGCGTGGTGGCGGCGCTGGCCAGTCGTCTCGTCGTCATGCGTCATGGCCGCGTGGTCGAGGAAGGCCCGGCCGCCGATCTGTTCGCCCGCCCGCAGAGCGACTACACCCGCGCACTGTTCGCCGCCGCCTTCAATCTCGATGCTGCGCCGGTGGGCATCGTCGCCGATTAGGAGCAACCGTGTCGGATCGTTCGCAGGAAGCGCTGCTCGCGGACGGCGCAGTCGAGGTCGAGATGTGGGGGCCAAAGCTCCTCGGCAAGGGCTTTCGCGAATATCAGCGCTACGAATACATGTTGCCGGGCGACAACCCCGCGCGCGGAGCGCACACCCATGACCTCATCCGCTTCGGCCAGATCGTCAGCGTGCTGCCGGTCGACCTCGCGCGCGACGAGGTGGTCCTGATCCGCCAGTTTCGGCTGCCGGTGCATCTCGCCAACGGCAGGGGCGAGCTGATCGAGATTGTCGCTGGCCATGTCGAGGCCGGCGAGCAGCCGGCGGAGGCCGCAGCGCGCGAATGCGTCGAGGAAATCGGGGTTGCGCCATCGCGGCTCACCGAGCTTTTCACCTATTTCCCGACGCCCGGCGCTTCCGACGAGCGCATTACGCTGTTCCTCGGCATCGTCGATGCGGCCGCGGTGCCCGACCGCGCCGGTGCCGCCGATGAACGCGAGGAAACGCGCCCGCTGCGCGTGCCTATCGACGCTGCTCTCGCGGCGCTCGGCCGCGGCACCATGCACAATGGACTGTTGCTGATGGCGCTGCACTGGCTCGCGCTCAACCGTGGGCGGGTCGCGGAGGCCGCAAAACGCGGCGCGTAGAGCCCCTTGCGCCGCAAGGTCGCAGGGAGGCATGCTGGTGATAAGCACGAATGATGGAGATCGCGATGTCCGGGACCATTTTGAAGGGCGGCGTCTTGGTTGGTCTCTTGGGTCTTGTTACCACGGCTCTGGCCGAGCCGAAGATTCCAAACCTCGCATCGGCTGAGTTCGGCTGGCAGAGCAACGTCGCGGATTGGCAGGATCCTCCCGCGGGCTCGGGCCACGGGCCGATCAAGCCCGATCCCGAGCACCCGTTCACCAGCAATGCCGAGGGCGGGCGCACCGGCACGCAGCCGACCAAGCGCATCGGCGACTACAAGGACCCGGTCCTCAAGCCGTGGGTGGCGGCCGAGATGAAGGCGTCGAACGAGGAGGCGCTCTCGAGCGTCGAGAAAATCCCCTTCGCGGCCCAGGCGCGCTGCTATCCGGGCGGAGTGCCGGGGCAGCTCTTATACCCATTCGAGCCCGTGTATTTCATCCAGACTGCGAGGGTCGTCTACATGATCTGGCAGCGCGACCACATGGTGCGTCGCGTGTTCATGCGTGATCAGCATTCGGAAAATCCGCAGCCGACCTGGTTCGGCGAATCGATCGGCCGCTACGAGGGCGGCGATACCTTCGTGGTCGACACAATCGGGCTCTCGACCAAGAACAGCTACATCGACAATTTCCACACCTCGCACAGTGAGAAGCTACACGTCACCGAGCGTTTTACCATCGAGGGCGACGGCGCCCATCTGACCGCGATCGTTAAGGTCGAGGATCCCGATGCCTTCAATGCGCCGCTGACCATGAAGCAGCGTTGGTTCAAGGCCAAAAGCCGGATGATCGAGACGGTGTGCGCCGAGAACAATTTCGACTATTTCAGCCAGGGCCTGTTTCCGGTGCCGATCGCGGACAAGCCGGATTTTTAGGCGCGCCCCGTCATGGCCGGGTTTATCCCGGCCATTCACGTCTTGGCCCCGGGGCGAAGACGTGGATGCCCGCGACATAAGGCCGGTTACGCCCGTCTTCGCGGGCTATGCGCGGGCATGACGAGCCTCTCAAAACCCATGCGGCGTCTTGGCGGTTTGTGCGGAAACTTGCCGTGCAACGGGCTCCCAAAGCGAGGCACCCTGGGGGGACCCAGGGTGCGGTTGCGTGCCGTCGTACCGGCCCGCGGCGTGTCGCGCTACTTCTTGCTTTCGTAGGCCTTCATCTTCTCATCCCAGCCATTGCACTTCGGGTCGACATCGCACCACGACTGCTGCATGTGATGCCAGTCCGGGTCCCTATGCTGAACGGCCAGGGCATCGAGGGCCGACGTAGAGCTTGCGGTAGTGCTCGTTTGGATCGGTTTGTGCTTGCCAGCCGCGTAGGCTGCGCCGCTGACGCCGAGAACACCGAGCGCGGCGGCAATCGACAACGCCGTAACAGTCCTGCTAACGATCATCTCTAGCCTCCCTTTCCGTTGCTTCGTTCTCACTTCCGTTGCTTCGTTCTCATGTTCGGCGTTCGTCGCCACGCCGCGACAAAAATGCTGATCCGCGATTCTGACGCGTAAATTTCAGGCCTCATACAATTTGGTAAGATTGCGATGCGCCGCCGCAACGCCACCATTTCACGCAAGCGCCGCGGCGGTCTGCCTCACGGACGCGAAGCACGCGACTCTAACGCCGCAAATTCAAGGCGTTGCGGCGCGATTTGTCTCTTGAGCCCGCAGGCCCCATGCACGCTCGAACCGACGTTCGCGCGCCTACGCGCGACCTTACCGAGACATTTCAGGCGAAATACAATTTGGTAAGCCTGTGGCTCGCAAGGATGGCATTCTGCGACAAGAACTCTTCTAAACTGTTTGTAACAGCGGCCTTTGACCTGTTCTACGCACTGCCGGAATTTACCGAATCGAAACGATGAGATCACATTGGAAGCAGCA